>Oklahoma_p2__coassemble_1587_pt1 | contig 13357 bp, 11 predicted proteins | sample Oklahoma_p2__metabat2_low_PE_026 | metagenome-assembled genome bin Oklahoma_p2 | reverse complement strand
GGATAAAGCTGGAATCGTGGATGCTCACATGCCGGCGCAGCTCGAAGGAACGGCTCAGATACTGCAGGGTGGCATAGAGGATGCTGCACATATCGTAGTTCTGATCGATGGTTTCCCGGATCAGGGCATCGGTTGCCTCCAGCTCACGATCGGCTTCCTCCACGGCACCGCGCAGGTGTTCAAAGGTCTGTCCCGGTACACCGTGGACATATTCCGGGATCCACACCCGCTCAAAGAAGAGGGAGGAGAGGATCTCGTCCACTTCAGCTACATGGATCTTGTCGGTGAAGCAGAAGCCCCAGACAAATTCCCCTTCCTCGCTCAGCGGCTGGAAGAAGAAGAGCCGGTCGTCGTAGTACTTGAGCTTCTGGTAGCTGTCCGAGGGCAGCCGGCCGAAGCGCACCTGCAGGTACTTGCTGGCGAAGATATCGTCCAGGCTGACGCTGAGGTTTTCCATGTGGGAGAGCTGCTCCAGCGCACCGGAACCGCGCTCCTTGGCAGCCAGCAGAAGCTGCTTCTGCTCGGTGAGCTGCCGGATCTCCGACTCAAAGGAGAACTCGGAAACGATGCCGTCCTCATTGGAGAAGTTCGGTACCCAGGCCTTTTTAAAGCCGGCCTCGGCAAAGAGCTCGTCTGCCCGCTCCATATTGGTGTGGCTGGCGCTGTAAATGCACCAGCAGTCGTTTTCCTTTTCAATCAGCGGAACGAAGAAGAAGCGGGAACCGCTCATCTCCTGGAACTGTGCCACCTGGGCGGTGGGCAGCTTTCCAAACCGGGTCTCGAGGTGTTTTCCCTCGATACCCAGGAGCAGGGTGGCCGCAACCTCCACCGTCTCCCGGTTGATCTTCTGCTTGGGGGTAAAGTCTACCCCACAGTCCTTTCCGATCTGTTCCAGCTTGGCCAGGATCGGCAGGTAGGGGTTTACGGCATCGAACGGATGGTAGCTGTCGGCACCTGCTTTTTCCGAAACATGTTCGGGGTGGAAGAATCCGCCCTCAAAGCAGGTGGTAAGAGCAGCGTTCATCTTGTTCAGATTGCCTGTGACTTTCACAAGCTTCATTTTTTCGATGGACATCTCTGAGTCAAAACCTCCTGACTAAGTTATTATTAGAGAATGACAAGGAGCTGCATGATCTCGTTGGGAGCCATGCCATAGCGTACCGCTTCCACGATGCGGACAATGTTGTCAATCTCCATTTCGCTGTAAAACATAAAGCACACAAAGGCCACAGCCGGATGCTGGGTGCGGCGCATATAGCGCTGGCTGAGCAGGCTGCGGATCGCCTGGGATCCAAACCCGATGGACTGGATCTCCTCATCGCCCAGGCCGCTGATGTAGCGGGCGTTTTTGAGTATCTCAAGATATTCCTCTGCCGTTTTGGCATTCAGGGCGGTATCCAGCAGCTTCCGGGGCGGTTCCCGCCAGAAGCCCAGCATATAGCCCTTGATCTCCTCCGGGGTCATATCGGGGTAATACTTTTTCAGGCGATAGCCGATGATGCTGTTTTCCAGAGCAATTTTGGTAGCCATAATGTCGTCGATCTCCTGACGGGTTTTGCCGGAGAAGGTCCGCGCGGCAATGGCCTTGAGGTTTTCGTAGTAGCAGTTCATCAACGCCATTTCACATCCGGCATAGTTGATGGTGGGGTTCTGCTTGTCGGTGCTGCGGTAGCGCAGCAGTGGGTCGTGGTATTCGGTGCCTTCCAGCGCCTGCAGCAGCTCGTCATAGGTGTTCACCTTTGCCAGCCTGTCCAGACCAATGCGCAGATCGCTCGCCGCAAAGGCAGGATAACTGATGATGAACTCGCTGGTTCGGTCGATGTTGATCAGACGGATCATCTGCAGGATCAGCTGGATCTCCACCAGGTTCAGCACATAGCTGCGGTAGAACTCCCGGGTCTTGGGGGTGGCATACTTCACCAGATCCAGATACTTGTTGTACCGGCCCTTGTGCAGAATGCTCTCCAGCTGGTCGCTGCGCACTGTAGCAGGCTGCACTGTACTCAGAATCTCTGCCAGGTGGGTGCGTTCCTTCAGATAGGCAGCAATTTCAGAGGTGGAGTGCTTTCTGCACAGTTCCTCATACTGGCTGCGCACAATCCGGCGGCCATACAGCGCATGGACTTTGGCGGAAATGGCATTTTCGGAAAAATCTGTCCTCATAATACCCTCCTTTACATATTATAATAGGGAAGCTGTATGGTCAGTTTGCCTGAGTGCAGTTTTCTACAATGGAATCCACCCAGGTGCTGCAGCCAGCATTGTAGGTGTTTTCCAGTGCAGCCCGGTTTGCCTCGTATGCGGCGGTATAGGTGGTTTTCAGCTTATCGGTTTCGGCCTTGAGCTTCTGGCGGTAGTCCTCCACCTTGGCCCTGGCCTCATTCATGGCAGTCATATCGATCTCTTTCTTGACATCTGCCAGGTTGGAAACAGACGATTCACGCTGCTTTGCAGCGTTCTCGACCATCTCACGGGCATTGCGGTCAATTTCCAAGAGAGTGTCAATGATTGTATCCATAGACGCACTTCCTCCTCACATCAATGGTATTTAACCAACACATTCTACTCCTTTAATATCGATTATTCAATCGGCAAATTGATGAAAAATCCAGGATATGCTTAGGGTTTTTAATCTTTTATCGTCGAATGATTTTTGTGTTGGGAAAGCAGGAGAGAAGCGGCTTTGCAGCGTGGTAGTTCGATTTGAATAATGGAGGGAATTCTCTGTCAAAAAAGCTCGGTCTGCTCCGGTGTTATTTGGTAACTGTGCTTGATTTATGCATAAACCCGGTCATAATCCTGCCGGGATTTTCATATCTATTATTGCCTAAAAAATAACAAATCATTTGTGCATTTTGCCATTACAATTTTTAGGGTAAGTGAGAAAAAAACACTTGCATTCTGAAGAAACCTGTGATATACTGTTAAAGTACTTCGGGGGTGTAGCTCACTTGGGAGAGCGCTTGAATGGCATTCAAGAGGTAGTCGGTTCGATCCCGATCATCTCCACCACAGCAAAAGGCACGACGCTGGTCGTGCCTTTTTTGTTTCTGCAAGGTCCCTCTGGTCTTGAAACAGTATGGCCGGGTGATGCCGGAAGTTATCGTAAAAAAGTTCTTGACAATCCGAGAAAAGTCTGATAATATAAAAAAGCACTTGATTCGTGTATTGCCCGTGGGGGTGTAGCTCACTTGGGAGAGCGCTTGAATGGCATTCAAGAGGTAGTCGGTTCGATCCCGATCATCTCCACCACATTGATCCTGTTCTGACTTTGGTTGGAACAGGATTTTTATTTTTCCAGAGTTTGCAGGCGCGGGGCCGTTCGCACAAAACAAAAAAGCCATCACACCGTTTCGTGTGATGGCTTTTTTGCATATGGGGTCAGAAAAGGAAAATCAACCCTTATAGACAACGCCGTCCTTCATGACAAAGGAGCAGTTGGCCATTACCTGAATATTCTCCATGGGAGAACCGTCAAAGGCAACAATATCGGCCAGCTTGCCGGCTTCGATGGTGCCGATCTGCTTATCCATCTTCATCATTTCTGCATTGATGCGAGTAGCGGCCTGGAGAATGTATTCGGTGGTGAACCCGGCCTTTTTCATCAACTCAAATTCAAAGGCCTGCTCACCGTGTCGGTTGAAGGGGGTGCCGGTATCGGTACCAAATCCGATCTTGACTCCCTTATCCATGCACTTCTTCAGGTTTACATAGTGGTTTTCCAGGCAACGCTCTGCCTTTTCCACTGCCCAGGCCGGAATGCCGGAGGCAACACCGTTGACAACGATATTGTGTGCGGCAATGATGGTGGGGATCAGGTAGGTTCCATGCTCAGCCATCATATCAATGCACTCATCATCCATGAGCATACCATGTTCAATGGAGGTGATGCCGGCGCGGATGGCGATTTTGATACCCTCTGCACCATGGGCGTGAGCTGAGGTAATCTTACCCTTGGAGGCTGCTACATCGATGATGGCTTTCATTTCCTCATAGGTCAGTTCCGGGGCACCAGGCTCGTCACCGTAGGACATTACACCGCCGGTTGCCATAATTTTGATCTGATCGGCCCCATATTTGAAAGCAGTGCGGGCAGCTTTGCGTCCGGCATCCGGGCCGTCGATGATCTGACCAAAGGCATGCTTGCCAGTTACACTTGGCAGGAAGTGAGAGTCGGCATGACCGCCGGTGCCGCCGATGGCTTCGCCGGAGCAGGAGATTCGGGGGCCAGAGATTTTACCCGCATTGATGGCGTCACGCACAGCTACATCGGAATAGCCCTGGGCACCTTCATCCCGCAGGGTGGTGAAACCGGCCATAAGATCCCGCTGAGCATAGATCATCGAGTTGATGGCAGCAGTGGCGTCACTGGTGACCGCATATTGCATCGAGGCTTCCCCGTTCATATTGATGTGTACATGGGCATCAATCAAACCGGGCATAACAAACTTATCCGAAAGGTCGATGACCTCTGCATCCTTGCAGCATACTTCGGCTGCAGGGGTCACTTCGGTGATCCGGTTTTCCTCGATCACAACAGCCATATCCTGCAGAACGGTTCCGCAGTTGGCATCGAAGAGCTGCCCGCATTTCAGTACTTTTTTCATGAAAATCATTCTCCTTTTTCAAAACAGGGAAACCGCAATCCTGCAGTTTCCCTGAATGTTTTGGTGTGTGCTCTCTTAGAAGATAAGAGGGGTGATGATGCCGGCAAATACAACCGAGGCAATGGAAACGGTGGTGAAACCGCCTACCAGCATTCTGGGAAGCAGCACGTTGGAAACAGCTGCCTTCTCTTCCGAGGATGCACTCAGGGCATTGACTACATCGTCGGTTACGATCTGGGTTCCGGGGTAACCCATCAGGGCACACATGCCAATGGCGGTGGACATGTAAACTGAGTAGCCCAGGAACTTACCAGCAATAACCGAGAAGATTGCGATACCAATGGCACCCAGGATCAGGGTGCCCACCAGCGGCAGAGCCATATCCAGCAGAGCCTGCGGGGTAACAGAGGTGAAGCTGTTGGGGGTCAGCGAATAGAGGCACAGCATGGTGAAACCGTATATGCCGGCCTTCTGGAGGCCGTTCTTCACCAGGAAGCCCATCTCACCGAAGATGATACCGAACAGCAGGTATGCTACATTGGGGTTCAGGATATAGTTGGTGGGATTGGAACCCGGGATCACAGTCAGATTGGAGATGAAGTAGGCAATCACTGCGATGATGGCCACGCGCATAGTGATGATGGCTGTGGTCTGGTACTGAACCGGGCCGTCGCCCATCACACGGAGGCTGAACTTCTTCTTGCCGGTTGCTACGGGTGCATCGGTGGCACCCACTGCAAGCAGCTGCTTGTTGGAGAGCAGACGCTCGGCCTCCTTCTTGAGCATGAAGGAGGAAACAGGCATACCGATGAACATCTGGAAGGATACAACCAGCATGGCGAAGGCACCGAATTCCGGCTTACCGGCTGCTACGGCTGCCTCGTTGGTGATGATCGCAGCGATGGTACCGCCGGCGATGGGGGAGGAGGCGCTGAGAGCGTACTCTCTTGTGAACAGCATGCTGCTCAGGGTAAAGGAAATCAGTGCCAGGCCAACCAGTCCGATTAGAGCGATGGCCACAGTCTTCCATTCCGCAAGCAACTGGGAAATGCTGATCGATGTACCGAGGTTAACCAGCAGCAGCGGAATCATGAACGCTGTCAGCATGGTGGGCAGCCCGGTGGATGCGATCGAGCTTGTGGGGATGATACCGGTCCAATATCCTGCAATATACACGATTGCTGCAATAATTACTCCAGATATCAGGCCTTTGGTTTTGTATGAGACTGCGTCTCCCACTGCAAATACAATCAGAAATACAGTGAGGGAGAAAAGTGGTGTCCACAAGTTTTCCATCTCATAACCTCCTTTGAAAAATATTTTCTTACACTATATCACTAAAGTGTAGCTTTGTCACTATCTTTTTTCACACTCTGGTAACATTTTGTACCTGCGCACGATTTACATCGCTAAAGTTAAAAATGATTGTGCAAAATGTGCGAAAACTTAAAGTGTTCAAGAATCTTGAAATGGTATTTCTGAAAATAATTTTAAGTTCAAATAATATCTGAAAAAATCTGATTTCACAAACATTTTTCGCGGTTTTGAAATCAGCTATATCCCATGAATGGCAGATACAAATTGAAATAATCATTACAAAGAGATGCAGAACACTGTAAACTCCCCCTTTGGAATCTCCTGATATGGGCAGTGTTTTCAGCAAACTGACCAAAGCAGAGACAAAAAAACAGACCCTTGCTGGGGGTCTGTTTTTGATGGATCAGGATTTGCTTTCCTCCTGTCTTTCCCGCCCAAACCGGAACTCGTACCAGAGCAGGGGCACCAGCACCAACCCGGCATAGAGCGCGAACACCAGTCCGGCAGTGAGGGGGAAGGAGAAGGCGGTCAGAGCAGACATATCACTGTGGTATGCTCCAATGGTGACGCTCATCAGCATCACGCAGACCATCAGCGTGTTAACGATCAGGCTTCTGGCCCGCTCGGCCTGGGCAGCGCGCAGGGCATTGGCCCAGCCCTCCGGGGTTTCAGCCGGGTGCTGCTCCACTGCAGCAAAAATCGCAGTGATGTCATAGACGGCAAAAACAGTCAGGGCCAGCGCAGCCAGTATGGTACTGAAATCCAGCACCATGCCGGTCAGGGAAGAAAAGGCGGTCATTCCCAGCAGGCTGAACAGGATCCCCAGCAGTCCGGCTGCTGCAGCAGGCAGGCTCTGAAGCCGCCGGCACCGCAGCAGCAGATAGAGGGCGGCGATCCCCAGCAGCACTACCAGGCACAGCAGGCAGTTGGTGGTGGAGCGCACAGCGGATCCTCGGCTTTGGGAGATCCCGGCGGAGGTCTGGAAGGTCCAGCCAGGGAAGCTGTTGATCAGCGTATAACTCAGCTGCTGGAATTCGGCATAGTTCACCTTCTCGTCAGGGCCAACCCGGAGCTGAAGCAGCCACAGGTCCTCCTGGTTCGAGGAGGGCATCAGGCTGCCGCTGACCGATCGTTCCAGTGTGTCCGAAGCTGTTTGGATCAGAGAAGCCTCGGCGAGCTGTTGTTCCTCTTTATCCTGAAAGGCAGCGTGGATGCGGTATTCCATCCCGGCGCCGCCCTGCAGGGAGGGGGAGATATCAGGGGGGAGAAGCAGCAGGGTCAGCCCCAGGATCAAGGCTGACATTCCGGTGAATGCCAGGATCTTCCGGCGCTTTTGGATCAGGTCAATCATGGCGGACACCTCCGTACAGCACCGGATCACGCAGTGCCGGATATTTGGTCAGGGAACGCATCATCGAGTGGGCGATCCAGTTGCAGGAAATATAGTTTGCTGCAATTCCTGCCAGTACAGCATACAGGAAGGAGTGCAGCGACTGGGCTGCCACCGTCTGCTGGCCCCGGAGAAGAGCTGCCAGGGTCTGGGCAGGCGTCAGCCAGGAGAGATCGTTGAGGAAGCCGCTCAGCACGATCAGTCCCAGGATCAGAAGAAAGACCAGGGTGGTATGCCCGTCAAACAGGGTGGCATAGGTGCGCTTGAACCCGTGGTTGACTGCATAATCCAGGTTCTTGCCTTCCCGGAGCTGGGTGCGGATGTGCTCGGCGGTATTGACGCTGGTGTTGATTCCGACTCCCAGAGTGAGCAGTATGCCCAGCAAGCCGGACCCGGTGAGCTGAACCGGTTCAAGCAGCGGAACCACTCCAGTAAAGGCTGCCAGCGTAAACTCCAGCTGGAACAGCAGTGCAGCCAGACCAATGGCACCGGGCAGGCGATAGAGGGCAATCATCAGCACGGCCAGCAGCATCAGCCCCAGCGCGGCAGACCGACAGAGGGTGGTGAGGCGCTGTCCGCCCTGCGCCGGGGAGATGACCGAAAAGTCGTCGGCGGTGAGAGCCAGCGGCAGCGAACGGGCGTTGATTTCGTCTGCCAGCCGGATGGCGGATTCGGAGGTGAATTCGCCGGTGAGCGAAGGCTGGACCGGTTCGTTGCGGGTGTAGATCACCGAGACGAGCCGATTGTCCATCCAGACCGAGATGTTGCGCCCTGCCACCGCCAGACGGGCAGCAGCTGCATCAAATTTGCTCTGCCCGTCCTCGGTCAGCGAAAGCCAGACCGAAACAGCATCGGTTTCCCGGTCGCCCAGGGCCTGGGCCGAGAGGATGTCCTTCTCCTCCAGCAGGATCTCCCCGGTGGGGCGCCCCTGCTCATCCGAGGCGATGCCGTCCCGCAGGGTCAGGGCCGAGCGGGCGGTGAGGATCGAGACGATGCCGGGATAGTCGCTCTGGGTGATACCCGGCTGATTGGGGAAGCGGACCAGCAGGCGGTTTCCCACCGTGTCCACAGTGACCTCTGCCTTCTGGATCCCCAGATAGTCCAGCCGGCGGGTCAGCACCTCCCGGGCACTGTCCAGGAGCGACTGGTTGGTCGGCAGTCCGGTTTCCGGCTGCAGCGCCAGCTCCAGTCCGCCGCTGAGGTCGCTGCCCAGGTTGAGGTCGTCCACTCCGCGGACGATGGTTTTGACCGTATCGCCGTACTGGAAACGCAGTCCGTTCACAGTCAGAAGTCCGAACAGGAGCAGCACCCCAGCCCAGATAAAGATCCATGCTTTTTCCAGTTTTTTCATGCCAGCCTCCCAACTTCCGCAGCTCCGACTCCTCCGGAAAATCCGGTGGATCCGACGCGGTGATTCTGTGAACATTATATTGTAACCATCCCAAAAAGTCAATCGAACCGCCCTTTGCCGACAGGGCAGAAAAAAGCGCCTGCCAGGGCGGCAGACGCGGTTTTTTCAAAGAGAATCAGCCGTGCAGACCATCGGACTGCAGCTGCATGTTTTCCAGAACAATGTCGTGGATCTCACCCAGCGAGGCGCAGTATTCCAGCACCTGCCAGGGCTCATTGGTATGATAGTGGATCTTGATCAGCTCATCATCGCCGACCACCAGCAGGCAGTCTCCCTTGAAGTGCTCCACAAAATAGTCGTAAATGACATCCTCATCCAGGCCAGTGCCCTCGATGAGCAGCTGGGTATCAAACTTGTATTCGATCATGGCAATGCCTCCTTATTATAGTCGATACACTGCCTTCAGTATAGCATACCAGCCGTCGGAAATCCATGGACAGGCTGTAAAAAAACAGACAGCCCGATCGCTCAGGCTATCTGCTCGTGCGTATTAGAGAATGATGTTGGTCTGGTGGCCGTTCATCCACTGGGCAATGTTGTCAAAGACGATCTTGCAGCGGGTCTCCATCGATTCAGCCGAGGCAAAGGCCACATGGGGGGTGACGATGGTGTTCTTGCTGTGCAGCAGCGGATGGTCCAGGTCCAGCGGGGGCTCTGTCTCAAAGACATCGATCCCGGCACCGCCCAGATCGCCATTGTTCAGGGCATCGGCCAGCGCCTGAGAATCCACCACCGGGCCGCGGGCCGCATTGATCAGCAGGGCGCCGGGCTTCATCTTGGCAATGGTGTCCTTGTTGATCATGCCGCGGGAGTCCTCGTTGAGAGGACAGTGCAGCGAAACGATATCCGACCGGGAGAGCAGCTCCTCCAGGGATACAAACTCGATGTAATCCGGTTCGTCCCCGCGGACATGGCGCTTGTTTCCAAGGACCTTACATCCAAAGGCATGGCAGAGTTCTGCGGTACGGGTGCCGATGGCGCCCACGCCCACGATGCCCACAGTTTTGCCCATGAGTTCCACACCCACCAGGCCATCCTTGGTCTGGCCGGCACGGCAGCGAGCCTCCACCTGGGGCACATTGCGCAGCAGTGCCAGCATCATGCAGAGAGTGAGTTCTGCCACGGCCTCATTGGAATAGCCGGCGGCGTTGGAGACCTTGACACCCTTGGCCCTGGCAGCATCCAGGTCCACATGGTCCACACCGGTGAAGGCCACATCAATGTACTTGAGGTTGGGGCAGGCGGAGATCACTTCCCCGGACAGGGGCATATTGGCGATCATGATGACATCGGCATCCTTGGCCCGTTCAATCTGCACCTTGGGATCGGTATCCTTGGGGTAGGCTTTGAAGGTGTGGCCGGCATCGACCAGCGGCTTGGCACAGGCGTTCAGGACTTCTTCCGGTACGCCCAGCGATTCGAGAAGTACGATATTCATGGCAGTTTGTCATCCTCTCTGTAAAATTTAAAGCTCTCAGTTTTATTATAACACAGCCAGCTTTACCGTCAAGGAGTTTGTAGGCGTTGGAAGTGCAGTTGTGCCCACTGGCAGAACGGTGCAGTCTCCTCTTAAAAAAGGGGGGATCTCCGCGGCAGACATTGAATTTTGCATCAGAAAGGACTATACTTTATATAAGTGTATAAGCATATGCTGAATTGCAGAGAAAAGAGGGTGCGGGTTATGACAGTCAGACATATGAGGATTTTCTGTGCAGTGTGCGAAAACGACTGCAGCACTACCAAGGCGGCAGCTCAGCTCAATATGTCGCAGCCGGCGGTGAGCCTTGCAGTCAAGGAACTGGAAAACTATTACGAAGTGCGTCTGTTCGACCGGATCGGACGGCGCCTTTCCATCACCAGTGCCGGGGAGATCTTTCTGCGCTATGCCCGGCGGATCCTGGCTCTGTTTAGTGGGGTAGAGAGGGAGATGCGGGACTGGAATCGCTTTGGAAAGCTGCGGATCGGTGCCAGTCTGACCATTGGCGGTCAGCTGCTGCCGCGCTATGTCGGATTGTTCAAAAAATGCCACCCGGAGGCAGAGATCGATGTACTGGTGGCACCCAGCAGTGAGCTGGAGCAGAAGGTGCTGGACAACGAGCTGGACTTTGCTCTGGTGGAGGGGACTATGTATGCTCCAGCCATTGTCTCCATACCCTATATGACCGATTCCCTGGCCATTGTCTGTGCGGCGGGCGGAATGTATCGCCAGGGGCAGATCATTGATCTGGAGGAGTTGCAGAAGCACATCCTGCTGCTCCGGAACAAGGGCAGTGGCCCCCGGGAGATCTTCGAGCGGGCCTGCCGGGAAAAGGGCTTTGTGCCAACAGCCGGCTGGGAATCCATCAGTACCTCGGCTCTGCTCAATGCGGCCTCCCAGGGGTTGGGCCTGGCAGTGCTGCCCTACCGGCTGGTGGAGCAGCAGGTGCAGGAGGGGCGTGTGGTCACAGTACAGGTGGCCGGCCTGGATCTGCGGCGGGAGTTTTCCATCATCAAGCATAAGGATAAGGATCTCACCGCCTCGGCCGAGGCTTTTATTCAGCTCTGTCGGGATTGTGAAGCTGAGATCCCTCTGCCGGCCGGGCAGCTGGTATACTGAAAAAAGAGAGGGCACAGGCCCTCTCTTTTTGTTTTCCAATAAAGCAAGCCGGCCACAGGGAGGCGTGGACGGCTTGTTTTTGGTGTTATGAAATTGCATCGGCCTGTGCTGCTTTTTTGTGGGAGTTGGAGTGATCCACCAGAGTGCAGATCCCCAGACTCAGCTGGAACAGCGCCACCATGGGCAGGCCCAGCATCAGCTGGGATACCACATCCGGCGGTGTGATCACCGCTGCAAAGACGAAAATCCCCACAATGATGATCCCGCGGTTTGCCTTCAGGAAGGAAGGCTTCAGAATGCCGAGCTTGGTCAGAAGAAAGACAAGCACTGGCATTTCAAAAACAGCTCCGAAGGAGAGCAGCATGGTGCTGATGAATGAGATGTACGATTTAATGGAAATCATGGACTCCACTTCGGTGATGGCAATCCGGATAAAGAAGCGGAGCGTGGTCGGCAGTACCAGGTAGTAGCAGAACACAACCCCTGCCGCAAAGCAGATCACACCAAAGACCAGCGTGATCAGGATATACTTCTTCTCGCGGCTGTACAGCCCCTTCTCCACAAAGGCCCAGATCTCATACCCCGTGATGGGGGAACAGACTATGGCAGCCATGACGAAGGAAAGCTGAACATAGACAACCAGCAGTTCGGAAGGGGTAATGTATACCAGCTGCATCCCGGGATTGATTTTGAGAAAATAGTCGATCACACGGCTTGCCTGCGAAAACAGCAGCATCATGGCGCCGATATTCGCCACAGCAATCACCGTCAACCGCTTTCTCAGCTCATCCAGGTGTCCATAAAGTTCAGAAACACTGTTGTTCAAGCCAACGCCTCCTGTTCACAGGATCTCTGGTCAGTTGGCAGCTTCTTCCGAAGCTTTTGCCTCTTCAGTCGAAGGCTTGGCTTCGCTTTCCATCTTGTCCCATTCCTTTGTGATTTCTCTTGTACCCTTACGGAATTCGGCCACAGCCTGGCCCATGCTCTTGGCCAGAGCGGGCAGCTTTGCGGGTCCGAAAACGATCAGAACAATACCAAGAATGAGCAGCAGTTCGCCCATACCGATTCTACCAAACATGATTGTACTCCTTTAAGATAACGCACAGAAGACAGCACCGCAGTTTCCTGCGGTCTGTCCCGTGTGCAGTCTAATCGCAATGAATTTTTGAATGAAACGAAAGCCTTACTTGCCTACCTTGGACAGAGCATCGTTTACAGCAGCCATGATAGCCTTGCTGGAAACAGTTGCGCCGGCAGCAGCGTCAACCTCGGTGGACTGAGCAGCGATGATGGCTTCCGGGATGGTGCTGAATGCAGCATCCGAGATGCCAGCGGTCTCACCATGGGAGAGAACATCGATCTTTGCGATCTTGTCGCCATCCATGGTAACCTTTACCTTTACAGGGCCGCCGAAGCCTTCAGCCTCGCCCAGGTACTCGTTGGCGCCCAGAGCCTGGCTGTCATCGGTCTCCTCCACAACGGGAGCAGCCATGTAGCCAAAGTGGATGTTCAGCAGCTCGGCAGCCTTCTTGGCCACGTCGCCCGATACGCCACCGCAGCGAGCTCTGCGACGGTCATCCTTCATATCGGAGATGTCTGCAGCGGTCATGAACTTGTTTACCGAATCCGAGCAGTTAACAGTGGGGGAGATGGTGGAAGCAGCAGCCTTGATCTCGGGCTGGTAGATCGGCAGGGGAGTGCTGGTGTACCAGGCGTTGAGCTGCTTGGTAACCTCTCTGGCCTCCTTGGGAGGAAGAACCATACCGATTACACCGAGGGCACCGCCCATAGCGCCGCACAGAGAGCCTGCGCCGTAGCCTTCCTTACCGTTGGCAAAGATTTCCGGAGCAATGTAGGTGTAGGGAGCGCCGACCTTTTCCGAAAGCTCGGTCAGCAGGGCCTTGGCAACACCGTAGCAGCAGCCATTCTCATAGTAGCCCTCATAGCCCAGTTTTTCTACGCGATCCAGATCGAATTCGCAGCAGGGATAGGGGTGGGAAGGAACCTCTGCGGTCTCTTCCGGTGCAGCCTGGGAG
>Oklahoma_p2__coassemble_1585_pt1 | contig 13370 bp, 10 predicted proteins | sample Oklahoma_p2__metabat2_low_PE_026 | metagenome-assembled genome bin Oklahoma_p2 | reverse complement strand
ATGCCACCTGCCCCGAAACCCCGCTCATCGAGCACCGCTGCATGGTTCCCCCCAACCTGAGCGGCCGTGTTTCGGCAGTGATGACCAACGGCCAGTACACCGTCAACGACTGCGTGGTAAAACTGGTGGACCAGAAGGGCGTGGAGCATGAACTCACCCTCTGCCAGAAGTGGCCCATCCGGGTGGAGCGTCCCATCCGGGAGCGGATGTCCATCTCCCGGCCGCTGATCACCGGCCAGCGCGTGATCGATACCATGTTCCCCATCGCCAAGGGCGGCACCGCTGCCATTCCCGGCGGTTTCGGCACCGGCAAAACCATGACCCAGCATCAGCTGGCCAAGTGGTGTGATGCCGATATCATCGTCTATGTGGGCTGCGGCGAACGCGGCAACGAGATGACCCAGGTGCTGAAGGAGTTCTCCGAGCTGATCGACCCCAAGAGCGGCCAGAAGCTCACCGCCCGCACCGTACTCATCGCCAATACCTCCAATATGCCCGTAGCTGCCCGTGAGGCCTCCATCTACACCGGAATCACCCTGGCAGAGTACTACCGCGACATGGGCTACCATGTCGCCATCATGGCCGACTCCACCTCCCGCTGGGCCGAGGCTCTCCGGGAGATCTCTGGCCGTCTGGAGGAAATGCCCGCCGAGGAGGGCTTCCCGGCCTATCTGCCCTCCCGTATTTCCCAGTTCTATGAGCGGGCTGGCTACACTGTATCACTGAACGGCGCCGAGGGCTCTGTCACCATCATCGGTGCAGTATCCCCCCAGGGCTCCGACTTCTCCGAGCCGGTCACCCAGAACACCAAGCGGTTTGTACGCTGCTTCTGGGCACTGGATAAGAGCCTGGCCTATTCCCGTCACTACCCTGCCATCAACTGGAACACCAGTTACAGCGAGTATGTGGACACCCTCAACCGCTGGTACAGTGCCAATGTGGGCCGGGAATTCATGGCAGACCGTCAGCGCATTGCCACCCTGCTCCATGAGGAAAACGACCTGATGGAGATCGTCAAGCTCATCGGTTCGGATGTGCTGCCCGATGACCAGAAGCTGGTTATCGAGACCGCCAAAGTGATCCGTGTGGGCTTCCTGCAGCAGAACGCCTACCATGCCGATGACACCTATGTACCGCTGGAAAAGCAGCTGGGCATGATGAAGGTGATCCTGTATCTCTACGACCAGTGTGCCGCCATGATCCGGAAGGGCCATGCCATTTCGACCATTCTGGCCACCGGCATCTTCGGCGAAGTGGTCAAGATCAAGTACGATGTACCCAACAGCAAGCTGGAACTGCTGGACGATTACTACACCCGGATCGACCAGGCCCTGGCTTCGGTTATATAACAAGGGAGGAGCGAGAACAGTATGAGTCTGAAAATTGTGGGACTTAGCGAAATCAACGGCCCCCTTGTGGCACTGGACGGCATCCACGGCGCCGGTTACGAGGAAATGGTGGAATTGGAACTCCAGGATGGCACCACCCGCACCGGCCGTATCGTACAAATGGAGGGCGACCGCTGCATCATTCAGGTGTTTGAAGGCACCCGCGGCCTCTCCCTGCAGAACACCACCACCACCATTCTGGGGCACCCGGTGGAGATGAACCTTTCCAAGGAGCTGCTGGGCCGTGTCCTGAGCGGTTCCGGCCAGCCCATCGACGGACTGGGCGAAATCTACTGGGAAAAGAAGGAGGATATCAACGGCAAACCGCTGAATCCGGTTTCCCGTACCTATCCCCGCAACTACATCAACACCGGCATTTCGGCCATCGACTGCCTGATGACCCTGATCCGCGGCCAGAAGCTGCCCATCTTCTCCGGTTCAGGTATGCAGCACAACAAGCTGGCTGCCCAGATCGTCAAGCAGGCCAACATCGCCGCCGAAGAGGGCCAGGAGTTCGGCATCGTCTTTGCCGCCATGGGTGTCACCAACGATGTGGCTGACTACTTCCGCCGCAGCTTTGAGGAGACCGGCGTAATGGACCGCGTGGTTATGTTCCTGAACCTCTCCAACGACCCCATCATCGAGCGTATTCTCACCCCCAAGTGTGCCCTGACCACTGCCGAATACCTGGCATTTGAGAAGGATATGCACATTCTGGTAATCATGACCGACATCACCTCCTACTGCGAAGCACTCCGGGAATTCTCCTCCTCCAAGGGAGAGATCCCCGGCCGTAAGGGTTATCCGGGATACCTGTATTCCGACCTGGCTTCGCTGTATGAGCGCGCCGGTGTCATTGAAACAGCCAAGGGCTCGGTGACCCAGATCCCGATCCTGACCATGCCCAACGATGACATCACCCACCCGGTGCCCGACCTCACCGGCTACATCACCGAGGGACAGATCGTTCTGGATCGTTCGCTGGATCAGAACGGCATCTATCCGCCTATCTCGGTACTGCCCTCCCTCTCCCGTCTGATGAAGGACGGCATCGGCGAAGGCTATACCCGTGCCGACCATTCGGCTGTCTCCAACCAGCTCTTTGCCTCCTATGCCAAGGTACAGGACGCAAAGGCCCTGGCATCGGTCATCGGTGAGGAGGAGCTGTCCCCGGCGGATAAGCTCTACATGGAATTCGGCAAGGCCTTTGAACACTTCTTCCTGGATCAGGGCTTTGATACCGATCGCACCATCGATGAGACTTTGGATCTGGGCTGGAATCTGCTCTCCATTCTGCCTCAGAGCGAACTGGATCGAGTGGATAACCGACTGCTGGAGGAAAAATATCACCCGGAACGGGGCGCCGCACTGCTCAAAGAGATGCGGGGTGAGGCATAATGGCACAGCAGGTCTTTCCCACTAAGGGCAATCTGATTGCCACCAAAAAGACGCTGGCACTTTCCACCATGGGCTACGACCTCATGGACAAAAAGCGCAATATCCTCATCCGGGAGATGATGGGGCTGGTGGACCAGGCTCAGAAACTCCGCAATGAGGTGGATGAGATCTTCGACCAGGCCTATGCCGCCCTGCGCAATGCCAATGTCACTCTGGGTATGATCGGTGAGATCGCCGAAAGTGTTCCGCTGGACAACGGCATCACCATTGGCTACCGCAGCGTGATGGGTGTGGATATCCCTATCATCAAGTACGAAAAGCAGCCAGTGGTCCTCTCCTACGGGCTCTACGACAGCAACTCCCAGCTGGACTATGCCTTTATGTGCTTCCAGCGGGTGAAGGAGATTTCCATCACACTGACTGAAATTGAAAATGCCGCCGCCGGGCTCTCGGACGCCATCGTCAAGACCCAGCGCCGGGCCAATGCCCTGAAAAATGTAGTGATCCCCAATCTGGAAAGCACCGCAAAATTCATCTCCGACTCGCTGGACGAAAAGGACCGGGAGGAGTTCTCCCGTCTGAAGGTGATCAAGGCACAAAAGACAGCCAAGGCCAAGCGCCTGGCTGCAGCCCAGGCTGAGGCTGCCAAAGCTGAAGCTGCCGGCGAATAACACAATATTAAAAATCCCCTGTGAAAACTCACAGGGGATTTTTTCTTGTATCTATTTACCGTCCGGTACTGGGGTTGGTCTTATTTTCATCAGCAGGCTTGGAGAAATCCTCCTCATCGCCCGGAGTTTCAGTGAGCAGCTCGGTCTCAAGATCTTCAAATTCGTACCAGATCTTGTCGATGGAACCGATCTCCAGACCGTTGACCTTATAGGTCACGCCATTCTTTCGGATTTCCAGTGTGATGTCATGACCCTTGAGGGTACGGGCTACACTACTGGGGAAGTAAGGCAGGCCGGTGCCGGAAACTTCGATGGTATCGCCTTCATTGGCATCTGCAATCTCCCGCTTCACCTCGCTCCATACTTCATTGCCATAATAATCCCCTGCTGAACCGGTATCTGCATCAGGCTCGGGAACAGGTACGGTTGGTGTATAGATCTCTGCTCCGCCAATCTTATCAGGACTCTGCTGGCTGACAGGAACATTGTTCAGCTGCACTTCCGAAGAAATCCTTGCACTGCCGCTCTGTATATCAAACAGGGCACTGGAACTGGCAGAAGATGCCATCTGAAAAGAAGTGCCGGCTCTGATATCCAGACTGCCTGATGTTATTTTGAAGACTGATGCTGTCTGACCGGCTTCCTGCTCTATCGTACCGCCGCCGATGGAAACGCCTTCGCCGGATACTTCAATCTGAACATCTCCTGCACTGTCTCCCAACGTCAGGACCTGTCCACCGAGATCCAGTGTCAGATCTGCCTCTTCCAGGGCAAGACTCTGAGAAAGGGCGACTGGCTGGGTCAGCACAATCTTATCCCCCTCCTGCGATTCCTGAACAGCCTGCTGCAGCTCATCTGCATCCGCAACCTGATTTACAATTGAAACCGAATCGTAGCTGATCTCAAAAGTATACTCCGGACTCTTTTCCCCCTGTTCATTGTTTTCCTTCAGCCACTGTACTTTGAAAGAGTCAAGAGGACGATCACTTCCAGCTTCCAGCCAGACAAGAATCCCCTTGGATTCCAGCGGTCGCAGCGGCTTGATTCCGATATCATTATATTTGAAGTATTCATATCCATCTGGCGCCAGCAGAACCAGCGGAATCCAGTAGCCTGGCACACCCTCTGCACCGATGATCTCCTTTCCGTCCTCATCCTTGTCAGTCAGAGTATACTCCCCCAGCTGGCTGATTACAGGCGTGACGGTATAAGATGTTCCCGAGCCTTCCACAGACAGCATATAACTGCCATCATGAGGAATTTCATATCCGCTTGTTGCATCCAGATTCAAGATCAATTTACCATAATCACCGGTTTCACTGGAAGCTGCAAAAGCGATAGCAGCTGACGAAACTGCGATCGTTACAGCCAGCAGTACTGATATCCATTTTTTCATTTGATATCTCTCCTTTTTCTTTTGCAGCCCGCAAACAGCCAGCTGCAATTTTGTTTAGTTACCGTAATTATACCCCCCCCCGGCATTTTGTCAACCTTGTGAAATCTGAAGGATTTTCAGCTGAACCTGCATATTCAAAATTCACGCTGCGGATTGACTTTCCGGGCAAATTGCTGTATTATATTCCTGTTAACGACAAAACACAATAGCCAGGGGCGCTGGGAGATCATTCCCGGCTGTGATTGGTGCAAAATGCAGCGCCATGTCCCTTGGTGGGAAACCACCTGAACCTGATCCGGATAATGCCGGCGGAGGTATGCGCTTTTGCTCCTTTGGGAGACAAAACACAAAATTCTTTCCGCTGCGGCAGTCCGTGGCGGATTTTTTATTTGTCCCGGAACTGTCTGCGGAATACGGCCATGCGTGTCTGTCGGACAAAAATTTCAAAGGAGTTGCTTTAACAATGAACGCAAATCTCGCAATTCAGATTCTTCCCAAGGTCCAGGGCGACGAAGAGGTATGCCGCGTCGTCGATGAGGTGATCGCCTACATCAAGTCCACCGGTCTGCACTGCTTTGTAGGCCCCTGCGAAACCGCTGTGGAGGGTGATTTCGATACCATTATGGAGATCGCCAAGCAGTGCCATCTGGTAGCCATCCAGGCCGGCGCACCCAGCGTCAGCTCCTACATCAAGATCAGCTACCGTCCGGAAGGCGAGGTTCTCACCATTGACAAGAAAACATCCAAGTATCACCAGTAAGCTGGCGCCTGCTGTTCTCATCGCTACACTGCTGGTGGTGTGGCAGCTCTGCTCGGATCTGGGGGTAGTGCCCAAGTTCATGCTGCCCTCGCCCACCGATGTTGTCACTGCCTTTGTCCGGGACTTCCCCACCCTGCTCGGTCATGCACGGGTTTCCCTTTCGGAAGCCTTTCTGGGACTGAGTACGGCCGTGGTCCTCTCCTTTGCAGTTGCATTCCTGATGGACCAGTTCCGGGTGGTACGGGAAGCCGTCTATCCGCTGCTGATCCTCACCCAGACAATTCCCACCGTGGCCATTGCGCCGCTGCTGGTATTGTGGCTGGGATACGGGATCCTGCCCAAGGTAGTACTCATTGTCATCACCTGCTTCTTCCCCATGACCATTGGTCTGCTCAGTGGATTTGCCTCGGCTGATCCCGATTTTATCCATATGATGCGTGCCATGGGGGCTTCCAAGTGGCAGATCTTCCGCCATGTAAAGCTTCCTTCCTCTGCCGAACAGTTCTTCTCCGGACTGCGCATTTCCGCCTCCTACTCGGTGGTGGGTGCTGTTATTTCGGAATGGCTGGGTGGGTTTGAGGGGCTGGGTGTCTATATGATGCGGGTAAAAAAATCCTATGCCTTTGACAAAATGTTTGCTGTGATCTTCCTGATCTCGATCATCAGTCTGATCCTGATCAAAGCGGTGGATCTGTTGGGAAAAAAGGCTATGCCCTGGACCTCGGTCCACTCCAGCGAACACTAATCCTCAAAATCAAGGAGAATCACGATCATGAAAAAAAGATTGCTTGCACTGATGCTGGCCGCTGCCGCAGCCCTGTCGCTGTCCGGCTGCTCGGGTCAGAACAACAATTCCTCCACCGCCCAGAACAATGGCGGTGAAGAACTCACCAAGGTATCCATCGTTCTGGACTGGACCCCCAACACCAACCACACCGGCCTGTATGTTGCCCAGAAGCTGGGTTACTATAAGGAAGCCGGCCTGGAAGTGGAGATCCTTCCCTCCCCGGAAGGCGGTGCTTCCGCCCTGGTTGCCGCCGGCGGCGCTAACTTCGGCATCGACTGCCAGGACACCCTGGCTCCTGCCTTTGTCGGAGACGATGCCCTGCCGGTCACTGCTGTGGCTGCCCTAATCCAGCACAACACCTCGGGCATCATCTCGCTGGCTGATGACGGCATCCAGTCCCCCAAGGACCTGGAAGGCAAGACCTACGCCACCTGGGAAAACCCGGTAGAGCAGGCCATCATCAAGAGCCTGGTAGAGGCAGATGGCGGCGACTACTCCAAGATAAACCTGATCCCCAGCACCGTATCGGATGTGATCACTGCGCTCAACACCAACATTGACGCCGTGTGGATCTTCTACGCCTGGGATGGTGTTGCCACCGAAGTCAAGGGTTATGACACCAACTTCCTGGACTTTGCCAAGATTGACCCCACCTTTGACTACTATACTCCCATGATCATTGCCAACAACAGCTTCCTGGCTGAAAACCCCGAAACTGCCAAGGCTTTCCTGGCTGCTACTGCCAAGGGCTATGAGTATGCCATCGAAAACTCCGATGCTGCTGCCGACATCCTGCTGGAAGCTGCTCCGGAGCTGGATCCCGAAATCGTAAAGGCCTCCCAGAAGTGGCTGGCAGACCAGTACATTGCCGATGCTGAAAAGTGGGGCTACATCGATCCCACCCGTTGGGATGCCTTCTACGCCTGGCTGACCGAAAACCATCTGGTAGATGGCGAGCTCCCGGCTGGTACCGGCTACTCCAACGACTACCTGGCATAAAGGCGGCAGTACGGATGAAACTGGAAACCCGTGGGATCACCAAAAGTTTTGATGGCACACGCATCATCGAGGACATCAGCATCACCCTGAAGGAAGGGGAGCTGGTCTGTTTGCTGGGCGTGAGCGGCGGCGGTAAAACCACCTTGTTCAACATTATTGCCGGCCTTTCCCAGCCGGACAGCGGCCAGGTGCTGATCGATGGCGAAGATGTCACCGGAAAACCCGGTCATGTGAGCTATATGCTCCAGAAGGATCTGCTGCTGCCTTTCCGCAAGGTTGCGGACAATGTGGCGCTGCCGCTGGAGCTTGCCGGCACCGACCGCAAGGCTGCACGGGTCGAGGCCATGCGCTACTTTGAACAGTTTGGCCTTCAGGGCACCGAGGACCGGTATCCGGCCCAGCTCTCCGGCGGTATGCGCCAGCGGGCAGCCCTGCTGCGCACCTATCTGTTCGGCAAGAGCGTAGCGCTGCTGGATGAACCCTTCTCCGCACTGGACACCATCACCAAATCGTCCATTCATCGGTGGTACCTGGATGTGATGGAGCAGATCCATCTCTCCACCCTCTTCATCACCCACGATATTGATGAAGCAATCCTGCTCTCCGACCGGATCTACATCCTTTCCGGGCGGCCCGGGCATATCACCGACGAGATCGTGATCGATGTTCCCAAGCCCCGAGCCAGCGACTTTACCCTGACACCGGAGTTTCTTGCCTACAAACGCAAGATCATCAAGGCTATGCATTTGAGCTAAATATCCTCCCTGAATCTCGTGCAGAACCAGAGTTTTGCACGAGATTTTATTTTGCTCTGGACATAATTTTGCTTTCATGTTATGATGTTATAAAAAGTTGATAGAGGCGCGGTTGCGATGAGTATCCGGTGGGAGAAGGCATTCTTGGATCCCGGAGAAAGGCAAGACCGCCGAAATGTACCGGCTGGTGAACCGGTATGTTGGGGTATGAAAGAAGATTTCATACACTCCCGCCCTGGTATACAGGACGGTGGCGCTATCGGTGGTAACTCTTTTGAGCTCGAAGGTTGCATCGATAGGATGCAACCTTTTTTAATTTGTAGCTCAAAGGAGATCTGTAATTTATGGAAAATCAGTCAACACAACACACTGCCGGCCTTACTTCGGATTCCACCGAATTCAGCCGGGATATCACCCTGTTCGGCGGCATCAGCATCCTGGCCGGTATCATGATCGGCTCCGGTGTCTTTTACCTCGGCTCCTATGTGCTGATCCGCAGCGGTATGAGCATGGGCCTGGCGCTCCTGGTTTGGATCATCGGCGGCCTTGTCACCCTGCTCAGCGGTCTGTGCTATGCCGAGCTGGGCACCATGATGCCCAAGGCTGGCGGCGGCTATGTCTACCTGCGGGAAGCCTTTGGCGAGCGGGTGGCCTATATGTCCGGTATTTCCACCTTCATCATCGGTTCCTCCGGCTCCATCGCCGGTCTGGCCATCGCTCTGCCTCAGGCTCTCACCAGCCTGTTCCCCATGAGCGAACTGCAGTGCAAGCTCATCGCCGTTGCGGTGGTGGTGCTGCTCACTGCCATCAACTACCGGGGTGTCAAGTTCGGCGCTGCCCTCCAGAATGTCTTTATGGTCGGTAAGCTGATCCCCCTGGTGCTCATTATCCTCTGTGGTATCTTCATGGGCAAGCAGAGCCCCGACCTCACCCCCATTCCGGCAGGCGGCGCCTCCATTGGCGAGATCCTTTCGATGGTGGCCTTTGGTGTAGTTGCCACCCTCTGGGCTTTTGAGGGCTGGACCAACCTGAACACCATCAGTGAGGAGATCCAGGAGCCCCGGAAGAACATTCCCCGGGCAATCATCATCTCCATTCTGGCGGTCACCGCTCTGTATGTGCTCTTTAACTTCTCCATCTATCGTGTGCTGTCCTATGAGGACATCACCTCCCACATCGCTGCTGGCGACTTCTTCCTGGGCACTGCAGCTGCCAACGCCCTGTTCGGTCATTACGGCAAGATCTTTGTGGCTCTGGCTATGGCAGTGGCCATCTTCGGCGCCCTCAACGGCTCGGTGATGGTCTTCCCTCGTACCTACTACGCAATGGCCAAGGATGGTATGTTCTTCCCCTCCTTCACCAAGCTCCATCCCAAGTACCACACCCCCACCGGCGCCATCATTGCTTCGATGATCGTCTCCTGCCTGCTGATCTTTGCCAACAATCTGGACCAGATCACCTCCCTGGTGGTGTTCAGCGGCATGATTTTCAAGGCCCTCACCTTTGCATCGGTCATCGTTCTGCGCAAGAAGTATCCCGACCTGAACCGTCCCTACAAGGTGTGGTTCTATCCCTTCTCGGTATACCTTATCATTCTCATCATGATCGGCCTGTGCATCAACACCCTGATGGAGGATCCCCGCACTTCGCTGATTGGTCTGATCGTTCCGCTGTTCGGTCTGGCGGTCTATGAGTTCCAGCTCCGCCGGAAAAAGAAAGCGTCCCGATAACTTAAACGCAGTTGATCCAAGTTTTATCTGTTAAGAAAAGATTGGAGTGTATCAGTATGTCAACAATTCTTGTAAACGCCAATATCTATGTGGAGCGCGGCAACTTCCAGGAAGCCATGCTCATCGAGGACGGTATCATCAAGGCTGTGGGCACCAATGCCGAGATCCGCGCCCTGGCTCCTGCCGGCTGCGAGGAGATCGACGCAGAAGGCCGTACTGTGATCCCCGGCTTCAACGATTCCCACCAGCACCTCTACAATGTGGGTGAAAGCCTGCGCATGATCAAGCTGCACGAAGTTCCCTCCCTGGCCGAAATGATCGAGCGCGGCCGCCGCTTCATCGAGGAGAACCAGGTAGCCCCCGGCGAGGTAGTACTGGGCCGCGGCTGGAACCAGGACTTCTTCACCGACACCGACCGCATGCCCACCCGTGAAGATCTGGATAAGATCTCCACCGAGCATCCCATCATCTGCACCCGTGCCTGCGGCCATGTGCTGGTGTGCAACTCGATGGCTCTGGAAAAGGCCGGCATCGACCGCAACACTCCCCAGCCTGCCGGCGCTTCCATCGACCTGGATGAAAACGGCGACCCCAACGGCATCATGCGGGAGAGCAGCGCTCTGATGATGGTTCTTTCCATCATTCCCCAGAAGACTGTTGCCGACTATGAGAAGAGCATCCGCATCGCTATGGATTATGCTGAGTCGCTGGGTGTGACCTCGATCCAGACCAACGACATCAAGGACGAAAACTATGCCGAGATGTGGCAGGCCTACGAAAATGTGACCCATGCCGGCTCCTGTGTACGCACCTACCAGCAGTGCTGCTTCACCGAAATCGATACCTTCCGCGCCTTCCTGGCAGATGGCTTCAAGACCGGCTACGGTGACGATCTGAACCGCGTAGGACCGCTCAAGCTGTTTGTGGATGGCTCGCTGGGTGCCCGCACCGCCAAGCTGAATGCCCCCTATGCAGATGATGCCTCCACCACTGGCATCACTGTTATGGATCAGAACTATCTGGACGAGATCTGCGCCATTGCTGCCGAAAACGGCATGAGCGTTGCCACCCATGCCATTGGCGATAAGGCAATCGAGATGATCCTGGAGGCCTACGAGAAGAGCCTGCCGGATAGCTCCAACCCCCTGCGCAACGGTGTGATCCACTGCCAGATCACCACTCCGGCGACTCTGGAGCAGTTCCGGAAGAACAACATTCTGGCCCAGGTACAGCCCATCTTCATCCACTACGACAAGAACATCGTCTTTGATCGTGTGGGCGAAGAACTGGCCAAGACCTCCTATGCCTTTAAGACTCTGGCCGACATGGGTGTGCATGTATCCTATGGCACCGACTCACCGGTAGAGGATATGAACCCCTACAACAACCTCTACTGCGCTGTGACCCGGATGTCCCTGACCGGAAAGGGTGATGTGTACCTGCCAGAGGAGTGTGTGGACATCTACGAGGCCGTGGACAACTACACCATGGAGAGCGCCTTTGCCTCCTTTGATGAGGACAAGAAGGGCCGTCTGAAGCCCGGCTACATGGCTGACCTGGTGATCCTGGACCGGAACATCTTTGAAGTTCCCTCCGCTGAGATCAAGGATGTGCGCCCGACCGCTACCATGATCGGCGGCGAGATCGTATACCGCGCCTAAACCAGTATCTTTTTGGGGAAAGTGCCCCCTATGAAAAAAGACGGATCGTTTGATCCGTCTTTTTTTGCAAATGGAAGGTCTGGTTGCGCCAATGAAAGGCATGGTTGGTGGACTTTCCACTGGCTAAATGGTACAATGAACCTTGAAAATCCACCTTAGAATCCAACATCCAGGAGGCCGCCATGACATTTGGAGAAAAACTGCAATACCTTCGAAAGGAAAAGAACTGGACCCAGGAACAGCTGGCTGGGCAGATCGGCATCTCCCGGCAGGCTCTGTCCAAATGGGAGCAGAGCACTGCCACACCGGATACTGAGCATGTGGTGCGGATCAGCCAGCTGTTTGGCATATCCACCGATGCCCTGCTGTTGGACGATGCCGTCTTTCCTCCCTCTGCTGCCAAAGCGGCCAGCTCCCGGCGGCGCTGGGAACTGCTGATCGGCGGACTGGCAGCAGGGCTGGCCTCCACTGGGCTGCTGATCCTGGGGATCTGTGCCTCGGTCTTTCCGTCCGTTCATGTGGAAACCAAGCCGGACCAGAACTGGATCCGGGTCTACACCGGGCTTTCCGGGTTCCTGCTCACCAAAAACCTTGGCTGGCTGTTCTGTCTGCTCTGCCTGCTGCTGGCTGGCGGCATCGCTGCCCTGTTTCACCCCCAGCTGCAGCGGGTGTGGAAGAAGCTGCGCCAACGCTTCGCATGGAAAGGGACTCCTTTTGCCGAAGAATAGAAAAAAGCTCTGCCGAACCCATCGGCAGAGCTTTTTTATCGTTTCTGGTTATTTACCGGTCTCTGCGGAAATCCTGGCCCTTGCGGAAGTCCTTCTTTCCACGGCGGAAGGGCTTGCCCTCCCGGTTCTCACGATTTTCCCGGTTCTCCCAGTTCTTTTTCTTTCCGTTCTTCTGGAAGTTGTCGGTGCGACGGCCGTTTCCGTCCACGCGGCCATAGGGCTTTCCGCCGCCGCGCTTTTCCGGACGGCGATCCTCCCGGCGGCCACCGCCGTTCTTGCCGGCCAGGTCTGCCTTGGTGAGCAAGCGCACCTCGGTCTTGTGGCCGTTGATACGGCAGCTTGCCATGGTCTCAGCGGTCAGACGGGCATCCTCATCACACAGCTGAACTACGGTGTAGTCATCGTAGATGTCGATCTTACCCACCTTCTTGCCGGGGATGCCAGTGGCATCGGCAATGGCGCCCAGAATGAAGTTGGGGGCAATGCGCTGACGGCGGCCAATGCTCAGCACGACGCCGGTCTGCTTGCCGTCCCTGCTCTCGCCGCGGCGGGAGATCACCTGTACCTCGGGCAGGGCCTTGCGCTCACCGGCCAGCAGCCGCTCCAGAGCGACCTCTGCCACCTGCTCAGCTGTGAAGCCCATCTCGGTCAGGCGGCGCAGCATGGCCTCACCCTCGGGCTGGGGCTGGCTCAGGCTTTCAATCACACCGGCGGCAAACTGGCTCCGGCGGCTCTCGTAGATCTCGGCTGCCGAGGGGATCTCAGCCTGCTGGATCTTGGCACCAGTGGAGGACATGATGTCCCGAAGCTGATAGAACTGCCGGCGGCCGCTGATGAGGGTGTAGGCCTTGCCCTCGCGGCCTGCCCGGGCGGTCCGTCCGATGCGGTGTACATAGAACTCGATGTCCTGGGGGATATCGAAGTTAAAGACGGCGTCCACATTCTCCACATCGATGCCGCGGGCAGCTACATCGGTGGCGATGAGGATGCGGGTGCGATGGGATTTGAAACTGGCCATTACCTGGGTACGGGCCGACTGGCGCATATCGCCATGGATGCCCACAGCCTGGTAGCCGGCACTGGTGAGATACTCGGAG
>Oklahoma_p2__coassemble_1569_pt1 | contig 13465 bp, 10 predicted proteins | sample Oklahoma_p2__metabat2_low_PE_026 | metagenome-assembled genome bin Oklahoma_p2 | reverse complement strand
CATCCAGCGCCGCGTGGAGCGCACAGTACCCAAGCTCTCCCAGCATGAGGAGGCTGCCCAGGCTTTCCGGAACCGCCAGGAGGCCGCCAGCAATGTTTTTGCCTATGGCTGCGGCTTCTATAAATTGATCTGGCTGTTCGCCATTGGTGCGCTGCTGGGCGATCTCATCGAAACCCTCTACTGCCGTGTGACAGCCGGTGTGTGGATGAGCCGAAGCAGTGTGCTGTACGGCCCGTTCAGCATCGTCTGGGGCTTGGGCGCCGTACTGATGACCGTTATGCTGGAGCGCCTGCGGAACCGGGACAGCCTGGCTGTATTTCTGTCCGGTGCAGTGCTGGGCGGCGTGTACGAGTATGTATGCAGCGTCTTTACCGAAGTGATGTTCGGAACCATCTTCTGGGATTACAGTGGATTCAAGTTCAACCTCGGCGGACGCATCAACCTGCTCTACTGCTTCTTCTGGGGTATGGCAGCCGTGGTCTGGATCAAAGGGGTCTATCCTTTCCTCTCCAGCTGGATCGAGCGGATCCCCATCAAGGTGGGGCGCATTGCCACCTGGGTCTTTGTGGTGTTCATGTCGGTGAACATCGTCATCTCCGGCCTGGCCATGGACCGCTATTCCAAGCGCGCTTCCGGTGTGGATACACCGCCCACAGCGTTGAGCACCTTCCTGGATGAGCACTACCCCGATGAGAGAATGAAGAAGGTCTACCCCAATGCGGTCCACACCGACTGACCCTCTCCGGCAGATTGCCTTAAAATGTGTTGATACCAGGGCGGAACTTCTCTCGCATTTTTGCCCGAAACACGCAATTCTTTATAGACAAATGCCAGCCGAAAGAGTATAATAGGTACAAAGCAAAACCTTTAAGTTGGTCCCGTGAGGCTGACAAGGAATCGGCTGTGTCAAATAGAGAACAGAACCTGTGCGGCAGGACCGGGAATCGCCCCGGCAAGCCGGACGGACTTTGGATAGCTGAAGCCTTATCTGCCCTGCGGATAAGGCTTTTTTCTTTTTTTGCAACCGGAGGGAGGATACCGCAGTTATGGCGGAGAAAACCGTGATTATGGATGCCCAGGCCATCGCCCGGGCAATTACCCGGATCTCCTTTGAGATCGTGGAGCGCAACCGCGGTGCGGAGGATCTGTGCCTGATCGGCATCCGCAGCGGCGGCACCGTGCTGGCCCGTCGGATTGCCGAGCGCATCGGAGAAATCGAAAACCGTCCGGTGGAATGTGGGGAGCTGGATATCACCCGCTTCCGGGATGACGGCAGCGCACCGGAGGGTTACGAGGACCACACCCGCCTGGACTTTTCCATCGATGGGAAGCGGGTGGTGCTCATCGACGATGTGATCTACACCGGGCGCAGCGTCCGGGCGGCCATCGATGCCATCATGAGCCGGGGTCGGCCCTGGAACATCCAGCTGGCGATCCTGGTGGACCGCGGACACCGGGAGCTGCCCATCCGGGCGGACTTTATCGGCAAAAACCTGCCCACCTCCAAGGAGGAGATGGTCAAGGTCCAGGCAGACGGTGGCCCGGAGGACTGCGTCGCCATTGTAAAGTGACAGGAGGGAATAATTTGAGCAGTATCCTGATTCGCAATGCCCGGGTGCTTTCCCCGGCAGATCATCTTGACCGTGTGATGAATGTCTATGTGGAAAACGGCGTCATCACCGAGCTGGACAGCAGCCGTGCCCAGGCGGATACCGTGCTGGAGGCCGATGGCCTGGTGCTGGCCCCCGGTCTGGTGGATATGCACGTCCACCTGCGGGATCCGGGTCTGACCCACAAGGAGGATATCTTCACCGGCTGCGAGGCAGCAGCCCGGGGCGGATTCACCGCTGTGGTGTGTATGCCCAACACCAATCCCCCCATCGACAGTGCGGAGACCATCCGCTATATCCTGGACAAGGCCGAACAGGCCAAAGCCCGGGTCTACCCGGTGTGTACCATCACCCGGGGCATGAAGGGCACCGAGCTCAGCGATTTTGCAGCGCTGAAGGCAGCTGGTGCCGTGGCCGCCAGCGATGACGGCCGGCCGGTGGCCAATGCTGCGGTGATGCAGGCAGGTATGCAGGCCTGCTACAAGCTGGATCTGCCGGTGGTGAGCCACTGCGAGGATCTGGACATCATCGACGGAGGCATTATCAATAAGGGCGCTGTATCCGAGGCGCTGGGCGTCAAGGGAATGGACCGCACCAGCGAGGACACCATCACCGCCCGGGAGGTGACCCTGGCCGAGAGCACCGGCACCCGCATCCACATCTGCCATGTCTCCACCGAGACCTCGGTGGCGCTGATCCGGGACGCCAAAAAGCGGGGCGTACAGGTTACCTGCGAGAGCGCCCCTCACTATATGCTGCTCACCGACAAGGAGCTGCTGCGGCGGGATGCCAACTGGCGCATGAATCCGCCGCTCCGGGAACAGCGGGACTGCGAGGCCATCATCCAGGGCTTCTGCGACGGAACCATCGATGCGATGATTACCGACCATGCCCCCCATGCCCCTGAGGAGAAGGCCGATTTTGAAAAGGCCCCCAACGGCATCATCGGGCTGGAGACCAGCTTTGCTGCCAGCTGCACAGCTCTGGTGGCCACCGGAAAAATGAGTCTTTCCCGGCTCATCGAGGTGATGAGCGTCAACCCCTGCCGGATTCTCTCCATCCCCGGAGGCGACATCAAGGTGGGCGGCCCGGCAGACCTGGTGCTGCTCGACCCGGAAGAACGCTGGACCTTCACCGAGGAGGACATCGGCTCCAAATCCCGGAACACCCCGTTCCTGGGCACCGAATTTACTGGCCGGGTGCGCTGCACCATCAAGGGCGGCGAGATTACCTGGCAGCTCAAGAAGTAAGCGGACACGCTCTGCGTGTGATGATAAAGACAGAAAAGACGGAGGAGAAGAATTATGTCATTTGACCGACTGATCCGAAAGATCGTGGAAACCAAGAACCCCACCGTAGTGGGTCTTGACCCCAAGCTGGAATATATCCCCGAGGAGCTGAAGGCCGAGGCCTATGCCAAGTATGGCAAGACCCTGGAGGGTGCTGCTGAGGCGATCCTCCTCTTCAATAAGGGCATCATCGATGCCATCTGCGATGTGGTTCCCGCTGTCAAGCCCCAGTGTGCTTACTACGAGCGGTTCGGCTGGCAGGGCATGAAGGCCCTGGCTGAGACCATTGCCTATGCCAAGGAAAAGGGCATGTTTGTCATCACCGACGGCAAGCGCAACGACATCGGCTCCACCATGACCGCCTATGCGGTGGCTCACCTCGGCGAGGTGGAGGTGGAGGGTGAGGTGTTCACCCCCTTCGGCGGCGATGCCCTCACCGTAAACGGCTACCTGGGCACCGACGGTATTGCTCCGCTCACCGAGCTTTGCAGCAAGAAGGATGCCGGCATCTTTGTACTGGTCAAGACTTCCAACCCCTCTTCCGGCGAGCTGCAGGACCGCAGCCTGGAGGGCCGTCCTCTCTACGCCGCCATGGGCGAGATGTGCGAAAAGTGGGGCGAGAGCTGCATGGGCGAGCTGGGCTACTCGGCAGTGGGCGCTGTGGTAGGTGCCACCTATCCCGAGCAGCTGGCCGAAATGCGCAAGGCCATGCCGCACACCTTCCTGCTGGTTCCCGGCTATGGAGCCCAGGGTGGCGGTGCCAAGGATGTCATCGGTGCCTTTGATGAAAAGGGACTGGGCGCCATCATCAACTCCTCCCGTGCTGTTCTCACTGCCTGGCAGAAGCAGAACCGCCCTGGCAGTGAATATGCCGCTGCCGCCCGGGACGAGGCGATCCGGATGCGCGACGACATCACCCAGTATCTTCCCGAAATCCGACTCTAATTCCCAGACACAGGAGGTCTTTTTAGTATGAGCGAAAATCGTAAACCCGCTGCGCTGATCCTGGCCGACGGGACCGTTTACCGGGGTGTGAACTTCGGCACTGCCGGGACTGTTTTTGGTGAGATCGTTTTCACCACCGGAGTATCCGGCTTCCAGGAGACCTTGACCGATCCCTCAAACTTTGGCCAGATCGTGGTGCAGACCTTCCCGTCTGTGGGCGGCTATGGCGTCAACAACGACGACTATGCCTCCGACCACTGCCACCTCAGCGGTTATGTGGTGCGCAATGTCACCAAATTGCCCTCCAACTACAAGATGACCGAGAGCCTGGGCCAGTTTACCACCGAGCAGGGCGTTGTGGGCATCGAAGGGGTGGATACCCGTGCCATCACCCGCCATGTCCGGGACTTTGGCTCGATGAACGCCATGATTTCCACCGAGCATCTGGAGCCCACCGCTGAGGTGCTGGCCGAAATCCGCTCCTGGAAGATGGAGCGCGCCGTGGAAAGCGTTCTCTCCGCCGGGGGCGAGTTCCCGGCCGAGGAGGAGAAGCTGCATGTCTGCATGGTGGATTTCGGCCGCAGAAACGGCTCGGTGGCTGCCCTTAACCACTATGGCATCGGCGTGACTGTCCTGCCCTGCACCACACCAGTGGAGGAGCTGCTGGCTGTCAAGTGTGACGGCTATGTCCTCTCCGAGGGCCCTGGCGATCCTGCTGCCTGCGGGCAGTATCTGCCCACTGTCAAGGCTCTGATGGAGTCGGGCAGACCGGTGCTGGGCCTGGGTCTGGGTCACCAGCTCATGGCCATGAGCCAGGGTGCTTCCTGCGAAAAACTGCTCCACGGCCACCGTGGCGCCAACCAGCCTGTGAAGAATCTGGAGACCGGCCATGTCTATGTCACCACCCAGAATCACGGCTATGCAGTCAAGGCGGACAGCCTGCCTGCCTTTGCCAGGGTCACTGAAAAAAACCTCAACGATGATACCACTGCCGCCATTGTCTATGAGAATATGCCAGCCTTCTCGGTGCAGTACAACCCCGAGAGTGTGGTGGGCGGCCGGGATAAGGGCGCCGTATATCGCCGGTTTATGGAACTGATGTCGACAGGGAGGAACTGAGTACAATGCCGCTGAGAAATGATCTGAAGAAAGTAATGGTGATCGGCTCCGGTCCGATCATCATCGGTCAGGCTGCCGAGTTTGACTATGCCGGTACCCAGGCCTGCCGTGCCCTCAAGGAGGAGGGCCTGGAGGTCGTGCTGGTCAACTCCAACCCTGCCACCATCATGACCGATAAGGCCATGGCGGATAAAGTTTATATCGAGCCGCTGACCCTGGATGTGGTCAAGCGCATCATCGAAACCGAAAAGCCCGACGGCCTGCTCTCCACCCTGGGCGGACAGACCGGCCTGACCCTGTCGATGCAGCTGGACAAGGACGGCTTCCTGGCTGAGCACAATGTGCGTCTGCTGGGCGCCAAGCGCTCTACCATCGATAAGGCCGAGGACCGCCAGATGTTCAAGGACACCATGGAGAAGATCGGCCAGCCCTGCATTCCGTCCAAGGTCGTGGAGACCCTGGAGGATGCCGTGGACTTCACCAAGGAGATCGGCCTGCCGGTCATCATCCGTCCGGCCTTTACCATGGGCGGCACCGGCGGTGGTATCGCCAACACCATGGAAGAACTCCATGAGATCGCCGAGAATGGCCTGCGCCTTTCGCCCATCACCCAGATCCTGGTGGAAAAGTGCATCTCCGGCTGGAAGGAGATCGAGTTTGAGGTCATCCGGGATAGCGTGGGCAACTCCATCACCGTCTGCTCGATGGAAAACCTCGACCCTGTGGGCATCCACACCGGTGACTCCATCGTCATCGCCCCCGCCGTCAGCCTTTCCGCCGAGGAGTTCGGCATGCTGCGGGAGGCTGCCATCGACATCGTCAACGAGCTGGGCGTAGAGGGCGGCTGCAACTGCCAGTTTGCTCTGGAGCCCCACTCCAAGGACTATGCCGTTATCGAGGTAAACCCCCGTGTATCCCGTTCGTCGGCACTGGCTTCCAAGGCCACCGGCTACCCCATCGCCAAGGTTGCCACCAAGATCGCCATCGGCTACCGCCTGGACGAGATCCGCAATGCAGTGACCGGCACCACCTGGGCCTGCAACGAGCCCACCGTGGACTACATCGTCTGCAAGTTCCCCAAGTGGCCCTTTGATAAGTTTGTATACGGCAAGCGCACCCTGGGCACCCAGATGAAGGCCACCGGCGAGGTGATGTCCATCGGTTCCAGCTTCGAGCAGGCCATCATGAAGGCAGTTCGCTCCATCGAGCTGGGTCTGGACACCCTGCGCCTGCCCAAGAATGCCGAGAAGAGCGACGAGGAGATCCGCGACCTGCTGTATGTGCAGGACGACGAGCGCATCTTTGCCGTATTTGAAGCACTCTACCGCGGCATGAGCTTTGATACCATCTACGAGGCCACCAAGATTGACAGGTGGTTCCTGGGCAAGCTGTGGAACCTGGCCCGCATCGAGCATGAGCTGGAGAAGGGCGGTCTCAATGAGGAGCTTTACCTCGAGGCCAAGGACGCCGGCTTCCTGGACAAGACCATCACCCGCATTTCCGGCGAGAGCTGCGCTGCTTACCACCGCAAGGCCGCTTACAAAATGGCCGATACCTGTGCGGCAGAGTTCCAGGCACAGACCCCCTACTTCTACTCCACCTTTGATGAGGAGAACGAGGCAGAGATCTTCCTGGAGCGCAACAAGAGCGACAAGAAGAAGGTGCTGGTCTTCGGTTCCGGCCCCATCCGCATCGGCCAGGGCATCGAGTTCGACTACTGCTCGGTACACTGCGTCTGGGCACTGAAGGAGCATGGCTACGAGGCTGTCATCGTCAACAACAACCCCGAAACCGTCTCCACCGACTTTGATACCTCCGATCGTCTCTACTTCGACCCGCTGACCCCCGAAGATGTGGACAGCATCCTGGAGATTGAAAAGCCCTGGGGCGCTGTGGTGCAGTTCGGCGGCCAGACTGCCATCAAGCTCACCAAGCACCTGCAGGAGAAGGGTGTGAACATTCTGGGTACCTCGGCAGACAGCATCGATGCCGCCGAGGACCGGGAGCGGTTCGATGAGGTGCTGGAGCAGTGCGGCATCCCCCGTGCCAAGGGCAGCACCGTCTTCACCACCGAAGAGGCTGTCAAGGCTGCAGACGGCCTGGGTTACCCGGTGCTGCTGCGTCCGTCCTATGTACTGGGCGGCCAGAACATGATCATCGCCTACTCCGAGGCTGATGTCCGGGAGTACATGGGCATCATCACCTCCCACGAGATCGAAAACCCTGTTCTGGTGGACAAGTACCTCATGGGTACCGAGGTGGAGGTCGATGCCATCTGCGACGGCAACGACTACCTGATCCCCGGTATCATGCAGCACATCGAGCGCGCCGGCATCCACTCCGGCGACTCCATCTCGGTATATCCTGCCCAGACCCTGAGCCAGAAGGTTCGGGCAACCATTATCGACTACACCGGCCGTCTGGCCCGTGCGCTGAATGTGGTGGGCCTGGTGAACATCCAGTATGTTGTATACAACGGTGAGGTCTATGTCATCGAGGTAAACCCCCGTTCCTCCCGTACTGTGCCCTACATCAGCAAGGTGGCCAATGTGCCCATGGTGGACCTTGCCACCAAGGTGATGCTGGGTGAAAAGCTGGCCAGCCTGGGCTATGGCACCGGTCTCTATCCCCAGGGCGACTATGTAGCCGTCAAGGTGCCGGTGTTCAGCTTTGAAAAGCTGCACGATGTGGACATCCAGCTCGGGCCGGAGATGAAGTCCACCGGTGAGGTGCTGGGCATTGCCAAGACCTTTGAGGAGGCCCTTTACAAGGGTCTGGTGGCTGCTGGATACCAGATGAAGAAGGAGGGCGGCGTGCTGATCTCGGTGAAGGACGGCGACAAGCAGGAGATCCTGGAGGTAGCTGACCGGTTCGAGCGGCTGGGCTTTACCATCTATGCCACAGCCGGTACCGCCAAGACCCTCAACAGCAATATGATCGCTGCCAATGTGGTTCGTAAGATCGAGGAGCCGTCTCCGAATATCCTTGACCTGTTTGAGAAGAACAAGATCGACTACCTGATCTCCACCAATGCCACCGGCCGCAAGCCGGCAGAGCATTCGGTGCAGATGCGCCGCAAGGCAGTGGAGCGCTCCATTGCCTGCCTGACCGCTGTGGATACCGCCATGGCACTCACCGACTGTCTGCTGATGGATAAGACCATCAACGATGTGGAACTGGTGGACATCACCAAGATCTAACCTGCCGCATCCGTTTGGAAAGCAATCAATAAAAAGGCCCCCTCCGCATCGGAACATCGTTCTGGCGGAGGGGGCCTTTTTGATTTGGAAACAGGAGAAAACAAACAGGAGCGGTACAGACTGGACTGTACCGCTCCTGTGCTGTGTTTCAAAGGAGATCAGTAGGAAGTGTTATAGTAGAGGGCAGCAGCCTCCTCCATGGAGATGGTCTGCAGGTCAGCCAGCGGGAAGGCATAGAACGCGGTGTGATCCCGGTAGACACCGGCCTGGATGTCGTAGTACTCGAGCTGGATCACATAAAAGAGCTCCTCCAGTTCGGAACGATCCACCAGGAAGGGCATATAGCCGGATACTGCGTCGGATCCATCCAGATAGGAGAGTTCAAAATCCTGCAGGAAGTAGAACTGGTAATTGTTGAACAGGGTCTGGGCCAGGGAATCTTCCTCGTAGGCTGCCATGTCGATGGGGCTGTAATAGTAGGCGCCGCCTGCATCGCTGAGGTAGGTGGATACGCTCACTTGGGCATATTCATCGACTGGCAGATCGCAGAAGGCATCTGTCTGCACCAGCACGACGGCCTGCTCCGGATCCAGGGCATCGCCGGTATCCAGCAGTGCCATATCGCCGACGATGAAATTCATGTCGTTGACGGTGTAGCTGTATCCGGGGATCCCGTCCACATACTCGTCTGCGATCACCGACTCCGATGCGGGATAGACAGGCTCCGGAGTGGGGGAGGGACGGTCAAAGAGAACGTATTTCAATGCGCCAAAAATCAGGGGAATGATCACATTGAAGAGAATGAGTACAGCCATCAGGATCCCGATGGGCTTCAGGCAGCCGGAATTCCCCTTTTTGGGGCGGTCGTTCCTCCGGGTCTGCCTGGAGTCGATCTCAAAGGAGGGGCGGGGCTCCGGTGAGGTGCCCAGGCGGTTCAGTTTTTCCTGGATGCGGTCGTATTTCTTCTGCAGCTCCGGATCGATCTGGGCCGGAGAGGTGTGTTCATGGAGGTAGTCCTGAGTATCCTCGATGTCGTCCGCGTGTCCGACAGAGCGCATTTCGATGATGCGTTCCACGTCATCGGCAGAGCAGATGTGGGTGTGGCTGCGCTTTACATAGTTGAATGCGCCGCAGTGGGGGCAGGCTTCGCTTTTCAGGTAGTCATACTGTTTGCCGCAGGATTCGCAGGTGATCATTTGTTTGGCCATAGTATACGCCTCCTCGTGGTCTTATCATACACTTCCCAGTCCCCACAGCAGCAATAGGTGGGCGGGATAATAGGCATAGAAGAACTTTTTGTCGTCACAGCCCCTCTGCCCGTTGTAGAGGCAAAGAAGCGGCAGGGAAAGAAGGGACAGGCTCTGCATTCCAAAGCCGAACAGCAGCAGGTTGAGCAGGGCCAGCGAAGCGAACTGCTCCGACAGGGAATCGCGGAACCGGTCCAGCAGGAGGATCATCGCGATGCCATAGAGCCCGTAATCGGCTCGCAGCAGAAGGGCAGCACCGCCCACCGCCAGCAGACCGGCCCATCGTCTGGGGCTGCTGCTTTGCAGAAGGCGCAGCGCCATCAGGCCCAGCGCCAGGGTGAAATAGACATTCTGGCTGGCCCAGTTGACCCTGCCATAGAAGGCCAGGTCAAAGGGCAGTTCGGAAATCAGGGCAAAGCCGACCAGACGGAGCAGGTATTTTTGGGGGTTGCGGGTGTGCCGCAGCCCTTCTCCGATGAAGAAGCAGAGGATCGGCATCGCCAGGCGGCCGATCATGCGCAGCAGAGGCAGCCGAGGAAAGAAAATGCAGCCGATGTGGTCCAGGGTCATGGCAATCATCGCCAGCAGTTTCAGCTGAAATCCAGTCATTTGATGCCTCCGTGGCAGCCCATGAAAAAATGGGTCAGAATATACACCTTTATTATAGGCGCTGTTCGAATTCAGCGCAAGAGTGCGCCGGCATTTTTCATGCGATCTGCTGTCGCTTTCCGGGGCTGTCCGGCAGGGAAAGGGCATATTTAACTTCGGTTTTGCCAAAGTTTTTTCTATTGGCTAAATTGTCACTTGACAGAGCAGAGAGAGATTGCTATAATTTGATTTGGTGAATGTATACCGCATTGGTATACCAAAGCCAGACGAACAAGATAAGAATCTTATCCGATTCAGGAGGTGTTCCGCGTGCTGGAACTCAAAGATATATGTTATACACTGCCGGACGGCAAGGAGATCCTCAAGCACATCGATCTCACCGTTCAGGACAATGAATTTATGGTCATCACCGGCCCCAACGGCGGCGGCAAGTCCACCCTTGCCAAGCTCATTGCCGGCATCGTGACCCCCACCTCCGGCCAGATCCTGCTGGATGGCCAGGACATCACCGGGCTGAGCATCACCGACCGTGCCAACATCGGTGTCAGCTTTGCCTTCCAGCAGCCGGTTCGCTTTAAGGGCATCACTGTACGGGACCTGCTCTCGCTGGCTTCCGGTCAGGAGCTTTCGGTCCGGGAGGCCTGCGGCTATCTCACCCAGGTGGGACTGCACGGCGCCAGCTATGTGGACCGTGAGGTGGATGCCACTTTCTCGGGCGGCGAACTCAAGCGCATCGAAATCGCCATCGCCCTGGCCAGAGAGTCCCGCCTTTCCATTTTCGACGAGCCGGAAGCAGGCATCGACCTGTGGAGCTTCAAGAACCTCATCGCTGTATTCGAGCATCTGCACGAGCAGAACAACGGCTCGATCATGATCATCTCCCACCAGGAGCGTATCCTCAATATTGCCGATGAGATCGTCGTGATCGCCAACGGCCAGGTGGCAAACAAGGGCAGCCGGGACGAGATCTATCCGCAGCTGCTGAGTGGGGAAACCGTAGCCCCCTGCGGTTGCTGCAAAGGAGGAAATTGCAGATGAACAACTACGATCTGATTATGGATCTGGTGGGCAAGGTATCGGATATCAGCGATCTGCCGGCAGTGGGTGCTTACAACATCCGGGCAGATGGCTGCGGTGCCGCTCGCCAGAACTCTGAAAATATTGAAATCATCACCAAGACGGACAAGCCCGGTATCGACATCATGGTCAAGCCCGGCACCAAGGGTGAAACGGTTTACATTCCGGCCATCATCACCCACGGCGGTGTGGATGACCTGGTCTACAACGACTTCTACATCGGAGAAGATGCCGATGTCACCATCGTGGCCGGCTGCGGCGTACACAACTGCGACTGTGAGGATTCCCACCACAATGGCATTCACCGCTTCTTCCTGGCCAAGAACTCCAAGGTGCTGTATCTCGAAAAGCACTACGGCGAGGGCGATGGAACAGGCAAGCGGATCATCAACCCGGAGACCGAGGTCTTTGCAGAAGAGGGCAGCTCGATGGAGATGGATACCGTCCAGATCAAGGGCGTGGACTCCACCAAACGAGTGAGCAAGGCCGAACTCAAGGACGGTGCCAAGCTGGTGATCACCGAGAAGATCATGACCCATGGCGACCAGACTGCCGAGACCAGCTTTGATGTCATCATGACCGGTAAGGACAGCAGCTGCCACCTGGTATCCCGCTCGGTGGCACGGGATCGCTCCAAGCAGGTGTTCCGCTCCTACATGCGCGGTGACGCCGAGTGCTACGGCCATTCCGAGTGCGACGGCATCATCATGGATGACGGTGTGGTATCGGCCATTCCGGAGATCATCGCCAACGATGTGGATGCCCGTCTGATCCACGAGGCTGCCATTGGTAAGATTGCCGGCGAGCAGCTCATCAAGCTGATGACCCTGGGCCTGACTGAACAGCAGGCTGAGGAGCAGATCATCGGCGGCTTCCTGAAGTAATCGAACATGCATCTGAAAGGCAATATCCCGTCTGTTGGGCTATTGCCTTTTTTCATACACGAGAGGAGAGAGGCAGCAAATGTTCCAGGAGACACAGCCACTGTGGGAGTATCTGCGCACGGTGCAAAAGCCGGTGGTGCTGTACGGCATGGGGGATGGCGCCCTGAAGATCCTGGCGGTGTGCCGGCATTATGGGATCCCGGTGGCTGGCATCTTTGCCAGCGATGAATTTGTCCGGGGGCACAGTTTTGAGGGCTATCCGGTGGAGAGCCTGGGGGCAATCGAGGAGCGTCTGGGGGATTTTATCATCCTGCTCTGCTTTGGAGTGGACTACGACTCGATGCTGGAGCGCATTGCACAGCTGGCCCGCCGGCATGAGACCTATGCGCCGGATATCCCGGTGTTTGGCAGCGACCTGTTCACCCCCGAATACTTGCGGGAACACCGGGCACAGTTTGAACAGGTCTATGGTCTGCTGGCCGATGCGGAGTCCCGGCAGATCTATGCCGACCTGATCGCCTACAAGCTCAGCGGCAAGCTGGAGTACCTCTACCGGCACATGGGCAGCCGGGAGGAGGACTTCGGCAGTATCCTCACCCCGGGCCCAGGCAGCGTCTATGTGGATCTGGGTGCCTACGACGGCGATACGGTGGAGGAATTTATCCGTCACTGCCCGGAGTACGGGGAGATCTGGGCGCTGGAGCCCGACCCGAAAAACTTCCGGAAGCTGCAGGCGGCCGCAGAGGAGCTTCCCCGGGTGCATCTGGTGCCCAAGGGTAGTTACAGCGGGGAAGGGGAGCAGATCTTTTCCGCCCGTGGCGGACGCAACTCCGCCCTGGCCGAGAGCGGCAAAAAGCTGCGCCCGGTGGAGATGACCTCGGTGGATGCTTTACTTCAGGGCAAACCTGTCGACTATATCAAAATGGATGTGGAAGGTGCCGAACGGGAGACCCTGCTGGGCTGCCGGCAGACCATTGCCGCCTGGAAGCCGCAGCTGAGTGTGGCGGCCTATCACCGCACCGGCGATCTGTGGGAGCTTCCGCTGCTTGTGAAGGAACTTTGCCCGGAATACCGGCTGTACCTGCGCCGGCATAAGTATGTGCCCGCCTGGGAGATCCTTCTGTACGCAATTTAGCGATGGAGAGCAGTTCAAAAGGGGTTGTAATACTTCACAAAAATTTACAAACATTCACAGAATAAAGAAGAATTTCTTACGAAATTATGATAGAATTTTATGCAGGAGCAAGAACAGTTCACCGCTTGTTTTGCAGGTGAACTTTCTGAAAGTTGCATATTTTCGTTAAATATATAACTAACCAAGCGGTTTTCGGAAATTTTTTGTTGAAAAAATGAATGAGAAAGCCGATGAACGGGCGAAAAACTTCCAAAATCAGTGTTTTTTCACCGCTTTGATGTCTCGAAGCGGGCTTTGATTTGCAGCTGAAACAAGGTTGCAATATTTTTAGGCATTTAGTATAATATGAG
>Oklahoma_p2__coassemble_1568_pt1 | contig 13471 bp, 8 predicted proteins | sample Oklahoma_p2__metabat2_low_PE_026 | metagenome-assembled genome bin Oklahoma_p2 | reverse complement strand
GCACTGGAGTATCTCAAGCCGGAGAGCTTTTACAGCAGTTACAACCGGGAGATCTTCTCGGTGCTGATGCGGATGTTCCTCGCCTCGGAAAAGATTGATGTGGTCACCCTGCTGGACAAGGTGCTTTCCGAGGGGATCTTCCCCACCGAGAGCGATGCCAAGATGTATCTGGTCAGCCTGGTGGAGATGGTGCCCAGCACCTCCAATGTGGAGGACTATGCCCGCATCGTGCAGGAGAAGTACTACCTGCGCAGCCTGGCTGAGACCTCCCACAAGATCCTGGATACCATCCGGGAGGGCACCGGCGATGCCAAGAGCATCATGGACCGGGCCGAGCAGGATATCTTTGATATCCGCAAGGGCCGGGAAACCGGCGGTCTGACCCGCATCGATGAGGTCATCATCGAAACCTATGACCGCCTGCAGAAGCTCAGCGGCGACGACAAGAGCGAATATGCCGGAACCCCATCCGGATTCGGCGCGCTGGACACCATTCTCACTGGACTCAACAAGTCCGACCTGATCCTGGTGGCGGCTCGTCCCGGTATGGGCAAGACCTCCTTTGCGCTGAACATTGCCACCAATGTGGCGGTGCGGTCGGGCAAAAAGGTGGCTGTCTTTTCGCTGGAAATGAGCAAGGAGCAGCTGGTGGGACGAATCCTCTCCTCCGAAGCGCTGATCCAGTCGGGCGCACTGCGCACCGGAAATCTCACCCCGGAGGACTGGACCAAGCTGGCGATGACCGCCCAGATGCTCTCCAAGGCGGAGATCTACATCGACGATACCCCCTCCATCACGGTGGCGGATATCAAGGCAAAACTGCGGCGCATCCCGGATATCGGGCTGGTGGTGATTGACTACCTCCAGCTGATGACATCGGGCCGCCGTTCGGATGGAAACCGGGTGCAGGAGATCTCCGAAATCACCCGAGGGCTCAAGATCATGGCCAAGGAGCTCAATGTGCCGGTGATCACCCTGTCCCAGCTCTCCCGTGGGCCAGACAGCCGGCAGGATCACCGCCCCATGCTCTCCGACCTGCGCGAATCTGGCTCCATCGAGCAGGATGCGGATATTGTGCTGTTCCTCTACCGGGATGCATACTATGACCGGGAGAGTGAGGAGCAGAATGTGGCTGAGTGCATCGTGGCCAAGAACCGTCACGGTGAGACCGATTCGGTCAAGCTGGGCTGGGATGGCCAGTTCACACGCTTTAAGGGACTGGAGCTGTTCCGCAATGAGGGATAAGGTACTGGAAACCATCCGGAAATATCAGATGATTGGGCAGGGCGACCATGTCTGCGCTGCGGTATCCGGCGGCGCAGATTCGGTGGCACTGCTCACTTTTTTGCTCTCGCTGCAGGAGCCGATGCAGCTCACCATTACGGCCTGTCACCTCAACCATTGCCTGCGCGGGGCGGAGGCCGACCGGGACGAGCGTTTTGTCCGGGAGCTGTGCCGCCGCTGTGGGGTGCCGCTCACGGTGGAGCGGATCCCGGTGGCGGAACTGGCCCGGCAGGAGCATCTCTCGGAGGAGACGGCCGGCCGTAAGGCGCGGTATGCCCTCTTCGAGCGGCTGCACCGGGAGACCGGGTGCAGGGTAGCCACCGCCCATACCCTCAGCGACAATATGGAGACGGTTCTGTTCTCGATGGCGAGGGGGACCGGGTTGCGGGGCATGTGCGGCATCCAGCCGGTGCGGGATTATCTGATCCGGCCGCTGATTGCAATCACCCGGCAGGAAGTGGAGGCTTACTGCGCTGAACATGGCATCGGGTTTGTCACCGACAGCACCAACTTTTCGGAGGAATACACCCGCAACCGCATCCGGCTGCGGCTGATCCCCGAGCTGTATGCCCTCAACCCGGCACTGCCCGAAGCCTTTTCGCACCTTGTCGAGGCAATGGGGGAGGGCTACGAACTGGTGACCCGGGAGGCAGAGTGGTTTCTGGATACAGCCGAGCCGTACCGGGGACATACGGCCTGTTCGGCAGAGGCGTTTCTGGCTCTTCCGGCGGCGGTGCGCCGGGAGGTACTCAGCCGGCTGGCGCACGCCGAAGGCGGGACGCTCTCCTACCAGCAGACCGGGCTCTGTACCCGGCTGGCAGCCGAAGGCGGTGCTTCGGAGATCGGCGGCGGCGTGCGGTTCTGCTCCCGGCAGGGGCGGATCTGGATGGAACGCTGTACCGAACCGGCACCGGGCTTCCGGTACGAGATTGACCTGGAACAGGCAGAGCAGCAGTTCCGGCTGCCGGATGGACGACTGGTGCGCCTGCTTCCTTTGAATTGTGAACATTTAGAAAAAATTGTGAAAGAACAGGATAATACCTTAAAAAATGTTCTTGACTGTGGTAGAATATGTGGTAATATCGTTTTGCGAAGCAGAAACGGCGGCGATCGGATCCGTCCGGTGGGACGGGGCGTGACCAAAACGCTGAAAAAACTGCTGGCTGAGGCCGGGATCCCACCCGAACAGCGGGACAGCCTGGCACTTCTCAGCGATGACCAGGGGCTCCTGTGGGCCGAAGGGTTTGGCTGTGACGAACGGGTCGCGGCGGTTTGTCCTTTGCAGGGCGATCACTACTGGAAGGTTTGTATTGAGGGGAAAGACTATGATTAATGTAATGGAACAGGATATCAAAAAGGTTCTGATCTCGGAAGAGGAGATCCAGGCAAAGGTTGCCGAAATCGGCGCACGCATTTCCGAGGATTATGTCGGAAAAAATCTTCTGATGGTGGGCATCCTCAAGGGCTCGGTGGTCTTTATGGCTGACCTGATGCGCGCTGTGGGTGTCCATACCCAGATCGACTTCATGTCGGTATCCAGCTATGGCAGCGGCACAAAAAGTTCCGGTGTGGTGAAAATCATCAAGGATCTGGACAATAATGTAGAGGGATATGATCTGCTGCTGGTGGAGGATATTCTCGACAGCGGCCTGACCCTGAGCTATCTGCGGGAAATGCTGCAGAACCGCCACCCGAACAGCATCAAGATCGTGACCCTGCTCAACAAGCCTGCCCGCCGCACTGCGGATATCCAGCCGGATTACTGCTGCTTCGATGTCCCGGATGAATTCGTGGTGGGCTATGGCCTCGATTTTGACGAGCGCTACCGCAACCTGCCCTATGTCGGTGTTCTCAAGGAAGAGGTTTACCAGGGCTGAGCAGCGATTTGAACTTATTGCAGCGGGTGCAGTGTCATCCGACTCAACTACGCCCTCAGGGCAAAGGAGTGAATACATTTGGCAGTAAAAAAGCCTTCAACCAAGGGACTTGGCATTTATCTGGCGCTTCTGCTGGCGTTTCTGCTGATGGCAACGACCCTGTTTTCCCAGTCTTCCAACCAGCAGCTGATCAAGTACTCCACTGTGCTGGGATACTTTGAAAACGGCCAGGTTTCGGAATTCAATCTGAATCTGGGCAGCGGCAACATGACCATGCTGGTGGAGCAGAACGGCAAAAAGGCCGAGGTCAACTACCGTGTTCCCAATGTCACCCAGTTTATGTACGATATCGAGGACGATATCGACTCCTATAATGAGGAGCATCCCGACAACAAGATGGTCTATGATCTGGAGCGCGCTGCGGAGATCCCATGGTTCGTATCGATGCTCCCCACCCTGATCCTGGTGGGAAGCATGGGCATCTTCCTCTTTATGATGATGCGCCAGACCCGGGGAAATGGCGGTATGTCCGGTTTCTCCAAGGCCAAGCCCCGTACCCCCCAGGATGGGCGGGTAGTCACCTTTGCCGATGTGGCAGGTGCCGATGAGGAGAAGGAAGAACTGGTGGAGATCGTGGAGTTCCTCAAGAACCCCGCCAAGTACAACGCACTGGGCGCCCGCATCCCCAAGGGCGTCCTGCTGATGGGCCCTCCCGGCACCGGTAAAACCCTGCTGGCCCGTGCCGTGGCTGGCGAGGCCGGTGTACCCTTTTACTCCATCTCCGGTTCTGACTTTGTGGAGATGTTCGTGGGCGTGGGTGCCTCCCGTGTCCGGGATCTGTTTGCAGAGGCCAAGAAAACAGCCCCCAGCATCATCTTCATCGATGAGATCGATGCCGTGGGCCGGCACAGAGGTGCCGGCCTGGGCGGCGGCCACGACGAGCGCGAGCAGACCCTCAACCAGCTGCTGGTGGAGATGGACGGCTTCGGTGCAAACTCGGGCGTCATCATCATCGCCGCCACCAACCGTAAGGATATCCTGGATCCGGCGCTGCTGCGTCCGGGTCGGTTCGACCGTCAGATCCTGGTGAGCTACCCGGATGTGAAGGGCCGTGAGGAGATCCTCAAGGTGCATGTGCGCAACAAGCCCATGGGGCCGGATGTGGAACTGAAAACAGTGGCAAAGGCCACAGTCGGCTTCACCGGTGCAGACCTGGAAAATGTGGTCAACGAGGCTGCTCTGCTGGCAGCCCGTGCCAATAAGCATGCCATCACCATGAAGGAGATCGAGGATGCCACCATTAAGGTCATCGCCGGTCCCGAAAAGCGATCCAAGGTGGTCAACGACAAGGAAAAGCGGCTGACCGCTTACCACGAGGCCGGACACGCAGTCTGCACCTACTACTGTCCTACCCAGGATCCCGTTCACGAGATCTCGATCATTCCCCGGGGAATGGCAGGCGGCTACACCATGTCGCTGCCGGAGGACGACCGCGGCTATATGTCCAAGACTGCCATGCAGGAGAACATTGTCACCCTGCTGGGCGGCCGTATGGCAGAGCTGATCGTCCTGGACGACATCTCTACCGGTGCTTCCAATGACCTGGAACGCGCCACTCAGATCGCCCGTTCGATGGTGACCCGTTACGGATTCAGCGATAAGCTGGGCCCGGTGGTCTATGGCCAGGACCAGGGCGAGGTGTTCCTGGGCATGGACATCAACCGCTCTCGGAACTACTCGGAGGAAGTGGCTGCTGAGATCGACGAGGAGATCCGCCGGATCATTGAGGAGGCCTATGCCCGTGCCCGGGAGATCCTGGAGGCACACCGCGACCAGCTGGAAGTGGTGGCCCAGTATCTGATGGAGCACGAGAAGGTGGGCGAATTTGGCTTCAAGGCCCTGATGGAGGGCCGGGAGGTAAACCCCGACGAGGACCAGCACGGCATCTTCTCCAAGGCGTTTTCCGAGGCACAGAAGGCAGCCGCTGAGCCTGCCCTGCCCGAAGCAGAAGCGGAACAGTCTGCAGAGGCGCCAGCGGATAAAACCGAAGAATAATCACTGTCCTGATAAGGCCTGTGGCTCCCGGAATGGGGAGTTCACAGGTCTTTCTGTTCGGCAGGTTCTGCCGGACAGATTTGACAAAGGGTGGTAAAATTTGCTTTAATAAAAAGAGTTATCAAAGAAAAAAAGGGGCGAGCAGATGGCAGCATCAAAAAACAGCTATGGCAACGACAGCATCTCAGCACTGAAGGGTGCCGACCGGGTCCGCAAGCGTCCGGGTGTCATCTTCGGTTCGGATGGCCTGGAGGGGTGCGAGCACTCGATCTTCGAGATCCTCTCCAACGCCATCGATGAGGCCAGAGAAGGCTATGGCAAAAAAATCACTGTCACCCGTTACCTGGACGGTTCGGTGCAGGTGGAGGACCAGGGACGCGGTATCCCGGTGGACTTTAACCCCAAGGAGGGGCGGTATAACTGGGAGCTGTTGTTCTGTGAGATGTACGCCGGCGGAAAATACAACACCAATGCAGCCGAGAGCTATGAGTTCTCGCTGGGTCTCAACGGCCTTGGCCTTTGTTCCACCCAGTATGCCTCAGAGTATATGGATGTCACCATTTGCCGGGATGGCTTTGTCTACGAGCTTCACTTCCAGAAGGGTGAACCTTCGGAGGAGATGAAGAAAACCCCCACCCGCCGCCGGGACACCGGAAGCACCATTCGCTGGAAGCCGGATCTGGAGGTGTTTACCGACATCGCCGTACCGGCGGACTACTACCGGGATATCCTCAAGCGCCAGGCCGTGGTGAACCCCGGGGTGCTGTTCCTGCTGCGCAGCGAAACCGAGCCGGGCAGCTTTGCCGAGGAGGAGTTCTTCTATGAAAACGGCATCCAGGACTATGTCACCGAACTGCTGGGCGGTGAGGAGCCGCTGACCCCGGTGCAGTTCTGGGAGGCGGAACGGGTCGGCCGTGACCGGGAGGACAAGGCGGATTACAAGGTAAAATTGTCGGTGGCACTCTGCTTCTCCAACAAGCTGAGCCTGACCGAATACTACCACAACTCCAGCTTCCTGGAGCATGGCGGCAGCCCGGAGCGGGCTGTGCGGGCCGCCACCGTCTACCAGATCGACAGCTACCTCAAGCAGAACAACAAATACCTCAAGAACGAGAGCAAGATCACCTACCAGGATGTCGCCGACTGCCTGGTGCTGGTCTCCTCCAACTTCTCCACCCAGACCTCCTACGAAAACCAGACCAAGAAATCCATCACCAATAAGTTCGTCTACGAGGCGATGAACGAGTTCCTCCGCCACCAGCTGGAGATCTACTTCATCGAGAACCCAGATGACGCCCTGCGCATCTGCGAGCAGGTGCTGGTGAACAAGCGCAGCCGGGAAAATGCGGAAAAGACCCGCCTGAACCTCAAGAAGAAGCTCTCGGGCAGCATCGACCTGGCCAATCGGGTGCAGAAGTTTGTGGACTGCCGCAGCAAGGACCCTGCCGAGCGGGAGATCTACGTCGTGGAGGGTGATTCGGCGCTGGGCGCCTGTAAGCTGGGCCGGGATGCCCAGTTCCAGGCCATTATCCCGGTGCGCGGCAAGATCCTCAACTGCCTCAAGGCGGAGTATGACAAGATCTTCAAAAACGACATCATCACCGATATCATCAAGGTGCTGGGCTGTGGGGTAGAGGTCAAGAGTAAGGCCAACAAGGAGCTCTCCACCTTTGACCTGGATAACCTGCGCTGGAACCGCATCGTCATCTGTACCGATGCCGATGTGGACGGCTTCCAGATCCGCACCCTGATTTTGACCATGTTCTACCGCCTGACCCCTACCCTGATCGAGCAGGGGTATGTCTACATCGCGGAATCCCCGCTCTATGAGATCAGCGCCAAGGGCAAGACCTACTTTGCCTACACCGAGCCGGAGAAAACCCGTGTGCTGGAGGAGATCGGAAATGCCAAGTACACCATCCAGCGCTCCAAAGGTCTGGGCGAAAACGATCCGGATATGATGTGGCTGACCACCATGAACCCCAAGACCCGCCGCCTGATCCGGGTGAGCCCGGCCGAGGCGGAGGCCACCTCCCAGATGTTTGACCTGCTGCTGGGGGATAACCTGAGCGGACGCAAGGACTTCATCTCCCAGAACGGCCATCTCTATCTGGACGATCTGGACCTGTCCTGATCGGTGCGTGAGAGGAGAGTGTGACTATGGCACCCAGAAAAAAGACGGAATCCCAGCACAAGCATGGCCCGGTGAGCCCCAACGCGGTCATCGAGAATGCCGGTGTGATGGTGGAGCAGCCCATCACCGAAACGCTGGAAAAGAACTATATGCCCTATGCGATGAGCGTGATCCTCTCCCGGGCCATCCCCGAGATTGACGGCTTCAAGCCCTCGCACCGCAAGCTGCTCTACACCATGTACAAAATGGGTCTGCTCACCGCTGCCCGGACCAAATCGGCCAATGTGGTGGGCCAGACCATGCGCCTCAATCCCCACGGTGATGCCGCCATCTACGAAACGATGGTGCGTCTGTCCCGGGGGTACGAGGCTCTGCTCTACCCCTATGTGGACTCCAAGGGCAACTTCGGCAAGGCCTATTCCCGGGATATGGCCTATGCCGCCAGCCGATACACCGAGGTAAAGCTGGAGAAGATCTGCCAGGAGCTGTTTGCCGATATCGACAAGGACACCGTGGACTTTGTGGACAACTACGATGCCACCATGAAGGAGCCCAAGCTCCTGCCGGTGACCTATCCGGGAATCCTGGTCAATGCCAACATGGGCATTGCCGTTGGCATGGCAAGCTCGATCTGCCCCTTCAACCTGGGCGAAGTGTGTGAAACCGCCATCGGGCTCATCAACAACCCGGAGCACGACATCGCTTCCACCCTCACCGCACCGGACTTCCCGGGCGGCGGCTATATCCTCTACAACAAGGCTGAGCTGGATAAGATCTATGCCACTGGCCGGGGCAGCGTGACCGTCCGCAGCCGGTATACCTACGACAAGCAGAACAACTGCATCGACATCACCGAGATCCCGTCCACCACCACCATCGAGGCCATCATGGACAAGGTGATCGACCTCATTAAGGCGGGCAAGATCCGGGAAATTGCCGATATGCGCGATGAAACCGATCTTTCCGGCCTCAAAATCACCATCGACCTCAAGCGGGGCGCCGACCCCGACAAGCTCATGCAGAAGCTGTTCCGCCTCACACCGCTGGAGGATAACTTCTCCTGCAACTTCAATGTGCTGGTGGGCGGTATGCCCAAGGTGATGGGTGTGCGGGAGCTATTGGGCGAATGGATCGCCTTCCGAGAGGACTGCGTCAAGCGGCGCATCTTCTTCGACCTCAACAAGAAAAAGGAAAAGCTGCACCTGCTCCGCGGTCTGGAAAAGATCCTGCTGGACATCGACAAGGCCATCCGCATCGTGCGGGAGACCGAGGAGGAGCGAGAGGTGGTTCCCAACCTGATGATCGGCTTTGGCATCGATGAGATCCAGGCCGAGTTCGTGGCGGAGATCCGCCTGCGCCAGCTCAACCGGGAGTATATCCTGAAGCGCACCGACGAGATCGACGAGCTGGAAAAGGACATCGCTGAGATGGAGGCCATTCTGCAGAGCCGGCGGAAGATTCGCTCGGTGATCATTTCGGAGCTGCGCCAGGTCATCAAGAAGTACAGCCAGCCCCGGAAGAGCATTCTCATTTTCCCGAGCGACGAGCCCCAGGAGGTCGAGGAGGACGACACACCCGATTACCCGGTGAACCTCTTCTTCACCCGGGAGGGTTACTTCAAAAAGATCACCAACCAATCGCTGCGCATGAGCGGAGAGCAGAAGCTCAAGGAAGGGGACAGCATCATCCAGGAGGTTGCGGCCACCAACCGCAGCGAGCTGCTGTTCTTCACCGACCAGTTCCAGGTCTACAAGACCACAGCAGCCGACTTTGACGACACCAAGGCCAGTGTGCTGGGCGATTACCTGCCGGCCAAGCTGGGCATGGATGCAGGGGAGATTCCGGTGTGCATGGTGGTGACCACCGACTACCAGGGCGACCTGCTCTTTGCCTTTGAAAACGGCAAGGTGGCAAGGGTGCCGCTTTCGGCCTATGCCACCAAGACCCGCCGCCGTAAGCTGGCAAGGGCTTACAGCGATAAGTCCCGGCTGGTTCAGGTGCTGTACCTGATCGGCGAGCAGGAGCTGCTGTTCACCTCCACCGATACCCGGATGCTCCTGGTGCATTCCGGCCTGATCCCGGCCAAGGTCACCAAGGACAGCCAGGGCGTGGCAGTGATGGCGCTGAAGAAAAAGCAGCTTCTGGCCTCGGCACAGCTCTACCAGGGCAACTTCGCCGACCCCAAGCGCTACACGGTACGCACCCTGCCTGGCGCCGGTGCCCTGCCCAAGGACGGCGATGCCACCGAGCAGCTGACCCTGGCATAGCGGGCGCAGAAAAAAGAGCCGGAGATATAGCTCTCCGGCTCTGACCCGCCCTGTACAGCCAGTCGCCACAGACGGCGGGCAAAGGTAGTTTGTGCCCAATCCGGGGAAATATGCGCGCAAAGGCGCATCACACCGCAAATAAACCTTGCACTGATACAAAAAATATGGTATAGTGTTATATGCTGATTTGTGAATAGTCTATCGGAGGAATATAAAATGAGCATTTTTGAGATAATCGGCGGCGTACTGCTGATCTTCTTTGGTCTGGTCGTTGTGATTTCGGTTACCCTTCAGGAGCACAAGACCAACCTAGGCGGCGCTCTGGGCGGCTCGATGAACGAGGGCACCTACGACCGTGGCCGCACCAAGACAATGGACGCACAGCTCTCGATGATTTCCAAGTTCTCGGGCATTGCGATGTGTGTTGTAGCGCTGGCAGTTCTGGCAGCAACCATCTATCTGTAATCCAATTTGCCAAAAGCGTTGCTATCCCGTATGAAACGGGGTAGCAATTTCTTTTATACCGGCATTTTACATGAGAAGCGGTCCAGGGCTCTTGCCAGAGCCACCGACTGTGTTATAATAAGAATTGTGAATTGAAATGAGTAAAAAATCGCAATGAAAGAATAAGAGGTAATATACAGAAATATGACAAACAACAAGTCAAACACCAACCTGAAGCCCAAGATCAAGTCCGCATTCCGCCAGGCAGGCGGATATGTCACCCGCAAGGACATCGGCAAGGCCATCCGCCTGCGCCGGGAAGACCGTCCGGAATTTGACCGGATCATTGCCGCTATGATTGCCCGGGGTGAGCTCCGGGAAAAGGATGATAAGCTGATGCTGGCCGAAAAGCCGGATGCCCTGGTCAAGGCTGTGGTGGTCAAGGTCAACCCCACCTTCGGCTTTGCCAAGCCCGAGGAGGGCGAGGAGGATGTGTTCATCGCCGGCCGCCGGATGATGGGCGCCATGCCCGGAGATACCGTTCTGCTGCGGCTGCGCAAGGACCGCAACGGCCGCACCGAGGGCGAGGTGACCAAGATCGTGGAGGAGGCCCCCTTCATCTTCATCGGTGTGGTGCAGAGAAACGGCGGTTTCCTGGATGTCATGCCCGATAAGGGCGCCCGGTTCCCCATCGGCGTCTACAAGGACGACGGCCTTAAGCCCAAGGAGGGCCACAAGGTCCGCTGTGAGCTGGTGCGGGGCGGCCTGAGCCACTTCGACCACAAGGCCATGATCCTTGAGGACTTCGGTGATGCTGAGCTGGCCAAGAACTGCACCTCGGCAATCATCGCCGCCGCCGGTGTCCCCACCGAGTTTTCGGTTGAGGCCCTGACAGAGGCTGCCGCCATCGATAAGGCCGGCATCCATGAAAAGGAAAAGGCCCAGCGCCTGGACCTCCGGGACCGCATCATCTTCACCATCGACTCGGCCGACACCAAGGATATCGATGATGCCATCTCGCTGACCCGCACCGAAACCGGCTATGAGCTGGGGGTACACATCGCCGATGTAAGCTACTATGTCACCGACGGTTCCCCCATCGACCAGGATGCCTATTCCCGCGGAACCTCGGTCTACTATGCCAGCTCGGTCATTCCCATGCTGCCCAAGGAGCTCTCCAACGGCATCTGTTCACTGAACGAGGGCGAGGACCGTCTGGCCTTCTCCGCCATCATGCAGCTGGATCAGGAGGGCCACATGACCTCCTACCGCTTTGAAAAGACTCTGATCCGTTCGGCGCTCAAGGGTGTCTATGTGGAGATCAACTCCCTCTTTGATGGCACTGCTTCGGCCGGGATCCAGAAGAAGTACGAGCAGGTGCTCCCCACCCTGCAGGATATGAAGGAGCTGTTCGGCAAGCTGATCCGAAACCGGGACGAGCGGGGCGGCCTGGATCTGGAATCCAGCGAGTCCAAGATCATTCTGGATCAGAACGGCATGGCTGTGGACATTCAGCCCCGGCACAGCGGCCTGAGCGAGAATATGATCGAGGAGTTCATGCTGCTGGCGAACACCGCCGCAGCCAGCTTTGGCCTGGAGCATGAGCTGCCCTTCCTGTTCCGGGTGCACGACAACCCGCCCTCGGAGAAAATCGAGGTATTCGAGCAGAGCATGTCCGAGATCGGCTTTGACATCAGCGAGCTCAAGAAGGGCGTGACCCCGTTGGCCCTCTACCATATCCTGCACAAGGCCCGGGGCACCAAGTATGAGCTGATCGTCAACAACAGCATTCTGCGCTCGATGGCTAAGGCCCAGTACTCTGCCAACAACATCGGCCACTTCGGCCTGGTGATCGAGAAGTACTCTCACTTCACTTCGCCTATCCGCCGGTACCCCGACCTGCTGATCCATCGGATCATGTCGGCCTACCTCACCGGTATGAAGCGTGAGAACATCGAAAAGCGGTACCGCACCTTTGTAAGCGAGGCCGCCGAAAAGACCAGTATGCAGGAAGTGCGCGCTATGGGTGTGGAGCGGGACTGCGAGGACTGCTACAAGGCCGAATACATGAAGCAGTTCCTGGGCGAGGAGCTGGACGGCATGATCTCCTCCATTGCACCCCACGGTGTCTATGTGGAGCTGCCCAACACCGTCGAGGGCCTGATCCGCATGGAGGATATGCCCGAGGGCGAGTACGATACCCAGTCCAAGGTGATCCTGCAGAATGCCGCCACCGGACGCACCTACATCGTGGGTGACCCCATCCGGGTGCAGGTGGTAGCTTGTGATGTATCCGCCGGCAATGTGGACTTTATCCCTGCCGGCACAACCCGTAAGCCCCGCCCGGAAAAGGGCCAGAAGCCCGGTGCCCGGAGCGGCAGAGGCCCCCGCCGGTAATCTGCCGGCATGATGTTTTACTGAAAGAGAGGGTTCCCCATGACCGTTACATTCATCTGGTATCCCCGGTGTTCCACCTGCCAGAAGGCTGCCAAGTGGCTGGATGAGCACGGCATTGCACACAACGACCGCCACATTGTGGAGGAAAACCCCACCGCCGCCGAGCTGGCCGAGTGGATCGCCCGGAGCGGCAAGCCGTCCAAGAGCTTTTTCAACACCAGCGGTAACCTCTATAAGGAGCTGAAACTCAAGGATCAGCTGCCGGAGATGCCGGAGGAAGAGCGCTATGCGCTGCTGGCCACCAACGGTATGCTGGTCAAGCGGCCCATTGTGCTGGCCGGTGACAAGGTGCTGGTGGGCTTCAAGCCCGCCGAGTGGGAAGAAGCCCTGCTGAACTGAGATAAGTGCGTGGAGGAGAGTGCCCTATGAAACGAATCGGACTCATCGGCGGCCTGAGCTGGCAGTCGACAGTGGATTATTACCGGATCATCAACGAGGAGTCGGCTAAGCGGCTGGGCGGCCTCAACAATGTGGAGAGCATCATCTATTCGGTGAACCTCAACGAGATGCTGGAACACATGGGCAGGGGAGAGGTGGAGATCCTGGGCGGCAAGTTTGCTGCTGTGGGAAAAAAGCTGGAGGAGGCCGGTGCCGATCTCATCGTCCTCTGCACCAACACCATGCATGCCGCCTGTGCCCAGCTGGAGGAGAGCATCCATGTGCCCTTTATCCATATTGCCGATGCCACTGCCGACGAGATCAAGCGGCTGGGCCTTCACAAAGTGGGCCTGATGGGCACGCCGTTCACCATGGGGCAGGATTTCTACAAGGGCCGGCTGCGGGATCAGCATGGCATCGAGGTCATTGTTCCGCAGGAGAGTGAATGGGACGAAATCTACCGGGTGATCCAGGAGGAGCTGACCTTCGGCATTCTCAAGGATGAAAGCCGACAGTACTTCCTCTCGGTGATCGAGGAGCTGCGCAGCCGGGGCGCCGAGGGCGTGATCCTGGGT
>Oklahoma_p2__coassemble_1551_pt1 | contig 13579 bp, 10 predicted proteins | sample Oklahoma_p2__metabat2_low_PE_026 | metagenome-assembled genome bin Oklahoma_p2 | reverse complement strand
ATTCCCGCATTGTGATCGTGGGCGAGGGCCCGGGCCGCAACGAGGACGAACAGGACAAGCCCTTTGTAGGGCGCAGCGGTCAGCTGCTGGATCAGATGCTGGAGCAGGTGGGCCTTTCCCGGAACCGGAATGTGTTCATCACCAACATCGTCAAATGCCGGCCGCCGGAAAACCGGGACCCTCTGCCGGAGGAGTGCCTGGCCTGCCGCCCCTGGCTGGACCGGATCCTGGAGACCATCGACCCCAAGATCATCCTCTGTGTGGGGCGGATCGCCGCCCAGCAGCTGTTTGATCCCCACTTCCGGGTCACCCGGCAGCACGGGGAGCTGCGGGAGTGGAACGGCCGGCTGGTGATGGCCACCTTCCATCCGGCTGCCCTGCTGCGCAATCCCTCCTATAAGCCGATGATGGAGGAGGACCTCCGCAAGCTGGCAGCCCTGGCAGCAGAGAAACAAAACGCACAGATTCTGTGACACAATGGGGGTGGATGTATAGTTTATGTAAAATAACCGGCAGGATTTTCGGTTTGACTTGTCGGGCTGTGCGAGATGTTGTATAATAGTGGTGTTCCAAAAAATTAAGGATCACCGCGACAGCATTTGCCGTGGTTTTTGAAATGGAGGAAATCGTATTATGGCAAAGAAGATTCTTGTTGAAACCAGTGCAAGACATGTTCATCTCTCCGATGAGCACCTGAAGGTTCTGTTTGGTGCAGACGCTGTTCTGCACAAGAAGAAGGACCTCTCCCAGCCTGGTCAGTTCGCCAGCGAGGAGAGAGTTGATGTTGTAGGCCCCAAGAAGACTCTGGCAAGAGTATCGGTTCTGGGCCCCACCAGAAAGCAGACCCAGGTTGAGCTGTCTCTGACCGATGCCCGTTCCATCGGCATCGACGCCCCCATCCGTGAGTCCGGCGTGCTGGAAGGCTCTGCTCCCTGCAAGCTGGTAGGTCCCTGCGGCGAAGTAGAACTGAGCGAGGGTGTGATCGTTGCCATGCGTCACATCCACACCACCCCCGAGGACGCTGCTGAGATGGGCGTTTCCAACGGTGAAGTTGTAAGCCTGAAGGTTGACACCCAGGAGAGAAGCCTGATCTTCGGCGATGTAGTAGTTCGCGTTAGCCCCAACTATGCAACTGTTGTTCACATCGACACCGATGAGGCCAATGCTGCCAACTGCAAGGGCGAAGTATTCGGCGAGATCGTAAAGTAAGCCGATCCCTCTTTTTCGCATCTAAATAAAAAAGCGGGCAGACCGGATTTCCGGCCTGCCCGCTTTTTTTTACACTGGGCTAAAGATGCAAAGGGGAATTGACTTTTCAGAGGGGATATAGTATGATAATCAATAATAAGAATCATAACTATAATTATTTTCAGGTGATCTACTATGAAATACTCCCGCCAAAGGGAGAGCATCCTAAACGCTCTGAACGAAAAGCTGGACCATCCCACTGCAGAGATGGTATATAACTGTGTCAAGCAGGAGCAGCCCAACATCAGCCTGGGTACCGTGTATCGGAACCTCAACCAGCTGGTGGAGCAGGGTACCCTGCGGCGGATTGCCACACCGGTCAGCGGTGACCGGTTCGACATCCGCGTGGACCCCCATGCCCATCTGCTCTGCACCTGCTGCGGCCGGGTGCTGGATTTGGAGGACACCCTGATCTCCGAGCTGGACCGAAATGTCATGCGCACCACAGGGTTCCTGGTCAACGACCGGCAGCTGCTGCTCAGCGGCATCTGTGCGGACTGCCTGGCTGCCCAGCCGGTGCATCTGGCGGAAGAGGCTGCCGGACAGCGCGCTGTTTGAAATTTTTATGGAAAACCGGCGGGATTTTCCAAATCAGCTCTTGACAATTCATGCTGGATACGGTAAAATGTTTCTTGCGTTGTCGGGGTATAGCGCAGTTTGGTAGCGTGCTTGGTTCGGGACCAAGAGGCCGCGGGTTCGAGTCCCGCTACTCCGACCACGAATGCCGGGTATTCCGGAAAAGAAAAGCTCATGGACACACAGAAATGTGTTGTTCGTGAGCTTTTTGTTTTGCTTAAACCCAGGTTTTGTTTTTACTCAGAATAGTCATTTTGCACAGTTCACTGCACAGAAATTACACAGCAGCGATTTCAGAAAATCGGCAGAAACAGCGGTTCGAGCGGGAGCTTTCCCACTCTGGCTGCCCGATGTGGATTTCGTCAGTGGGTCTTGTGATTTTTCTGTTTTCCCTCTATAATAAAAGGAAAGAGAGGCAGTTGAGGTGCTGTATGCAGCATTGCGATTGACTGCTGCATCATCTCCGAGGACACCGATGCAGAGATCGGCGAGGAGGGAACATGATGACAATCCTGACCTTATTGCCTCTTCCAGTCGCAATTATCCTGACTCTGGCCACTGGAAAACCCACAAGAAGAGGAAGAAGAAAGTGGTGATGGCTGGTTTTTCTCCCGCGGGAATGTACCGAAATATAAAACAGCAGGCCCGGCGCCCTTCCCCGATGGGAGGGCGCTTTTTTGCAGGCCGAGAGCGGATTGGCTGAATAGAACCGGCAATAGCAGGACATACTTCCTCACAAACGAAGGAAGGTGATGTTATGCGGATTCCCAAACACATCGGGATCATTCCGGACGGAAACCGGCGCTGGGCCAGCCAGGCCGGACTGGAAAAGAAGGACGGTTATGCCTATGGGCTGGCTCCGGGGCTGGAGCTGCTGCGGCTTGCAGCGGCGGCAGGGGTGGAGGAGATCACATACTATGGGTTTACCACCGACAACTGCGGCCGCCCCCGGGAGCAGGTACAGGCTTTTTCGGCTGCCTGCGTCGAGGCGGTGAAGCTCATCGCCGCCGAACCGGTCTCCCTGCTGGTGGTGGGGGACAGCGAGGCGGCGGCGTTCCCCCGGGAGCTGCGGCCCTATACCGCCGGACGGGTGGCGCTGAACGGCGGCGGGATCCGGGTCAATTTTTTGGTGAACTACGGCTGGGAGTGGGATCTGGCCGGATTGGAGAGTCCGGGGCAGAACCGCAAGGCGATCTGTGATCAGCTGCGCTCCCGGGAGGTCTCCCGGGTGGACCTGGTGATCCGCTGGGGCGGAATGCGCCGCCTTTCCGGTTTTCTGCCGGTGCAGGCGGTCTATGCCGATTTTTATGTGGTGGACCGGCTCTGGCCGGACTTCGAGCCGGAGGACTTTCAGAAGGCGCTGGCCTGGTATCAGAAACAGGATATTACACGGGGCGGCTGATCCGGAGGGGCTGCTCCGGTGCAGCCGATGGCGTATGGTGCGTTCCATACGCCTTTTTTATGTGTTGACAGTATTATACAAAGGGGTATGATCAAGGTGAACCAACATTCGGCCGGGGAATTTCCCCCAAAATGCAGAAATGAGGTGTTCCGATTGAAACGATGGATTTTTTTGCTCTGCTGTGCGCTTCTGATGCTTTCGGTGGCCGGCTGTACCGGAAGGGAGCCTGTGCAGGAAAGCGGACCGGAGCCGTCCTCCGCCCAGGCCCAGCTGCAGGAGGACCCGAAAACGGCTGCAGCCCTGGAGCTGGTCAAGGAGTCCCCCTGCGATGCGCCGGATTTCCTGACCGAGGAACAGCAGACCCTCTACCGGAAAGCACGGACAGCTTATGCAGAGTTTACCCTTGTCTCCACTGGATTCGGCACCAACGAATGGATTCCGGTGACGGTGGAAGGGGAGGAAGAGGAAAGCTTCTTCGTGGGCGATGGCTCCATTACCACCTGGGACGACTTTGAAACAGCCATGCTGGGGTTGTTTACACCCGAGTATCTGGAAGAGCTCAACATCAATATCACTGTGCTGGAGGACGGAACAACGCGCCGATATGTTTGCTTTGCGGATTATCAGGGGCAGCTGGCCTTTACAGTTGGTGCCCGTGGCAGCAATCCGGCCTATCTGGGCCCGGATACCTTTGAGCTGATCTCCCGGACCGAGGACGAGATCCGCTTTTACCTGATCGGCACATACCATGCTGAGGAGGAGAACGAGGAGGGCGAGCTGGTCTGGACCGAAGAGACCACCCAGGAAAAGTATGAGATCGTATTGAACCGGACCGAAAACGGTTGGCGGTTCAGCAAGTTTGCCCTTTCCCATTAAGCTGCCGGATTCATCAAAGACGGGGCACAAGTTTTGGGAGAATGCTTGCGTAATTTCGTCAGATGGTATAGAATTAGGGCGGTGAATCTGTGCAGCAGGCCGAAGAGTATGCCTGAGCAGGATCTGTCCGGGGACAGACCTGCATCGGGGCGAGGCACTGGCAGCCGATCTGCCCGGAGGACCCCAAAAAATGATTACGCTGTATCCGTATTCAGACGGAACGGCAGTAAGGAGATCTTATCACATGAATCTGAATCAGAAAACCATCCGTCTGAGCCGCCTTGCGCTGTTTTCGGCGCTGATTCTGCTGCTCAACTACACACCGCTGGGGTACATCCGCGTCTTTGCGCTGGAGATCACCCTCATCATCATTCCGGTCACCCTGGGTGCCATGCTGCTGGGCCCGGCGGACGGTGCCATTCTCGGCGGCGTCTTTGGCCTGACCAGCTTTGCCACCTGTTTTGGCTCCAGCCAGTTTGGAGTGGCGCTGCTGGCGATCAATCCCGTCGGCACCTTTATCACCTGCGTGGTGGCACGGGTGCTGGCCGGCGGCCTCACCGGGTTGGTGTTCGAGCGGCTGCATCGCTCCGAGCGTTTCCGTCCCGTCTCCTATGCAGTGGGCGGACTGCTTGGCCCGGTGTTCAACACCCTGTTCTTCATGGGCTCGATCGTCCTCTTCTTCTGGAACACCGAGTTCATTCAGGGAATGGCCTCTACCATGGGCGCAGCCAATCCGCTGACCTTTGTGGTGCTGTTCGTCGGCATCAACGCTGTCTTTGAAACAGCCATCAGCTTCCTGGTGTCCACTGCCCTCTGCCGGGTGCTCTATCCGGTGGTGCATCGCCGGGCAGCAGCTGCTGTCTGATCGCGTTGCCTCTGTTCTGATTTTTCCCCGGAGCCTCTGCCCGTCGCTGGGCAGGGGCTTTTTTTATTTCGGTTTCGGCGATGTTTGTGTTAGAATGTGGGTAGATTCCATTTTACAGTCAGGAGGAACATCATGCTGCAGCTTATACTGGGTCGGGCCGGAAGCGGCAAGACCACTGAACTCTATCGGCGGATCGGGCAGGTGGCAGAGGCCGGTGGACAGGCTATTCTGCTGGTGCCGGAGCAGTTTTCCTTTGAAAACGAGCGGGAACTCTATCTCCGGCTGGGGCCGGAGCTCTCCTCCCGGGTGGAGGTGCTGGGCTTTGGCCGCCTGTGCGACAACATCTTCCGCTACTACGGCGGTCTGGCGGGCCGTGCCCTGGACGACACCGCCCGGCGCATCCTGATGGGGGTGACCCTGCAGGAGATGGGCAGCGGACTGGAGGTCTATGCAGCCCAGGCGGATAAACCCGGATTTATCGAGGATATGATCGGGGAGATTGGCGAATTCAAGGCGGCTGGCATCACTCCGGACCGCCTGTTGGGGCTCTCCCTGCCCGGCAACCCCTCCCTGAGCGAAAAGGTCGGGGATATCGGGCAGATCTATGCCGCCTATCAGGCGCTCATCGACCGCAGCTATCTGGACGGAGAGGACGATCTGATCCGTGCGGTGCAGATGCTCAGCCCCCGGGAGTTCTTTGGCGGGATCAGCGTGTTCATCGACTCCTTCACCGCCTTTATGGAGGCGGAATACCAGATGCTGGGGGCCATGCTGGCAGGGGCCTCGGATGTGACCGCTGCCTTTACCTGTGACAGCCTGGACGACCCGGATCAGGGGCTGGGGGTGTTCTCCGCCTCCAAGGAGAGCGCTGCCCGGTTGGTGCAGATGGCCGGGGAGAGCGCGGTGCCGGTGGCAGAGCCCCTTTTGATGGGGGAACCGGTGCGCTTTCGGGCCGAGGGGCTCCGGCGGATGGAGCAGTATTTCCTGCGCCCCACCACCGCTGGGGAGCCGGACGGCGAGGGGGTCACCCTGGTGTCTGCCGCCGACCCCTATGAGGAGATCGCTGCGGTGGCTGCTTCCATCTGTGACGATGTGCGCCGCCGGGGGCTGCGCTATCGGGAAATCGCGGTGATCTGCCGGGATCTTACCCCCTACCGCATTGCGCTGGAGCGCACCTTCGCAAAGTATGGCATCCCCTTCTTTGCCGACCTGCCTCAGGGGGCGATGGATACTCCGGCGGTTTCAGTGGTGCGGGCGGCCCTGGACTGTGCTGCCGAGGGTTTTTCCGCCGGGAATATCCTGCGCTTTGCCAAGGCGGCAGCGGTGGGCATCACCCCGGAAGAGGCCGCCGAGCTGGAAAACTACTGCTATGTGTGGAATGTGGGCCGTCGGGACTGGCAGAAGCCCTTTGAAAACCATCCGGATGGCTTCCAGGCCGACTTTTCCCCGGAGGATACCGCCCGGCTGGAGCGCATCAACGGGGTGCGCCGCCGGGTGATCCGTCCGCTGGAGCAGTTCCGGCAGGGTCTGCGGGAGGCAGATGGCCCGGGCTTTTCCACGGCGGTCTGCCAGCTGCTGGAGAGCATCGGGGCAGCGGAGTACATCGAAGCCCTCTGCCGGGCTGCCGAACCGGAGGAGGAGCGTCTGCGGATGATCGAGGAGCAGGACCGGGTCTGGGAGGAACTGATGAAGCTGCTGGATACCCTGGCTGTGGTGATCGGCCCCAGGCGGCTGCCGCTGCGTGTGCTGGAAAGCCTGTTTGACAGCGGTGCAGCAGCCATCCGCATCGGGGAGATTCCCCAGACGCTGGACCAGGTCATCGTCGGCACCGCCGACCGCATCCGCCCCACCGGAATCCGCAGTGCCTATGTCATCGGGGCCAGTGCCGGGGTATTCCCGGCGGCCTGCGGCAGCGTGGGGCTGTTTGGAGAAAACGAGCGCACCCAGCTCATCTCCGCCGGACTGCAGCTCTCCCAGACCGCCCGGGTGCAGGCAGTCCGGGAAAAGTTCTATGCCTACTTTGCCGTGACTGTGCCCTCGGAGCGGCTGTGGATCAGCTGGCCGGCTGCGGGGCTGGACGGCGGCAGCAATCCGCCCTCCCAGATCATCACCGAGGCGGCGGCACTCACCGGAACAGAGCCGCAGTCCCCGGTGCAGTTGGCGCCCGCCGGTGCGGTCAACCGTGCGGTGGCCATGGAGCAGCTGGCTGCCGGAGTGGGTTCCCCGGAGTATCGAAGCGCCCTGCAGGCGGCACTGGACAGCGGCTTCTCGCTGCAGGAACACACCAGCGCTGCGGAAAGCTACCGGGCGGTGCTCTCCGACCTGGGGCTGGCCCGCCGGCTGTTTGGCGACGATATGATTCTTTCCGCCACCCGGCTGGAGAAGTTCTACGGTTGTCCCTATTCCTACTTCTGCCGGTATGGACTGGGGCTCACCCCCCGAACCCGGGCAGAGCTGAGCCCGCTGGAGCTGGGCAATGTGATCCACCTGGCGCTGGAGCAGCTGCTTCAGAAATACACCCCGGAACAGCTCCGGGAGATGGAGGACAGCGTCCTGCGCCGGGAGATCCGCTCCATTGCCGATGGGTCGCTGTCGGCGCGCACCCAGGATCAGGAGGCGCTGCCCAAGCGGTTCTTCTACCTCTATGGGCGCATGGTGGACCAGATCTTCCGGCTGGTGCGGATGCTGGCGCAGGAGCTGTGCCAGAGCGAGTTCCGCCCGCTGCGGTTTGAATACCCCATCGGAGAGCAGGAGGGCACCCGTCCGCTGCAGCTTGCCACCGATTCGGGCGATATGGTCCGGGTGGAGGGAAAGGTGGACCGGGTGGACTGCTACCACGGCAGCAGCCAGGACTACATCCGTGTCATTGACTACAAGACCGGCGGGAAGAAGTTCGACCTTTCCGAGGTGGTGCAGGGGCTCAATATGCAGATGCTGCTCTACCTGTTCACTCTGGGGGAAAACGGGGTGGAAACCCTTGCCGCCCCTGGGGAGGCCGGGGTGCTGTATATGCCGGGCAGCGGCCACTTTACCCGGGGCCGCCGGGATACCAGCGATGACAGCATTGCGGCAGACCAGCAGAAAAGCTACTGCATGAGCGGTATCGTCCTGGAGGATACCGAGGTCATCGAGGCCATGGAGCTGGGGACAGCCGGACGGTATATCCCGGTGAGCCTGAAAAAGGACGGCAGCTACACGGCCACCAGCTCGCTGATCACCGAGGAGCAGCTGAGGCTGCTGCGCCGGCAGATCGCCGGCAATGTGGTGCAGATGGCCGAACTGCTGCACCGGGGAAGGATCGGGGCAGTACCTGCCAACCGCAATGGTCGCCTGCCCTGTGAATACTGTGATTACCGTGCGGTGTGCGGCCGGGAGATCCAGTGGCCCGACCGTCCGGTGGTGAAACTGGAAAAGGCAGAGATCTATGAACAACTGGAAGGAGGACAGCTGGCATGGCAGATGTGACCTGGACCGAAGAACAGCTGGCGGCAATCACAGCCCGGAACCCGGGGATCCTGGTATCAGCAGGCGCCGGCAGCGGAAAGACAGCGGTGCTCACCGAGCGGGTGGTGCAGCGTATTTTTGACCCCGCAGACCCGGTGGATGCCGACCGGATGCTCATCGTCACCTTTACTCGGGCGGCAGCGGAGGAGATGCGGGAGCGCATCGCCGTCAAGCTGCGGGCGGTGCAGCGGGAACACCCCGAGGACAGCACGGTGGCCCGGCAGCTGATCCTATTGGAGAAGGCGGATATCAGCACGGTACACGCTTTCTGCCAGCGCATCGTCAAGGAGAACTTCCAGCTGCTGGACATCCAGAGCGGGTTCCGCATTGCCGATGAAAAGGAGCTGGAAGTCTGGCGTACCGAGGCCGCCGGGGAGATCCTGGAGGAGGAGTATGCCGCTGGGGAAGCGAGCTTCCTCTCGCTGGTGGAGCTGCTCTCGGAGGAGCGCAGCGACCGCCGGGTGACCGATACCCTGCTGCGGCTCTACGACTTTATCCGGGCGCATCCGTTCTATGATGACTGGCTGGACCAGGTGCTGGAGCGCTACCGCAGCGCAGCCCCCATCGGCGAGACTGACTGGGGAAAGCTGCTCATCGCTGACAGCTTTGCCGAGGCGCGCCAGGCCCTGGAGGCCATGGAGGAGGCCCGGGATCTGCTGGATGGCGACGAGAAGATCCAGAAGGCCTACGGCGGATACATCTCCACCCTGTATGCGGCGGCCAAGGGAATTTTGGATCGCCTTTCGGCCGGGGACTGGGACGGTGCCTGTCGGGCAGCGCAGCACATCGACGGAAAGTTCAGCGGCCTGCGCGGTTATGAGGACGAGTGGAAAAAGGCCCGGGTGACTGCCCTGCGCGATCAGGCCAAAGCCCTGCTGGAAGGGCTTCGGGACGAGGTGTTCCTCTGCACCGAGGCACAGTTCCAGGCCGACCGGCTGGCACTGCTGCCCATGGTGGAAAAGCTCTTTGCCATGGCGAAGGAGCTGGATCGCCGGTATGCCGAGCGCAAACGGCTGCAGAATGCCCTGGACTTCTCCGACCTGGAACATCTGGCCATCCGGCTGCTCATCGACCGCAGCCCGGAGGGGGAGGAGCAGCCCACCCGGCTGGCCGAGGAGCTTTCCAGGCAGTTCCGGCAGGTGTTCGTGGACGAGTACCAGGACACCAATGCCGTACAGGACCGCATCTTCCGGGCGGTATCGGACAACGGGCGGAACCTCTTCATGGTGGGTGATGTCAAGCAGAGCATCTATCGGTTCCGCCAGGCGGACCCGGCCATCTTCCTGGAGAAAAAGGAGCAATTTTCCCCCTGGCCGGCCGAAGAAGATCAGCCGGTGGCCATCTCGCTCAACCGGAACTTCCGCAGTCGGCAGGAGGTCACCGAGGGAATCAACTTCCTCTTTGAACAGACCATGAGCCGGGCTGTGGGCGAAATGGACTACCGAGCCGGGGAACAGCTCCAGGCCGGGGCGACCTATCCGCCAGCTGCCGGGTGCGGCTGCGAGGTGCATCTGGTGCAGAAACAGAAGGGGGAGCAGTCCGGTCGGGAGCAGGAGGCCGAGTACATCGCCGATGTGATCGAGGAGATGCTCCATAGCGGGTACCAGGTGTCCGACCACGGGGTGCTGCGCCCGGTGCGCCCGGCCGACATCTGCATCCTGCTGCGGTCGGTGAAGGACAAAGCCGGGGTCTATCTTCAGGCGCTGGAAAAGCGCGGCATCAGCGGTGTGGGCGAAAGCGGGGGCGGCTACCTGTACAGCCGGGAGATCTCGGCGGTGCTGTCGCTGCTCCGGGCGGTGGACAATCCCCTGCTGGACATCGATCTGGCAGCGGCCATGCTTTCGCCGCTGGCGGCCTTTACCCCCGACGAGCTGGCGGAGATCCGGCTGGAGGGACGGGGGCGTTCATTGTATGCCTGCCTGGTGCTGCACGCTCAGAAGAGTGAAAAGTCGGCGGAGTTCCTCCGGCTGATGCAGCACCTCCGGCTCCGCTCGGCCGGGCTTCCGGTGAGCCGGCTCATCACCGAACTCTACGACTGCACCGGCTTCGAGGCGGTGGTACGCTCGATGGAGAACGGCCGTCAGCGGCTGCAGAACCTGCGGCTGCTGCCGGAGTATGCCGCCGGGTATGAGGAGCGGGGCTATTCCGGGCTCTCCGCCTTCCTGCGGCTCATCGACCGGCTGGTGGAATCCGGTGCAGACCTGGAAAAGGGCACGGTGGTGTCCGCCGGGGAAAACACGGTCACCGTGATGAGCATCCACAAGTCCAAGGGACTGGAGTTCCCGGTGGTGATTTTGGCGGACTGCGGCAAATCCTTCAACCGGCAGGACCTTTCGGCCCCGGCCCTGCTCCATGGGCGGCTGGGCTTTGCCTGCCGACTCCGGGATCAGCAGCGCCGGCTGGAATACGATACCCTGCCCCTGGCTGCCCTGCGCCGGAAGCTGGGCGCCGAGCTGTGCAGCGAGGAGCTGCGGATGCTCTATGTGGCGCTCACCCGGGCACGGGAGCGGCTGATTTTGGTGGGGACCATTGCCGCCACACCGGATAAGTACTGTGCAAAACTGGCCACCGATCTGGAGGACGGGCGGCTGCCCTCCGCGGCGGTCCGGGGGGCTGGCACCTATCTGGACTGGGTCGTTATGGCACTGCTTCATCACCCGAACGGCATCGTTCTCCGGGAGCTGGCGGACTGCGAAGAGGAATTCCCAGCCTCCTGCCCGGGGCAGTTCCGGATCCAAATCGGGCTGGAGGCCGAGCCACGGGAGGCGGAGGAGACCCCAGAGGAGGAACTGCCCCTGCCCGACCCAGCTCTCACCGAGGAGCTCCGGCAGGAGATGAATTGGCAGTATCCCTGGCAGGATGCCACCGGCCTCTCCTCCAAGTTTGCCATTTCCCATCTGGCGGAGCAGGTGGGGCAGGTGGAGAAACCCCGTTTTGCCGCCCGTCCGGCCTTCCTTTATAAACAGGGGCTTACCCCGGCGGAAAAGGGCAGTGCCATGCATACCTATATGCAGTTCTGCAGCTACCCGGCGGCGGCACGGGATGCCGATGCCGAACTGGAGCGGCTGATCGGGGAACGCTTCCTCACCGAGGAGCAGGGTGCGGCCATCGAAACCGACCTTCTCCGCACCTTCTTTGCATCGCCGCTTTACCAGCGCATTGCCGGGGCCCGGCAGGTGTGGCGGGAGTACCGCTTCCTGGCGGTGATCGGGGAAGAGGAGCTCGCCGGTCTGGCTGACGCCGGGCTGGGGGAGAACCGCACCACCGTCCAGGGTGTGGCCGACTGCATCTTCGAGGAGGAGGATGGCATCGTCATCGTGGACTATAAGACCGACCGTATCTTCTCCGAGGAAACGCTCCGGGAGCGCTACCGGGTGCAGCTGGGCCTTTACGGCAGGCTCATCGGGAAGGCGCTGGGCCGCCCGGTGAAGGAGTGCCTGCTCTATTCCTTTGCCATGGGCCGGACGATCGAAGTGCCGTTTTAAGAGGAACTGCACCGGGATTTGCAGCCTCTGCCCGGAACAGCAAAAAAATGCTTGACATCATGGTGTGGAGCTGGTATACTGTTCTGGTAAATCAAGTAGAGCGGTAGTTCGCTTTCACCGGTGCGCGATCAAGCAGCACATGGTAGATACGGGTTCATGGACGGTTTCTCTGTATGGGGAGGCGTTTTGTGATGTGTGTTTATCAAAGCGTGGGCGGAATACTGCCTGCGCTTTATCTTTTTTATTCAGTCAATGGAGGTGCGTTAGCATTAAGGATTTGCCGATCAATGAAGAAATCCGCGACAAGGAAGTACGAGTGATCGATACCGATGGCAGTCAGCTGGGCATTATGTCCGCACGGGATGCCTACAAGATCGCTCTTGAAAAGAATCTGGATCTGGTGAAGATCGCGCCCCAGGCCACTCCGCCTGTGTGCCGCATCATCGACTATGGCAAGTACCGGTTCGAGCAGTCCAAGCGCGAAAAGGAAGCCAGAAAGAATCAGAAGACCATTGATATCAAGGAGATCCGTCTTTCGCTGAATATTGATGTCAACGACTTCAATACAAAGGTAAAGCAGGCCATCAAGTTCCTGGAGGGCGGCGACAAGGTCAAGGTTTCGATCCGTTTCCGCGGTCGCGAAATGGCCCACCCGGAACTGGGTACCACCATCATGCAGCGGTTTACCGACAGCGTGGCCGGTTACGGCACTGTGGAAAAGCAGCCCAAGCTGGAAGGCCGCAGCATGACCATGTTTGTTACCGCAAAGAATGGTAAGTAAAATTTAGGGAGGATTCATTATTATGCCGAAGCTTAAGACACACAGCGGAGCCAAGAAGCGCTTCAAGATGACCAAGAAGGGCAAGATCAAGAGAGCTCAGGCCTTCAGAAGACATATTCTGAACAAGAAGAGCACCAAGCGCAAGAGACTGCTGAGAAAGGCTGCCTATGTACATGGCACCAATGTTAAGGCTCTCAGACTGCTGATGCCTTACAAGTAAGCCGACCGCTTGCTGATAAAATTCTGATCACTACTTTATTGTATAAACTCTTGGAGGTATAGGAAATGGCTCGTATCAAGGGCGCGGTTATGACCCGCAAAAGAAGAAAGAAGACTCTCAAGCTCGCCAAGGGCTACTTCGGCGCAAAGAGCAAGAGATTTAAGATGGCCAAGCAGGCTGTGATGAAGTCCGGCCAGTACGCTTACATCGGCAGAAAGCAGAAGAAGAGAAACTTCCGCTCTCTGTGGATCACCCGTATTTCGGCTGCCTGCCGCATGAACGGTGTGAACTACTCCACCTTCATGAACGGTCTGAAGAAGGCTGGCATCACCCTGAACCGCAAGATGCTCTCTGAGCTGGCTATCAACGATGCTGCTGCTTTCACCGCTCTGGTAGAGAAGGCTAAGGCTGCTCTCTAATTTTTCGCACAGAAACGCCCGTTTTTCATCGAAAGCGGGCGTTTTTTGATACCCCAAAACAGCCCGGAGATTCGCTGGCGGATTGACAAGAGGCACGCTCTGGGAATACAATAGGAAATTGAACAAGACCCGGACTGCTCCGGGAGAAAAGGAACGGTGACCGTGCAGGAAATCACATCTTCACAGAATCCCCGGATCAAGGA
>Oklahoma_p2__coassemble_1423_pt1 | contig 14530 bp, 10 predicted proteins | sample Oklahoma_p2__metabat2_low_PE_026 | metagenome-assembled genome bin Oklahoma_p2 | reverse complement strand
CTGGAAAGTTTCGGCCCCCAGCATATCGAACAGAGCATCGTAGAGCGGACGCAGATAGGGATCGACCTTGTTCTGCAGATCGCCCGGCAGGAAGCCGAGCTTTTCCCCGGCCTCCACAGCAGGACGGGTGAGGATGATGCGGTTGATCTCGTGGGCTTTGAACGCCTGAACCGCCATCGCCACCGCCAGATAGGTCTTACCGGTACCGGCCGGGCCGATGCCCAGGGTCACGGTGTTCTTGCGGATGCTCTCCACATACTTTTTCTGTCCCAGGGTCTTGGGCTTGAGAGGGCGGCCCTTGGAGGTGATGCAGATCACATCGCCGGCAATGCGCGCCACCTGCTCGCTGCTGCCATCCCGGACCAGATCCATCACATAGCGGACCCGTTGATCGTTGATGACCTCACCCTTTTCCACCAGTGCCAGCAGTGCATCGATGGCCTTGCAGGCGCCGTATACCCCCTCGGCATCTCCGGAGACCTTGATGTCGGTCCCCCGGCTGAGGATGGTGACACCATACTCCTTTTCCAGCTCCTTGATGTTCTCATCGAAGCTGCCGAAAAGCTGGATCGCCTGCTCCATCCGGTCTATATCAATTGTTTTTTCTATCATGAAACAACCTGCCTTTATTCTCAGATCGTTCCGGGAACTTCCGCCGAGGAAACACCCGGAGTCAGCTATAAAACCGTACAACAAAAGAAGCGCCGGTTTTGCGCCTACTTCTATATCATAACATAAATAGCCAAAATTTCAATCTATCCTCTGACAATTTTATTGATTGACTTCAAATTGCCGTTCCAGCGCTGCATCTTCCAGCACCAGATAATGGGCCTCTACCAGAAAGGTATTTCCTTCTGTCCGCCCGGTCAGCACCCGTTCCCGGATCTCGGCCTGGCCGAGCTGTGTCTGCTCCAGTTCAGTCAGTTTTTTCTCGGCCAGGGCCGCGGCCTCCGCCTCCGTCCGGATGACCTCCTGTTCTTGCAGCAGATGATGCTTCTGAAGCCGCAGCACCACCGGGAGCGGCGTGCCAAAGGCGGTAAGCTGCCGTTCCTGGATCTCGGTCCGGACCTCACCGGACGGGGTGGGACCCAGCGGGATCTCCAGACCGCAGAACACCAGACTGCGCACCCGGCGCACCTCACCGGTGGGCCGCAGCTGCTGTTCAGTGAGTGGAACCGCTGCGGACAGGGTTTCCTCATGCTCGACCATCACCCGGCCAGCTGCCTGTTTGATGGAACTTCTGCCGTAGGCTGTCTCCACAATGGCGCCGATGAGCAGATCTCCGGCCCGTACTGTATCCCCCACCTGTACCTGGGGGATCCCGGCATAGACCTCGACGCTGCGCACCACCCCATCGTACAGCGATACCACATTGGCAGGCTGCCCACCGGTGCCCGGTGCAGGTTCGGCCCGGACGCGCGGACGGACGATCACTTCGGCAGTACTGCCCCGGAAATTCACCGCAATGTAAGCCAGATCATCGTTTGCAATCATCATCGACTGCTCAATGGCAGAGGCATCCAATCCGGAGAGCACACTCCCCTCCCGGAGGCCATAGTCCCGGAGCTGGCTTCGGAGCTGCGCCTCGGTATAGTGCTCCAGCTCGCCATCGATCTGCACCACCCACAAAAACCGGCTGAGAAAGGCCATCACCAGCACTGCGAGCAGCGCGCCTGCAACTACACCCCAGCGCTCCCGGTTCCGGAAGAGCCAGAAGGGGAGCCCTATTTTCTGCAGCAGATGGATGCGGGTGCCGGTGCGCCGGGCTGCCTTGGCCGCCTGGCGGTAGTGCCGTGCATCGACCTCTGCCTCGAACCCCAGGTCGGTGGGGGTGACATGATAAAGCGGGATCCCATCCGCCGACAGCAGGCTGGGCATCCGCAGCGCATGACCACCCTCGGCAGCAAAGCGCACCGTTCCGTGGGCATGGCGGTAAAGCCGATCCAAACCCATCTGCTATCCCTCCGCACTCAGATATTCCACTGCAGCAATTACCCCGGTAATGACCGCGCACTGCTCCTTCATACTGCCGATCTGCAGGTCGCTGCCGGTGATGCACAGGTTCCACTTTCCTGCTGTAAGGCGGATGCAGGTCTTTTCGTATTCCAGAATCCCGGTACAGCCCTCCACCAGCATTCTGGTATTGGAGGAGAGCTCCACATACGGCCTTGCCGGGAGCAGGCGGAGCAGTGGTTCCTCGCTGCCCGAATAGGCGGACAGATAGGAATGAAGCCGGTCAGAAACTCTGTTTTCTGCCATAAAATCACCTTCCCTTCGTGTGATTATATGGCAGTGACCGGAATAGAATGACTTGACACGCAAATGACTGGAGGGACTTTTCCATGCCGATCGAACAAGATACACATTCCAAGCCGGCTTCCTCGGTGCCGTTTGAACCGCTGATGCGGGCAGCCGGTGCGCTGGGAGTGCTGCTGGTGGGCGCCGAACTGCTCACCCATTCTGCCCAGACGGCGGAGGGCATCCGGGAGGGACTGGTCTGCTGTGCCACCCTGGTGATCCCCTCTCTGCTCCCCTTTCTGGTCTTTTCGGGGATGCTTGCCACCACCCGGCTGGGGGACTGGGTATCCCGGCCGCTGAAGCCGGTCTGCCGGTGGATCTTTCACCTGCCGCCGGAAGCCGGCAGCGCCCTGTTGATGAGCATGACCGGGGGTTACCCGGTTGGCGCCAGAACCATTGCCCAGCTGCTGGAACAGGGGCGCATCCAGCCCCGGACTGCCCGGCGGATGCTTTGCTTCTGCATCAATGCCGGACCGGCGTTTGTGGTCAGCACGGTGGGGGCGGCTCTCTACTCCTCGGTGCAGGCCGGGTTCTGCCTGCTGACAGCCCATCTGGGGGCTTCGGCTCTGGTGGGATTTTTCACCTGCACCGGTAAGGAGAGCTTTGAACCGGCACCCCCGGCGGCAGTGCTGCCTCTGGGCACTGCCTTTGTGCGCAGTGTGTCCGGCGCGGCCCAGAGCCTGCTGGGGATTTGTGCCTTTGTGGTGACCTTTTCCGGGCTGCGCAGCCTGTTCTGGGAGAGCGGACTGCTGCCCCGGCTGGTCACGGTACTGGAACAACTCCATCCAACCGCTGCTGGCTCCGCCTTTTATACCGCGCTGCTCCGCGGGCTGCTGGAGGTGACCGACGGCTGCATCGCCGCCTCCTCGCTGGGCGGTGAATCCGCCTTCGTCCTCACCGCTTTTCTGCTCTCCTTCGGTGGCATCTCCGCCATCTGCCAGGCAGCAGCGGCATTCCGGCAGCTTCCAATGAGCTTTGGGCTGCTCCTCTTTTCTCGGCTTGCCAATGGGTGCATCGCCGCAGCACTGGCGGATCTTCTATACCGGTACTGGCTGGCCGATGCCCTGGTGGGGGCACAGGTTGTCCAGCCGGTGGCACAGGCCACTGCCACCGGGATCATCGGCGGGCTCTCCCTGATCGGGATGGGGTCGATCCTGCTGCTCACGCTGGCAATGAACGGAAATTCGACAAAAAACCGTTTCCATACTGGAAAAACCGCCGGTGAAATGATATGATGTTATATAGTATACAGTGATATCACACCAGGACGGTATAGATTGGCCGGACTGCTAAAATACAGGAGGTTCCATTATGAAGATCCATCGGTTTCGCCTGACTGCGGCGCTGACCGCAGCGATGATCGTTCTGACTGCCTTGACCGGATGCATGGCCGGCCCGCGCAAGCCCAGCTCCCCTGCTGAACCCGCCGTCACGGTGGATGGGGAGATCCGGGGGCTGTTTATCCATGCCACCGGGCAGGACCTGATCATCCAGTCCCCCTATGATGCCAGCGGCATTGTCCAGAGCCTGGACGAGATCATGGCCTATGCGGCAGACCACCAGATCAACACTGTCTTTATCGATGTCCACGATGCCAAGGGCAGTGCGCTCTACACCTCGGACTACATGCCCACCAGCGAGCTGATGCTGGACGAAAAGGGCAAGAATTCCGGCGGCGACATCGTCTACGAGGCGGTCCGCGCTGCAAAAAAAGAGAATATCCAGGTCTATGCCATGATCAACACCACCTACATCGCTGAAAGCCTGGGCATCGCCTCGCCCGACCATCCGGCGGTACACGACAGCTCCCTCTCCTACGAAGATGGGAACGGTGCCCTGCGCTGGAACACCTCCAAGAAGGACTCTATGGCTGCCCTGACCAACATTGCCCGGGAGCTGTGCTACAACTACGGCATCTCCGGCCTGGTGATCAACGACGACGGGACCGATCCCCAAACAATGGCCAAGGTATTCTCTGCCATTGACCAGGCTGTGGAGGAACTGGGCACCGGCAAGAAACTTGGGATCTACACCCAGATCACCCCCCAGGGGCTGGAAAGCGGCATCAATGCCCTCCACGCCTTTGAGGAGGAGGGTTATGCCCCGGATTTCCTGCTGACTGACCTGCGCGGAACAACCGCCAGCGGCGACTATGCCCGTCTGCTGGACGAGGTCTGCGCTGTGACCGACGGCCGGTGCGACCTCATCACTGTCCACAACATGAATCTGATCTCCGGCAACAGCGGATCGGATGGCAAGCTCTATGCCGATCCCTATGAGCCCGCTTACCAGATCTACGAAAACCGCAGCCGCACCATCCGCGGCACTGCCATCGAGGGCTACTCGGCCCTGCGCAGTTCCCGGTATTTCCTGATGGATCTGATGAATGCCCTGTACAGTTCGGACTACGACATCTGCCCCTATCCGCTCACCGTGGAGCCGGGCTTTGGCAGCACACTGCAGAGTGATGCCTTTACAACCACTTCGGCCAAGTACTTCATCAGTGTGATCTCTGATCCGGACCTTCCTCTCTACCTCAACGGGAGCGAGGTGACCCGCACCACCCAAAACGGCCTGTATGGGCAGCTGGTGAACCTCTCCTACGGCAAGAACGAGTTTGTGTTCACCCAGGGGGACGAGGAAGTTACCATCACCATCACCCGGCCGGAGCCCACTTCCACCGGAGACTCCACCATCTCCCGGATCACTCAGACTTCGATGTACCCCTCTGCCATCTCCGCTGCACAGGTTGGCGAGGAACTGACCATCCGCTGCGTGGCTCCTTCGGGCAGCGCGGTCTATGCCAATGTGCTGGGCCGGCAGGTCCAGCTCAAGCAGGCAGTTGCCACTGCCAAAAACGGCGTTGCTGCCACCTATTCTGCCGATCTGATCTTTGATGCACCGGTGGACTCCAACGAGGTCAAGAACATAGGTAAGGTGGCCTATACACTGGTGTACGGCGGCACAACCACCACCTACACCTCTACCGGTGACCTGTATGCCGTGGGTAAAAATGCCCGGCCGATCCTGCAGGTGACCGACTATATGTCGGGTGTCACCGTCGATGATTCCACCGAAAATGCGGGGAACTTCCTCACCACCCTCATCGAGGGGACCCAGGATTATGTGGACCTTTCCAAGAGTTCGGCCAGCCACTTCTTCCTGCAGTCGGGCGGCGCCATCCGCAAGGAGACCGTGACCCTGCTGGAGGGCAAGGATCTCTCCATCGACACTGTGATCGAGTCTGCTGATACCCTCAAGGCTGATAAAGGGGACGAGTTTATCCTTCCGGGAGCTGCCGGCACCCTCTGGCATGCTGACTTTGCAGAAAACAAGCTGGTGCTGGATCTCTACAACATTGAGGACGGCACCCTGCCCGCCGCTGAGGGAAGCAAGTTCACTCTCTCCTCTGCCATGACCGATGATGGGACCGTCCGCCTCACCGTAACACCCAAGGAGGGCGTCACCTTCTGGGGCTACGATGTCACCTTCGAAGATGAGGATCTGGTGCTCTACTGCAAGCAGAAGCCCCAGCTCTCCACCACTGAAAAGCCACTGACCGGGGTTTCGGTGGTGATCGACCCAGGCCATGGCGGATACGATCCCGGTTCGCTGGGAGCAGCCTACGGCTACGGCCCCACCGAAGATGAGATCAACATGGCCTACGCCCTGGCAACGGAACAGATCCTGGGCGAACTCGGTGCCGATGTGACCCTGACCCTCTACCCCGATCAGCTGGATGAAAAAGAGGAGAAGCTGGTTCTCTTCGACCGGATGAAGATCGCCAAGGAAGCCGATGCAGACATCTTCATCTCGATGCACCACAACAGTGTGGATGCCACTGCCGATGCCAATAATGTCACCGGACTGGAGGTATATTACTTCACCGACCGATCCAAGGCGTTGGCTGCGGATATTGCAACCAGCATCAGCGCCTCCACAGGACGGCCCAACCGGGGTGATGCCCAATCCTACTACGTGGTGACCAAGATGACCTACTGCCCGGCTGTCCTCACCGAAATCGGCTACATCGTCAACCCTGCCGAATACGAGGAGTTGCTCCGGCCGGAGACCATCTTCCGCACAGCTGCCAGCTTCACCAAGTCGATCCTGGATGCACTGGCCTGATTTCCTTTCACGCAAAACAGCGGACTGTCCGTTTGGACAGCCCGCTGTTTTTCTGTGCCGGGGGGGCAATTTCCCCCGCCCAACTGTAATTCTGGATCTGACTATGCTTTGGCGTGTTTTCGGATCTCCTCCAGGAACAGGCTGCCAAACCGACGCAGCTTGGCCTCTCCCACTCCGGGGATCGCCAGGAATTCCGATTCGGTGCCGGGCTTGGCAGCTGCCATAGCCCGCAGGGTGGCATCGCTGAAAATCGCATAGGCCGGGACCCCTGCCTTGCGCGCTTCGGCCATCCGCAGGCTGCGCAGACTCTGGAACAGAGCCTCGTCCACCGGGCCGAACTCCTGTCGCTTATGCGCAGCCAGCCGTGCCTCTGGAATATAGCGGCTACGCATCCGCACCGGCTGGCCCTGGAACAGCACCTTGCGCGCCAAGGGCGTGATGCTGATGGTGGAGTGTTCCTGCTGCACCTGCAGATACCCTTGTATTTCCAGCGCCGCAAAGTAATCCTGCAGGCGGGCAGCTGGCTCCTGAAGGATGCCATAGGTGCTGAGCTGATCCAGCCCCTTCTCCTGCAGGCGTTTCTCCTCGCTGCCACGCAGGATTTGGATGTAACTGCTTCGCCCCAGGGAGTATCCCAACAGTTTTTCAGCCCGCACGATGCAGGAGAGGATCTTCTGTGCTGGAACGGTGATATCCTCCTCCACCGTCTCGCCCAGGCAGCTGCCGCAGTTCCCGCACTGCTCGGGAGCTGTTTCGCCAAAATACCGCAGCAGATAGGCCCGCAGGCAGCCGCCCGTACGGCAATACCCCACCATCTGATTGAGTCGCTGGAAATCCCGGGCAGTAATCTGCTTCTGCTCCTGCGGAGTCAGCTTTTCGTTCTCCTGGGAGTTTTCGATCATAAACCGGGCTGTACTCACATCACCGGGGGCATAGAGCAGGATGCAGTCGGCTGGGGAACCGTCCCGTCCCGCACGGCCAGCTTCCTGATAGTAGCTCTCCAGATCCCGGGGCATATTATAGTGGATGACATAGTTGACATTGGATTTATCGATTCCCATGCCAAAGGCATTGGTTGCCGCCATGACCCGGACCCGGTCGTAGAGGAAGTCCTCCTGGCTCTGGTGGCGCTCTGCATCCGAAAGACCGGCATGATATCGGGCTGCCGCAAATCCGTGGTGGGTCAACAGCTCCTGAACACGCTCCACATTTTTCCGGGTGGAGCAGTAGACGATTCCGCTCTGATCCCGGCGTTTTTCCAACAGTTCCAGCAGACAGGCATCCTTGTTTTTGGGCTGACGCACCTCAAAGAACAGATTGGGGCGGTCAAATCCGGTGATGATCTCCACCGGCTTCTGCAGTTCCAGCAGGCGGACGATGTCCTGCCGCACCTGCTCGGTGGCTGTGGCGGTAAAGGCGCCCACCGGCGGACGGAACCCCAGGCTGCGGATAAACCCGGCAATGTCCAGATAACCGGGGCGAAAATCCTGCCCCCACTGGGATACACAGTGCGCCTCATCCACGACGATCAGCGAAAGCTCCACCTCCCGGATCATCGCCAGGAAGTGATCTGCAGTCAGCCGTTCCGGCGCCACATACAGCAGCTTGTAAGCGCCGGCCTTCAGCCCCCAGAACACCTCGCGCTGTTCCGCCGCCGTCTGGGAGGAATTGAGGAACGCCGCCGGCAGTCCTGCCTGTTCCAGTGCGGTGACCTGGTCCTTCATCAGGGAAATCAGCGGGGAAACCACCAGTGTCACCCCGGGGAGCAACAGGGCCGGCAGCTGATAGCAGACCGATTTGCCTGCACCAGTGGGCATTACACCGAAGGCATCCTGCCCCGAAAGCAGGGCATCCACCATTGCCTCCTGGCCTGGCCGGAAGGCGCTGTGTCCAAAGTATTGCTTGAGGGCCGTCAGTTTCTCCATCTTCTTCTCCTATCACAGGAAAACAGACGGAAAAGCAGTGCTTCTCCATCTGTCTCCCTTCAAAAACCTATTTCTTTTCGCGGTAGAATCCCATCATCAGAAGATGGTAATCGATCACATCGCGGGCCATGCTGCACAGACAGCGCAGCTCAGTCGGCTCCACCGCCGAAACACTCCAGGCCCGTTCCCCATTGGTGACATCAAGAATCGCACTGAACTCACTGCGGGTCAGGGCACGGCCACGGACACTGTTGACCCGGATGTTGCGGGCGCTCTTGATCTTATACGAAACCGCATCCTGAACAGCCTCCCAGAAGGCCTCCACCATATCGGTGCCCACGCCGGAGCTCATCCGTTTTTCACCACCCAGCAGTGATTCCATCATCACATGGGTGCGGTCGTAATCGGCGCCCTCGATCCGCTCGGTGAGCACCTTGACATCCTGTATTGTAAAGACGCTGTTGACCCTGCCCAACCCACGCAGAATCTGCAGGGCCACTGATACTTCGGTGGCATAGCCGCGGTGGTATTCCTTCCAGATATCCAGCGAGGTGACCAGATCACGGGTAACTTTATACCCCATCTTGTTCATCCGCTCGATCAGCGTTGTCAGTGCATAGCTGGTCATCAGGTTCATCCGGCGGCTGTTACCGACCACCTCCGGATGCACCATATTCACCGAACGGGAATTGGGAATCACGGGAATCTCCTCTGAAAAGGCCAGCCGCCCCACATAGGGCATAGTTGGCGGAACGCTCACATCCATCTGGTCGGCAATGTATTCTGCCGCGTGGGTCAGCCGGTTGAGCTTCATGTAGGGAATGCAGCTGTATCCCATATTGATCTGGAGGTTGGCAATGCTCACCGCCAGGCTGATGTTGCCATTGGGACCGGTGCCCAGAAAACTGCCCTGAATGTGCATCACACCGCTTTTGACAGCGACTACTGCATTGGAATTGGCACAGCCGGAGGAATCGGCACACTGGATGCCGATCCGGCGGGTATGGTGCATCCGGGCCACATCAATTCCGGCACCAATATCATGGAACAGGGCGTAACCACTGCTGTCACAGAGGACGATCCGGTCTGCTCCTGCCGAGGAGGCAGTTTTGATCACCTCCCGGGTATAGGCCGAGGAGGAAGAAAGTGCATCAAAGTAGTTGTGCGCATTGAAGATTACCGCCTTACCGCGGGAACGGAACCAAGAAATCACCTGTGAAATCTGCCAGAGGTTTTCCTCCAGGCGCATCTTCCCCTCGTCCCGGATCACATATTCGGAACATTCACCCTCCACACAGACGGTTTCTGCATCCATCTCCAGGATCTTTAGGACTGCTGGTTCCACACCGATCCGGCGGCCGCAGTCTTTGGCCCGGATAAAGGGTGTCAGCACAGCACTTTCCAGCTGCAGTACCTGGATCTGCTGAAGAAACTGATTGTACTCTTCGCTGTCCTCCGGGGTTCCGATATCAATGTATGTAATACCCATGCTGTCCAGCATCCGGATGATCGACAGACGCTCCTCCAGCTTGATTCCTTCACTCCCCTCAAAGGTTGCATAACGCAGTGTGGTATCGTAGGTTTCGATAATCTTATCCAAAGGAACCGCACCTCACATCTTCTATTCGGTGTACCGTTTGTATACCTACCTATATTATAGACTTTCGTTCATAAATTGTCAATAAATCACAAACAACAAACCAACAATATCAACAGTTCTGCACAAAAATGCACAAGTCATTATGGATTATATCACCATTCCCCTTCCCTATACTTTTGTCGTCAAACATGCTATACTTAGAGCAGCCTATTTCGACAGGATGTGATCCCATGACAAAAAAAGAACGCGCTTTGCTGGCCATCGAGCTGCTCAAGCAGGTGTATCCCGAGGCCATCTGTTCCCTGGACTATGAGAAGCCGTATGAGCTGCTGATTTCCACCCGGCTGGCTGCTCAATGTACCGATGCCCGGGTCAACATTGTAACCAAGGACCTGTATCAGAAATACCAGAGCCTGGAAGACTTTGCAGCAGCAGACCTGATGGAGCTGGAGGAGATGGTACGGCCCTGCGGCTTCTACCATACCAAGGCCAAAGACATCATCGGAATGTCGCAGATGCTGCTGGAACAATACAATGGCATCCTGCCGGATACCGTGGAGGAGTTGACCAAACTGCCGGGAATCGGACGCAAAACCGCCAACCTGATCGTCGGAGATATCTATCACAAGCCGGCAATCGTATGCGATACCCACTGCATCCGCATCACCAACCTGCTGGGACTGACCACCGGAAAGGACCCGGCCAAGGTAGAGGATCAGCTGCGCAAGATCCTTCCGCCGGAGGAATCCAATGATTTCTGCCATCGCACTGTGCTGTTCGGCCGAGAATATTGCAAAGCCCGGGCCCCACGCTGTGAGGAATGCCCCATCTCTGCCGCTTGTAAGCACTATGCCGATACACACAAATCTCCCCGTTCCGATGCCTGAATCAAATCATGATACAAAAAGCTCCGAACTGCACAGTGGCGGCAGTCCGGAGCTTTTATCAATTTCAGTTCAATCAGAACTCATCCATAGGTTCAATGGGCATTTCATCGGCATCTTCGTCGAAGTTTGCCATTGTATCCAGAATCATCTGCATCTCTTCCTTGCTGAGTGTAACACCCTTGCCCATCCGGGAGTGTTCCGGTGCCCATTCGCGGATATCGAACTTGGGTTCCCGGTCATTCCAGCTCACCAGATTGAGCTCCTTGGTCCAACCTCTGGCACTTTCGGACAGTACACAGATCTCCTGAACGATTTCATATTTAATTTCTGCCATAGCATAGCCGCCTTTCTCTTCTTAAATAAAGGAGGAAAATCAGTCCTCATCCTCCGGCATATCCCAGTTATGCCATACATTCTGGACATCGTCGTTGTCTTCCAGCATTTCCAGCAGCTTCTGCATCTTGGTGATGGAGTCCTCGTCGGTCAGCTTGACTGTGGTGGAAGGTACATATTCCAGCTCAGCCGAAACAAAGGTGTAGCCCTTTTCCATCAGTGCATCCCGAACAGCATCAAAATCTTCCGGGCTGGTGGTGATCTCTGCGGCGCCATCAGTGTAGCTGAAGTCCTCTGCTCCTGCTTCCAAGCAGTCGTCCATCAGTTTCTCCTCGGTGAGTTCCTCATCTTCAATCATCATAACGCCCTTGCGCTCAAACATAAAGGAGACGCATCCGCTCTGACCCAGACCGCTGCCGTACTTATCAAAGTAATGGCGCACATCTGCTGCAGTGCGGTTGCGGTTGTCGGTCAGGGTTTCCACCATAACAGCAATGCCGCCCAGGCCGTAACCCTCATAGGTGATCTCAAAGAAATCACTCTTATCGCTGTCTGCTACCGCCTTCTTGATGGCACGGTCGATGTTATCGTTGGGCACATTGTTTGCCTTGGCCTTTGCAATGATCTCGCGCAGCTTACCGTTGCTGCTCGGGTCAGGACCTCCCTCCTTGATTGCAACCGCCATCTCGCGGCCAAGCTTTGTAAAGATCTTGGCACGCTGACCATCGGTCTTTTCCTTCTTGCGCTTGATATTATTCCATTTCGAATGTCCTGACATGGTCTCAACCTTTCTATATAATAAAGTAAATAAAGTCTTTTAATAGCTTATCATAAATCTTTTTTCAATTCAAGGGCAGACCCGATTTAACCGCCAAACTCTCTGCAAATCATTGACTTTACTCCCCTGAAATGCTATAATTTGAAGGCAATTTACGCTAGTGTAGCACAGTTGGCAGTGCAGCTGATTCGTAATCAGCAGGTCGCGCGTTCAAGTCGCGTCACTAGCTCCAGAAAATCCCCGTAAACGGCTTGTTTGCGGGGATTCTTTGTATCCCAATGCGAGCGGTTCAGGATTCAGACTCACACTCTGACCCACAAGCGGAAAGTACCTGAAACGATCAGAAATCCCCGGAGAGCAGGTTTTGTCTGTTCTCCGAGGATTTTTATTTCTTCTTATCGGTTCGTCTAAGAAGTTTCCATCACTTGGGATTTCCTGATCTTTAGTTGATCTCTGCACATTTTATTATAATGGCTCTATGTTATCTCCGGTCAAAGGAAAAGGTCCGTTGCTTGTTTATAAGCAACGGACCTTTTGATCAGATTTGCATGGAGTCCCGGATTACACATTACCCCTTTAGGTTATTTCTCTCCGGATCAGGACTGGATTTCTATATGCAGTACAGGTATATCTCAGATCTGACGGGCTGCGGCAAATCCCTCGTGAATCGCATCATAAATCTGACGCACCTTCTTGCTATCCCCAACATGGAATACTTCCAGATCGGTTTCCTGCTCCAAGCGATCAGCCAGTTCATTCTGGGGCAGATAACCAGCTGCTACTACCACACAGTCTGTCTCCAGAACAGATTCATTGCCCCACCGGTCGGTCAGACGGATCTGACCAGGCTGTACCTCAATCAGACGCTTCCCGGTAAGAATCCGGATCGGCGACTGGGCAATCTCAATTCCGTATGCCTGGCTTGCGGAACCAGGAGCTGCCAGGAATGCGTCTGCCATCTCCACAATGGTGACCTCCTTGCCTTCCCGGAGCAGTTCCAGAGCTGTTTCCGCACCGGTAATCCCGCCGCCGATGACCACAGCCCGGGTGCCTTCTGCCTTCCGGTTGCCCAGCAGATAGTCATTGGCATAGAGAACCTGCTCACTGTCCCCACCCGGCACCTGGAGCCGGCGGGTTTTGCCGCCATTGGCCAGGATAACAGCGTCAAATCCGCCATGTGCCAGTGTATCGAAATCGGCATTTTCCTTTACAAGGGTGATATTCGGATCTGCCAGGATATGTTCTTCATAATACCGGATCAGCCGGCGGATGTTGGCTTTGTTGTCCGGGCGGCTTGCCTCAACCATTGCGCCGCCGAAGCCCCTCTTTTCAAACAGAGTTACCTGATGTCCCCGCTTGGAAGCGGTCAGCGCAGCCTCACATCCGGCAGGGCCTGCTCCCACAATTGCTACACGCTTCTTTTCAGCTGCCTCTGTGATCGGTTCACACTCATATTTGTAAAGAGTGGGATTTACAGTACAGTGAATGGGAGTATGCCCCAGCATTCCCTTGTCGATACAGCCAATCATGCAGTTGATACAGGGTTTGATATCTCCCGCCTTTCCGCACCGTGCTTTTCTGGCCCAGGCGGGATCCGCCAGCTGGGAACGGCCCAGGGCTACAAAGTCCCCGTTGCCTTCCGCCAGCATTGCTTCTGCCTCTTCAGGCGTAAAGATATTGTGTCCGATAAAGACAGGAATGTGTACCGCTTCCTTGATCATACGGGTATGAACCGCATTGAAGGCGTTGGGCAGCAGGAATTCCCGGGCTGCGGTGGCATGGGTGCCTCCCATCATATTCAGATGGGATACTCCCTCCCGCTCCAGGGCCTTGGCCACTTCAATGGTCTCTTCAATCCGAATGCCCTCCGGTTCCCAGTCCTCTGTACTGAGCTTGACACCTACCGGGAAATCCGGACCGCATTTTTTGTGGATCTCCCGGACAATCTCCAGCAGCAGACGCATCCGGTTTTCCAGCGATCCACCATACATATCGGTCCGTTTATTGTCATGAGGAGAGAGGAAATTGGTGGGAATACATCCCGCTGCGCCATGAATTTCAATAATCTCAAATCCGGCCTTCTTGCAGCGAAGCGCTGCATCGCCAAATCGGCTAACCAGATCATGGATCTCCTCAATGGTGAGAGCTCGGGGCAGGCGGGCTCCCATCTGATACCAGGGTTCATAAGTAATGGGAGACGCACCGATTACATCTTCACTTCCTACGAACGAAGCATCCCGGCCGGGATGGGCAATCTGCATACCCGGAACAGCTCCATGCATCTTGATGGCTTCAGCCAGCAAAGTCAGTCCGGCAATAAACTCGTCTTTGTCTGCCCGCAGACCACAGGAAGTCATCGGTACCGGAACACAGTTATCCATAAAAATCAGACCGGCTCCACCCTCTGCGGCTTCCGCATAGGCCTTGATCTGACGGTCGGTTACAGTGCCGTCCGGATTCCCCAGATATGTTCCCATGGAATTGCGGACAATCCGGTTCTTGAGAGTCACCGACCCGATTTTTCCTTTGGCAAACAGATGAGGATAATAAGGATTGGTCATGTTTACAATCTCCTTTCAGA
>Oklahoma_p2__coassemble_1414_pt1 | contig 14604 bp, 14 predicted proteins | sample Oklahoma_p2__metabat2_low_PE_026 | metagenome-assembled genome bin Oklahoma_p2 | reverse complement strand
GCCTGGGCCCCACCTATGACGACATCACCCGGGAATCCGCCGCCGAGCAGATGGGGGTTTCGCTGGTGCGGGATCCGGAAACCGAGCGGCGCATCCGGGAGTACTTCACCTCCACCGGTCGGGAGCTCACCGACAACAACTGGCGGCAGGCCATGATTCCCCAGGGTGGCGAAGCCCTGGTAAACCACAACGGCACCGCCCCCGGCATCTGGCTGGAGCAATGTGAAAAGATCCTGGTGCAGCTTCCTGGGCCGCCCCGGGAGTGCCTGCCCATCTTCCGAGAATCGGTGCTGCCCCGGCTGCGCCAGCGCATCGGTCAGGTGCGTGTGACCCGGTCGGTGCGCATCTTCGGCCTTCCCGAAGCGGTGGTGGAAAGCCGCCTGCATGACCGCATGACCGCTTCCCAAAACCCTGCCATCGCCCCCTATGTCAAGGACGGCGAGGTGGAGATCCGCCTGCGCGCCTGGGCCGACACCGAAGAGGCCGCCTATGCCCTCACCGAAGCGCCTGCCCGGGAAATCGCCGCAGAGTTCGGCGACCATGCGTACAGCCTTGACGGCGAGACCCTTTCGGAGGTGCTGGTGCGCACCCTGCAGGAGAATGGGCTCCATGCCACCGCCGCCGAAAGCTGCACCGGTGGCCTGGTCACTGCGGCCATCACCTCGGTGGCCGGAGCTTCGGAAGTATTTGACGGCGGTGTGTGCAGCTATGCCAACTCGGTCAAGGCCGGTCTGCTGGGTGTTTCGGAAACCACCCTCCGGGAGCATGGCGCCGTCTCCGAGGCCTGTGCTGCCGAAATGGCCCGGGGAGTGCGCCAGCTCATGGGCGCCGACCTTGCCGTATCGGTCACCGGCATTGCCGGGCCGGGCGGCGGCACCCCAGAAAAGCCGGTGGGCACCGTCTGCTTTGGCATCTCCACGCCGGAGGGGGAATCCACCCTCACCCGGCGGTACCGTTCCGAGGGCAGCGGGGTCCGGGAATCGAACCGCACCCGTTCCACCCTGGAGGCCCAGTTCCAACTGCTGCTCGCCGCCCGGAAGCTGGGCAAAAAGCAATGAGCGGCCTCACCCTGCGCCCTGCCCGGATCGAAGACAGCACATTTCTTGCCAGGCTCTGCCGGGAGGCCCTGGGCTATGATGCGTCTCCGGACGCAGTGGCCGAGACCCTCGGCCGACTGAGCCGTCAGCAGGACCACACCATCCTCCTGGCAGAGTGGAACGGCTGCCCTGCCGGTTTTATCCACACCCAGCGGTACGAGGTGCTGTATGCCCCGGCCATGATGAATGTCCTCGGCCTGGCAGTTTCCCCCGGATACCGCCGCCGCGGCATCGGGCACGCCCTGCTCCGGGCTGCGGAACAGGATGTCCTCGCCCGGGGGATCACCGCCGTCCGCCTTGCCTCCGGCGCGGAGCGGACCCAGGCTCATCAGTTCTACCAGAGCTGCGGCTGCCTGCCGCATAAACAGCAGCTCAAATTTCACAAATCACTTGTCCCCGCCGGCGATTCGGCCGGCCCGTCCGCGTTAAGAAGGGAAGTCTGACCAATGTACACCCAAGCACTTAAATACCTCAATGAAGAGATGATGGCCAACATCGCCATGATCGAGGCCATCCACCGGGACAATGCGGAGATCCTCTCAGCAGAGCGGGGCGCCGTCCTGCTCCGGGAGAAGAACTCCGGCGCCTACATGCTCTATGCCAAAGAATTTGAACCGGGCGAAGTCCTGCTCCGGCTGCTGCTGGAACGGGAGAATCTCCGGGAGCTGAGCGTGACCCGGGCCGATCTCTGCCGCAGAGCGGAAGAACTGCTGGGTCTCCGGCTGGACTTTGAATACTACCATGTGGCTTACCTGGAAAACAAGGCCCCGGAACCCGCTGGCCGGCTGGAGATCCGCACCCCGCCGGAGGAGCTGGCCGATGTGATCGCCGATCACTACGAATACCTCGACCGGGAGCAGGTGATTGCCCACATCCGCCGGGAGCATCTCTTCGGCGGCTTCCACAACGGGGAGCTGGTGGGCTTTATCGGGGAACACCCCGAGGGCAGCATCGGCATCCTGGAGGTCCTGCCGGAATACCGCCGCCACGGCTATGCCTACGACCTGGAGAGCTTTATGATCGACCGGCACTTCAACCAGGGCAAGATCCCCTTTGCGCAGATCTTCACCGACAACGAAAAGTCCCTTTCGCTGCAGCGCAAGCTAGGCATGACCCAGGCAGAGCAGTCCTGCTTCTGGCTGAGCCGCTGATACCGCATAAAAAACGGCGCCCCCTTCTTCCGGGGAACGCCGTTCTTTTTTACTCTTCAGGGAAACTGTCCACACCATCTTTGGCCGGGAGCCCGCTCTCCGGTACCGGCAGAGCGACCGGTTCCTCCGGCTCGTCCAGCTCCAGGATCTCCCGGGCAGCGGCGGTGTCCAGCGTCTCCACCTCCTTGAGCCGGCGGCGGATCTGCCGGGTGCGCACACCCACCAGCTTATCCAACTCCCGGGAGGCCTGGTCCAGCCGGTTCTGGGTAAGGGTGAGCACCTTTTCAAAGCTCTCGAACTCGGTGCGCACTGCCCGCAGAACCTCCCACACCTCGCTGCTCCGCTGCTGGATCGCCACACTGCGGAAGCCCATCTGCAGACTGTTGAGCAGGGCCGCCATGGTGCTGGGTCCTGCCAGGTTGATCATGTAATCCCGCTGGAGCACCTCCACCATGCCCCGGTTCACCAGCTCGGCATACAGCCCTTCAAAGGGCACAAAGAGGATCCCGAATTCGGTGGTATTGGGCGGGTCGATGTACTTATCATGGATGTCCCTGGCCGACTGCTTCACCCGGGAGAGCAGCACCGCTGCCGCCGCCTCCACCGCCGCCGGGTCGCTGTTCTCATAGGCGTCCCGAAGCTGGGCATAGGCATCGCCGTGGAACTTGGCATCGATGGGCAGGTAGGTAAAGCTGCCGTCCAGGTTGGGCAGCTTCACTGCAAACTCCACCCGCTCCCGGCTGCCCGGACGGGTGGCCACATTTTCATCGTACTGTTCCGGGGCCAGGATCTCCCGGAGGATCGAGCCCAGCTGGATCTCCCCGAGGATTCCCCGGGTCTTGACATTGGAGAGCACTTTTTTAAGGTCACCCACCCCGGCGGCCAGGGTCTGCATCTCGCCCAGGCCCTTGTACACCTGTTCCAGCCGCTCGTTCACCAGCCGGAAGGACTGGGTCATGCGCTCCTCCAGGGTGCGCTGGAGCTTTTCGTCCACCACACCCCGCATCTCGTCCAGCTTTTCGGCATTCTGCCGCTGCATGGCGGCAAGGCGCTGTTCGGTGGTCTGGCGCACCTGTTCCAGCTTCTGCTCATTTTCCAGGGCAAAGCTGGCAAACCGGCGGTCCAGCCGGCTGAGCTGTTCCGCTGTGACCTCCTGCATCAGACGCTGGTTGTCGGTGAGCACCTTGGCCATCCGCTCAGTGCTGCGCCCCACCGAATCGTCCAGCTCCATTCTGAGCCGGCTCAGTTCCCCGGCGCTTGCCGTCTGCTGACGGTGCAGTTCCTCAGCCAGGCGGTCAAAATCCGATTCCTGCCCCCGGGCTAACCGGCCCTGGCGGATCAGCAGCACTGCCACCAGCGCCAGCAGAACGGCGGTCAGCCCGATAAGAATATAGAGAAGGATATCCATAGTACATCTGCCTCCCTGAAAAAATCTGTTCCCATTGTAGCACATTTTGTGCTCTGCGCCCAGATAAATAAAATCTTGCATCTGCTCTTGCAATAATTTCACCCATCAGGTACACTATTGTATTGCAGCCAGTCGGATATTGTCTGTTGACTGCACACACAAATTTTTGAAAAACAAGGAGTTAACTCTGATGAAAAGACTGTTTTCCGCCGCTCTGGCCGTCATTATGACCCTTTCGCTGGCAGCCTGCTCCGGCTCCACACAGACCAAGGACTTCACCACCGCTGAGCTCTCTCAGATCCTGTCCACCGCCATTTCGGAGAATTCGGACGGCATGGTTGATGTGATCACCACCGATTCGCTGAACGCTGCCACCAACTGGCTCACCGAAAACAAGGGCATGAGCCAGGAGGAGGCCAAGGCCTTCATGGATGAGTATGCCGCTCTGCCCTACGAGGACATCGAGGCTACCCTGACTGCCAAGGGCTTCTCCGCCGAGGATCAGGAGGCCTTCATGACTGCCGAGAACATCGCCCTGTCCTCCCAGATGATCTTCGACACCCTGGGCTTTGCTCCCGAGGACATCGAGGCGGGCGCTCTGTCCGTCTCGCTGATCAATGTGCGTGCCTACGGCATGGCTGTGATCAAGCCCGCCGCTGGCAAGGAAGAGGCTGTCCTCTCCGGCTGCCAGAACTTCGTCGCTCTCCAGCAGAAGAGCTTTGAAACCTACCTGCAGGACCAGTACGCCATTGCCAAGAACGCCAAGTGTGAAAACCTGAACGGTTATGTGGTAATGGTCATGGGCGAGAACTCGGATGCCATCTACCAGGCCATCAGCGACGCTCTCTCTGGCAAGTAACATAGCCTTCCATTCAGGAAAAGCAGTTCAGCCTTCGGGCTGCACTGCTTTTTCTTTTTATATGAGTAAAAACTCTTTGCCCTGCCGCCCCTGCCATGCTACAATGAAGAAAAACAGGTGCAAAAAGGAGCGATCTGTCATGCAGGAACTGATGCAAAAACGCAAGGAACAGCTGGCCCAGGCCACTATAACCCAGCTGCGCCGCCGTGGGTTTGAAGCCGAGTGGTTCGACACTGCGGCCCAGGCCCGTGAGGCCGCTCTCCAGCTGCTGCCCGAAGGCTGTACGGTGGCCTGGGGCGGTTCGGCCACCATCCGGGAGATGGGGCTGACCCAGGCGGTCCATGCCGGAAACTGGACGGTGATCGACCGGGACCTGGCCCGCACACCGGAGGAACGGGCCGATCTGCACCGGCGGGGGCTGCTCTCCGACTGGTATCTGATGAGTGCCAACGCAATCTCCGCCGAAGGGGTGCTGGTGAACATCGACGGCACCGGAAACCGCCTGGCGGCGCTCTGCTACGGCCCACGGCAGATCCTGGTGCTGTGCAGTGCAGACAAGATCCTGCCCACCACCGAGGCCGCCATTGGACGAGCCCGGAACACCGCTGCACCGGCCAATGCCCTGCGGTTTGGCGGAAAGACCCCCTGCGCCGCCGATGGGCTCTGCCACAACTGCCTGAGCCCCGACTGCATCTGCAGCCAGCTGCTGCTCACCCGGGCCTGCCGTCCGGCCGGGCGCATCCATGTCTTTCTCATCGGAGAAACACTGGGCTTCTAAATTTCACATCCACAGCAGAACACCCCCGGCTTCCCATTCCAAACGGGAAACCAGGGGTGTTTTTTCAACTATCAGGGCACCATGGTTCAGAGCGGCTGGGCTGCCTCGCCAGGGCGCTGGATCACCCGCCGGGCCTCCAGCAGGGTGCGGGCATAGAGGGCATTGCAGCCCCAGACATAGGGAACAGTGTAGAACAGCGGCAGCATCAGCATCGAGAGCAGCCACCAGGGGGCAAAGCTGAACTGGAACCAGGCGTAGCTGGTCTTGAAGCCGCGGGTGGCCTGGATGGACTGCTGGATCGCCTGCCGGGCGGTGAGACTGTCCTTGCGGATCACCAGATAGGGCGCCAGAGAATAGCGCCGGGTGAAGATCCAGCCGGTGATGCCGCCGAGGATCAGCAGGCAGATCCCCATGGCCATCCCCATCACCGCCATAATCCGGTCCAGGGAGCTGGGATTACCGCGGGTGAACAGCTCGCTGGCACCGATCATCAGGCTGCCGGGCAAGAGCAGCAGCGCCATGTAGAACCAGCTGCGCACCGCAATATTCAGATAGAGCCACACCGCCCGGAAAAACCGGCGGGAGCTGCGGTAGTGCCGGAACACCACCCCCATATCGTTTTCGCAGATGCCATAGCTCAGGCCGGTGAACCACTCGGAAATGCCCAGCAGCAGCGGACAGAGCAGCATCAGCTCCACTGCCCCCACCCCCAGAGTGAGCGCCATGGAAGCTGCCAGCCGGGCCGGGGTCAGCGCCGAAATGCTGCCGCGGTAGATGACAAACAGCGCCGCCAGCCCATGGGTGCCGGTCAGGCCACCGATGACGCTTTCCAGCATGGCGCCCAGCAGCGTCACCGCAATCACCGTCACAGTGAGCGCCACCGCCTTGCCCCAGCTGTTCCGGAGCATCTCCCGGGTGTTGCGCCGGATCCTCTCATTCAGATAGTTCATACACAGAAATCTCCTTTGCCGGTCACACGGCCGCCTGTTTTTCGGTTCACAGAAAAGTATGGGCCGCTGCGCCCGCTGTTTATACGCTTTTTTCGCAAGGAGAGGATCACTCCTCATCCTCCAGGCCCTCCAGATCGCTCAGATCCATGGCCCAGCTCCGGGTATCCCAACGGTTGTCGCCCTCCTCCAGCATGGAGGGGACGGTGTCATAGATTTCAAAGCTGTTATCGCGCATCCACATCTGGGGCGACATCAGGATGGTATAGCCCTTGCCATTTTCCACGCTCCAGCTGCCCAGCTCCCGGCGGGGATAGCCAAAGGCGGTAAGCAGGGTCATGATGGCGCCGCCATGGGTGATCACTGCCGCACTGGTGATGCGGTTCTGCATCATGTGGGCGAAGATCTCGCTGATGGCGCGCATCAGGCGCTCGGCCATCTGCAGGCCGGTCTCGCCTCCGGGAGGGGCATTGTGGGCCGAATCCGCCAGCCAGCGGCCAAAGGCCTCGTCGTCCTCCAGATCGGCCACCGACTTGCCCTCAAAGGCGCCGAAGTCCATCTCCTGCAGATCATCCACCACAGTGAGCATATTGTTCGGGTACAAAAACTCCGCCGTCTGCAGGCAGCGGCGCAGCGGGGAGGTGTACACCGCCCCCACCCTGGGATACTCATAGGTGTCACGCAGGCGGGAAAGCTCGTCGAAGCCCTCCTCCGAAACCGGCATATCGGTGCGGCCCACAAACAGGCCCTTCTGGTTGCCCTCGGTTTGTCCATGACGGATCAGATGCAGTTTATAGGTGATCATATCGATTCATTCTCCTTTGTCAGCGCCCAGCCGGCAGGCCGGAAGATATACCATAAGTATAATCGAATTTGCCCTTCGAATCAATCTGTCACCAGTATATCATGGGATTTTCCGGAATTATCAACGGTTTTGTAAGAGATTCCTGAACTTTCCTCGACAAATTCTTGAACATTTCGGGGAAACCCACTTTACAAACAGTTTTAATTCGCTTATAATTTCTATCATAAGCCGGCTGTTTTGAAGAATAGCCGGATTTTTAATCAACCACTGGAGGAGGCTGCGCCGTGAAATCCGAGTTTTCCCGTGTGATCACTCTGCTGCGCAAAGAAAAGAATATCAGCCAGAAACAGGCCGCGGCTGAACTGGGGATCTCCCAGGCGCTGCTCTCCCACTACGAAAATGGGATTCGGGAGTGCGGACTGGGCTTCCTGGTCAAGTGTGCCGACTTCTACGGCGTCTCCTGCGACTATCTGCTGGGGCGCTCCGCCGACCGGGACGGCACCACCCTTTCGGTGGACGAGATCCCCGAGCCGGATATGGGCGGCAAGGAAAATGTGATGGGTTCGGCTGGCGTACTGCCGGTGCTCAACAAAAAGCTCATCGCCAATTCGCTCAATGTGCTGTTTGACCAGATGGCCCGCACTGGCAACCGCCGGCTGATCACCGCCGCAAGCGAATTCCTGATGCTGGCTGTCTACCGGATGTTCCGGCTGGTCTACTCGGCAAACCCCAAAAACCAGCAGAACCTCTTCTCCCTGCCCCGGGTGCTCTCCAGCCGCTATGCCGATGCAGTGATGCAGCTGCGGGAAGCGGACATTGCCGCCCTGGTGGACAGCGGAGAGCTGGACCAGAATGTCGATCCCCTTACCACCCAGCGCATGAGCGAGCTCTATCCGCTCTTTTCCACCTCGCTGCTCAGTCTGGTGAAGAATGCCGAATCCGCTGTGACCAGCAGCTTACCCGGCGACCGGTAACCGTTTCCTGCCGGAAACAACACTTTTTTGTCCATGCCGCGGCTGACGCTGGGTTTCCCCGGCGCCGGCCGCTTTTTTTCTGACTATACGGAGGTATTCCATGAAACGATGTCTGCTTTCCCTGGCTGCTGCCGCCTGCCTGTTCCTGGCGTCCTGCAGCTTTCAGTCCGGCAGTGAACTGCTGGACAGCTCCCTGCTGGCTGCCCCCATTCCTGAAGAGCTGACCCAGAGCGAACTCTGGCAGCAGGCGGTCCATTCAGGCAGCCTGATCGCCTATGAAGAACAGCCCATCACCACCAAAGCCATGGCCGAGGAGGCACTGAAGTCGCTGGAGAAAAAGGGCGGCACTGTGGAGATCTACCAGTTCCGCGGAAGCGGGGACTCCGCTGCCTGCACCCGGCTGCTCTGCCGGAACACCGGGGAGGGGCTCACCCTCTCCCACAGCGAGACCCAGGACTGGATCAGCTCCCCGGAGCTGGAGCAGACCGACACCCTCACCGAGCCACAGCTCACCCGCTACGGCTTCTTCACCGCCCAGACCGGAAGCGGTGCCGACTTTGGCTTCCGTGCCGTCAACGAGGCAGAGCTGTACGGGGACACCGCCGAACTGCGCCAGATCTATGACACCTACCTCAAGCCCATCGCCGCCACTGCTATCGGGGAAAAGACCTGGAGCAGCCCGGAAGAGGCCGGCGACCTGCTGATGCTGGCAGAGGACATCGCCTGGGCGGTGGACGGCATCTCCTTCCGGGAGACCTACCCCGACGGCTGGATCCCGGTGAATTACCTGGTGGAGACCCTCTCCCGGTACTTTGACGGCATCAACCGCCGGGCGGTGGTGTACACCATCTACGACTTTGACTACCCCAGCGACTGTATGCACTACACCTTCGAACGGGACTACGAGGCGGCGCTGCCCCGGGTGCAGGTGCTGTCCGCCCACCAGCAGGAGGACTTGCTGCGCATCAGCTACTGCCTGTACGATCCCTGCACCGGCGAGCCCCTGCCGGACAGCAGCCGGGTGCTGTCGGTGCGTCCCCAGGAGGACGGCAGCTTCCGGTATATGTCCAACCTCATGGCTTAAACTCACTGCCGTCCGGCCGGTCCGGGCGGCTTTTTTGCTGGATTTACCACCGGTTCTGCACACCAGAAGGCCGCCGCAAACCAGCCGTTTTTCATTGACACAGCAGCACCGTTTGATATAAACTATATAGTAGTTTTGTCTGCCCCGGATCGACCGGGACAGCTGTGAGAAAGAGGTGTTCCCCATGCTGGAAAACAATGCCGTGCTCGACGCGATCCGAACCCGTCGAAGCATTCGTAAATACACCGGCGAACCCATTGCACAGCCGGTTCGCCAGGCCATTCTGGAGGCAGCTTTCTGTGCGCCCAGCGCCATGAACCGCCGCCCCTTCCACTTTGTATCCATCACCGACCGTGCGCTGATGCAGCAGCTTTCCGACCTGCACCCCTATGCCAAGATGCTGCCCCAGGCCGACTGGGCGATCCTGGTCTGCGGCGATGAGTCGGTCTCCGGCCCGTTCTACATGGACGACTGTGCCGCCGCCACCCAGAATATCCTGCTGGCTGCCCACAGTCTGGGCGTCGGCGCCGTCTGGTGCGGTGTGGACCACACCGAGCGCCAGCAGTCCTTTGGGGAACTGCTGGGCCTGCCGGAACACATCAAGGCCTACTCCCTGGTGGTCCTGGGCATGCCGGCCGAGACAAGACCTGCCCCTGACCGGGTGGAACCGGAAAAGATTCACGAAAACCGCTGGTGATGCCAGCCTGCAACACGAAAGGAGGGAACCGTCCCGATGAAATCGATCCTGACCGCACTGGGGGTCTGCCTGCTCACCGGGCTGCTCTCCTCCTGCAGCATGGTTTCGGCCAACACCGAGGACCTGCTGGAGCCCCCGCAGCTCAGTCCCGATCAGGCTGCCCTGGCCGAGGCGCTGGAGCGTGGGCTTGGCACCGATGACTTCACCCTGAAATATCCCATATCCGGCGAGAACCGCTCGGCCTATCTCCTCTGTGACCTGGACAACGAGCCCTCCAACGAGGCAGTGGTGTTCTACCAGCTTACCGGCAACGACACCATCCGGATGAATATCCTGGACCAGAACGAGCGTGGCGAATGGGAATCGGTCTACGACATGGCCGGTGCCGGTGATGACATCTACACGGTGGACCTCGCCTCGCTCTCCTCGCTGGACCGCAACGACCTGATCATCAGCTGGAAGGACCGGGGCCGCACCGAACTGGACATCGAGATCTACTCCTACGAGACGGGCACGCTCTCCAACCTGTTCAGCGGCTCCGGCGACCGGATCTACTTCATGGACATCAACGAGGACGGATACAGCGAAATGGTGCTGCTTGGCTGGGCCAGCAGCCGCGATCCCTCCCTCCAGATCGTCCGCCGGGCCGGCAGCCGGGTCATCGCCCGGGACGAGATCATTCTCAGCAGCCGCGCCATCGACTTCACCGGCCTGACCCTGGGCAAAACCCTGGACGGGGAGACTGCCATCTATGTGGACGAACTGATCAGCTCCTCCTCTGCCGCCACCGACATCGTGGTGCTGAACGGCTTCAATATGGATGTGGTCACAGCGGTGGAACCCAGCGAGGAGGATGAGCGGCCGGACAGCCTGTACGACCAGACCATCCGCCCGGCGGAACTCACCTGCCAGGACTACAACGGCGACGGCATCACCGATATCCCCAACTCCACCCTGATGCCCGGCTACTCCTCCAGTGATGTGGACGAAAACATCTACCGCATCAACTACCAGAACCTCTACGACGGCGAACTGCTGCCTGCCTACTCGGTGGTATCCAATCAGGAAATGGGCTACATCTTCCTGATGCCGGACAGCTGGGTGAACAAGGTGACGGTGCGCCGGATCACCGAAACCAACGAATGGCAGTTTGTGGTGTACGGCAGCGACCTCAACTCCTCAGGCACCGTGCTGCTCTCGCTGAAGGTCAGCTCCCACCAGGACTATCAGGACAAGTTCAGCACTGGCGTCTATTTTCCGCTGGCCACCAAGGGTATTTTTGAATACACTGCCAGCCTTCCGAATGCGGACCACGAGCTGAGCATCACCGAATCGGAGGTGCGCTCCCGGTTCCAGCTCCGCTGACACCGAAATTCCCCCGCCCCGGCCTTTCCTGGGCGGATCACCGAAATAAAAAGGAGGTATTCCCCTCATGCGTAAGATCCTTGTGATGGAGGACGAAGACAATATCCGCGCCTTTGTGGTGCTCAACCTTAAGCGGGTGGGCTATGATGTGGTGGATGTGGCCAGCGGCGAAGCAGCCCTGGAGGCCTTTGCCCAGGCCGGCGGCGACTTTGACATCGCCATTCTGGACATCATGCTGCCGGGCATCGACGGCTTTGAAGTATGTCGCCGCATCCGGGAGCAGAGCAGCAGCATCGGCATCATCATGCTCTCGGCCAAGAGCCAGGAGATGGACAAGGTCCAGGGGCTGATGCTTGGCGCCGATGACTACATCACCAAGCCCTTTTCCCCCTCCGAACTGCTGGCCCGGGTGGATGCCATCTACCGCCGGGTATCGCTGTCCGGCGGCGGCAAGACAGCCGACGAGATCCACTCCGGCCCGTTTATCCTCAATCTCTCCAGCCGCACTCTCACCAAGAACGGCAACCTCATCGACCTGACCCAGGTAGAATTCCAGATCATGGAATTCTTCATGCAGAACCCCAACAAGGCCCTGGAGCGCAGCGAGATCCTCTCCAACATCTGGGGAGAGAACTACATGGGCGATGTGAAGATCGTGGATGTGAACATCCGCCGGCTGCGCATGAAGATCGAGGACGAACCCAGCGAACCCCGCCACCTCACCACTGTATGGGGCTACGGCTACAAATGGAACCCGTAACCCCTTCCCCACTCTGACCCGAAAGGAGGCCTTCCGGCTGTGGCCATGAAAAAAATCACCCGGCGCTGGCTGGTCAACGGCCTCGGCGTCATCTTTGTGATCCTGCTTGGCGTCATGATCGCCTTTTCGATCGGCGTACGCAGCTTCTATTACAGCAGCGTCCAGCAGATCATTCTCTCCCGGTCGTCGGTGATCTCCACCCTGCTGCAGACCTATGCCCAGGACAGTTCGGTGAACTTTTCCCAGGAACTACAGAACATTGTGGAAACCTTCGAGTACCGGGAGACCATGGAGCTGATGGCCATCGATGGCAGCGGCAAGGTGATGATGACCTCCTCCGGGTTCCTGCCGGAGGAGGATCTCTCCATGCCCGACTTTGAGGGCGCCCTCTCCTCCCCGGATGGCATCGATGTCTTTCAGGGGCGGATCGGCGGCGAGAACATCATGGCGGTTTCGGTGGCAGCCGGCTCCGCCAGCCAGAACCTGGCCGCCACCCGCTATGTGGTTTCGCTGGAGCGGGTGGACGACCAGATCACCCTGCTCACTGCCATCATCGGCTCGGTGTGCCTGGCCATCATTCTGTTTGTCATCTTCTCCAGCTCCTACTTCATCAACTCGATCGTCAACCCGGTGAGCGAGATCTCGGAGACCGCCCGGCGCATTGCTCAGGGCGACTTCAAGGCCCGGCTGGAAAAGAAAAATGACGATGAGATCGGCGAACTCAGCGATGTGATCAACTATATGGCCGAGGAACTTGCCAACTCGGAAAAGCTCAAGAACGACTTCATCTCCTCGGTCTCCCATGAGCTGCGCACCCCCCTCACCGCCATCCGCGGCTGGGGCGAGACTATGCTCATGGACGAAAACATCGACCACGCCACCCTGGAAACCGGCATGGGCGTCATCATGCGGGAGACCGAGCGCCTTTCGGACATGGTGGAGGAGCTGCTGGACTTTTCCCGTATGCAGTCCGGCCGCATGAAGCTGGTCAAGAGCAAGATGGATGTGCTGGCGGAACTCAGCGAGGCGGTGATTATGTACACCGAGCGCGCCAAGCGGGAGGGAATGCTCCTCATCTACGATGAGCCCGACCTCTTTGTGCCGGTATTCGGCGACCGCGGCAAGCTGCGGCAGGTGTTCATCAATGTCATCGACAACGCCCTCAAGTACTCCGATCCCGGGGATACCACCACGGTGTCCGCCCGGGTGGAGGGCAACAGCATCGTCATCGAGGTGGAGGACACCGGCTGCGGCATCAGCGCTGCCGATCTTCCCAAGATCAAAACCAAGTTCTACAAGGCAAACCTCACCCGGCGCGGCTCCGGCATCGGCCTGGCTGTGGCAGATGAGATCATCCAGATGCATGGCGGCCGGCTGGATGTCAGCTCGGTGGAGGGCGAGGGCACCACGGTGACCATCACCCTGCCCATCATGGAGCGGGACGACGATTCCACCCAGATCGCCGAGGCCGCCACCGAAGCAGCCGCTCCGCCCAGCGATGCCGCTGTGCATCTCAACAAGCTGGATCTCAGCGATATGGAACACCATTGACCCCCGGGAGCTCCCCGGGGGCTTCCCTGTAAAGGAGGAACCCAAAATAGACAAGAAACAATCTGCCTGTGCCTGCAAACAGACTTCCATCGGCGGCCAGGCTCTCATCGAAGGCATCATGATGCGGGGACCGCATCAGTCCGCCATGGCAGTGCGCCGACCGGACAAATCCATCACCACCGAAACCTGGACCACCTTCTCCGGCGGCAGAAAGTGGTACCATTCCGTTCCCATTGTACGGGGCTGCGTCAGCTTTGTGGAGTCGCTTCGGGTGGGATACCGCTGCCTGATGCGCTCGGCCGATCTGGCCGGATTTGAAGAGGAACCCTCCGGCTTTGAAAAAAAGCTCATCGATAAATTCGGCAAAAAAGCCTCCGATGCCCTGACCTATCTGGCGATGTTCATCGGTGTGATGGCCGCCGTGCTGCTCTTCATGGTGCTGCCCTCCTTCCTGGTGGGACTGCTGGGCGAGCACATTCCGGGCTGGTCCCGCACCATTCTGGAAGGGGTGCTGAAAATCGCCCTGTTTGTGCTCTATCTCGCCGTGGTGAGCCGCAGTGAGGATATGCACCGGATGTTCCAGTTCCACGGTGCCGAACACAAGACCATCGCCTGCTACGAGGCCGGCGAGGAACTCACCCCTGAAAATGTAAAAAAATACACCCGCTTCCACCCCCGGTGCGGCACCAGCTTTCTGCTCATCGTGCTGGTGGTGTCCATGCTGGTGTTCTCCTTTATCACCTGGGACAGCCTGGTGGTGCGGGTGCTGCTCAAGCTCATTCTGCTGCCGGTGACCGTGGGCATCTCCTTCGAGATCATCCGCTATGCCGGCCGCTACTCCAACCCCCTCACCCGGCTTATCTCTGCGCCGGGGCTGTGGCTGCAGCGGCTCACCACTGCCGAACCGGATACCGAGCACATCGAGGTAGCCATTGCCGCCATGCTGCCCTGTATCCCCAACGACGGCAGCGACCAGTGGGGGAACTGATATGACCATTCGTCAGTTCCAGCGCACCCTGGAACAGGACCTCGCCGCACTGGGGGCCGAAAGCCCCCGGTTTGATGCCGCTCAGCTGCTCCGATGGCTTTCGGGTCAGGATCAGGCCTGGCTCATCGCCCACACCGGCG
>Oklahoma_p2__coassemble_1368_pt1 | contig 14996 bp, 14 predicted proteins | sample Oklahoma_p2__metabat2_low_PE_026 | metagenome-assembled genome bin Oklahoma_p2 | reverse complement strand
GTACAGGTTACACAGGGCATGGACCAGATTTCCAGTGTTGTTCAGACCAACTCGGCTACTGCAGAGCAGTCCGCTGCAGCAAGTGAAGAGCTTTCGAGCCAGGCCAGCGTCCTGAAGGAACTGGTTGGACAATTTTCGTTTAGCGAGGAAGGCGGGAATATGCTGACAGACACTCAGCATGCCGTGTTTCGCAACGCCTCCTTCTCGCAGAATGACTTCTACGATGACAAGTATTGATGACACACATCAGGTACATTCTGCAGTAGCAGAACCCGCTCCTCAGCCCGTACATAGATCCAGCAAAGTCAAGACCTATGACTTTACCCCGGAACTTGAAACCGGCAATCAGCTCATTGATGAAGAGCATCGGGAACTGATCGATGCCATCAACAATCTGCTGCTGGCTTGCGGCGAGGGCAAGGGTCGTGCAGAAATCAAAAAGACACTGGAGTTCCTCAATGAATACATTGCGTATCACTTCAGTGACGAGGAGAAGCTGCAGCGACAGTATGGGTATCCGGATTATGAAAATCATAAGCGATACCATGAGGAATACAAACGAATTGTTGCCGGCATCCTGAATGAGTTCGAGCAGGGCGGTGCCACAGTGGCCTTGATTTCCAAGACAAATCAGGCGATTGCAGGCTGGCTGCTGAACCACATCAAAAAGGAAGATATTAAGGTAGCTGCACACATTCGTTCCAAAAATCAAAACTGATATTGCATGAAACAGGAGGGATCGCTCTGAACAGACGGTCCCCCTGTTTTATTATAAGGGGGATAGGGGATGCGATCTAAGATAAAGGGTTTGGTGCTATTGGTCCTGCTGATGGCTGTGCTGTATCGGTTGGAGCCGATTTATACCGTGATACACAATCACTTTGATTGGTCACTGCAGGTTGATACGATCGAGCTTCCCCGATTCTACCTGACGCGCGAAGAGGCGATTCGTGCCCATGAAGAAAAGCGGGCAGCGTCCAGCAGTATTGGTACTGACGAACAGCCAGTGCAGACTGCATTGAGCGGCGAACAGGAGTGGGCTCTGATGCTTGTAAATTCTGAACACACGATCCCCAGGGAATTCCGTCCGGAGTTGGCCACAGTCCAGCAGGGGGAGCCATATCAGGTCGATGTGCGGATCGTGGACGACCTTAGAAAAATGATTCAGGATGCCCAACAACAGGGGGTGAATCTTCAGATCTGCTCGGCATACCGCTCCTATGATCGACAGAAATCCAATTTGCAGTCAAACCGTGACCGGTATAAACAAGCTGGCTATACCGATGCCCAGGCCTGGGAGATGACCAATCGGTACATTGCACCGGCAGGGGGGAGCGAGCATCAGACCGGACTGGCCGTGGACATTGTTACACCGTCCTATCAGATCCTGGATTCCGGATACGCCAACACCGCTGCTGCAAAATGGCTGTTGGAGAACGCAGCTGACTATGGATTTATCCTGCGGTATCCCAGGAACAAAGAAGAAATTACTGGGATATGGTTCGAGCCCTGGCACTACCGCTATGTGGGGCAGGAGGCAGCAGAGGACATCATGGCACAGGGGATCTGTCTGGAGGAATATCTGGGGCAGATCCCCGCAGCGGAGGACAGTCCGGCTTAGAAGGAAAGCCATTGCGGAAGGAGGCGGGGTGTAGTATAATGTCATCCGTATCGAGAGACAGAGATGTATTGGAGAGGAGTAGTTCCATTGACAAAGACAAATAAATCCCGTTATGGGATCCTGGCAGTTTCGCTGCTGTTGATCCTTGGTTTTGGCTTCCTGCCGGCCCCGGCAGGAATGACGCCATCGGCCATGCGGGTGATCGGCATTTTTCTGGGGACCTTGCTGCTGTGGCTCACGGTCTCCATCGATTGGCCCAGTCTGCTCTGTATGGCGGCGCTGGCAGCGGTTCCGGAACTGGGAATGAAAACGGTGCTGTCCGCCTCCTTCGGAAATGCCACCTTCGCATTCCTGATGTTCACCTTCCTCTGTACCTATGCGCTGTCCCAGACCCCTTTTGTACGCCGCTGTGCAGTCTGGTTCGTATCCAGCCGTATGGCTCAGAAGGGGCCTTGGCAGCTCACCTGGCTGTTCTTCCTTTCCGTGATCGTTTTAGGGCTTTTCATCTCGCCAACAGTACTATTTGTAATATATCTTCCAATTATTGAAGAAATTTATACGGTACTGGGGCTGCACAAGGGGGATAAGTCCGCTTCAATGCTGATGATGGGCCTGGTGTTCTGCTGCGGGATCTCCTCCGGCATGACCCCCATTGCCCATGTGTTCCCGTTGATGGCGATGGAGTTCTATCACACCTCCACCGGTACGGCCATCGACTATGCCGGTTATATGGCCTTTGCGGTGCCGGTGGGCATCCTGGCATTTCTAGCGATGATGCTGATCTTCCGCTTTGTGCTGCGGCCGGACTTCGGCTCGCTGAACACCCACCGCGCCGTGGAACTGCGGGCTGGACTGGACAAAATGCAGTCCAGAGAGCAATATACATTTGGAATATTCCTGGTTGTAGTAGCTTTGTGGGTGGTTCCCAGTATGATCAAGCCCTGGTTCCCGGAGGTATATGCCTACATCAATGGCTTTGGAACCGCCTATCCTCCGCTGCTGGGGGCGGTGGCACTCTCGCTGATTGCGCCGGAGGGCAAGCCTCTGCTCTCCTTTGGCGAGGCCATGTCCAAGGGGGTGCCGTGGGGCAGTCTGATCATGTGTGCCGGCACACTGGCTGTGGGATCGGCTATGACCAACAACGCCATTGGGCTGACTGGTTGGATCTCGGAGCGGATGGCACCGGTGGCCTCTTCTCTGGCTCCGCTGGCGGTGGTGGCTCTGTTCTGCTTCTGGGCGGCTCTGCAGACAAACCTCTCGTCCAACATGGTGACGGTATCGGTGGTGACAGCCATTGCAGTGCCCATCTGTCTGGGAACCGGCGGCGGTGTCAATGCAGCGGCGGTTTGCTCGCTCATCGGGCTGCTGGCCTCCTATGCCTTTGCCACACCGCCTGCCATGCCCTGTGTGGCCATTGCAGGAAGCAGCGGCTGGACCTCAGCTGGGGCTCTGGTGCGGTATGGTTTCCTGCTGATGCTGGCCTCGGTCCTGATCTGCGTCTTTCTTGGCTATCCGGCAGCCTGCATGGTGCTGTAAGGAATAAAAAAACAGCGATGGGATTTCCCATCGCTGTTTTTATTTACAGGGGAGTGCTGTTACTTCAGATCAACGGTGATGTAGGTCATACCATTGAGGGTCTCGGACTTTACATCGCAAACCTTTTCCAGGAAGGTATCGGACAGCGGGATATCGAAATCAACGCTGTAAGTCATGCCGTTGCACTTGCTGGCGCCTTCTACACGGATGACATTGTTCTCCAGAGCGACATGCATATCTTCAGGATTGATGCCGATGGTCTTGACCATGGTGGCATAGGTATTGCCGTTCTTAACCCACGGAGCGTAACCAGGAGCATTCAGCTTCAGATTGGAAAAAGCATCGAAGTTTTCCATGATCTCTTCAAAAACCTTAAACATAATAGAACACCTCTCCTTAAATTTTAACTCTGTGATCCTGCAGGAACTTGCTTCCTGCTACACTTATAATTTACTCTTTCCAGGTGAAATTGTCAAGGGAAAATAATGTGACTTTATCACAAAAAAACTTATATATCTATATGTAAGTAGCACAAAAATGCGGAAAAATTTCTGGTATAAAGACAGATGTTTCTCGTTTGGGATTAAGTGTTGACAACTTGCGTGCTCGCATTCGGAAATTGAAAATCTGAGAGAAATATAGGCAATTTGCATAGATTTTATTATTTTAAAAATACAAATCAATACAATTCGTCTTGGGTGGATTGCGAGAGGGGCGAATGTGTGCTATTATTGATATACTAAATCGGCAGTGTGCCTGGCAGCTGAGATCGGTTCGGAGCCGGTACATTCCATGGCGCAGCTGTTCGTTTGACGCAGAAGCGTCGCCGTTATCTGATAAGGAGGAGTATAGAATGAAGATTTATGAGCTTGCAAAGGCAGTGGATCCCTATGTGGTATCCATGCGCCGTTACTTCCACGAGAACCCTGAGCTGTCCAACTGCGAGGACAAGACCATCGAGCGTATTTGCCAGGAGCTGGACTCCATGGGCATCCGGTATGAGGTTGTGCCCAAGGGCGGCGTAATCGGCTATATCGAGGGCACCAAGGCTGGCAAGGGCAAGACTGTCCTGCTGCGCGCTGACTGTGACGCGCTGCCCGTACAGGAGACCAAGGACAACCTGGCTGGCCCGCGCGTATGCTGCTCCAAGGTAGATGGCGTCATGCATGCCTGTGGTCACGATGGCCACACCGCCATTCTGCTGGGTGCTGCCAAGATCCTCAGCGAGCACAAGGACGAGATCGCCGGTAAGATCATCCTGTTCTTCGAGCGAGCCGAGGAAAACGGCGGCGGATTCCCCCAGATGCTCGCCTACATGGACAAGCACGGCATCACCGCTGATACCTGCTACGGCACCCACCTGTTCGCCATGCTGGAATCCGGCAAGGTTGGCCTGATCACCGGCGGCACCATGTCCACCGCCATGGCCTTCAACATCACCATTCATGGCAAGGGTGGCCATGGCTCCCGTCCGGACCAGGCCAACAGCCCCATCGACTGCTTCGTGGCCATTTACAATGCGCTGCAGGCAGCCCGCCTGACCAAGATCACCCCCTTCAAGCCCCTGACCCTGTCGGTTGGTCTGCTGCAGTCCGGTGCAGTGAGCAATGTAATCCCCAACGACCTCACCTTTGCTGGTACTGCCCGCCTGTTCGACCGTGATGAGGTTGGTTATCCCTTCAAGGATGCCCTGATGCAGATCGTGGATGGCATCTGCGCTGCTTATGGCTGCACCGCCACCTACAACCAGCTCACCGATCCGTCCTACCCGGTTTACAATGACCCCGAATGCGTGGAATTTGCCCGCAAACTGGTGGCTGCGGAACTGGGCGATGAAGTGGTAGCTCAGCCCGAGCCCTGGATGGCTTCCGAGAGCTTCTCCAGACTGCAGGTGCTGATGCCGGGCGTATTCGCTCTGGTGGGTGTCAACAATCCTGAGAAGGGCACAGGCGCTGCTCACCACAACGAGTACTTTGACCTGGACGAAGATGTATTCCAGCTCGCAGTGACCGGTGCAGTAACCTATGCACTGAACTTCCTGGAGAGCGACATCGATACCTCTGATCGGAAGTGGAAGGGCACCATGCGGGAATTCTTCCAGGATATGGGCTACACCGATGAGATGATCGAGGATGTCTACAAGCAGATCGAAGAATAATTTTACGAGAAGTCCTCTTTGAAAAAACGGACCGGTCTCCAAGACCGGTCCGTTTTTGGTTGCAGCAGATTTTGTGCAGAGTGCTAAAAAACAGCCGGGAAGATTTCCGTCCGGATGGAATGGCTTTGATTGAATAAAGCGGCAGAGTGTGGTATCCTGTAACTAACAGGATTTCAGAATCAGGCAGGGGGGCCGCGGGTAACGGGCTTTTCCTGTCCATACAGAGAAGGAGTTGTATTTCATGTCTTACAGTCCCAAGCTCGGTTCCGCATTCAACAAGACCCGTCTGCGTGACCCGGAGCATCCCACCCCTTGTTCGGGCATGTGCTCGGTCTGCGGTGAATGCCCCGGCCTGTGTGAGGTCGGCCTGGCTGCAGTGCGTGGTGCCGACACTGTCTATCCCACAGCCGGCGGTGTATACCAGTATGGTTCGGAAAAGGAATATCCGGTGGATCTGTCCCACTTCAACATCAATGGCCGGGTATTCGGTGCCGTGGGTGCCCCGGAGTGTTCGGCTGAGGCTACCGTGTTCCATGTGAAGATGGAGACCGAGATCGGCCGCCGCAATCCCATCAAGCTCAAACTGCCGGTGGTGCTGCCTGCCATGGCAAAGCTGGCCTGGCCCGAGTACTTTGGCGGCGCCGCTATGGCCGGTGTACTGGCTGTGATCGGTGAGGGTGCCATTGATAAGGACCCCGGCCTGGTGTGTGAGAATGCCAAGGTCAAGGAGTGCCAGCTGCTCAAGGATATGATCGGCGCCTTCCGCAAGTACGATCACGGCTATGGCCAGATCATTCTGCAGGTGAACTGCGATGACGATATCCGCGGCGTAGCCGAGTACGGCCTGACCGAGTGCGGCGCCACTGCCATCGAATTCAAGTTCGGCCAGTCCGCCAAGGGCATCCAGGCCATGGGCATTGTCGAGGGGCTGGAAAAGGCACTCAAGATGAAGAAGAACGGCAACCTGATCCTGCCCGATCCCGAGGACCCCAAGGTTCAGGAGGAGTACCTGGCAGGCCGCGGCCCGCACTTCCGGGATTACAACCGCCTGCCCATGTGGACCGAGGAATACCTCTGCCGCCGCATCGAGGAGCTGCGGGCACTGGGTGCCAAGAACATCTTCTTCAAGATGGCTGGTTACGACCCCCAGGATATGGAGAAGGTACTGCGCATCGCCTGCAAGGCAGAGGTGGATATGGTCACCTTTGACGGAGCTGGCGGCGGCAGCGGCAACAGCCCGGTGAAGATGATGAATGAATGGTGCTATCCCACCATTCAGATGGAGAGCGAGCTCTACACCATCTGTCAGCGGCTGGAGAAGGAGGGCCTGGAACTGCCCGATATCGCCATCACCGGCGGCATCGCCAGCGAGGACCAGATGTTCAAGACCCTGGCCTTTGGCGCCCCCTATGTGACCATGGTGGGCATCGGCCGTGCAGCCATGGCAGCTGCCATGAGCGCCAAGAAGGTGGGCGAACTCATTGCAGAGGGCAATGTGCCCAAGGAGTACGCCAAGTTCGGCAGCACCGTTCCGGAGATCTTTGCCGATCTGCGGGAACTGCGCAGCGTCTATGGCGACGAGGCAGACAGCTTCCCCACCGGTGCCATTGGTGTGTTCTCCTACCTGAACAAGATGCACCTGGGTATGCGGCAGTTCCTGGCGCTCAACCGCAAGTTTGATGTGGCCTATACCGACCGCTCCGACCTGATCCCGCTGACCTATGAGGCGCTGGATCTTCTGAACGGCACCTACCTGAAGTAATCTGAAATAAGACCCTGAATCCCCTCTGGAGCCAACAAACCGGAGGGGATTTTTTTGCTCTTAGAGCGATCTTGGAACGAGCTTTTGGGAGGGAAAAGTCGAGAAGAGGGAGCGCTTTGGAAGAAGTACGGATCACCCGCGGAGCCATGTGGTGAAAATTGGCATTCTGATGCGGATTTTTTGTTAAAATGATAACGATATTCGATTTTATTTATCGGATTCTTGTACATATTTCAAATATTATTTTTGTTAAATATCCATAAAAAAATTGTCAAAATTGGCGATGGAAACGCTTGATTCTTGACTTTGAATACAATACCCTTTAGAATAATAGATTGACATGGTGCGGATATTTGTTCACAAATTATTCGCTTTGCTGAAATAATGTGTGCAGCTGTACCTGTCGGGGATCCCCCAAGGGAAAGGAACGGTATTTTGAACAGAAGAGTTGTCTGGATCGGCTGTACAGCCATTGTACTGAGCGTCCTGTTGTATCTGGCAGGATGTACCCCGGGGCATTCGGACGAGCCGGAGGATTACGGCGGATTCCGGTCGGGGATCACCTATGCCATGAACACGGTCATCGAGCAAAAGTGGTATGGGGAGACAGCCGATGCGGTCTACTCCGGAATGGAAACCAGGATCCGGGAGATCGAGGCGGAACTTTCCCTGCATCTGCCCCAATCGGAGATTGCACAAATCAATGCCAAAGCTGGCCAGGAGCCTGTAACGGTTTCCCAGCGCACCTTTGACCTGCTCCGGCGGGCCAAGGAGCTGTCCGAGCAGTCGGGCGGGGCCTTTGACATCACCATTGCACCGGTGGTGGAGCTGTGGGGGATCACATCGGATCACCCAAAGGTCCCCACTGGGGAGGAATTGGCCCGGGCCATGGCACTGCTGGGGTTGGAGGATCTGGTGCTGGACGAAGAAGCCTGCACCGCCTACCTTGCCCGTCCAGAGATGAAAATCGACCTGGGCGGCATTGCCAAAGGTTGGACAGACGATCAGCTCCGGGAACGCGCCCGGGAGCTGGGGGCGGAGCGGGGCTATGTATCGCTGGGCGGCAATCTGATGATCGTCGGGGAGCGGCCAGATGGCGATCCGTTTAAGTTCGGGATGCGGGATCCCCAGGGCGATGCCAGCGAGTATCTGGGAACAGTGACGCTGGCAGATGGCTTTACCATGGCCACCACGGGCGGCTATGAACGCTATTTTGAGGAGGAAGGGGTCCGGTATCACCATGTGCTGGACCCCCGTACCGGCTATCCGGCAGACAGCGATCTGCTGAGTGTGGCGGTCATCAGCCAGGACGGAACCCTGGCCGACTATCTTTCGACTACGCTGTTTGTCCAGGGGTTGGAAGCAGCCAAGGCAGCAGCCAATTCCGGGGACTATGCCCTGGTCATGGTGGACAAGGAGAACCGGGTGTGGATCTCCGGTTCCCTGCGCGGCAACTTTGAGCCGCATGAAACACAGACCGAGTACACCTATACTTATATAGACTGATGATGTAAGAGAAAACAGGAGAGAATGCGATGGGATATGGCACGACAAACCGCAGCGCCCGGGTGCGGCAGACAGTCCTGATGGGGCTGATGTTTGCGCTGGCCATGGTGCTGAGCTATGTGGAGTCGATGATCACTGTCCCGGGGCTTCCGCCCGGCGTCAAGCTGGGGCTTTCCAACATTGTCACCATGTACTGTGTATTCTTTCTCGGATGGAAGCAGGCCTATACACTGGCTGTGCTCAAGGGCTTTTTCGCTCTGCTCACCCGGGGATTTACCGCTGCTTGCATGAGTACGGCAGGCGGCCTTGTATCGGTTACGGTGATGCTTTTGCTGATCCTGCCAAAAAAACTGAACCTCAGCTACACGCTTATCAGCGTGCTGGGTTCTCTGGGCCATAATTTCGGACAGCTTCTGATGGCGTCGGTGATTATGAAGTCCGGATTTGTGATTTATTATCTGCCTATAATGGCAGTATCGGGTGTGGGAATGGGCGTTGCCACCGGCGTCCTCCTGCGCGTGATGCTCCCTTATATGAATAAACTGCAGCTGGTCAAGCACTGACTGCAGGCCGCAAGGCTATCACTATGACGAAGTGAGGCCCCCGGGTAATGTACGATTGGGGTTTTGGTTCGTTTTTTAGGGGTAAATATGGTAAAAAACTTCTTTAACAGGAGGAGACTATCGTGTCAAAGCTTTTTTCAAAATCTTTGAATGGCGTCAAGGTCCCGCACAGCAAGAATACTGCTGAGATGGAAACTGTCAAGATGCCTGTTCCCGACAAGGTAGTGATCCCGATGAAGCAGCACATGGGCCGGGAGTGCACTCCCACCGTGAAGCTGACCGACCTTGTCAAAGTAGGTCAGATCATCGGCGATACGGATGCCTTTATCGGTGCGCCGATCCATTCCAGCGTTTCTGGTAAGGTGACCAAGATCGACGAGATCATCGGCACAGACGGCAATCCCATCAAGGCTGTGGAGATCACCACCGACAAACTTCAGGAGATCGATGAATCGATCAAGGCCCCGGAGGTCACCGACCTTCCGAGCTTTGCTGCGGCGATCCGCGCTTCCGGGCTGGTGGGCCTGGGCGGTGCCGGCTTCCCGACTCATGTCAAGCTGATGCCCAAGAATCTGGACGAGGTTACCACTCTGCTGGTCAACGGCGCCGAGTGTGAGCCCTACATCACTGCAGACAATCGCGCCATGCTGGAGGATACCGACGACATCGTCGAGGGCATCAAGCTGGTGAAGCAGTACATGAACCTGTCCACCGTGATCATCGGTGTGGAGGACAACAAGCCCCAGGCCATTGCCAAGCTGCAGGAGGCCGTTTCCGGCATCGAGGGCGCTTCGGTCAAGGCCCTGAAGGCCCAGTATCCCCAGGGCGGTGAAAAGGTGCTGATCTTCGAGTGCACCGGCAAGGTGGTTCCCGAGGGTAAGCTGCCCAGCGATGTGGGCTGCGTTGTCATGAATGTTTCTACCATCGCCTTTGTAGCCAAGTACATGCGTACCGGTATGCCGCTGATCACCAAGCGGCTGACTGTGGACGGCGACGCCATTGCCGAGCCCAAGAATGTGGAGGTTGCCATTGGTACTTCCTTCAGCGATGTGATCGACTTCTGCGGCGGCTTCAAGACCGAGCCCAAGAAGATCATCATGGGCGGCCCGATGATGGGCTTTGCAGTTCCCACTGTCAACTATCCCGTTCTCAAGAACAACAATGCAATCCTGGCCTTCAGCGCAGCTAAGACTGCCGAAGCTGAAAAGCCCGAGACTGCCTGCATCCGCTGCGGACGCTGCGTCAATGCCTGCCCCTTCAGCCTGATGCCTGCTGCCATTGAGAAGGCCTACAAGGCTGGCAATGTGGACGGCCTCAAGGCCCTCAAGGTCAACCTCTGCATGGAGTGCGGCTGCTGTGCCTATGTCTGCCCGGCCAAGAGAAATCTGGTATCGGTCAACCGGCTGGCCAAGAAAATGATTGTTGAAAGGAGCAAGTAAGGGTGAGTACCATTACAAATAAGCTGACTGTATCCCCTTCTCCTCATATCAAGGACAAGGTGACAACTTCCTCTCTGATGCGCGATGTGATCATTGCTCTGCTTCCCGCTGCGGTAGCTTCGGTTGTGATCTTCGGCATGAGATCGCTGATCCTCATCGCCACCTGCGTGATCACCTGTGTAGTGGGCGAGTATCTGTTCAATATGGCCTGCAAGAAGCCCCAGACCATTGGTGACCTGAGTGCGGTTGTAACCGGCATCCTGCTGGCTTTCAACCTGCCCTCCACCTTCCCGATCTGGATGGCTGTGGTTGGTTCTCTGTTTGCCATCGTAATGGTAAAGAACCTCTTCGGCGGCATCGGCCAGAACTTTGCAAACCCTGCCATTGCAGGCCGCGTGATCCTGCTGATCTCCTTCTCCGGCCCCATGACCACCTGGCTGGTTCCCGAGAAGGTTGTTGGCGGCTACGAGCTGGTTTCCGGCGCTACCCCGCTGGCCCTGAATGCGCTGGGCAACACCGCTGACCTGCCCTCCTACATGGATATGTTCCTGGGTATGCGCGGCGGTTCTCTGGGCGAGACCTGCGTGCTGGCTCTGCTGGCCGGCGGTATCTTCCTGATCTTCCGCGGCGTGATCAAGCCCATTATCCCGGTTTCCTTCCTGGGTACCATCGCTGTGTTCGCACTGCTGGTGGGCGAGGATCCGCTGTTCCATCTGCTGGCTGGCGGTGCTGTGCTGGGTGCCTTCTTCATGGCAACCGACTATGTCACCTCTCCGGTCACCGATATGGGTAAGCTCATCTTCGGTATCGGCTGCGGTCTGATCACCATGGTGATCCGCGTATTCGGCAACTATCCCGAGGGTGTATCCTTCGCAATTCTGCTGATGAATGTAATTGCTCCGCATATTGATAGCCTTACAAAGTCCAAGCCCTTTGGAGGTGTAGTTACAAAATGAGTATGTTCAAGGAATTTGCCATGCCGCCCCTGGTCCTGACAGTGATTGCAGCTGTTGTGACCGGCGCGCTGGTTGCCACTGAAAGTATCACAACCCCCATCATCGAGCAGCAGGCTGCTGCTGCCGCTGATGCAGCCCGTGCCGTAGTGCTTCCCGCTGCAGACAGCTTCAACCAGCTGACTGTGGACGAGATGCCTGAGGGCGGTGTCGATGTATACGAAGCCACCAATGGCAGCGGTTATGTTGTAACTGCCCAGGCCAAGGGTTACGGCGGTATGCTCAAGGTGATGGTCGGCATTGATTCCAATGGCCTGATCACCGGTACTGAGGTACTGGAGAACAACGAGACCCAGGGTCTGGGCTCCAAGGTATCCGAGCATGCCTTTATGGATCAGTACATCGGCAAGGATTCCAACCTGGAAGGAATCGAGGCCATTGGCGGTACCACCATTTCCTCCAATGCCTTCACCAAGGCTGTCCGCATTGCCTACGAGGTATATGGTCAGGCAGCCGGTGTTGAGATCGCCGGTGTAGAGCGCGAGCCCATCTCGGATGAGGTGAAGGCCGAGCTGTTCCCGAATGTGACCAGCTTCCAGAAGTACGCCGTTGAGGGCGAGGCTTACAGAGCTGGTAACGAGGGCTACATCATTGTAACCACCAGCGCTGGCTTTGCCGGCGATGTGACCACTGCAATCGGTCTGGACAACAACGGTGCCATCACCGGTGTGGTATTCACTGAGACCAGTGAGACCCAGGATTACGGCGAGCAGTATACCCGCAACTCCTGGAAGACCGCTCAGGTCGGCAAGACCTCTGCTGATGAACTGGATATGATTTCCGGCGCCACCATCACCGGCGACGCACTCAAGCAGAACTTCGCCCAGGCCTTTGAGCTGCTGCCCACTCTGGCAGATGCCTCTCTGGAATATGTGGGGACTGCCGAGGGCTATAACGGTACTATGACCGTTGCCGTAGGAATCGATTCCACCGGTGCCATCACCAGTGTCCGTCTTGTGGAAAGCGGCGATGACTTTGCCAGCAAGGTGAGCGATGAAGCCTTCACCTCTCAGTTTGTCGGCAAGACTTCCACCGACGGTATTTCCACCATTTCGGGCGCAACGGTTTCTTCCACAGCCTTCATTGAGGCCGTAAACAATGCACTGGCTGCACAGAAGGGAGCATAAGAGATCGTGAAAAAGAATAAGCTTTCGATACTCGTAAATGGTATCATCAAGGAAAACCCTGTTCTGGTGCTGGTGCTGGGTACCTGCCCCACACTGGCAACCACCACTTCGGCCATCAACGGTCTGGGTATGGGTGTGGCCGCCACTGCGGTACTGGTATTCTCCAACCTGATCATTTCGCTGCTCAAGTCGGTGATTCCGGACAAGGTTCGTATCCCCAGCTACATCGTTGTAATCGCCGGCCTGGTAACTGTAGTTCAGATGCTGGTTCAGGCTTACGCCATCGACCTGTACAACGCCCTGGGCGTATTCCTGCCCCTGATCGTTGTAAACTGCATCATCCTGGGCCGTGCTGAGATGTTCGCCAGCAAGAACAGCCCGCTGGATTCCGTGATGGACGGTCTGGGCATGGGCCTCGGCTTCACCCTGACCCTGTTCATGATGGGTGCCATCCGTGAGCTGCTGGGCGCCGGCACCATCTTTGGTGTACAGGTTCTTTCTACCCCCATCGCCATCTTCGGCGTGGCCCCCGGAGGCTTTATCGTATTCGGCTGCCTGGTTGCTCTGGTTAACAAGCTCACCCATGGTAAGGCCATCAAGAAGAAGGAATTCACCTGTGCTGACTGCCCGGTTGCTTCGGTATGCGGCCAGTCCAGCCTGACTTGTGAGAAGGGAGAGTGCTAATCCATGAAGGAACTGTTGATCATTCTGTTCAGCGCGATCCTGGTAAACAACTATCCGCTTTCCAAGTTCCTGGGTATCTGCCCCTTCCTGGGCGTATCCAAGAAGCTGGATTCTGCGGTGGGCATGAGCGCTGCGGTTATCTTTGTAATGCTGATGGCCACAGCTGCTACCTGGCCGATCTATGATATGCTGCTGGAGCCCAATGGCCTGGCTTATCTGCAGACCATCGTATTCATCCTGGTTATCGCCGCGCTGGTACAGCTGGTGGAAACCATCCTCAAGAAGTATGTTCCCAGCCTGTACAAGTCGCTGGGTGTCTACCTGCCGCTGATCACCACCAACTGTGCTGTTCTGGGCGTAACCGTGCTGAACATCTCCGAGAACTACACCTTTGTAGAGTCGATGGTGAACTCGCTGGGTGCTGGTCTGGGCTTCATGCTGGCAATGGTTCTGTTTGCCGGTGTCCGCACCCGACTGGAGAACATCGACGCCCCCAAGAGCTTCCAGGGCCTGCCCATCACTCTGATCGCCGCTTCGCTGGTATCCGCTTCCTTTATCGGATTCGCCGGTGTTGTTGACGGCCTGTTCATGTGATTTAGGTAGAGAGGAGTTGGAACCATGGGTATTTATACATTTCCTGTAATGCTGGTAGGCGGTATCGGCCTGCTGGCTGGCGTGATCCTGGCAGTTGCTTCCAAGTTCTTTGCGGTGGAAGTGGACGAGCGGGTCACCCAGATCCGTGAATGCCTGCCCGGCGCAAACTGCGGCGGCTGTGGCTTCGCCGGTTGTGACGACTATGCTGCAAACCTGATCGAGAACCCCGATCTTCCCACCAACCTCTGCCCGGTAGGCGGTGCAGCGGTAGCCCAGAAGATCAGTGAGATCATGGGTGTATCCTTCGAGGCTGCCACCCCCAAGCATGCAGTGGTTCACTGCAACGGCACCTGCCAGAACACCAAGTATGCCATCGACTACGAAGGCCCCCAGACCTGCGCTGCCTGCAACACCATGTTCGGCGGCCGCGGTACCTGCAACTTCGGCTGCATCGGCTTTGGTGACTGTGTGGCTGCTTGTCAGTACGATGCCATCCACCTGGTGAATGGTGTTGCTGTGGTAGATCCCGAAAACTGTGTGGCTTGCGGCGCCTGTGCCAAGGCCTGCCCGAAGGGTCTGATTACCATGATCCCCGAGACCAGCCAGATCTATGTAAGCTGTTCTTCCCAGGCCAAGGGTGCTGTTACCCGTCAGGCCTGCAGCGTGGGCTGTATTGCCTGCCGCAAGTGCGAGAAGAACTGCCCGGCTGGCGCAATCACTGTAAGCAACAATGTTGCATCCATCGATCCCGAGAAGTGCACCAACTGCGGCCTGTGCATGAGCCAGTGCCCCACCGGTGCCATCCGCAATGTAATGTACTGCGATGGCAATCCTGCCAACACTGCAGCACACGACTAAGCATCGCTGATCGAAAAAAGCACACGGCTTGTCCGTGTGCTTTTTCTTTTGCCCCGAACCCCTGTGAATCTGCATAAAAGTTCCCGCATATATTTGCCAGATATTTCATTTGAATGGATATAAATGGTCTATATT
>Oklahoma_p2__coassemble_1332_pt1 | contig 15305 bp, 19 predicted proteins | sample Oklahoma_p2__metabat2_low_PE_026 | metagenome-assembled genome bin Oklahoma_p2 | reverse complement strand
AGACAATCCGGCGGCCAATTCTTTTTCCGTCGGATTGGAACAGAGGCGGCTTCAAACAGGTGCTTGCCATAGTATGTCCCACTTTGAAAGAAAAGGGCAGAAAGAAAGCCCGGCCGGAGCCGGGCTTTTGGTTTGGCGGGTCGGGTAGGCAAGCAAAAGCACCGCCTGCCCAAAGTGTGGCACCCCCGGCGAGAATCGAACTCACAACTAACCCTTAGGAGGGGTTTGTTATATCCATTTAACTACGGGGGCAGAATATAGTATAGTGTACCGCAAATGCAAAAAAAATGCAAGAGAGAAGCAGTGCGCCGGGAGCGGTGGTACTGCTTTTTTTGTGTTGTACAATATGGACAAGGAACCACACAGCGGCCAAAAAATTCTAATCAAACTGGAAATATCCCGGGAAAGTAACACATTCTTCTTTAATTATAGATGAATTAGTGATATATTATTGATAGATTGGCGCAGAATGGCAGGAAATTGCTTGCCAGAAAAATAGTGCCGGAAAGCTGGTGTGGATCCATTGCGCAAGGAGAAGTCCTGCGGCGCCCTGGTGTATCGGATCAAAAACGGAGAACTGGAATTGCTGCTGCTCAAGCATCGGTTTGGCGGGCATTGGTCGTTCCCGAAAGGACATGTAGAAGAAGGGGAGACAGAGGTGGAGACCGCTCTGCGGGAAGTCCACGAGGAGACAGGCCTGACCATTCAGCTGGAAGATGGGTTCCGCCAGAGTGTGGAATACTATCCCAGACCCAATATTCGCAAACAGGTGGTATATTTTCTTGGATATGCCGACGATGACCGTACCCGGCGTCAGGAAGAAGAAATCAGTGAGATCCGGTGGGTGCCGCTGAAAAGTGCCCATCGGGAAGTTACCTTCCGAAATGATAAAAATCTGATCAATCATGCGAAGAAGTTTCTGCGGCGCAAGTTTTCCCATTGGACCGAATGGAAAACTGCTGTTCCGACTCCGACCGATTCGCAGACGATAGGAGAGTAAAAAGCTGTGAAGCCTGAAATTATAATCAAAGACAATCGGGGTGATGGACATAAGAAGCGCCAGGTTGTCTCGCAGCCGCTGCGTGTGATCTGCCTGAGCTTTGCCCTGGTGATCCTGGTGGGAACCATTCTGCTCTGCCTGCCCATTTCCTCCAAATCCCGGGAGTTTACACCGCTGGTGAACAGCATGTTCACCGCTACCTCGGCCACCTGTGTGACCGGACTGATCACCTATGATACCTTTACCCACTGGAGCCGGTTCGGGCAGATCGTTATCCTGCTGCTGATCCAGATCGGTGGTTTGGGTCTGGTGACCTTTTCCACCTTCTTCACGGTCATTGCCGGTAAAAAGCTGGGCCTGCGGGAGATGCAGCTGGCACAGGAATCCATCAACTTCGGTTCGATGGCGAACATCCACAAGATGCTCATGGGCATCGTGGGAACCGTTCTGGCCTGTGAGGGCATCGGCGCCCTGCTGATGTCCACCGCCTTTATTCCCAAATATGGTACTGAGGGGATCTACATCTCCTGTTTCCTGGCGGTTTCAGCCTTCTGCAATGCAGGATTTGATGTGCTGGGCCGGGAGAGCGAGTACATCTCCCTTTGCAATTACAATGGTGTACCCATCGTTATGTACACCATTATGGCACTGATCATTGTGGGCGGTCTGGGCTTTGTGGTATGGAAGGACATTGCCTCGTACAGCAGCACCAAAAAGCTCACCCTGCAGTCCCGGGTGGTGCTGGTGATGACAGCCCTGATGATCGTGCTGGGTGCTGTTTTCTTCTGGGCTTATGAATGGGATAATACCATGGCAGGGCTGACCTTTGGCGAGAAGATCACCGCCGGACTGTTCCAGTCGGTGACCTGCCGGACAGCCGGTTTCAACTCCATCGATCAGGCGACTCTCAATCCCATCAGCAAGGGGATCTCGTCCATGCTGATGTTCATCGGTGCGGCGCCGGGTTCCACTGGCGGCGGTGTAAAGATCACCACCTTCTCGGTGCTGATCATGACGGTGGCCTCGGTCCTGCGCGGCCGGGACGAGGTCGTGATCTGGAGCCGGAGAGTGGATAAGAGCGTTGTCTACAAGGCGATCACCATTGTGGCCTGCGCCGGTATGCTGGTGATGACTGCCAGCTTTATCCTCTCCTTCCTGCTTCCGCAGTGCGACTTCCTGGATATTATCTTTGAGTGTACTTCCGCCTTTGCAACGGTCGGCCTTTCCTCGGGTGTGACCGGGCAGGCTGACACCCTCAGCAAGCTGATCCTGACGCTGCTGATGTATCTGGGCCGGGTGGGCCCTGTCTCCTTTGCCCTTTCCCTGGTGGCAGGGGCGGGCAGCCGCAAGGAGATCATGCCGGAGGGCAAGATCGTGGTAGGCTGATGCCGCTCAAACTTCCAATCCTGTTATAAAAAGAACTGCCTGGTCCTGGGGACCGGGCAGTTCTTTTTTGTGCAGTGCTATGGCTTTACGATATAGGCCATATCACTGACAATGCCTTCCACATTCTTCATGGCGCGGTTGGCGGCTTTCTTCATCTTGCGGCGCTGACGGGCTGTGGTCATGTTGGCTGCGGCATATACGGCAGTGCCGGCAGCCAGCCCCACAGCCAATCCGGTCATGACGCCGGTGGCGGGACGGTTCATGCAATTCACCTCGTTTTCTGTGCCGCGGCAGAGGACGGCACAGAGATAGCTTATCCGCTTTTTCCCGAAAGTTGCATGGCTGAAATATCGGACATCAGGAAAGTTTCCACACATTTTCCGAAAATTTCTTTCTACATATTGCACTTATTCAGTGATTATAGTATACTTACATTTAGTCAATATTACCTTGAAATTCCTGCATCTCAATAAAAGCGGTTTTATATGTGTAATTATTCATAAATTATAAGCGTTTTTATTTTATTATTTCATGAATAAAGCATAAAATTGTTTGACGAATTACTTGATATAAGAAACTTTGTCACAGGGAAAAAATCCGCCTATAATGGGAGTACAGAGTGAACGGAGGAAAAAGTATGAACAGACCCTTGCGCGTTGCAGCCATTCAGGACATGTCCGGGTTTGGCCGCTGTTCTCTGACCGTGATTTTGCCGGTGCTTTCGGTGATGGGAGTACAGGTCAGCCCGATCCCAACGGCAATTTTGTCCACTCACACAGGCGGATTTGGAGAGGTGGTAATGCGGGATCTCACCGATTACCTTGCCCCCTGCCTGGAGCATTACAAGAGCCAGGGGATTGAGTATGAGTGTGTGTACAGTGGGTTCCTTGCCTCGGAAAATCAGGTGGATCACTGCCTGGAATTTTTCCACAGCTATCCCGATGCATTCAAAGTAGTCGATCCCGTCATGGGCGACCATGGCAAGCCCTACAAAACCTACACCCGGGCCATGCAGAAGCGGATGGCAGAGCTGGTGCGTGTGGCGGATCTGATCACGCCCAATGTCACCGAAGCGTGCATCCTGCTCGGGGAGGAGTACGATCACAACCCCATCACCCGGCAGCAGGCCAAAAGTATGCTGGTGCGGCTGTCCGAGATGGGACCGCGGTATGTGGTGATCACCGGAATGCAGCTTGCTTCCGGCACCATGACCAATGTGGGGTATGACCGGGAGCGCAATGCCTTCTGGATGGTCCCCTGTGAGTATGTGCCGGTGAGCTACCCCGGAACCGGGGATATCTACGCCAGTGTACTCATTGGCGGATTCCTTTCGGGGGATAGCCTTCCCATTGCCATGGACCGTGCAACCCGGTTTACCGAGCTTGCGATCCAGACCACTTTCAGCTACGGCACCGAGACCCGGTGCGGTGTTCAGCTGGAGCGTGTGCTGGGCTGGCTCACACAGCAGACTGTACTCAAGGGATATCAGATCCTCTGAAAATAATTGTTTGAAGGTGTGGTAATTATGGCAGCAAAGAAATCGAAGTTCAGCGTTTATACCCTGTCCGCCATCGGCGTTATGACAGCGGTCTCCTTTATCAGCAACTTTATCTCCATCCCCATCGGCACCCTGACCCGGATCCACATGGGCAATGTGTTCTGCTCGTTGTCCGGCATCCTGCTGGGGCCATTCTACGGCGGTCTGGCCGGCGGCCTTGGTGCATTCTTTTATGATTTCACCAACCCGCTCTATGTGGCAGAGGCGCCCATCACGCTGTTCAATAAGTTCTTCATCGGTTTCCTTGCCGGCCTGATCTCCCACCGGGGCGGTCATTATGGCGAGAAGGCTTCGCTGAACTTTGTCGGAGCGCTGGCTGGTAACCTGGCCTACACAGCACTGTTCTACCTGAAGAACTTCATCAGCGAGTACTTCCTGCTCCATCTGGAGATGAACACCATTATGGCCAACCTGATGGTTCGCCTGACCACATCGGCTCTGCAGATCCCGCTGACCCTGATCGTCACCATGCTTCTGGCCCCCATCTTCCTCAAGGCGATCCAGAAGGCAGGAATCCACAGAAAACTGTTCCCCGAACATGCAGGAGGCAATTCTGCTGCATAGGTCCGAACAGAGTGAATGAAACCGAGGCGTTGGAACAATGACAGAAGAAGAGAAAATCTTTGCGGGAAAGATGTTCGATCCCCGCAGCGAAGAGCTGCGCCAGATCAAGCACAAGGCCCACGAGGCCTGCCGCCGTACAATACCCTGGACGAATATGATCCGGAACGCCAGCAGCTGATCCGCAGCTTCATCGGCGGCATCGGAAAAACCTTCTACTTCCAGGGGCCGATCCAGATCAACTACGGCAGCCATACCTTTATCGGCGAAAACTTCTTCGCCAACTTCGGGCTCACCATCATGGATGATGCCCGGGTGTACATCGGCAACAATGTCTGCTTCGGGCCCAATGTATCGCTGATGGCCACCACTCATCCGCTCATTGCACAGGAGCGCATGGGCATGGACACCGAAGGGCGGACCACCATGGCAGAGTATGCGGACGAGATCCACATCGGCAACAATGTCTGGATCGCCTGCAATGCCGTGGTGCTGGGCGGTGTACACATTGGCAACAATGTGGTCATCGGAGCCGGCAGCGTGGTCACCAAGGATATTCCCGATGGGTACCTGGCCTACGGCAATCCCTGCAAACCGGTGCGTCCCATCACCGAGGCCGACTCCAAAAAGGATCTGATCCTCCCGGAGGACCTCAAGCACTTTGAGTATAACCTCATGTAACCCATACCCAACCCATCTATCAAAAAGGAGCCTGCAAAAACTGCAGGCTCCTTTTTGTATCACTTGTAGCTTATTGGTAGCGGGTCACCGCCGCCGAAAGGGTATCCAGGAAGGCCTCCTCCCCGACGATGTTGAGCTTCAGAAACATGGCCTGGCTGCCGCCGGAGGTGATGGCGGAGAAGCGGATGCCCTGTGCAGTCTCCAGCAGAAGAACGCAAAGACTCACCCGGTTGCCGCCCAGGGCGCTGTACCGCTCGTATACCCGCAGCACACACCGGCCCATGCTGCTCTGAAAGCGGCTCTCCTCCTCCAGCGAGGCGGTAAAGCTGCTGTCCAGTACGGCGGAGTCGATGGCTCTGAGGATTTCGGAAAAGTTTCCATGCAGTGTGGTTTCCAGTTTGGCCAAGAGGATTCCTCCTTTTTTGTACGAAAAAAGCGGGGAAGATGCTCCCCGCCTTTTCAAGGATCAGTAGTCGAAGTGCTCCTCCACCAGTCGACAGGCCTGCATGACCGCAGCTGTGCTGAGCACAACCACCGCCGATACCGAAACCACCGCGAGCAGCAGGAGCTTGGATTTATTGTGAGTGAGCCAGCTTTTCATGTCAGAGTCCTCCTTGATTGTGGAATTGAGCAGGGTCTGGCAGGGCCAGCCCTTTTGATACCTCTATTGTAGCACAGTAATGCGAAAAAACTCAACTGCATTTTGTAAATAAATGTTCCGATGCCTCCACTGCCAACACACAGCCCTTGGCAAACTGCTGCAGCCGCAGCAAGGCGCGATTGAGCCGGCGGTTGGCAGTGGAGCGATCGATCCCCAGCAGCCGGGAGGCCTCGACCGCCGGCAGGCCGCGGCGGTAGCGCAGTTCGATGATCTGCCGTTCGTCCGGGGTGAGCTGGGTCTCGATCCCGGCTTCGATGATCCGCCGGTAAAAGGAGAGGCTCTCCCGGTTGTCGCCGGGATCCCCAAGATGATACAGGCCGGTCAGGCAGCGGTCCATATCCGCGTAGAGCAGGCTGCGGCGGTTGTAGGTGGGATAGGGTTGATGCAAGGCAGCTCCTCCTTAAAAGCGGCGCAGCAGGTAGATCCCCACTGCACGGGTTTCGTAGTATTCCTGCCGGAGCAGGTCAATGCGGCGCAGCGCATGGATATATTCTTTTCCATGCAGTTGGTCCAGGCTGGAACGGAGCTGCCGGATGCGCTGATCCAACAGCTCCGCCGATCGAAGGTATTCTTCGGCAAGCAGGTGCATACAGGTCCCTCCTCAAAAAAGAACGAATGTTCGTTATTGTGAACTGAAAAAAGCGGAGCATTCTCCGCTGATTGTTTCCTTCGGGCGCCAGCCAGCCTGAGTGGTGTGCTGCCGATACCCTACAAGTTCTATTGTACTGAGAGATTTCGATTTTGTCAATAGATTATAATCTAATATTCAATGTTCCTCGGCGGTGGAATTGGGTCAGATGTGAAAAAATCGTGGAAAACGGGGTCAGTCTGTGCTACAATGGCTGGTAGAAATCCATGTAGCAGGAGGTGCCTCGGATGGGGACTGAACGACGCCGGAAAAAGAAAAAACGACTGAACTGGCCGGCGGTGCTGGCGCTGGTGCTGCTGGTGAGCGGCACGGGTCTGCTGGTGGCCTGTAAACTGGAACCGGGCCTGCTGGAAGTGTTCCAGCCGATGGGAGAGGAGAGTTCTTCCGAATCGCCTTCCGGGGAGGGTTCGCCGGCACCGGCTGGGGAGGAGACCCCGAAAAACCATCTCCCGACGATCCGGCTGGAGGCAGAGACCGTCTGGGTGAAGGCAGGTGCCGATTTTGATCCCACAGCAAACCTGACTGTCTCGGATGCGGAGGACGGCGCACTGAGCTATATGCAGGGTTCCATCACCCCGGTGCCGGGCACCTATACGATCATCTCCACCGTGGACCTTGCCCGGCCGGGGGCTTATGTGGTGACCATTTCGGCCATGGACCTGGCCGGTGCCATGTCCGAGACCGGGTATTCAGTGCGGGTGCTGGCAGAGGGAGAGCAGCCTGGCAGTGCCGATGCCACCTATGTGGACGGGATCCTGGTGGTGAGCCGGAAATATCCCCTGCCCCGGAACCAGGGCGGTGCCAATTCCCAGGCCAATGCTGCTCTGCAGCGGCTTCAGGCGGCAGCTGCTGCAGAAGGGCACGACCTGCCCCTGCTCTCGGGATATCGCTCCTTTGACGAACAGGTGGTGCTCTTCAACCGCTATGTGCGCAAGGACGGCTTGGAGCTGGCGATCCGCTATTCTGCTCCGCCCGGACAGTCGGAGCATCAGTCCGGGCTCTGCTTTGATGTGGCAAGCCTGTACCGCACCTTTGCCACCACCGAAGCCGGCATCTGGCTCAACCAGCACTGCGCCGAGTACGGCTTCATCATCCGCTACCCCGAAAACTGCGAGGACATCACCGGCTATATGTACGAACCCTGGCACATCCGGTATGTGGGGGAGGAGACAGCCCAGGCCGTGATGTCCCAGGGGATCACATTGGAAGAATATCTGGGCATTGCCTGAGCCTTGGGCGCATACAGGCCGGGGCGATCGCCTATACTCAAACTGTATCAAGGAAAGGAAGGGTGGGGTTCATGCTGAACCGAGGACTGGTATTGGGCGGCGGAGGTTCCCGCGGCGCCTACGAAATCGGAGTCTGGCGGGCAGCCAGAGAACTGAACATCGAGTTTGATGTGGTGACCGGTACCTCCATCGGCGCTCTCAACGGGGCGTTGGTGGTGCAGGGGGATTACGACTTCGCCGTGGATATGTGGGAGAATATGAACTACGAGGCGGTGATGTCCAATGTCAAGGCGGAGGATTTCACCACACTGGACGGCACCCGACGGGCCTTCCGCACCGCCCTGCAGGAGATCGTGGCAGACGGCGGCATGGAGATCGGCCCGCTGGAAGAGCTGGTGCGAAGCCGCCTGGACGAGGAGAAGATCCGCAATTCCCCCAAGGAGTTCGGTATCGTCACGGTGGAGATCCCCAGCCTGAAGGCCTCGGAGATGTCCAAGGAGGATATCCCCGAGGGACGCATGGCGGATTACCTGCTGGCATCGGCCGCCTGCTATCCTGCCTTCAAGCGCCGCACCATCGACAATAAGAGCTATGTGGACGGCGGTTACCGGGATAACCTGCCCATCGATCTGGCCATCGAGCTGGGTGCCAATGAAATCTGGGCAGTGGATCTGCAGGCACTGGGCCATGTGCCCCAGAAGCTGATGTACGATATCCCGGTGCGGTACATCCGCAGCTACTGGGATCTGGGAATGTTCATCACCTTCAGCCCGGAGCGCATCCGCCGCAATATGGAGCTGGGCTATCTGGATACCAAGAAGACCCTGGGACTCCTGGATGGGTTTGCCTACTCCTTCCGGGAGGGGGAGATGGCCCGAATGTGTGACCGCTTCCTGGCGGGATCGCAGCAGGCCATGGAGATCCTGACCACCGCCGAGGGCACGCTGACCGCTCCGGCTGCCGCTGCCCTGGAACTGCGGCTCAATGGGGCGCTGAAGTGGGGGGCACGGCGGCGCAACTCGATCAAGGTGAACCTGATGCGCCAGGCCGAGCTGGCAGCTGAAATGCTGGATCTGGACCCGACCTGCATCTATACGGCCGAGCAGTTCAATGCAGAGCTGATCCGCCGCTTCTCGGAGGAGGACGATCTGCAGCCTGGCGAGATGGAACAGGCCCTGCGCCGTGTGCATGAGAACCCCTCCACAGCACCGGATATCCTGGGGCAGTTCAAGGCAATGACTGGCAAAGAACGGCTGTACATCGTTACCCATCTGGTGTACGGAGCACTGTCCGGCAGTGTTCCGGTGCCGGCTGCGCAGCTGGCTGGTGCCGCCTTCCCCCGGGAGATGGCTGCGGCGATCTACCTGTGGCTGCTGGGCTGCAGCACCGAACCCCGCGAGGAGCCGCTGCTCCGTCCGGTACAGGCATAAAATCAAAACAGGACGACTGGATCAGCCGTCCTGTTTTTTGTTGTTTGGATCAGAAGTAGTCGGAGAAGTAGGGCTTTTCGATGGGGATCAGCCGTTCCAGGTAGGGGATCAGGTGGTAGTCAGCCTGGATCCGCTCGTTCTGGTAGAGGTAGGTGGGACGCTTGTATCCCATCAGCATGGTGGTCAGGGTTTGGATGTCCATCTCCACCATGGCGGCATCATCGTCCTCACAATCGGCGCAGGGCTCGCAGACCACTTCGCCGTTTTTCACCCAGAGCAGGAAGTCCCCCTCATTCCATTCGGCCATGCGGTCGTGGATGCGCAGATGCAGCTGCAGATCCTCCCGGAAGCTCTCGAAGGGGTAGCGGGAGAGAAATTCCTGTACATCGATGATCCGCCCCATCACATTGGGCTCGATGGTCTCCCGGATCTCGCTGTCCTCCAGCAGGAAGGCCAGCGGCTCGCCGGTGTAGTTGTAGCCGCGCACATCGTTGATCATCGAAAAGTGCGCCGAGATGTAGTTCCAGAGTCCGTGCCGCGCCTCCTGGTTGAGATAGATCAGCTCCTTGATGTTGAAGTGTTCGTTTTCGATGCTGTAAGCCACATAGCCCAGCGGCCGGTGCTTTTCGTTGTAGTAGATGGCGGCGATCATATCTTCGGTTTCCCAACGCCAGTATTCCGCCCAGCCAACTTCGTCCCGGATCAGTGCCCCGTGGTGCTGGAGGGCAAAGTATTCGTAGACATTTTTGAGGTCCTCGCTGTCCAGCGGCACCCGCTCCACCATGCCGGGCACCGGTTTGCGCCGAGGCAGCTGGGTATCCTTGATCTGGAAGCTGAGCTTATCCGAGATCACCTCCCATCCCATTTTCCGGTAAAATGGGATGGAGTAGGGGCACAGAATGGAGATGTACTGCCGGTTTTCCCGCATATGGCGCAGACATTCGCTCATCAGCGCATGGATCAGCCCCCGCCCGGCATATTCCGGATAGGTGGCCACTCCGGTGATGCCGCCCATGGCAAACCGCTCCCCCTGGATGTTGACCTCCATGGGGTAGATCACGATCTGGGAGGCCAGGTTTTCCCCATGGAACCAACCCAGCACAAAGGCATTCTGGAGCATGGGCGCCTTGGAATATTTCATTTCGTCTTCCTGCCAGCCGGTTTTGAGCATCTCGTCCGATGTCACCTGGAAGGCATACTTGAGCAGGGAATTGAACTGCTCCAGATCCCGGTCGCCCAGTTCCCGCATTGTAAAGAGATCACGGTTCTCCATATTGTCCCTCATTTCCTTGAAGCCGGCGGATCGTTCCGGCTTTGCTTTGACTTCATTATAGTATAGCCCGATGCAGAAAATCAAGGCGAAGCCGGCGGGGAAATCCACCGGGAACAGCCGGAAAAGCCCCGAAAGGCGGCGCAGCATCCGGAAAACGGCTGCTCCCGGTACAACCGGGGACAAAATAGGATCGGCCGGGGAAAAAGTGGGGGGATATCACTATACAAGTGCTGAATCTATGGTATACTGAACATATGATACCAAATTGACAAGGAGGAAAACCGTATGCAGGAATCGATCCGCCGTGCGGAAGAATTGCTGGAGAAAGCAGAGGTCGTTACATTGGCGGTGAATGGGGAGGATGGCTTTCCCCGTTCCTATGTGATGACCAAACTGCCTGGTGAGAGCATCCGGGTCTTTCCGTTTCTGGCCAAGGAGGGCTCGGAAAAGATCCGCGCCCTGGAGCAGGATCCCCGGGCCTGTGTCAGCTATTTTGCACCAGGCGGCAGCGTGAGCCTGACCGGTTCGGTGCAGCTGATCCGGGAGACCGGCGCCCTGCGGGAACTGTGGGTCCCGGAGCTGGACCGGATCTTCCCGGCTGGCCCGGAGAGCGGAGAGCTGGTACTGATCCGGTTTGAGTCCCGGGCAGCCACTTTTTGCTTTATGGGGAAAGTGGAAGACCTGACACTCTAAACAACCTGCGCTTTTGCAGAAAACGAGGATACTATGGATAGAAAATCAAAGGACGGCATGCCGCGCTATCAGCAGATCGCGATGGACATTGCCACACAGATCGTCAAACAGCAGTATAAGGTCGGGGACCGGATCTACGCGCGCTCTGCGCTGGCAAGCAAGTACCATGTCTCGCCCGAAACGGCCCGGCGGGCCATCTGCCTGCTGGCGGATATGGACATTGTGGAGGCGGAAAAGGGCAGTGGGGTGGTGATCCTCTCGGTGGAAAAGGCGATGCAGTACCTGCAGCAGCTTACCGGTGTGGAGACAATGACCAACCTGCGCCAGAGCATCCAGCAGGATCTGGACGAACAGCTCCTGTTGGCCCAGCAGCTCCGGGAGAAGATGGATGAGCTCATGGACCGGGCCGACCGCTTCCAGCACCTGAATCCCTTCAACCCCTTTGAAATCACCGTGGAGGCAGGCTCCATCTGCGATGGGAAAACGCTGGCCGATGTGAACTTCTGGCAGAACACCACTGCCACCGTCATCGCCATCTCCCACGATGGGGAACTGCTGATTTCCCCTGGACCGGACAACCGAATGCAGGCCGGGGACATCGTCTACTTTGTGGGCGATGAAACGGCGCCCAATCGGGTCAACCGCTTCCTGCGGGGTGGAAGATAGCGGGGTGCCCCTCTTGCGGGGAGGCCGGGATTTGAGTTATAATAACTGCTAAAGCAGCTATTTATGGCCGGACGATCTGCAGGCTGCACCTGCTCCCGCCCCATTGGCCAATGATACCATTCCGCTATGCTCCATGGTATCATCACTGCAATGCGGCTGTGATTTTCCCGGCGGCCGGGCGGTCATACCGCAGCAATCAAAAAACAATCATCCTACAACGGCTCTGCTCTCGGGCAGGGCCGGGATTTTCCCGTGCAGATCCAAGGCCGGGAACAGTGCAATATGCGACGGAGGAAACAGAGATGGATGTCCGGGTCGGCGATATACTCACAATGAAAAAACCGCACCCCTGTGGTGCGAAGGAATTCCTGGTGCTGCGTTCGGGAATGGATTTCCGCATCCGCTGCACCGGCTGTGGCCACGAGGTGATGGTGCCCCGGGTCAAGGCAGAAAAGAACATCCGGCAGATCACCCGGGAGGGTGAAGTCGTCTATCCGCCGGAGAAGAACCCCACCGGCAAACTGCCGGCAGATAAAGGAGAACAGTAAGTTATGTTTGAAAAGCTCTCAACTGTGGAGGAGCGCTATGAGGACATCAGCACACGGCTGAGCGATCCGGCGGTCATCAGCGACAATGAGAAGTACCGCACCCTGATGAAGGAATACAAGAACCTGACCCCCATTGTGGAGAAGTACCGGGAGTACAAAAAGGCCCGGGACGCCCACGAGGAGGCAGCGGAACTGCTGGAGGAGGGCGGTCTGGACCGGGATTTCCGGGAGATCGTCGAGGAGCAGTACCGGGAGAGCCAGGAGGAGATCGACCGCACCGGCGAGGAGCTGAAGATCCTGCTGCTGCCCAAGGATCCCAACGACGACAAGAATGTCATCATGGAGATCCGGGGCGGTGCCGGCGGCGAGGAGGCAGCGCTGTTTGCCCATTCGCTGATGCGGATGTACACCATGTATGCCGAGCGCAACCGCTGGAAGGTGGAGGTACTCAACCTCAACGATACCGAACTGGGCGGCGTCAAGGAGGCCAGCTTCTCCATCACCGGAGAGGGCGCCTATTCCCGCCTGAAGTTTGAAAGCGGTGTACACCGGGTGCAGCGCGTTCCCGAAACCGAGACCCAGGGCCGCATCCACACCTCTACCGTCACTGTGGCAGTGCTGCCCGAGGCGGAGGAAGTGGAAGTGGAGATCAACCCCGGCGATCTGCAGGTGGATGTGTTCCGTGCCAGCGGCGCCGGCGGACAGCACGTCAACAAGACCGAGTCGGCCATCCGCATGACCCACCTGCCCACCGGCATCGTGGTGGAATGTCAGGACGAGCGCAGCCAGTTCAAGAACCGTGAAAAGGCCATGAAGATCCTGCGCAGCCGCATCTATGAAAAGAAGCAGCGGGAAGCGGACGAGAAGATGGCTGCCCAGCGCAAGCTGCAGGTGGGCACTGGCGACCGCTCCGAGCGCATCCGCACCTACAACTATCCCCAGAGCCGGGTGAGCGATCACCGCATCGGCCTGACCCTTTATAAGCTGGATGCCATTCTGGACGGCGATCTGGACGAACTCATCGACGCCCTGCTCACCTTTGAGCAGACCGAAAAGCTCCAGCAGCAGGAGGAATTTTGATCGTGGAAACGATGGTATATAAAACTGAACCCGAATCGGAGCTTCACCGGGCCGTGCAGGCAGCCGGGGAGCTGCTTCGGGCCGGAAAACTGGTGGCGATTCCCGCCGAAACCGTCTATGGTCTGGCGGCCAATGCCCTGGATCCGGAGGCGGTGAACAATATTTTCAAAGCCAAGGGCCGCCCCAACGATAATCCCCTCATCGTACACATCGCCGACCTGTCGGCGCTGCCCGATGTGGTATCGGAGGTTCCGGAGAAGGCCCGGGTGCTGATGGAGCGTTTCTGGCCTGGCCCGCTGACCATTGTTCTGCCCCGGAATCCGCAGATCCCCGATGAGACTACCGCCGGCCTGGACACCGTGGCGGTGCGGATGCCCTCTCACCCGGTGGCACAGGCCATTATCCGGGCAAGCGGTCTGCCCATTGCGGCACCGTCCGCCAATTTGTCCGGCCTGCCCAGCCCCACCACAGCCGAACACTGCATCCGGGATCTCACCGGTAAGGTGTCCGCCATTGTGGACGGTGGCCCCTGCAACTTCGGGGTGGAATCCACCGTCATCACCCTGGCTGGGGAACGCCCTCGGCTGCTGCGTCCCGGCGCGGTGACGCTGGAGCAGCTGGAGGCTGCCATCGGCTCGGTGGAGGTGGATCATGCCGTCACCGGTCAGCTCCAGGAGGGGCAGGTGGCAGCGTCGCCGGGCATGAAATACAAGCACTATTCCCCAAAGGCACTGGTCTATCTGGTGCGGGGCAGTGCCGAGGGTTTCCGGAAGTATGTCAATGCCCTGCCGGGAGAAGGAATCTATGCCATGGTCTTTTCCGGCGAAGGAGAGGGGCTGCAGAAGCCCTTCCGGGAGTATGGTGCTGAAACCGATCATCTCATGCAGGCCCGGGAGCTGTTCTGGCTGCTCCGGGAATTTGATGATCTGGGTGCCCGGGAAATCTATGTCCGCTGTCCTTCCACCGATGGGGTGGGGCTGGCGGTCTACAACCGCCTGATCCGGGCGGCCGCGTTCAAGTTTATCGATCTGGACTGACCCTTGGGAGGGAGAATCATGAAGCAGAATACCGTGGTGATCGGCCTGACCGGTCAGACCGGAGCCGGAAAATCCACAGTGGGCGAATCGCTGCTGCGCCGGGGCATGGCCTGGGTGGATGCCGATGCCATTGCCCACGATGTGGCAGATAATGAAAAGGTGTGTCTGGCTGACCTGGCACTGGAGTTCACCATCGACATCCTCAATGTGGATGGTACCCTCAACCGTAAGAAGCTGGCGGACATCGTCTTCCATGACAAGGCCAAGCTCCGCCGCCTCAACGAGATCATTTTCCCCTATATCATTCGGGCCATCGAGGCGGAACTGGTCCGCCTGCAGGAGGAGGGGCACCGCTACATCGTGCTGGATGCCCCCACCCTGTTTGAAAGCGGCTGCGACCGGTACTGTGATGTCATCATTTCGGTGGTGGCTGATGAGCAGCTCCGCCTGCAGCGCATTATGAGCCGGGATGGGCTGACCTATGCCGAGGCCGAGGCCCGCATCCAGGCGCAGCACCGGGAGAGCTACTATGTGCGCCGGTCGGACTTTGTCATCGAAAACAACGACACTGTGGATTCCCTCTGCCTGAAACTGGCCGAGGTGATGACCCGCATCGAGACCGGGGAGCGTCCCCGTCTGTACCGCCAGTCGGAATCCGCCGGGCCGGAGAGCCGGCACTGAATCAGATCAGACAGTCAGGAGTAGTGGCGCGATGAAGAAAAAACGAAGCAGAGCAGGCCTCCTTCTCTGGCTGCTTGGCGCTGTGGTGGTTGTGCTGGGGGTCCGTTTTTCCACCGACCGCTATTACCGCATGGCCTACCCGGTCCAGTACCAGGAGATGGTGGAGCGGTAC
>Oklahoma_p2__coassemble_1259_pt1 | contig 16021 bp, 11 predicted proteins | sample Oklahoma_p2__metabat2_low_PE_026 | metagenome-assembled genome bin Oklahoma_p2 | reverse complement strand
ATGAAGGCTCGATGACCTGGAAGAAGCAGTGCTGGGAGGTGATTGAGGTCGGCGGTGGTACGGATCCGGAGCCGAAGCCCGGAACCAAGATGACCCTGGCAGACCTTATGCAGAAATTCCCCAATGGCAAGTACTGGAATCATGTGGGCATGAGTGACAATAACCAGGATGGGTATACCAACACCCCGTGTCCGTCTCATGGTAAGGACAATACGAATCTCTCAACTTGTAATTGCTACAAGCTGAATGGTATGGTAAAGGCTTGGCAGTGCCAGGGCTTTGTGATGAAATGTGGATATGATGCATATGGATCTGACCCGTACACCTGGTCTCAGATTACAGGTTCAAATGCTTTGAACAATCTGAAGCCAGGAGACATCGTCCGTTATTATATTAATGGTATAGACGACGATAATCTGCACAGTATCTTTGTGACATCTGTTTCTGGAGATACCATCACCTTTGGTGACTGCAATGCAGACTTGCAGTGTGGTATCCGCTGGGGTGCGCAAACTACCAAGCAGAAACTGCAGCTTAAACCGGTGAAGCTGGTTTATAGTGCCCCATTTGAGCTGAAGTAGTAAACATCTAATCTTCTCTCAAATTTTCCAGATCTAATATATCTGGTCGGTAACTGATGCTGGATATTCGATATCCGGCATCAGTTTTTTGTATAGAAAAATACGTTTCAGAATCGCCTGAGGACCACTGACAGGTAGCACGATAGGAATTGTCTTCCAATTTTTCTATTGATTTTACCGTGCAGAAGAATGCTGTGGCTCCACCACCTGCAAAGGCATACAAAGAACCGTCCACATCCATGTATCTTGAAGTCAGAATCCAATCCAATGGTTCTCCAGTAAATGTCTGGCTGTAATAGTCTACAATTTCACTGTACTGTCGTGAAGTCCACTGGTAGCTGATTCCATCAATTATAACTTGATTTGAGTAATCGCATTCAATATTTCCATTAAAAACATTATCAAGAACAATAACCATATCATTAAAAGCCAAATCACAGATATCATACATAGCTTGATCAACCAACTCGATCAATTCCTCCTCGGTTGGTTCTTCTGTTGCCTGTATTTTGTTTAAATCGGAAGATGTATCTTGTTCTGCCCCTGATAAAACCGAGTTTCCTCTATTCACACTGTACCCGCCCAGCAGCAGGCACAGGGCCAAAACTCCTGCCAGCAATCGCTTTCCCATACCGTTCCCTCCTGTTCTGATCTGCTATTCAGCTTCAGTATAGCAGTGCAGGAAATCGCCGTCAATCCTTCCGGGGGCGGTAGAATTTTTCCAGCCCCAGAGTGATACCCAGAGCTGCCGCCAGATAGACCGCCAGGATCAGCGCCTCAAAGGCCAGGACATTGTAAGGCCTTGGGTAGAAGCCCGACAGGAAGTCCATCACCATGCGAAGCGGGAAGTAGAGCCCCAGCCAGGCAGTGATCTGATAGAACCGGCACCGGCAGGACGGATCTGCCTTTCCCTCCCGCTGCCAGATCACCTCAAAGCCACCGATCACCACCGCCAGGGGGATCAGACAGAGGATTAGAGCCAGGTCGCTCTGCAGCACAAAGGCGGACAGGAACTGGAGGAGGAGCACCACCACCTCCACCGTTGCCAACAGGGTGATCACCTGCCGCAGCTGCATCCGCCGGGCGGTGCGCACCGGGGGAAGGTCCTGGTCGGTTTCATAGTCCTCGTGGAGCAGGTAGTCGGTGGTGACCCCAAAAGCCCGGCTGAGCTGCACCAGATTGCCGGCATCCGGCTGGGCGATGCCCTGCTCCCAGCGGGAAATGGCCTGGCGGGATACCCCCAGCTGTTCTGCCAATGCCTCCTGCGACAGGCCGTGCGCCTTGCGCTGGGCTGCGATTTTCTCTTCAAGTTTCATCTTGGTTCCTCCTTGGGATTGGAATGACTCTATTGTACTGACTCAGGTCAAAAAACACCACCACATCTTTGTGTCAGCGCCGCAACAAGAGGTTACATTGCCGCCTCCGGCAGCGGACAAAGCCCACAACAGTCCGGAACACCCTCCTTACTCTCCCATAGCAGTACTTCCACGGCACCGCAAAACAGGCACCCCTAGGGGTGCCTGCTGGTACATGGCTTCGGTCCTCCCTTTGATGGGTCGGGAGAGTATGTCGTAGCTGACCGGTGCGCTGGGAAGAGAAGGCCGGGTTCCGGTAAATGAAAAAAGCACCCTCTCGGGTGCTTTTTGTTTTGGTGGGAGAAGATGGATTCGAACCATCGAAGTCAGTGACAACAGATTTACAGTCTGCCCCCTTTGGCCGCTCGGGAATTCTCCCATATACAAACCCAACCGAAGCTGGATCGTTTTGTGGAGCTGGTGGACGGCTTCGAACCCCCGACCTGCTGATTACAAATCAGCTGCTCTACCTGCTGAGCTACACCAGCTTGGTTTCAACAAAAGCTATTTTAACATAACTATGCGGGTGTGTCAACCCCTTTTTTGAATTTTTTTATTCAATCGGATTTTCGGCTCTGTGCGGCCGGATTTTCCTGCTTTCGCCGCCCCTGCACCACAAAAAAAAGAGCCGGATCCTTCGATCCGGCTCTGGGGAAAATTCATCGAAATCCTTCGTTTCCCATTCAGCTTCGGGTGGCCTCCTCGGTCATCACCGAACGCATACCCGGCACCTGGGCGGCGCTCATGGCAGTGTGCTTGATGGGCTTCCACTCCACCTTGCTCACCAGGGCAACCACAGCGATGGGCACATAGGTGAACAGGAACAGCGGGAAGGTAAAGGTGTAGAGGATCTTCTGCTTGGTGGTGGCGGCAATCTTCTTCCACTCGGTGATGGTGGTCGCTGCACCAAAGGTGAAGAGGCTGATGTAGAACATCACTATGGCCGAGATCACGGCGCCGCTGGCCTCGTGGAAGATGCGGCGGGCAATGTAGGCCGGCTCGGTGAAGCAGGTCACCAGCAGGATCAGGTTCAAAGCCAGCATCACCAGGGTGAGCAGCATACCCGGCGCCACAGTCATCAGCATATCGTAGCAGGAGAATTTGCTGGTCTTATGGGTAAAGCAGCCCTTAAGCAGCGAAAGACCGTACTTGAAGTCCACCTGGTAGAAGCCCTTGGACCAACGCAGACGCTGATCCCAGGACTGCTTGAAGGTGACCGGCTGCTCGTCGTAGAGGACTGCGGTTTCGCAGTAGCCGATGCGCTGGCCCTTGAGGGCGCAGTTGGCCGAGAACTCGATGTCCTCGGTGAGCAGGTGGTAGGGCCAGCCGCCGTTCTGATGCACGACCTCGGCCGAAATCAGAAAACCGGTGCCGGAGATGGCACAGTTGGTGCCGATGAGCATCCGGGGGAAGTTCAGGAATCGGGCCTCGCGCATGAACCACAGGCCGTAGCCGGCACTGATCCAGTTGTCGGCGAAGTTCTTGGAGTTGCGGTAGCTGGTCAGCGCCTGATAGTCGCCGGTATCGAACACTTTGTTCATCTCATTGACAAAGTTGGGGTCGATGATGTTGTCGGCATCAAAGACGAAGAAGCCATCGTAGCCGCTCTCGCCGATGTCGGCCTTCAGCTCATGGAGCAGGTAGCCCAGAGCATAGCCCTTGCCCTTGTTGACGGTATCGAACCGCTCATAGACGGTAGCACCGGCCCGACGGGCTGCCCCGGCGGTATCGTCGGTGCAGTTATCGGCCACCACATAGATATCCAGCAGCTCCCTGGGGTAGTTCTGGGCGGTCAGGCTGCCGATCAGCTCACCGATGACCTCCTCCTCGTTGCGGGCCGAGATCATCACCGCATACCGGTGCTGCTTCTGAGCCACAAAGATCCAGGGCTTGTGCAGGCTGAACAGGCCATACATCAGGTAGACCAGCTGATAGAAATAGGCTGCGCTGATGGTGAGCGCCAGCACAAAGTTAAAATACGAAATCAGTTCCAGCATTCCACTCTCTCCAATTTTTACTCGTCGGGACAGCTGTCCCGGTTTTTCCAAACTTGTATTCCATCGTTACGGGGTATCATACTGATTATAGTGACCCGTTCCCCCAATGTCAAACCGGACTTTTTCCATGAATATCCTGTAAAATCAAGGTTAAATCTGGGAAAAGCACCAGATTCCCGGAATTTTATCCGGCATTGCGTCCGGTTTTCTTTCAAAAACAGCGTCTGCTTTTGTGTATAATGCAAAAGCCTACGCTGTTCCTTTGTCCGATGCAAAATTTCTATTATTATGTTATCTGCACATATATTCGTTCTTTTTTATGTGCTAATTTCACAGATTTGGTGCAGGGTTTACTCCCAACGGAAGGTTTCGCTGTCGCCGAATTCCGAATCCACGGTGCTGTCATAAACGCTGCCCAGCGCCTTTACCTTGGCATAAAACCGCTTGCCCTGCCAGCTGGGGTCCATCTCGGTGAGGATCAACTCTTCCTCGTCCACATCGGTGTACAGATTCACCAGGCGGTCGCTGCCCTTGTAGACCACCACATAGTAGCCATCGTTGGCCTCCACATGGCCGTACTCCAGGCAGAGGTAGCCGTCCTCCTCATAGAGGAGCACCTCTTCCGGCGCCGGCAGCTGCATGCTCTCGGTGTCCAGCAGGGTGGGGTGTCCGTCCTCGTCCACATCGTATTCGGGGTCCACCTTCACCGGGTCATCGAAGCCGCGCTTGACGGTGATGTTATCCGGTTCCACCGTGTACTGCACATAGTCGCTGCGCACCACCAGGTCCTTCACCTTGCCCAGACCCGCCAGCGCCAGCTTGGCATTGGCATCGGCCTGTTTGACCTCACTGCCGCTGGAAAGGCTGATGCGGCTGTTGTAGTTGACGGTGAGCTGGTCCAGATGCACCGAGAGCAGCGAGACATTATTCTTGATGAGCAGGCCGCCGTTTTCCACCTGCATATTCACCAGACCCTCGCTGCGGCCCAGACCCCGCTCGCGCAGGGTGCCGCTGCACATCATCAGGGTGTTGTCGATCTGGCTGTCGCCCTTGACCATCACATTCACCGGCTGGTTGTCCCGCTGGAAGCGGGCGCTGGGCACCTTGACCGAATCCAGGGTGAGCAGATCGGACCCGTAGACATAGAGGTTGCCCCCGATGGTGATATTCTCCAGCGTCACATCGCCGCTGACCCCATCCATGATGAACAGGTCACCGGTGATGGTCATATCCCGGACCGTCACCTCGCCGGCGCGGATCACCACCTGCTTCATCGGGTCGATACCGGCATATTCTCCGGCCTGGGTGATGGTGATCTTATCGGTTTTCTCCGGCTGGGAGGAGGCTTCCGAAGAGCTTTCGCTGCTCTCGTCCTGTTCGGGATCGGAGCTCTCCTCCCCGGAAGCCGGCTCGGAAATACTGCTTTCGGGCAGGGAGCTGCTCTCCCCCTCCAGGCCGGACGGGGGGTGTCTCATGCCCTGGACTGCCAGTGCCAGCAGCACTGCCAGGATCACCGCACCGCCCAGAACACCGATCCAGATCCGGCTGGAACCGTTCCATTCTCGTTTTGCCATAAGTCCTCTACCTCACTTTTCTGCCCGCCGGCAGGGTTCGCTTTCTATGCTATCACGAACCGGCGCGCTGCGCCAGCGGTGGTTATTTCCAACTGCCCCGATCGGCCGGGCGCTCTGCCCCCGCCGGGGAATCGTCCAGCACCTGTTCGATCACAAACCGGGGGCGGTGCTTGACCTCCATGTAGATCTTGCCGATGTACTCCCCCAATACCCCCAGCGCCAGCAGCTGCAGGCCGCCCATGAGCCAGATGGAGCCCATCAGGGTGGCCCAGCCCTGGACGGTGTAACCCAGCAGCTTCTGCACCAGGAAGATCAAGAGAGCCAGCAGGCTCACCACAAAGATGCCAAAGCCTGCCAGCGTGATGAGCCGGATGGGCATGGTGGAAAAGGAGGTGATGCCGTCAAAGGCAAAGGAGACCATCTTGCCCAGCGGATACTTGCTCTCGCCGGCAAAGCGCTCGTGGCGTTCGTACTCCACAATGCCGCTGCGGAACCCCACCATGGGCACGATGCCCCGGAGGAAGAGGTTCACTTCTCCAAACTGGGAGAGCGCCTCCAGCGCCGGACGGCTCATCAGGCGGAAGTCGGCATGGTTGTCGATGACCGGGGTGCCCATCAGCCGCATGAGCTTGTAGAAGCCCTGGGCGCTGGTGCGCTTAAAGGCGGTGTCGGTGGCCCGGCTGGAGCGGACCCCATACACCACCTCACACCCCTCCTGATACTTTTTGAGAAAGCCGTCGATGGCCTCGATATCGTCCTGCAGGTCGGCATCCATCGAGATGGTGATGTCGCACCGCTCCCGGGCGGTCATCAGGCCGGCCAGCAGGGCATTCTGATGGCCCCGGTTCCGGGAGAGGCATACCCCCGAAAAGAGGGGGTCCTCCTGGTGCAGCCGGGCGATGATCTCCCAGGTGTGGTCCTTGCTGCCGTCGTTTACAAACAGCACCCGGCTCTCGTGGGAGATGGTGCCGGCCGCCATCAGGGCGGTGAGCTTTTCCCGCAGCCGCCGGGCGGTTTCGGGCAGCACTTCCTCCTCGTTATAACAGGGGATCACCATATACAGTTTATTCGGTCTCATGGGTCGGTTCCTCCTTTTGCTCCGGGGCTTCCGGGGCGGACTGTTCCACTGGGGCGCCGGGCTGTTCCTCCCGGTGCGCCCGCAGGCTGCGGAAGCTGGCCGGCACCGAAGCGACGGCCTCCCGGCGGTCCTGACGGCGCATCATCAGCAGATAGATCCCCAGCAGCACCAGGCCACCGCCGGTCACGGCAGCACCGGGAATGAGGCCGGGGGTCATATAGTCAAAGCGGATCTCGGCCGCCCCGGCGGGCACACGCACCGCCATAAAGCCCACGCTGGCCTTTTCGATCACCGCCGGCTCGCCGTTTACGGTGGCGCTCCAGCCGCTGTCCCAGGGCACCGAGAAGAACATCAGCGCCTCTTCGTCCAGGCTGCTGGTGGCCGTAAAGCCGGTCCTGTCAAAGGCAAAGGTATCACAGGTGTACTGCCGGCGCTCCTCCACCGCCTCCTCCATGCCATCGGTGTTGAGGGCGGAGTAGTCGATGGACTCCATCTCGGAGAGGAAGCCGGCGTTGCGGTCCATGGCCTCGTCCGAAAGGCCCACCGCCTCGAGCATCACATTGGAGCGCAGCGAGAGCGGTGCGGTGTCCAGCACCGACTGGCGCACCCCGGTGGTATAGCCAAAGCCCATGGGAAGATAGTTTTCATTTTCGTAGAAATCATACCCGAACTGGGAGAAGCTGAAGTGGAAGCCGGGCATGAGTTTTTCCGCCTTCTCCGACGGGGAAGCCGCCAGATACTTTACCGAGAGCAGCGGACGCAGGGCGTAGTTGTTCACCTCCGGCTTGGAGGAGACATCCCGCTTGACCCCCACATAGGGGTAGAACTCCATGATGGAGTTGGGCACGATGGAGTGGAAGGCCTGGATATTGGGCACATGCCAGTAGAGCCCCAGGTTGTCCAGGGCATTGTAGAGGTCCAGCCGGAAGAACTCGTCCTCGTCTTCGCCGGGGAAGGCGATGCTGTCATAGCCGGCCAGGGCCCGATCCCGCAGGAAGCTGCCGCCCGAACCATAAAACCGGCCGCTGCCGATGAAGAACATTCCGTGCAGGCAGCCCACCGCCGCCGTAAGGGCGATGGCGGTGCGCACAAAGCCGGGGTTTTTCCGCAGCTGGCGCACGATCCACAGGGTGAGCAGCACACAGGCCACCGCGATGAGGCAGACCAGCCAGAAGCGGATCGGCTCCCCCATCAGGCCGATCTGCCACTTGCCTTCGCTGTTCTTGGTGGGGGTGAGACCGCAGGCCACCAGGAACAGCAGCACACCGCCGGCATACCAGCGCACGCCCCGGATGCAGTCGATGTCCCGGCGCTCCAGGGCGGTGGCAGTGGCCAGGCACATGAGCAGCACCGGCATATAGAACCACCGGGCATAGTAGGAGTTGTTAAAGAGGATAAAGGCGCTGTTGAGCCCCGGCACCAAGGCCATGAACAGGCAGAGGAGCAGCAGCTTTTTCAGCCAGCTGCGCCGGGCCGCCAGCAGGAAGGCCGCCGTCCCTGCCACACCGAACAGCGGCAGCCAGGCCGAAAGGGAACTCCACTTGGCGCCGCCGTCCGGGAAAAAGTTGGGACGACTGGGCAGATCCGGCGGGAAGAAGAGGCTCTGCAGGATCTGGGGAATGCGCTGCTCGTTGGAATAGACCCAGAAGTTCCAGCCGTAGAGCAGGTTATCCGAGGTGGTGCGGGGATTGCCCATGATGGCCAGCACCGACGGCAGCAGCACCACCATGGCCAGGCAGAGTCCCAGCACCGATTCCAGCGCCACCGAGCAGAACCTGCGGAAGGTCATGCCCCAGGTGCGGTCGGTCATGCGCAGGAACACATACAGCACCACAAACACCACTTCGCCGATGAAGAACCAGTAGTTAACAATGCAGTTCACCGCCACCGCCAGGGCAAAGACACCCCGGCGCCGGTTCTGCACCAGCTCCTCCACCCCGATGAGCAGCAACGGGAAGAACACCATGGCCTCATGGAAATGGTTGAAGAAGATGTTGTAGGTGGCAAAGCCGGAAAAGGCATAGCAGAGGCTGCCGAGGATGGCATACTCATCGGTGCGCACAAACCGCCGGATATAAAAATAGGAGGTGAGTGCCATGCAGGCCGTCTTGAGCATGAGCAGCGGTGCCATCAGGTAGGGCACCATCTCGCTGGGGAAGGGCAGCGTCAGCCAGAAGAAGGGGCTGAACAACAGGTAAAAGCTGTACGACGCAATGAAGTTCGCCCCCAGGTCGGTGTAGCTGTTCCAGAGCACCTCCCCGGAGCGCACGGCATCGTGGGCCATGCGGTAAAACGGAATCTGCTGGACATTGAAGTCGCCAAAGAAGAAGAAGTTCCCCTTTTCATAGAGGATAAAGGGCAGGAACATGATTCCCGCTGCCAGCAGCGCAATGCCGAAGGCCCGAAGCCAGCCGGGCAGCTTGCGCCGGGCTGGCTGTGTGTGAAGCTGTGTCTGTTCCGATTGCATAGAGTTCCTCCCTGCTTTTTTCTGAACACATCGGGATTTTTGTTATCTATCAGTATAGCACAATCCCCCAGTCCTGCACCAGGGAGCAGGGGTGTATTTTCCCGCTGCGATTCCTTTTTTTATAAAAAGTGCTATAATACTCTCAGAGTGCCTGTGCTGCATATTGGCCAGCCAGCCGGCCCGGTGTTTTGCAGCACGGCCACCGCATCCATAGAGTGGCATATTTTGCCGGAATTACTTCACCGCCGGAGGAAAACCCATGCAGAACCGATTTTTTGCCATGATGGCCCGCATGAAACTGATCCGCCGCTGGGGGCTGATGTTCAGCACCCGGGACGAAAACCTCAGTGAACACAGCCTGGACACCGCCTTTTTTATGCATGCCCTGCTTGCACTGCACAACCGCCGCTTTCTCGCCCCGGGCGAGGAGCCGCTGGACCTGGGCACCGGTGTGCTGCTGGCCATCTACCACGATGCCGCCGAGATCCTCACCGGCGACCTGCCCACCCCGGTGAAATACTTCAGTTCCGAGATCAGCGAGGCCTACAAGACGGTGGAGGTCGCCGCCTGCCAGAGCCTGCTGGACCTGCTGCCTGCCGATCTCCGGGAGGACTACACCCCCTACCTGCTGCCCGCCGATCACTACCCCCGGTATCTGCCCTACCTCAAGGCGGCGGACCGGTTCTCTGCGTTGGTGAAGTGCATGGAGGAGACCCGACAGGGCAACTTTGAATTCCGCCGGGCAGCTGCCCAGACCCGGGAGGCCATCACCGCCATGGCCCTGCCCGAAGCCGACTGCTTCCTGCAGGACTTTATCCCCGCTTTTGAAAAAACACTGGACGAACTCCAGACCCAGGAGGAGCTTTAAGATGAATCAGCCCACCATTGCTGCAATTTCCACCCCCATGTCCGCCGGCGCCATCGGCCTGGTGCGGATGTCCGGCCCCGAGGCCAAGGCCATTGCCGCCGCCGTGTTCCGTCCCATCGGCAAGCGCACCATCCAGACTGTCCCCGGTTTTTCCGCCATCTACGGCCACATTGTGGACGGCGAGGAGACGGTGGACGAGGTGGTGGTCTATGTCTACACCGCCCCCCGGAGCTACACCGGCGAAGATGTGGTGGAGTTCTCCTGCCACGGTGGCCCCTGGCTGCTGTCCCGGGTGCTGCGGCTGCTGCTGGACCACGGCGCTGTTCCGGCGCAGGCCGGCGAGTTCACCAAGCGGGCCTTCCTGGCCGGCAAGATGGACCTCACCCAGGCCGAAGCGGTGATGGACCTCATCTCCGCTTCAGGGGCGGATGCCAGCCGAGCTGCCATGGCGGCCCGGGAGGGCGCCCTCTCCAAAAAGACCCAGGCCGTCTGTGCCGACCTCACCCTGCTGGCTGCCCACATGAGCGCCTGGGTGGACTACCCCGACGACGAGATCGAGGACCTCACCGACAGCCACCTGGACGAAACCCTCTCCCGGTGCGCCGACGAGCTGCGGCAGCTGCTTGCCACCTTTGACACCGGAAAAATCCTCCGGGAGGGGATCCCTACTGCCATTGTAGGCCGCCCGAATGTGGGCAAATCCACCCTGATGAACCTGCTGGCCGGTTACGACCGGAGCATCGTCACCGACATTCCTGGCACCACCCGGGACATTGTGGAGGAGACGGTGCGCCTGCCCGGCGGACTGGTGCTCTCCATTGCCGACACCGCCGGTCTGCGCACCACCGATGACCCGGTGGAGGCCATCGGCGTCACCCGGGCCAGGGGCAAGCTGGAGCAGAGCAGCCTGGTGCTGGCTGTGCTGGACGGCAGCGCCCCCCTTTCGGAGGAGGACCGGGAGCTGGTGCTTGCACTGCGGGAGCGCCCGGCGGTGGTGATCCTCAATAAATCCGACCTGGGGCAAGCCGGGGATGAGGCCTGGGTGCGCCAGCAGCTTGCCCACTGCGTGACCCTCTCCGCCCGGGAGGGCACCGGTCTGGAGGAACTGGACCATGCCGTGCGCGAAGCCCTCTCGCTGGGGGCGGTGGACCCCACTGCTCCCATGCTGGCCAACGAGCGGCAGCGAAGCTGTGTGCGCCGGGCCTGCACCGCCGTGGAAGAGGCCCTCTCTGCCCAGCGCATGGGCATGACCATGGATGCGGTGAACATCTGCATCGACGAGGCGCTGGAGGCCCTGCTGGAACTGGACGGCCGCCAGGTCACCGATGCGGTGGTGGACGAAGTCTTTGCAAACTTCTGTGTGGGCAAGTAAGGGGGAACCCATTATGACCGACATCGCCATTCTGGCAGCTGCCCTTCTGGGCTGCTCTTTCCCTGGCAGCTGGTAGCCGCCATCCGCACCCCTGACCCGATCGATGGAACAGCATTATAAAAAAACAAGATCCGGAACCTTCCCAAACGGGACAGTTCCGGATCATTTGTTTTTTAGGGAAGATCACCGGCGCAGGCCCAGCACCAGAGCCAGAACGCACAGGTCGTCCCACCGGTCGCAGAGGGGGAGCACCTCCGGGGCAGCTGCTGCCAGCTGCTCGGCTGCCTGGGTCAGGCGCAGGTTTTCCGCCCGCCAGTCCGCCCCCTCTGGGGCGGTGGTGAGCAGCTCCCCCACACCGTCGCCGGAGCGGGGCACATAGTCCAAAGCCAGCGCATACCCGGCCTGTACAAGCCGCTGCCAGCCATCGCACAGCGCACGGAGTGTGGCGGTACACTCCGGCGCAAGGCGGTCTGCCAGCTGCTCCGTCCGGCGCAGCAGCTCCGCCAGTTCCTCCGAGGCCAGCGGCTCGTTGCCCCGGTGCTTCTTCTCCATCTCTGCCAGCCAGGTTCTTGTCTGTTCCATACAGCACCTCCTGCTATTGTATAAAGTTATTAGTATTAACTTTATATTAGTTTATTACAACTTATAAATCAATACTAATTTGACTATACTGATTTCATAGAATGCCGGTGAGGGAGGGGACTGCATCTGGAACGATATGGAAAAATCCGGGTACGACTGGAGGAACGGCTGAAGGAGCGCGGAATCAGCCGGACAAAGCTGTGCCAGCGAGCGGAAATGCAGCCCGCCCAGCTCAATAAATATTACTACAACACTATCACTCGCCTGGATACAGATGTCCTGGCCCGGCTTTGCACCGTCTTGGACTGCGAAATCGGCGACCTGCTGGAATTTGTTCCGCCGGAGGAAAGTGACCCCAACTAAAAAACGGACAGACCGTTCTGGTCTGTCCGTTTTCTGCTTTTATCGGGGCAGGAACCCCCGGAAGGCCTGGAAAGCCGAGGGGAGCGCCACCTCTCCGGCCAGGGCGGCGGCATCGGCCCAGCGCCAGCCCTCGGGCAGTTCCGGGCAATCGGGCAGCTGCCACAGCGCCCCGGCCATCTGCCACTCCACATGGGAGAAGATGTGCCGGGCGGCGCCGATGTCCTGCACCTCTGCCGGGGCTGACCACCCCAGAGGGAAGGGCTCGCCCTCGGGGGCACCGGGCAGCTCCCACAGGCCGGCCAGCAGCCCCCGGGACGGCCGTCGGTGGAGCAGCACCCCGGCCGGGGAGAGCACCACCCACACCTGCCGCCGCTCGATCCGCCGGGGCTTTTTCGGAGGCTTTACCGGCAGGCGCTCCGGCTCGCTCGAGGCATATCCCCGGCAGAACCCCTGGGCCGGGCAATCCCCACAGCGGGGCGCGCCGCCGGGCAGGCAGACCATTGCCCCCAGCTCCATCAGCGCCTGGGTGAAGTCCCCGGCCGCCCCCTCCGGATAGAGGGGCGCCAGTTCCTCCCGGCACCGCCGCTTGAGCGCCGGGGAATCCACCGGGGTTTCGTCGCCGGTGATGCGGCACACCACCCGCAGCACATTGCCGTCCACCGCCGGGGTGGGCAGGCCAAAGGCGATGGAACAGATGGCCCCGGCGGTGTACTCGCCGATGCCGGGCAGCGCCTTTACCGCCTCGTAGTCGCCGGGCAGCTCGCCGCCGTACTGTTCGCACACCACCCGGGCCGCCTTCTGGAGGTTGCGCACCCGGCTGTAATACCCCAGCCCCTCCCAGAGCTTGAGGAGCTGCTCCTCCGGGGCGGCAGCCAGTGCCGGAATGTCCGGCAGCTCCCGCAGAAAGCGCTCGTAATAGGGCAGAGCGGCCTCCACCCGGGTCTGCTGGAGCATGATCTCCGACACCCACACCCGATAGGGCTGGGGGTCCTCCCGCCAGGGCAGGATGCGCCGGTTCTGGTGATACCACCGGAGCAGCGGCGCCGGAAGGTGGGAAAGTCGGGAATACTCTGCCATATCGTTCTCCTTTTTCTGTAAAACAACAGGGAAGCCCCCGGCCATTCGCCGGCTCAAAGGCCTCCCTGAATTCTTTCTCTCTGCACACCGGTGTCCGGTGACGGGTCAGCGGATCTTGATGCCGGTATAGTAGTGCTTGAGGATCTCCTTATATGTATAGCCGTCGTGTTCCGCCAGATAGTTGGCTCCCCACTGGCTCATACCCACGCCGTGGCCATAGCCCCGGGTGGTGAATACAAACTGCTCCTTCCGGGCATTGTATTCCACCTCGAAGCAGGTGGAGCGAAGGTTGAAGTCCAGCAGGCTCTCCCGGACATTGCGCCCGGTGATGGCTACGCCGCGGCTCACATCGCCGCCCTGGGACTTATCTTCGCCGCCGATCTCCACCCGGCCCACATAGTCGCCCGATGCCATCTCGTCATAGTCGATGAGAATCCAGTCCTCGGGGTCCAGGCCGCAGTTATAGAGGTCGATGCCGTAGGTTTCGTCCACCGCGTCGGCAAAGTCCTCCTCGCTGATGGTGTACTTGCCCTCATAATAGGGGGAGAGCTCATCGTACTCGCTGTCCACCGGCTGGAGGTAGGGCAGGTTGGTGCCCCACACCGACTTGGCGCTGGCGGTGGTGCCGCAGCTCACCGAATGGTAGACGGCATTGATGTAGTCGCCGTTGTAGTAGCAGGCCTCGCCGAATACCGCGTCCACTGCCTTCTTCACCTCCCGGCTCACGCTGCTGCGCAGGTTCACCGCCGGGTAGATGCCCACCTGGTTGGAGTATTTCACATAGGTGTAGGTGGCCACCACCTGGGCCTTGATCGCCTCGGGGTGCAGGGCGCCCCGGGTCTCGCTTTCGACAATCTCGCTCACCAGGTCGTAGGCATTCATCCGGGTCAGGCGGCCGTTGTACATCACTGCCAGCTCCTCGTCTGCCAGGTCGCCGTCCACCTCGTGGTCGCCCTCCTCTTCCTCCTCCTCGGAACTGGAGGGGCGGCTGGGGCGCGGTGGCCGGCTGGAAGAACTGGACGAGCTGGAGGAACTGCTTTCCGGCTGACTGGAGGAGCTGGACGGACTGGATGAGCTGCTCTCCGGCTGACTGGAAGAGCTGGACGAACTGGGCGAACTACTCTCCGGCTGGCTGGAGGAGCTGGTGGAGCCGGACTCCTCCTCGGCATAGGGATTATCGCCACCATAGAGGTCGTACCAGATCCGGGGCATGAGCGGGTTGGGGGTCTTGTAGGCCTTGGAGATATCCACTTCCGGATCCTCGCCATCCCGCACCTTCCGGGCCACCACCACAAACCGTGCCTCGGTGAACTCGTAGGAACAGGTGGACAGGGTGATGAGCCGATCCCCGGGCTGGACATCCACCCCGGTGGTAATCAGCGAGCGCTCCCGGACATTTTCCACATAGTCCATGAAGGTCTCCTCGGTGCCGTCCAGGAAGTTGAGGTAGTCGAAGATGGGGCCGTCCTCCGGGCGGGTATTGGCAACAAACATGCCGAACACCTTGTACTCTCCCGGCTCAAAGACACTGTCGAACTCCAAAACGGGATGCTCCTTGTAGAAGTTCATATCCCGGTACTGGAGCAGTGTTTCAAACATGGTGCCGGTGCGCATATTGTGCCCGTACACGATGGTGTTCTGGGTGGTGCGCAGGTTGGTGCGGTAGTCCACAAAGGGGGTTCCATTCTCATTCTCCTCACCATCAAAACCACGGCGGAGGTAGTACTCGTTATCGGTATACTGTACCACCGGATAGGAAAAATCGGTGCCCTCGATCTCCAGATAGCCCACCACATCGGGGTTCTGGCTGTAAAACTCCTCGAACTGGGGCAGGTAGTCCCCGGGCATTCCATTTTCGTAGCTGGGCAGTTCCTCGTCCGAGCTGTCCTCTTCGCTCTCCTCCGAACTCTCCTCAGAGGAGACTGAACTGCTCTCCGGCTGGGAGGGCTTCTCTTCGCTGCGACTAAGCAGGAAAAAGCCACCTGCCGCAGCCAGGATCAGCAGCACAGCCGCTGCCCCGCCGATGAGCCACCGGCGGTGCGGCTCCTCCCCGGCAGTCTGTCCGGAACGGGAAGGCTCCGGATTCTCTGGGGGCAGCAGTGGGCTGCTCTCCGGTTCCGGCTGCGGCTCCTCCGGGTCGGGCAGGAAATGCTCGGCGGCTTCCGCCCCCAGATAGAGCAGCCCCCGTTCCGGCGCAATGAGCCGCAGCCGCTGCCCTGCCCCGGTGGAAACCAGATTGTATTCCAGCGCCATGGGCAGGTTTTCTCCATCCAGCTGGCGGTAGAGCTGCTGAGGGTCCACCCCATCTGCCGGCAGTTCCATCGTGTAGATCTCCCGGCCCAGGAAGCTGCCCAGGAAGGCATATCCCTCCCGGAGCAGCAGCGGCAGGAAGGATTCGGGGTCGCCGGGCAGGCAGAGGATCGCCTGCTGCCGGCTGCGCAGGCCAAAGCCGCAGACACCGCCGGTTCGGAACACCTCGGCAATGGCTGGCACCTCGGCCAGCTCCCCGGGGGCAATCCGCGCCTCGGGGTGGGCCCGGCACCAGGCCTCGGCATCGGCCAGCGCATCGGGGTCGATGCGGGTTTCCAGCCCCAACCCCCGGGTGAGCAGCCGCCGCAGGCCGCCGGGGTGTTCCAGGTCGCCGATGGTCACCAGCACCTGGCACTCCTCCAGGGCATCGGCCAGGGCATCGAACAGTCCCTCGTCC
>Oklahoma_p2__coassemble_1255_pt1 | contig 16057 bp, 23 predicted proteins | sample Oklahoma_p2__metabat2_low_PE_026 | metagenome-assembled genome bin Oklahoma_p2 | reverse complement strand
GGACTGGACAGTGATATCCCCTTCGCCGCCAGCTTTGTGAACCGGCTGTTCTAAAAAAACGGCATCTGCCGGGAGAGGAACTTCCTCTCCCGGTTTTTTTCTTGTCCGGGATTCCGACCGGTTTCGCCAGAATCCCGACCGGGCGGCAGGGTATACTGTTTTCCACAGAACATGGAAAAGGAAGTGGAAAAATGATGAATGTGCGGCGGGGGATCGCCCTGCTTCTGGTGCTGCTGCTGACCGGGTGTACGGCAGAATCGGCGCCGGACCAGCCGGGGGGACGATTTGCCCCGGGGCAGTATCAGGGCACAGGTCAGGGCTATGGCGGCCCCATCACGGTGGAGGTGGAGGTGTCCGCCGACCGCATCGAGGCGGTGAGCATCCTCTCCCACAGCGAGAGCCGGGGCGTCTGCGAGGCGGCATTTGAAGAGATTCCGGCGGAGATCCTGCGGCAGGGCACCCCCTATGTGGAACTGGTTGCCGGGGCGACCTGCACCTCCCAGGGGGTGATCGAGGGAGCGGCAGCAGCGCTGGCAGCAGCAGGCGGAACTTTTACACCACCCGAACCGGAGCCGGAGGTGCGCACCCAGAGGGAACTCTATGCCGGCCTGGTGATTGCCGGGGCAGGGGGTTCGGGCATGATGGCAGCGGCCGAGGCGGTACGCCAGGGCGGTGCCACCGTGCTGGTGGTGGAACAGCAGGACATCATCGGCGGTGAAACCCTCTATGAGCCGATCCTGACGCTGGAGGACGGCACTCTCACCAGCGGCTACGGGCTGCTGGGGAATCTTCGGGCGGAGGTGGAGGCCAGCGGAGCCGAACTGCTCACCGGGGTAAAGCTCACCGGCCTGGAGCTGACCGACGGTCGGGTGACCGGAATCTATGCCGCCGGAGCGGACACCGATTACACCATTCACGCCGGGCAGGGGGTGATCCTGGCCACCGGGGGCTATGGCGGCAACCCGGAGCTGGTGCTGGAGCTGGCTCAGGAGGGCGACACCCCCGCCGGATTGGAACAGCACTTCCGTACCCTGTGCCGGACAAGCTCGGACGGCAGCGGCCTTGTGGCAGCCCAGCAGGCCGGGGCGGCAGCAGTCGGACTGGGGCAGCTCACCTTCCGGGATCACACCCCGGAGCAGGGCCGGCTGAAAGAGGTCTGGTTCTGGGTGGACAGCCAGGGTCGGCGGCTCACCCGTCCTGCCGATGAGTCGGAGTGGGTGGAGCAGCTGCTGGCGCTGTCCGGCGGCGGCGCCTGGGCAGTGGGCCCGGCCCGGTCGGTGGAGGAGCAGCCAGCCGGAACCGTGCCGATTCGCCCCGAGATCCGGCTGGTGACGGCGGCGACACTGGAGGAGCTGGCGGAGCGCATCCAGGCGGACCCGGTGCTGCTCCGACAGGGGGCGGACCAGGAGGCGGAAACGGCAGCCGGAGAGGGGGTTGCCGCCGAATGGCGCACCCTGGTGCTGACCGGCACCCCCGGCGGACTCTGTACCAACGGGCAGGGGGCGGTGCTCCGGGAGGACGGCAGTGTTCTGCCAGGGCTGTACGCTGTGGGAACGGCCGCTGCCGGAGTGGACGATGACGGCTCCCCTCGATACAGCCGGGCGGAGCGGGTCTGCCGGTTCCCGGCACGGGCAGTGCAGGTGGCGCTGGGCAAACCGTCCCTTCCTGAACAAGGAACTGAATGAAGAGAATGATAATCATGCAAAAACAGCGAAATATTATCTGAATTTCTGCTTAAAAGGCAGGAATATTCAATGTTAAATTCATAATTTGCAAGGAAATCCGGAAAAATAGCTTGTCCGACGGGAACCGCTGTGCTATAATGGGCAAAATTCTAACGCTCTGGGAGGATCTTCCTATGCCAACACAGTTTTCTTCGTCATCACTCGGTGTGCGGGGGCTTACACAGGCTGCACTCTGCACTGCCTGTGCCTGCCTGCTGGCGCCGGTGAGCATTCCCATCGGGCCGGTCAGCCTGACGCTGGGGGTCTTTGCCATTCTTCTGGCCGGGGCCCTGCTGCCGCCTACGCTGGCGGTGCTGTCCTCCTGCGGCTATCTGCTGTTGGGTTTTGCCGGGCTGCCGGTGTTTGCAGGGTTTGCAGCCGGCCCCGGGGTGCTGTTTGGCATCACCGGGGGTTATCTGCTGGCCTATCCCGTCATGGCCTGGCTGCTGGCAATGGTCTGTGAGAAGACTCGCAGCCGTGTGGCCCGGATGGGCGGGGTGGTGCTGGCCAACCTCTGCTGCTACCTGCTGGGCACCGGCTGGTTTATGGCAGCCACCGGCAACGGTTTGTGGGCAGCGCTCTCGGCCTGTGTGATCCCCTTTGTGCTGCCCGATCTCGCCAAGGGCTGGTGCGCCCTCTGGCTGGCGGAGCGCCTGCATCGGAGCCTGGGCGCATAATCCCCGGGCGCTGTGCCCATACTGCCCTCCAGGAGGTGAGTGCGTTGAAGCACCCGTTCTGGAGGGCATTTTCCTGGACGCTGGGGGTGTACCTGTTGGGCATTGCGCTGGCGGTCTGGGTGATCGAGCCGCCGGGGGCGCCGGCCGGGGAGCCGGTGCGGGAGGCAGTGCAGTACAGCCCCGACCCGGAGGAGGATCTCATCCTGCTGGGCAGGGTGGAAGGCGAGGAGCCGGTGGCGCTGCTGCTGGGCTTTTTCCCGGCGCAGCAGCGTGTGGCGGCCTTGGCACTGACCGGGGAGGAGCTGGGCAGCACCACTCAGCTGCGGCAGGCGCTGGAGCAGCAGTACGGCCTCACCATTGACGGAACCCTCTCCGGCCCGCCGGAGAGCTGGCGGCGGCTGGTGCAGGGGCTGGGGGCAGCCACCCTTACACTGGAGCAGGACAGCACCGTCCTGCTGGGCAGCGAGCCGGTGATCCTCCGGGCAGGGCGGCAGCGGCTGGACAGCCGCCTTTCGCTGGCGCTGCTTCAGAGCGGGAGCGGCCATGCCGGGGAGCTGGCAGCCGCCTGGTGCAGGCAGTTCTGCCAGGGGGCGGAGATGCTGGGGAGCGAGGAACTGTTCGCCCGGCTCAGCGGCGGGTTTTCGGTGGATTTTGGCTACGCCGGCATCGCCCGGCACCTGCAGGGGCTGGTCTGGCTGGGGCAGCAGGAGACAGCAGCCCAGACGGCCGATCCGGCAGATCGGGCAGGGACGAGGGCGCTGTTTGCCCGCTCCAAGGGGACAAAACCCCCGGATTTATCTATTTCCGATAAAACCGGTCCGAGATGACCCGGTGAAAATAGTGCAAGATTCCACCGGTATTTTTCCGCTTGCCCCCTTGATAAAACGAACCAAATATTATAAGATAGGTAGCGTAGCAAATCCGAAAGGATTGAGCGGGCCGCTGTATGCGGCGAGATTATGAGAGAAGGAGGCAGCTTGTCATGACATTTGAGAAGGTACAGAAGATTCTGGCCGAGCAGCTGGAACTGGATGCCGATGAGATCACCCTGGATTCCAGCCTGGTTGAGGACCTGGGCATCGACAGCCTTGACTTTGTGGATATCGTAATGAGCCTGGAGGACGAATTCGACACCGAATTCCCCGAGGAGGATATGACCGACATTAAGACCGTAGGCGATATCGTCAAGTACATTGAGGATAAGCTCCAGTAAGCATCAAAGCAGATAAGGGGGCTCCCGTCCATGGACGGGAGCCCCCTTTTTTGTGCAGGATCTGGTATTGTGCAATCTGCTGGGGGAAGCCCCGATGGATTGGCGCATCTTCCAAATCGAATGTCTCCGTCCGGAAAACTCTTGCCCTCCTCTGGCAAAACACCGTATAATAAAGAAAAAACCGGGTGCAGGGGCATGGCGCTTCCGTCCCGGACGAATTTTCTCTGAAAGGTGGAATTGATTATGGAACTGGTTGTACGCACTGTCACCCGTCCGGAACTGGACAAGGCCGTGGAAGTGGAAGAAAAGGCAATGAAGGGTTTCGGCTATCTGCGTGATGTATCGGAGCTGTTCCTGTCCGATGAGGTAGGCCCGCTGCTGGGCGCCTATAAGGACGGCGAGGAGTTGGTGGGCATCGCCAAGTATACCGTTCTGGCCGACCACACCGCCTGGATGGAAACCCTGCGTGTGGCGCCGGAGTATCAGCGCCAGGGTGTGGGCCGCCGGCTCTATGAGGAGTTCCAGAAGCTCTCCAGGGAGAAGGGCGTGGAGTCGATGGCCATGTTCACCGGCCTCAAGAATATCCCCAGCTATTCGCTGGCACGGGTATTCGGTCTGGACACTGCCGGCCGCTACCGCGAGTTCCAGCTGGACCTGGCTGGTGCCGAAATGCCTGCGGAAACCGGCGACTTCAAGCCCGTGGGAGAGGACGAGGCGGTGGAGCTGCTGATGGCGCTGGGGGATAAGTACGAGGGCTTTGTGATCTTCAACCGCACCTTCATGCATATCAACGAGCCGATCATCCGTCAGCTGGCGAAGGAGGGCAAGGTTCTCCGGGACGAGGCCACCGGCAGCGTGATGGCCTTCGGCAACCGCTTCCTGGAGAAGCGCTCGGTACAGATCGCCATGATGGGCGGCGACTATGACAAGTGCATCGCCTGGGCCATCAAGGTCGGACTGGAAAAGGGCGTGCCTCAGGTCGTCACCGAAGTGCCCCTGGACGATGAGGCACTGGGTCAGGTCTTTGCCGACCATGGCTTCCGGGCAGCCGCAGAGCTGCAGGTCATGAGCGGCCCGGCCTGCTGAGTTTTCCTAAAACAATGCAAAACCGCCCCTGGAGCCGTTCCGGGGGTGGTTTTTTATGGGGAAAAGGCGGGTGCGCTCTTGCGAAAGCGCCCGGGAACAGGTATAATAAACTGGTATAACCGTTTCACACCGCACCTGCCCAAAACCGGGGAGGGAGCGTAACTTTTTGATCGAGAACGGAAGGAAAGGAAGAAAGACGAATGGCTGACCAGAAAAAGATGGTAGAAAGCATCACATCCATGGATGTGGACTTTGCCCAGTGGTACACCGATGTGGTAAAGAAGGCGGAGCTGGTGGATTATGCTCCGGTGCGCGGATGCATGATCGTTCGACCGTATGGCTGCGCCATCTGGGAGAATATCCAGAAGATCCTGGACGACAAGTTCAAGGCAACCGGACATGAGAATGTGATGATGCCGCTGTTTATCCCCGAGAGCCTGCTCCAGAAGGAGAAGGACCATGTAGAGGGCTTTGCCCCCGAAGTGGCCTGGGTGACCACCGGCGGTGCGGAGCAGCTTTCGGAGCGTCTGTGCGTGCGCCCCACTTCCGAGACCCTGTTCTGCGATCACTTTGCCCATGTGGTACACTCCTACCGCGACCTGCCCAAGCTCTACAACCAGTGGTGCTCGGTAGTGCGCTGGGAAAAGACCACCCGCCCCTTCCTGCGTACCATGGAGTTCTGGTGGCAGGAGGGCCACACCCTGCACGAGACTGCTGAGGAGGCCAAGGCTGAAACCCGCCAGCAGCTGGAAGTGTATGCCGAGGTGTGTGAAAAGTACCTGGCAATCCCGGTGATCCGCGGCCGCAAGACCGATAAGGAGAAGTTTGCCGGCGCCGAGGCCACCTACACCGTCGAGGCCATGATGCACGACGGCAAGGCTCTGCAGAGCGCCACCTCCCACTACTTCGGCGATGGCTTTGCCAAGGCCTTCGACATCACCTTCCAGGGCCGGGACAACCAGCTCCATCACCCCCACCAGACTTCCTGGGGTATGTCCACCCGCATCATCGGCGCCATCATCATGACCCACGGCGATGACAACGGCCTGGTGCTGCCTCCGGCTGTGGCCCCCATCCAGGTGGTCATCGTTCCGGTGGCCCAGCACAAGCCCGGCGTTCTGGAAAAGGCCGAGGAGCTGCGCCAGAAGCTCTCTGCCTTCTGCCGTGTCAAGAGCGATGTTTCGGATAACTCCCCCGGCTGGAAGTACGCCGAGTACGAGATGAAGGGCGTGCCCCTGCGCCTGGAGATTGGCCCCCGGGATATCGAGGCCGGCCAGTGTGTTCTGGTGCGCCGCGACAACCGCGAGAAGGTAGTGGTCAAGCTGGACGAGCTGGAGACCAAAATCCCCGAGCTGCTCCAGGCTGTGCACGATGGCCTGTACGAGCGCGCCCTCCAGAACCGCAAGAACCGCACCTTCACCGCCACCACCTTTGAGGAGATGAAGCGCCTTGCCAACGAGGAGAGCGGCTTTGTTGAAACCATGTGGTGCGGCGACCTAGAGTGCGAGATGAAGGTCAAGGAAGAGGCCGGCCTCACCTCCCGCTGCATGCCCGACGAGCAGAAGCACATCGGCGATGTCTGCCCCATCTGCGGCAAGCCTGCCAAGACCAGCATCATCTGGGGCAAGGCCTATTAAGCTGCTGCCCAAAACAGAATTTCCCCTGCAACAGAACAGCGTTCTCCCGGAATAAATCCGGAGGGGCGCTGTTTTTATGTCCGGGGAAATAAAAAAGCCCCCTGCCGGTAGGCAGAGGGCAAGGGGGACGGTTACTGGGCGGCGGTGCGGGGCTTGCGGTTCTTGTACTGGATGCGGTTGCGGATGGAGAGTAGCGCTGCAATCATGTACATGGCAGCTGCCAGCACAAAGGGGTAGAGCGGATTGAGCCCGTAGGCAAAGGCGGCGATGAGCGGGCCAAAGGTGCGCCCCAGCGAGATAAAGGCATTGAACAGGCCGGAGATGGTACCGGTTTCGGACTTGTCCTCGTCCTTCATCATCATCACCTGCAGGATGGGCATGGTGATGGCGTTGCAGGTGTAGTAGAGCAGCGCCACACCCAAGAAGGCCGGAATGCTGTGACTGGCCAGGAGCATGGCGGTGATGGACACCGAGCAGAGCCCCAGGATCACGGTGATGGACTTGCGCACATCGGTGTGCTTGTTGATCCACATATTGATGGTGGAGTTGGCGATGATGGCAATGACGCCGATCAGGGCCTTGAAGTAGCCGTTATAGGAGGTGGGGAAGCCGAACTGGTCCCGCAGGAAGTAGCCGAAGTAGTTGTCGTAGCTCATCATGGCAAAGCCGAAGCAGAACACGATGGCCAGATAGACACCCATGGCGGCATCCACCCGACGCATCGAGGTGGTCATCGAGGTGACGGGGTTGATCTTGGTAAAGTCGATCTTCTCGGTGGAGAGGGTGCGGCCGGGAGCATCCCGCAGCACCAGCAGGGTGACGATGCCCAGCACCGAGGCTGCACCGATCTGGGCATAAAAGACGGCCATCAGGCTGTAATCACCGATCACGCCGCCGATGAGGTAGCCGATGCAGGTGCCCACCGACTGCAGCATGGCAAACATGGCCAGGTACTGGCCGCGGTTTTCCGAATCGCTGACGCTGATGAGGTAGGAGAGGGCATTGACAGCCAGCGCACCGTTGAGCAGACCGCTGATGACCCGGGCAAACAGCAGCATGGGCACGCCCCGGGCAATGGAGAAGAAGAACTGCCCCAGGGCATAGCCGAAGAAGCCCACTGCCATCAGCTGGGGGTAGGGCTTGCGGTCGCCCATCTTGCCCCAGAAGGGGCTGGCGAAGAAGGAACAGAGGCTCATCACCGAAAAGGCCACACCATTGATGTAGGACGGCGCCTGGATCATCTGCAGGAAGGCCGGCGTAATGGAGTGTACAAAGTTGGAGACGATGGTGAAGCCAAAGTAGATCAGGAAGAACTTGAGAACCGATCGGTTTTTCATGGGAAATCCACCTTTTTTCTGTAATCATCGGGCAGCTGCCCGGTTTACAGCGCACATCATACCGCTGACTGGCAAAATGTACAGCCACTTAACAGCCAGATCAGTGTAATCGGCCAATGGGGCGGGAGCAGGCGCAGCCTGCGGATCGTCCGGCCAAAAAATCAGTATAATCGCTGCACTGTCAGCTATTATAGCATTTTAACCCAGGCGAATACAACTGCCCACCCCGAAAAATCGACTGGTTTTGTCTGTAGTATACTATTTATATATAGGGCCGCCTGGCAGACCCTTGTGCCGGGCAAAAAAATCTGCTATGCTGAAGGTGAGAAAAAACGACCCCGAACCCACCCCGGAAGGAGGCGGCGACGCTGGAGAAAATCAAGAACAGCGCAGCGCGATGAAGCAGGTGACCCGGAACGCTTTGATTCTGGGGGCGGTAGAGGTAGTTTTGGGAGTTTTGATTTATTTTGATCTGCTGGGGCTGCTTTCAAATCTGCACCTGCACTGGCGGATTCATACAGCTATGGGTTTTCCGGTCACTTACATGGGGGCCTGGCTGCTCTACTGGTGCGGCAAGCTCTGGCAGCAGGCAGACGACCCGGAGCAGTGGCGGCAGACAGTGCGCCAAATAGAGAAGGGGATAAGCACCCCTCCGATCATAGCCCTGGTGTATGTGGTGGGGCTGATAGCAGCGGAAAGAGCGCTCTGGAAAACTTCCTATGCCGTAATCAGCATTCTGATGGTGGGCCTCCTCTTCCTGTTATTTCTGCCGCTTCTTCGGAAGATGCGGCGCCTGTAAGCGGTATCGGGAACCGGCCTGCACCGACTGTTGGCTGGGCAGGCCGGTTTTGTTGTGAAAACGCACAATTTCCCGGCTGCGAATCGTACATTTCACAGAAATTTATAGAAAATGCAAATTTGGGGGCATTTCTCGAAAAAAACCTTGCAATCGGCTCCCCCACATGCTATTATAATTAAGCGTGACTGCACAAGATATGCGATGAAGCGAGAGGTTGCCGCAACCATGCGGGTAATTTTCGCCGAGTATGTCCGATTTTAAACCGGGCGACTTCACTTTTGAATACTGAACGGGAATCCTGTGGAGAACTTCTTCTCCGGCGGGAGTTCTCATCGTCAGCCCTCCGGTCAGGCCGGTGGGGAAAAGGTAGGTTCCGGGTAAACAGCGCGGTTTTCAACTTGAAAATCAGGGCGGTTTGGCCGGTTTTTTCTATGAAGAGCGATGAAACACCCGGCAGGGTGTTCAGTAGGAGGCGTCGCTGCAAAACAAATTATTAGGGAGGCGATGAATGTGGCAGTCAAGGAAAAAATCAGAATCAGACTGAAGGGTTATGATCACCGTCTGGTGGATCTTTCGGCAGAAAAGATCGTGGAAACAGCGAAGCGTACCGGCGCAAGAGTGTCCGGCCCGATTCCGCTGCCCACCGAGCGCGAGATCGTTACCATCCTGCGCGCTGTTCATAAGTACAAGGACAGCCGTGAGCAGTTTGAGACCAGAACCCACAAGAGACTCATTGACATCCTGAGACCCTCGAACAAGACTGTTGAGGCTCTCACAAGTCTGGAGCTCCCTGCCGGTGTCGAGATCGAGATCAAGCTGTAAACCAGTAATTCTCGGTGTTCACCGGGTCATGTCGGCGAAAGTCGACCAATAACCTTAGGAGGTAGGAAAGAAATGCAAAAGTACATTATCGGCAAGAAGATCGGTATGACTCAGCTCTTTGATGAGAACGGCAAGTTCATTCCGGTTACTGTCATCGAGGCAGGTCCCTGCATCGTGACCCAGAAGAAGACAATCGAAAACGACGGCTACGAAGCCGTGCAGATCGGTTACGGCGAGGTGACTGAAAAGCACCTGAACAAGCCGATGAAGGGCCACTTTGCCAAGGCTGACGTGGCTGCCAAGAAGTTCCTGCGGGAATTCCGTGCAGATAACTGCGGTGAAAAGAATGTCGGCGATCTGATCAAGGCCGATACCTTCGCGGCTGGCGACAAGGTAGATGTCTGCGGTATCAGCAAGGGTAAGGGTTACCAGGGCGTTATCAAGCGTTTCGGCGCTCACTCCCTGAAGGATACCCACGGTACCGGTCCTGTGCACAGACATGCCGGTTCCAACGGTGCCAACTCCACCCCCAGCCGTGTATACAAGGGCAAGATCCTGCCCGGCCACATGGGTGTTGAGCAGGTGACTGTTCAGAACCTGGAAGTAGTAAAGGTTGACGCAGAGAATAACCTGATCGCTCTCAAGGGCGCCATTCCTGGCCCCAAGGGCGGCATCGTTACCATCACAGACAGCGTCAAGGCGTAAGGAAGGAGGAGTACACAATGCCAAAGGTAACAGTTTATGATATGACCGGCAAAAGCGTTGGGGAAATGAACCTTTCGGACGCCGTGTTCGGCATCGAGCCGAATGCAGCAGTTATGCACGCTGCAGTCGTTAACTACCTGGCCAACCAGCGTCAGGGCACTCAGTCCACTCTGACTCGCGCAGAGGTTCGCGGCGGTGGCCGCAAGCCCTGGAGACAGAAGGGCACCGGCCATGCAAGACAGGGTTCCATCCGCGCTCCCCAGTGGACACACGGCGGTATCGCCCTGGGCCCGAAGCCCCGCGACTACAGCTACTCGCTCAACCGCAAGGTAAAGCGTCTGGCTATCAAGTCCGCTTTCTCCACCAAGGCTCTGGAGGAGAACATCATCGTTGTGGACAACATTGATGTGACCGAGTACAAGACTAAGACCGTTGTGGCTATGCTCAAGGCTCTGGGCGTTGAAAAGAAGGCGCTCATCGTAATGCCTGAGAAGAACGAGCAGTTCATCAAGAGCGCAGCCAATATCCCGGGCGTCAAGACCGCTCTGGTAAACACACTGAACACCTACGATGTCCTGAACGCCGGCAAGTTCATCATTGCCAAGGACGCCGTAGCCAAGCTCGAGGAGGTGTACGCATAATGAAGGCACCGCAGGATATCATCCTTGCTCCTGTTATCACAGAAAAGAGCATGGCAGGCATCGCCACCAAGAAGTACACCTTCAAGGTTGCTTGCGACGCTAACAAGATTGAGATTGCCAAGGCAATCGAGTCCCTGTTCCCTGGCACCAAGGTTGCCAAGGTAAACACCATGAACGTAGCCGGCAAGGCCAAGCGCATGGGTATGAACCAGGGCTACAGATCTGACTGGAAGAAGGCCATCGTAACTCTCGCCGAGGGATCCAATGGCATCGAGTTCTTCGAGACGATGCTGTAAGAGGCCGCGTGAACCAGTACGCTGCCAGTATGGGATTGGCTCATAATCCCGCCAACTAATATGAGGAGAGTGAAACCGCAATGGCTATCAAAAAGTTCAAGCCCACCAGCCCCAGCCGTCGTCAGATGACTGTGACTGATTACTCCGGGCTTTCCAAGGTTGCTCCCGAGAGAAGCCTGCTCGTAAGCCTGAAGCAGAACTCCGGCCGCAACAACACCGGTAAGATCACCGTCCGCCACAGAGGCGGCGCCAACCGCAGAAAGTACCGCATCATCGACTTCAAGAGAGACAAGGCCGGTATCCCCGCCACCGTTCTCACCCTGGAGTACGATCCCAACCGTTCCGCTCACATCGCGCTGATCCAGCACGAGGACGGCGAGAAGCGCTACATCATCGCTCCCGCTGGCCTGTCCGTTGGTGACACCGTAGTGTCCGGCGCCGGCGCTGACATCAAGCCCGGCAACGCACTGCCGATGGTGAATATCCCGGTTGGTACCTTTATCCACAACATCGAAATGCACCCCGGCAAGGGCGCACAGCTTGCCCGTTCCGCTGGCGTTATGGCTCAGCTGATGGCTAAGGAAGGCGCTTACGCCCTGATCCGGCTCCCCTCCGGTGAGCTGAGAAATGTACCCGTAGAGTGCATGGCTACCATTGGTCAGGTAGGCAATACCGATCACGAGAATGTGAACTACGGTAAGGCCGGCCGCAGAAGACACATGGGCTGGCGTCCCACCGTACGCGGTTCTGTCATGAACCCGAACGATCACCCCCACGGTGGTGGTGAAGGCAAGAGCCCCGTTGGTCGTCCCGGCCCTGTTACCCCTTGGGGCAAGCCTGCACTGGGCTACAAGACAAGAGCGCATAAGAACCGCTCCAACAAGTTCATTGTAAAGCGCCGCAACGACAAGTAAGGCGCGCTGAAAGGAGGAGTAACTGATGGGTAGAAGCATCAAGAAGGGCCCGTTCGTGCAGCCTGTGCTGCTCAAGCGCGTCAGAGAGATGAATGAAGCCGGCGAGAAGAGAGTTCTCAAGACCTGGAGCCGTGCCTCGACAATTTTCCCGGAGTTTGTAGGACATACCTTCGCCGTTCATGACGGCCGCAAGCATGTTCCGGTATATGTGACCGAAGATATGGTAGGCCACAAGCTGGGAGAGTTCGCTCCCACAAGAACATACAAGGGCCACGCTGGCTCTAAGACAAGTAACACCGGTAAGTAATAGCCGAGAGGAGGAGAACAAATGGAAGCAAGGGCTTATCTGAAATATGCCCGTATCGCACCCCGTAAGGTGCAGATCGTGCTTGATCTGATCCGGAACAAGCCGGTTGACCAGGCTATGGCTATCCTCAAGCACACACCCAAGGCTGCTTGTGAGCCGCTGGAGAAGCTTCTGAAGTCGGCTATTGCAAACGCCGAGAACAACCACAACATGGACAAGAACAACCTGTATGTGGCAGAGTGCTTCGTGGCTCCTGGCCCGGTTCTCAAGAGAATGAGACCCCGCGCTCAGGGCCGTGCCTTCAGAGTACTGAAGAGAACATCGCACATCACAATCGCTCTCCGCGAGAGAGACTAACCAGAGGAGGAGGTAAACTATGGGTCAGAAAGTAAATCCGCACGGTCTTCGTGTTGGTGTAATCAAGGACTGGGACTCCCGCTGGTTTGTAAGAGACGATGTGTTTGGAGATACCCTCGTAGAGGACTACAACCTCCGCAAGGTCCTGAAGAAGAAGCTGTATGACGCCGGCATCGCCAAGATCGAGATCGAGCGCGACGCCACTAAGGTAAGAATCCATCTGCACTGCGCTCGTCCCGGTATCGTTATCGGCAAGGGCGGCTCCGAGATCGAGAAGCTGCGCCTCGAGTGCGAGAAGATGATCAATAAGAACAGAGCTGAAAAGCTGGCTGTACTGGTAAATGTTGTTGAGGTCAAGCAGCCCGACAAGAATGCCCAGCTGGTAGCAGAGAGCATCGCTGCTCAGCTCGAGAACCGCGCTTCCTTCCGCCGCACCATGAAGCAGGCTATCAGCCGTGCCATGCGTCTGGGCGCAAGAGGTATCAAGGTTCAGCTCTCCGGCCGTGTAGGCGGCGCTGAGATCGCAAGAGTAGAACAGTATCATGAGGGTACCATTCCGCTGCAGACCCTGCGCGCTGATATCGACTATGGTTTCGCCGAGGCTCACACCACTTACGGTAAGCTGGGCGTCAAGGTTTGGATCTACGCTGGTGAGGTTCTCGCAGAGAAGAGGACTCGCAAGGAAGGAGGCAACAAGTAATGCTTCTGCCTAAGAGAGTAAAATACCGCCGTGTCCACAGAGGTAGAATGAAGGGCGTGGCAACAAGAGGAAACAAGGTTTCCAACGGTGAGTTCGGCCTGCAGACCCTGGAGCCGGCATGGATCACCTCCAACCAGATCGAGGCAGCTCGTATTGCCATGACCCGTTACATCAAGCGTGGTGGTCAGGTTTGGATCAAGATCTTCCCCGACAAGCCCATCACCAAGAAGCCCGCTGGTACTCGAATGGGTTCCGGTAAGGGCGCTCCCGAGCAGTGGGTAGCCGTGGTTAAGCCCGGCCGCGTCATGTTCGAGATCGGTGGCGTTTCTGAGGAGCTGGCTCGCGAGGCTATGCGTCTGGCTTCCTACAAGCTGCCCGTTAAGTGCAAGTTCGTAAAGAAGGAAGAGGAGGTTGAGAAGTAATGAAGGCATCTGAGATTAGAAACCTCTCCGTCCAGGAGCTGAACGAGAAGCTCTCCGATCTGAAGAGCGAGCTTTTCAACCTGCGTTTCCAGCACGCGATCAACCAGCTCGACAACCCCATGCGTCTTGGCGCTGTTAAGAAGGACATCGCCCGTGTAAAGACCATCATCCGGGAGAAAGAGCTCGCTGAGCGCAAGTAACTTTGAAAGGAGGACAACAGAGTGTCTGAGAGAAATCTGAGAAAGACCAGAGTGGGCAAGGTAGTAAGCAACAAGATGGATAAGACCGTCGTAGTTGCAATCCAGGACAATGTCCGTCACCCCCTCTACAAGAAGATCATCAAGCGCACCGTAAAGCTGAAGGCCCACGATGAGCTCAACAGCTGCAACATCGGCGATACCGTAAAGGTTATGGAGACCCGTCCCCTTTCCAAGGATAAGAGATGGAGAGTAGCCGAAATTATCGAGAAGGCCAAGTAAGATCACTGTTTTCTCGCTTTATTTGTACGAATACAAACACATCAGTTTAAGCGCCTGCATAAAAACGGTTGCAGGCAGTCCTCGGTGGTAGGACCCCCGAAGCTGGTAAACTGAGTTGAACCGAAAGGAGGAATGCACTGTGATCCAGATGCAGACCTATCTCAATGTTGCGGATAACACCGGAGCCAGAGAGCTCATGTGCATCCGCGTTCTGGGCGGCACCCGCAGAAGATACGCCAACATCGGCGATGTTGTAGTATGTTCCGTTAAGAAGGCAGCCCCGGGCGGTATGGTAAAGAAGGGCGATGTAGTGAAGGCTGTTATCGTTCGTTCCGCCAAGGGACTGAGAAGAGACGATGGCACTTACATCCGTTTCGATGAGAACGCCGCCGTTATCATCCGTGACGACAAACAACCCCGGGGCACACGAATCTTTGGGCCAGTAGCCCGTGAGCTTCGTGAAAAGGATTATCTCAAGATTTTGAGCCTGGCTCCCGAAGTGCTTTAATTGGAGGAGTTTGACAGATGAACAATATTCATGTTAAAACTGGCGATACCGTCGTTGTTCTGTCAGGCAAAGACAAGGGCAAGCAGGGTAAGGTTCTCGAGGTAAGCCCGAAGGAGAACAAGGTAATTGTAGAGGGAATCAATGTGGTTTCCAAGCATGTAAAGCCCCGCCGTGCCGGCGAAACCGGCGGCATCCTGAAGGTGGAAGGCCCCATGCATGCCTGCAAGGTTATGCTGGTTTGCCCCAAGTGCGGTAAGCCCACCCGCCTGGCCCATAAGATCAACGCTGACGGCACAAAGCAGCGCGCCTGCAAGAAGTGCGGCGAAACTTTCTAAGTGAGGAGGATTGAGAACATGGCAAGAATGAAAGAATTCTATGTAAATGAAGTAGCTCCCGCTCTGAACAAGAAGTTCGGCTACAAGAGTGTCATGCAGATCCCCAAGCTGGACAAGATCGTCGTGAATGTCGGCTGCGGCGAAGCCCGCGACAACCAGAAGATGATCGACGCCATTATGGGCGATATTGCTACCATCACCGGCCAGAAGCCCTGCGTATGCCGGGCCAAGAAGTCGGTAGCGAACTTTAAGCTCCGCGAGGGCATGGTAGTAGGTGTCAAGGTGACACTCAGAGGCGATATGATGTACGAGTTCCTCGATAGACTGTTCAGCGTGGCTCTGCCCCGCGTAAGAGACTTCAGAGGTATCAGCGCCAATGGCTTCGATGGCCGCGGCAACTTTGCCTTCGGTCTGAAGGAGCAGCTTATCTTCCCTGAGATCGAGTACGATAAAATCGACAAGGTACGCGGTATGGACATCGCTTTTGTTACAACCGCTAAGACTGACGAAGAGGCCAAGATGCTCCTTGAGCTGATGGGCGCTCCGTTCGAGAAGTAAGGGGGAATTTAAGTGGCTAAGAAGTCCATGATCAACAAGCAGCAGAGAACACCTAAATTTTCCACAAGAGCCTACAACAGATGCAAGATCTGCGGCAGACCCCATGCCTACCTGAGAAAGTACGGCATCTGCCGTATCTGCTTCCGCGAGCTGGCCTACAAGGGTCAGATCCCGGGCGTCAAGAAGGCAAGCTGGTAAGTTAGTTTAAGGAGGTTAACGGTATGCATATCACCGACAGCATCGCTGACATGCTGACACGCATCCGGAATGCAGGTGCCGCAAAGCACGAAACAGTGGATGTACCCGCTTCCAAGATGAAGAAGGCGATCGCCCAGATTCTCCTGGATGAAGGTTACATCAAGAGCTTCCAGCTGATCGAAGACGGGAAGCAGGGCATCATTCGGATCGTTCTCAAGTACGGCGAGAACAAGACTTCGGTTATTTCCGGTCTCAGACGCGTTTCTAAGCCCGGTCTGAGAATTTATACAAACTGCGAGGATATGCCCAAGGTCATGAAGGGCCTGGGTATTGCCATCGTAT
>Oklahoma_p2__coassemble_1185_pt1 | contig 16860 bp, 18 predicted proteins | sample Oklahoma_p2__metabat2_low_PE_026 | metagenome-assembled genome bin Oklahoma_p2 | reverse complement strand
CTGCACAGCTGAGCCAGCAGCTGATCCTTGCTCGGCAGCTTAGCGATAGCCTCGATGCCAGCCTTGTCAAAGATCTTGCCCTCTACCATACCGGCCTTCAGATTGAAGTTAGCCTTGGCCTCCTCAGCGTAATCGTTGAGGATCTTGGCAGCGGATACGGGATCGGTATCGCTGATCGCAATGGCGGTGGTACCCTCGAAGTACTCGTTGAGTCCCTCGTAACCAGCCTCCTTGGCAGCCAGACGCAGCATAGTGTTCTTGGCTACGAAGTAATCAACGCCAGCTTCGCGCAGCTGCTTACGCAGCTTGGTATCGTCCTCTACGGAAATACCCTTATAGTCAACAACGACGCAGGTAACGGCGCTGTCCAGCTTCGCCTTGAGCTGATCTACGATTTCCTTCTTCGCCTGAATTGTTCTCTCGTTCGGCAATTCGTTCACCTCCCAATAAAAGTGGATACAAAAAGCTCCTCCCAGCGCCGCTGGAAGGAGCAAAATACATCAAAAACAGATCCATTTTGCATCAGTCTTCCTCGGCAGGTGGGCCAAAGCCCTTTATGTTATAAAACACCTGCTGTCTTAAGAAACATGACAGCTTTTATATTATAGCGAAGAAAGCTGTTTCTGTCAAGACTTTTCTGCGAAATTCCGGGATATTTTTTCCGGGGCGATGCTGCCCCAAAACGCAAAAAAGGGACTGCCGGAGCAGTCCCTTTTTATCTTCCGTTAAACAGAGATCTTAGTTGTTCTCAGCGGGAGCAACCGCAGCGTAACGGCCGGGGTTGATCTTGATGCCAGGGCCCATGGTGGAGGCAATCACGCAGGAACGGATGTACTGACCCTTGGCAGCGGCAGGCTTAGCGCGCACGATGGCAGTCATCAGGGTCTCGAAGTTCTCCTGGAGCTTCTCGGCACCGAAGGAAGCCTTGCCGATGGGGCAGTGGATGATGTTGGTCTTGTCCAGACGGTACTCGATCTTACCAGCCTTGGCCTCGGTTACGGCACGGGCAACATCAGGAGTAACGGTACCAGCCTTGGGGTTGGGCATCAGGCCGCGAGGACCGAGCACCTTACCCAGACGGCCGACAATACCCATCATGTCGGGGGTAGCAATTACAACGTCGAAGTCCATCCAGTTTTCGTTCTGGATCTTCTGCATCATATCCTCAGCGCCTACATAGTCAGCGCCGGCAGCCAGAGCCTTGTCCACGTTCTCGCCCTTGCAGAATACGAGGGTGCGAACGGTCTTACCGGTACCGTTGGGCAGTACAACTGCGCCACGAACCTGCTGGTCAGCGTGACGGGAGTCAACGCCCAGACGGATATGAGCCTCAACGGTTTCATCAAACTTAGCCTTAGCAGTCTTAGTGCAGAGGTCGATAGCCTCTGCGGTATCGTACAGCTTAGCGCTGTCAAACAGCTTGGAGCTGTCCTGGTACTTCTTACCGTGTTTCATTGAATGTATCCTCCTTAAGAGTGGTGTATAGCGGAAATGTTCCTCCCACTCGGACAAATGGCCTCTTAGTCTACTACTTCAATACCCATGCTGCGGGCGGAACCGCAGATCATGCTGGTTGCAGTCTCGATGGATGCAGCGTTCAGGTCGGGCATCTTCTGCTCAGCGATCTGTCTGGCCTGAGCCATGGTGATCTTGCCAACCTTGGTCTTGTTCGGAACGCCGGAAGCCTTGTCCAGACCGGCAGCCTTCTTGATCAGAACAGCAGCCGGAGGGGTCTTGGTGATAAAGCTGAAGGAGCGGTCAGCGTATACAGTGATGACAACGGGAATGATCATGCCCATGTCATTCTTGGTGCGCTCGTTGAACTCCTTGGTGAAAGCCATGATGTTAACGCCATGCTGACCCAGAGCGGGGCCGACCGGCGGTGCAGGAGTTGCCTTTCCTGCCGGGATCTGAAGCTTGATGAAGCCTACTACTTTCTGTGCCATTGTGTTGCACCTCCATAAGATAAGTGGTAAATTTCGGGGAGAAGCAAAGGGTGAAAAGCGGCTCCCCTCCCACAGGCAGCACCCTGCTGCCTTTGCGTATCAGCCGACCCGTACAACGAGGCCGTGGATCGGCTACCTCAAAGGAAATTAGTCCAGTGCGCGGACCTGACCGAGTTCCAGCTCGACAGGAACATCCTTGCCCATCATGGACACGACGACCCGCACATAGTTTTTCTCGGGGTCCAGTGCTTCCACGGTTCCGATGAACCCATCCAGGTAACCGGATACCACATTGACCGAATCGCCCACAGCGAAGTTGACTTCCACCTTGCCGGTATCAACGCCAAGACGGGCCACCTCTTCATCGGTGAGCGGTACGGGCTTGGAACCCGGTCCCACAAAACCGGTCACGCCCCGGATGTTGCGTACAACATACCAGGAGTCATCGGTCATGATCATCTTGACCAGGACATAGCTGGGGAAGAGCTTGCGCTCGACCTCGCGCTTCTTGTCGTCCTTGATCTCCACCACGGTTTCGGTGGGGACGCGGATCTCCTGGATCAGATCGTGGAGCTTGCGGTTTTCCACCGCGTTTTCAATACTTGTCGCAACCTTGTTCTCATAGCCTGAGTAGGTGTGGACAACATACCATTTTGCAGTATCGGACATTACAGCACCCTCCTTGCCATCAGTTCATTGCGCAGACAAGTCATCGTTTTTTGGAATTGCGTCGGAACGGAAGAAATAAGCCTTACGCTCCCATGAAGAACAGCGATACCAGTTTGGTGATAACGAAGTCGAAGCCGCAGATGATGCATGCGGAGATGATCAGGAATACGATCACGATGCCGGTGTTGTTGAGCACCTGCTTTTTCTCCGGCCATACAACCTTCTTCAGCTCGCCGCGCATATCTTTGAAGTAGCGCTTAATCTTGGCGAGGAACCCGGTCTTAGTTTCGGCATTCGCAGCTTTTGCTGACATCTACTTCCCGCCTTTCGACTACTTGGACTCTCTGTGGAGAGTGTGCTTCCGGCAGAACTTGCAGTACTTCTTCATCTCAAGTCTGTCAGGATCGTTCTTCTTGTTCTTGGTTGTGTTGTAGTTGCGCTGCTTGCACTCTGTGCAGGCCAAGGTAATTTTAACCCTCATTTCGGCACCTCCTGATTAACGGAATTTGTTTGCCTCCCTCGTAAAGGAAACGGTCTCTGCTTATTTTTGGACATAAAAAAATAACCCTTTTAAGAGGTACTACAATAGTACCATATCCCCCGCTGTTCCGTCAACTGTTTTTTTGCCCAAAAAAGCCCGTCACAACGCGGTTTGCTCTGTCAAAAAAATTGTCCGCGCTCCCAAATTTTCCCTCATAGGGGGACCTCTTTCCCCTTCCAGGCTCCAAAATCCCGCTGCAGGCGGTGAATTTTTCCGCTTGGGGTTTGATTGCCGGGGGCAGTTATGCTATCATATATCTGATTAGACCATAATAGGATAGCTATGCCATTGGTATTATAATATGGTATATCCGGATATTCGGAATCGGAGGGATTCTTTGATGATGGAAAAACGCACGATCGGCATCCTGTTCGGCGGTGCCAGCAGCGAGCATGATGTATCGCTGATGTCCGCCACCTCGGTGCTGGAAAATATCGACCGCAAAAAATATGATGTTGTGATGGTGGGCATCACCCGGGACGGACGCTGGCTGCGCTACACCGGCGAGGTGAACAAGCTCATCGACCACTCCTGGGAGGAGGATAGCGGCAACCTGCCCGCCTTCCTCTCGCCGGACCGGGCAGTGCATGGTCTGGTGACCCTTCGGGACGGCCAGGCGGAGACCACCCGGCTGGATGCCGTGTTCCCGGTGATGCACGGCCGCTTTGCCGAGGACGGCTCGATGCAGGGCCTCTGCGACCTGGCCGGGATCCCCTGCGTGGGCCCCGGTGTCTGCTCCAGCGCCATCTGCATGGATAAGGAGTACACCCACATCGTCCTGGATGCCGCCGGCATCAAGACTTCCGACTGGTTCTGCGTGCGCAAGGGAGCAGTTCCCTCGCTGCTCGACCTGGAGGTGAAGATCGCCATCAAACTGGGCGGTTTCCCGGTCTTTGTCAAGCCCTGCAACGCCGGTTCTTCGGTGGGTGTTTCCAAGGTGAAGAGCTCGGATGAGCTGGAGGAGGCCATGATGCTTGCCTTCCAGCATGACCAGAAGCTGCTCATCGAGCGCGCCATCTCCGGCAAGGAAGTGGAGGTTGCTGTGATGGGCAACGACTCGCCGGAGGCCTCGGTGCATGTGGGCGAGATCGTTCCCAAGCTGGAATTCTACGATTACAACTCCAAGTACTACGACGACACCGCCGACCTGTATCTGCCGGCCCGCATCACCGAGGAGGAGACCCAGCTGATCCGTCAGACTGCGGTGAAGGCCTTCAAGGCTCTGGGCTGCCGGGGTCTGGCCCGGGTGGACTTCTTCCTGTTGCCCGACGGCAGCTGTGTGCTCAACGAGCCCAACACCCTGCCCGGCTTTACCAAGATCAGCATGTATCCCAAACTGTTCATCGATTCGGGACTGACCTATCCCGAAATCATCGACCGGCTCATCACCCTGGCAATCGAAGCCGAGTAATCAAATGGAAGGGGGCTTTCCCATGGATCAGCGGCCCATTGGCGTCTTTGACTCCGGTGTGGGCGGCCTTTCGGTGGTGCGGGAGCTGTGCCGTCTGCTCCCCGGCGAGGACATCGTCTACTTTGGCGATGTGGGCCGGGTTCCCTACGGCACCCGCAGCCGGGAGGTCATCTACCGCTATGCCTCGGAGGATCTGCGCTTTCTCCGGGACCGGGGGGTAAAACTCATCGTTGCCGCCTGCGGCACTGCCAGCTCGGTGATCGATTCCGCCCTCACCGACCGGCTCCCCATGCCCTACACCGGTGTGATCGAGCCCACTGCCCGGGCAGCAGCTGCTGCCACCCGCAACAAAACGGTGGGCATCATCGGCACCGATGCCACCATCCGCAGCGGCTCCTTTGTCCGGGCGCTGCAGGCCATCGACCCGGATATCCACCCGGTGGGTCAGGGCTGTGCCCTGCTGGTGCCGCTGGTGGAAAACGGCTACATCAACTTTGACAACCAGGTCACCCGGCTGGTGCTGGAAGACTATCTCCGCCCGATCCGGGAATCGGGTGCCGACACCCTGATCCTGGGCTGCACCCACTTCCCGCTGCTGGCGCCTATCATCGGCGACCTGCTGGGAGACGGGGTCACCCTCATCGACTCCGGCGCCGCCACCGCTGGCTATATCCGGGATCAGCTCCGACAGACCGGTCTGGAAAATCCCCGTGCCGAAGGCGGTGTACAGCGGTACTTCATCTCGGAACACACCGAGACCTTTGCCCGCACCGCCCGGCTCTTCCTGGGGCATGACATCACCGCCGAGTTCGCCCTGGCAGAACTGCCGCTGGAAACGGAGGCAACCCTATGACCCCCCGCCGGACAGCAGTGGAGCTGGAGCTCATCAGCCGCATCGACCAGGACGGGGACTGCACCGAGACCCGGACCTTTGCCCAGGGGGAGCTGACCCATCTGCGGGACAGCCTCACCCTGGCCTATCCCGAACCGGATCAGAGCAGCCGGACCCGGATCCGGCTTTCGGAGAGCGGACAGGCCCTGATTCAGCGCACCGGGGAATTCTCCGGGCAAATCCCGGTCTGCCCGGGCGAATGGGCAGACTTTCTCTATCACACACCCTACGGCGACCTGGAGCTGGCCTGCGAGGGCCTGAGCCTTGCGCTGGAGGAGGAAGATACAGCCGGTCGGCTGGTGCTGCACTACCGCATGGGTACACCGGATGGCCAGGTAATCAGTGAAAATCATATCACCATTCTATATAAGGAGAGTGCAAATTAACATGACAGCAAATCGGATCGCAGACGCACAAAAGCAGCTCGATACCCTGATCCGCACCGCCTATGCCAAGGCGTTCCCGGATAAGGAGATGCGGGACTTCATCATCGAGATCCCCAAGGATACCTCCCACGGAGATTTTGCCTCCAACGCCGCCATGGTCAACGCCAAGAATGCCGGCAAGGCCCCCCGGGACATTGCCGCCGCCCTGCTGGAGAACATGGACTTTGCCGGCAGCTACTTTGTTTCGGCGGAAACCGCCGGCCCCGGCTTCCTGAACTTCCGTCTGGGCCAGAACTGGTTCTCGGATGCCGTGCAGAGCGTGCTGGACTGCGGTGCAGACTACGGCCGCTCGGATTACGGCCAGGGCAAGAAGGTGATGGTGGAGTTTGTATCCGCCAACCCCACTGGCCCGATGCATATGGGCAATGCCCGCGGCGGTGCCATCGGCGACTGCCTGGCCTCCGCCCTGGACTTTGCCGGGTATGAGGTATGCCGGGAGTTCTACATCAACGATGCCGGCAACCAGATCGTCAAGTTCGGCAAGTCGCTGGAAGCCCGCTACCTGCAGCTCTACCTGGGTGAGAACGCCGTGGAGTTCCCGGAAGACGGCTACCAGGGTGAGGACATCAAGGTCCGTGCCAAGGAATTTGCCGACCTGCACGGGGACAAGTATGTGAACGCCCCCTCGGAGAAGCGCACCCAGGCCCTCATCGACTATGCCCTGCCTGCCAATGTGGAAGGTCTGCGTCGGGACCTGGAAAAGTACCGCATCCAGTACGATGTGTGGTTCTCGGAGAAGAGCCTGCACGAGAGCGGTGCTGTCATGGATGTGGTCAAGCTGCTTGCTGACCGCGGCATGACCTACGAAAAGGATGGCGCCATCTGGTACAAGGCCACCGAGTTCGGCGCCGAGAAGGACGAAGTTCTGGTGCGTGCCAACGGCATTCCCACCTACTTCACCGCCGACATTGCCTACCACTACAACAAGTTTGCCGTCCGCGGCTTTGACCGTGTCATCGATGTCTGGGGTGCCGACCACCACGGCCATGTGGCCCGTATGAAGGGCTCGATGGATGCCGTTGGTCTGGATGGCAGCAAGCTGGATGTGGTGCTGATGCAGCTGGTTCGCCTGATGAAGGACGGCCAGCCCTTCAAGATGAGCAAGCGCACCGGCAAGGCCATCACCCTCACTGACCTGCTGGAGGAGATCCCGATCGATGCCGCCCGCTTCTTCTTCAATATGCGGGAGCCCAACTCCACCCTGGACTTCGACCTGGATCTGGCTGTGGAGGAAACCAGCCAGAACCCGGTATACTATGTACAGTATGCCCATGCCCGGATCTGCAGCATTCTCAAGAACCTGGCTGCTGAGGGCATCTCTCCCCGTGCTGTGACCGCTGCAGAGCTGGATCTGCTGGCCACCGGAGAGGAAAAGGAACTGATCCGCAAGCTGGCTACCCTGCCGGAGGAGATCATTGGCGCCGCCAAGAACTATGACCCGGCCCGCCTGACCCACTATGTCATCGACATTGCCACCCTCTTCCACAAGTTCTACAACGCCTGCCGCGTCAAGGGCGAAGAGGAATCTCTGATGCAGGCCCGTCTGGCCCTGTGTATCGCCACCCGCACCGTCATCGAAAATGTTCTGGGACTGCTGAAGATCACCGCCCCGGAATCGATGTAAGCCCATCTGTTTCTGTCTGATCGAAAGGACTGTGACTATGAAGGATTACCCTCCTTTGCCGGACGGACTTCCCCGGATCCTGAGCGCCTCCTCGGCGCTTGCCTCCTGGCCCGATTCGGTCTGCCGGGTGCTGGATGCCCCGGAACTGAAAGAACTTGCCCCTGCCCCGGACGGTTGGATCGCCGGACGGCTGCGCCGTCTGCCGCTCTGCAATGAGGACAACGAACCGCGGCGCATCCGGGATCTCTCTGCCGGCTATGCCGAGCAGGGCTTTGAACTCCGTGCGCTGGGTGCCCGGCTGCTGCTGGCCGATGGTGTTACCACAGTGGCTGAAGCAAGGGCTGCTGTGCTGGGCGGCCGCCAGACCGGCCTGCCGGTAATGGTCTGCGTGGAACTGGACGATGAGGGTGAAACACCGGAGGGGGTTCCCTTTGCCTCGATCCTGGCCTCGGTGCAGCATCTGGGGGCCTCTGCCGTGGGGTTCCGCTGCAGCGGGGACCGCATCGACACCCTGAGCATTCTGGGCCAGCATGCAGCCTTTGCACAGGTACCGCTAATGCCGGTGCTGCGATCCCGGGGGCGCCAGCCGGAGGAGATCCAGGTGCATGCCATGCAGGCACTGCGGGCCGGCGGAGACCTGTTCCTGCTGGGCAATGCCATCGACGATGCCCAGCTGGCTGCCGCCGAACAGGCCCTGGCCGAGTTCCGCCCCACCGACCGGGTGATCGAGCGGGACGAGGAAACCCTGTTCATGGCCTGCGAAGCCGAGGTCTTTTACCTTCAACCGGATGACCTCTCCTTCTGCGAGCCCATCCCCTGCCAGTACGATATGGGCGCGGATATCCTGAAGGCTGAATCCCAGGGCTGCGATGTCCTCACCGTCTATGTGGACTCTCCCGAGGATGCCGAAAACTTTGCGGAAAACGCCCACATGATCCGCCTGCCGGTGTGCATCTGCTCCCATCACGAGGTGGCGCTGGAGATGGCCCTGATGGAGTACAACGGCCGGGCCTTTGTGGACCTTCAATCCGAGCTGTCTGATTCGGAACTGTATACCCTGGCAAAGGGATACGGGGCTGTTGTGGTTTAGCACTTTTCAGTGGCATCGCCTCCATGGCAATGCCACTTTTTTACTGTTCTGGAAGCTGAAAATCCCCCATTTCGCACGCTTTTGTAAGCATAGTAGAACATAACTTGAGTTTTCCTTGTATTTTTGGTATAATTATCTGTAACAATCCACACACTTGGATCTGTCTTTCTTTTTCTATCGGCACAAAGAAGGGATTGAACCATAGCATGAACAAATTGGAGACTCTTTTTGCAAGAAAACAAAGCGGCATCACCCCCGATGCCAACCACTACAAGCCGCCTGAGCCAAGCAGCACCGCCCTCACCATCGCCTTCCCTCCTAAATTCAATGCGTTTGCCGATCTTTACCGGCTTTCGTATGTCAAGGATAGCCAGTCGGCCATTCTGGTGTCCTGCACTTCACTCCGGCAGGAGGCCCTGGTTCATGATGCGGAAAAAATCAAGATAAAGCTCATCGATTTTGCAGCCACCAGACTCAAGCAGCTGTATGCACTGCAGGAAGCAGGGTACCCGCCAAACCTTGATGAGGACATCTTTGTCTATATCACAGAGGACGAGATGCTCGGCTTCTTCCTGCTGGTGCCCTCCATCGGCAATGGACGGGTTCTGACCAGTTCCAAGATCCTACAGCTCCTCATCGACCATGGGATCACCTACGGGCTGGACCTGGAGTTTATCCACTCTCTCGCAGACCGGGAAAACCGCTACTTCCACTTCTATCTGGCGGCCTGCGGGACCGAACCGGTCGATGGCACCGATGGATATATCGTGGAGCTGTACCAGCAGGAGATCTACTCCGCCATCGAAGATACCGAACTGCGCCATGTGGACTTTGCACGGCTGAATCTGAGTAAAAGAATTCAGAAAAACGGCGTGATCTGTGAAATTGTACCGCCTACAAGCGGGCACTCCGGCATCACTGTCACACGAAACTTGCTTCTTCCGCCGCCCCGGGATGGCCAGCCTGCCAAAATCCCCATGGGACGCAATACCTGCCTTTCGGAAAATGGGAGGTACCTCATTGCGCAGACAGCGGGGCGCGTGGATTTTGTTGGTGACAGTTTCCAGGTCAAGTCGGTTCTGGATGTCCATCCCGGATCGGATCCGGAAGAAGAGGATATCAAGTTCCTGGGTGATATTCACATTCATGGGGATATCGGCCCCGGTGTGTCCATCCGCGCCACCGGATCGATCCTGATCGATGGTGTGGTCCAGGACTGCACCATCGAAGCCGGCGAAAACATCATCGTCCAGGATGGCATCCAAGGGCTGGGCAACTCGGTTGTGCGCGCTCATAAAAGCGTCTATGCCGGCTATCTGGAACGCTGCACCATCTATGCCCGGGAGTCGGTACAGGCCAACTGCATCGTAGACTGCCGCGTCTATTCCAATGGCACTGTAACCGCCCGCACCGGGCCGGGAGCCATCGTCTCCGGCTCTATCCATTGTTCCGGCGGGGTATCGGCCCGGATCATCGGGTCCAAGGCAGCTGTTCACACCAAAATCACCATTGGCGGATCTCCTTATGATATGTCCGACCGCAAAGAGATCATCTCCGAACTGGAGGTTATCAACGAGAGCATCCAGCAGCTTTCCGAACAGCCGGAAACAGCGGAAACCAAGGCTGCACTCTCCAAGCTGCGCCTGAATCAGTATGTTGTCCAGATGAAGCTCAACAAGCTCCAGAAGGAGGCACAAGCCGACCAGTTCCCTTCCAACCTAAAGGATGCCCATCCACTGGTATGTGATCGGATTTATCCGGGAGGCTGCATTGTGATTGGTGACCGGTCGATCGAAATTGACAGAGAGAAAATAAATTGCACAATCAGCGTGAATGGCGATGGCAGCATCAGCCTTGCTGAGTCCAGATAGGGGGGATATTGTGGACTCATTTGCATACCAAGAAATACAGGAGGCGCTGAACCGGATCATCTTTCTTGTCACAGAAAAAATGACAGGGAATCGGATCCGCCACTTTCCACACTGTCCACCAGGCGATCTCTACTGTGTCAGCACAAAATTTGAAGGAAACTGCGATTTGAGCCTTGCCCTGTTTGCAAGTCACTGTTTCTTCAGGCGCCTGGCGCAAAGGATTTTTCAGGAACCCGACATTACCGAAGAGGATATGTCAGAAGCTGCCAAAGAGTACCTGAATGTGATCTGTGGACGGCTGATCGGTCAGGTATCTTCCCTGATCCACCGACCCGCCTGCTTCAGCACCCCCGTATTCCATGGGAGATGCAACATTCCCAGCAGCTGTACAGGATTCTGCAGCACCTCCCAGTACATTGACGAAAACAATGAGGGAATCACACTGATCCTGGCTCTATCGTCACCCAAAAGCGATAACCCCTCGGATTGCAAGTGTGCCCTAAAATAATCCAAAAAATAATCAAATTAAAGGAGCAGTATAACATGGATAAAACAATTATGGTTGTAGACGATTCCAAAATAGCACAGTTGCAGCTGCAGCGCATCCTATCGGATTCCCCGTATAAAGTTATTTCCTGCTGCCAGAACGGACAGGAGGCGGTGGACCAGTACCCGATCCTGAAGCCCGACCTGATTACCATGGATATTCTCATGCCGGAAATGGATGGCCTGGAAGCTGCCCGTAAAATCCTGACCGAAAACCCGGAGGCAAAAATCCTGATGATCTCCTCCCTGGCCTATGAGGAGACCATTCAGGAAGCTACTCTTCTGGGCGCAAAGGGCTTTATCTACAAACCGTTTGAAGCCGATGAGGTACTGAAAACTCTGGACTCTATCTTTGCTGAATAGATATGAGACGAAACACCCACCGCCACCGGATCTGGCGGGCAGGTTTGCTGCTGATTCTCATCGCCGCTGCCGGTGTTTTTGCCGCGAACTGACTTCGGGATCGGTCGGAGCTTCAGAATGTCTACGACGGGAAGTCCCTGATCCTGGTTGACTGTTCGGACGACAGTATTTTCATCTCCAAACGGGAAACAGAATCCCGTGTGCCTGCCAGCTTAGCTAAGCTGTTCGTCATCGACTACGCCAATGAGATTGCTGATCTGAACGAGATTGTACATGCAAGCCCTCACGCCCTGTCCATGACCAAGCCCGGCGCTTCTACTGCCGGAATTACCGAGCAAGAATACTATCTGCACAATCTTTTTGCCGCCATGCTGGTACCGTCAAGTAACAATGCCGCATATGTGGTAGCAGACTACTGCGGTGGGATTCTGGCACCCGATGCTTCCACTTCCGAGAAGCGAGTCACCGCCTTCATGCACGGACTGCAGGAACATCTTACCGGCATCGTCTGTTCCGACACCGTCCTCTATGACCCAAGTGGATTCGATCTGGAAGCCCGCACCACTGTGCTGGACTTAAAAATCGTCGCTGACCGGCTTCTGGAAAAGACTGGTTTCGGGATACGATTTGCCAAAGCAGATACACTGCCACTCTTCCAGATGGCAGCACCCAAACCTGGAAAAACACCAACACTTTCCTGGGCCCTGATTCGGAATACTATAATGAAAATGTACGGGGAATCAAAACCGGGTCGCTATCGGACGATTACAATCTGATCGTTCTGTATCGCCAGTACAACAAGGAATTCCTGATCTGCAGCCTGGGGTCTGCCACCACCACCTCCCGCTATGAGGATGTATCAGTAATCCTTAAAACCATGGATGAATCCAACTACCTGTCCGGCTCCGGAAACGGGACCGCTGACAAATAGGCGCAAAAAACGAGCCTCCCCTTTCGGGAAGGCTCGTTTTTTGATTTATTGTTCGCTTGGGAGCTTGATGAGCTTCTGCAGGCGCTCCACTGTGGCCGACTTGGTATCCGGGTAAGTTCCGAACCGGAACTCGATCCCCAGTTTTTCATACTTGGGGCGGCACATGGTGTGGAAGGGCAGCAGCTCCACCCGTTCGATATTCTCGTAGGGTGCAATGAGCTCGTTCAGCCGGGCAATGTTCTCCTCGGTGTCGTTGAAGCCCTCCACGATGACCTGGCGGATCCAGGTGCGGATCTTCCGGCGGTGCAGCTCCTGCAGGAACTCCATCGTCCGGCGGAGGCTGCCGCCGATGTACTCCCGGTAGTCCTCCTCGGTGGTCATCTTGATGTCCAGCAGCACGGTATCCGTCTCGTCCAGCAGAGCCATCACCCGCTCGTCCAGCAGGCATCCGCTGGTATCCAGGCAGGTGTTGATGCCATCGGCATGGCAGAGCCGGAACAGCTCGGTAACAAACTCCGGCTGCAGCAGGGCTTCTCCGCCGGAGACGGTTACGCCGCCCTGCTCGCCAAAGTAGGCCTTGTACCGACGGATCTTCCGGAACAGCTCTTCTGCCTCCATCTCGGTCCCGGCGTTGATGGTCCAGGAGTCGGGGTTATGGCAGTAGGCACACCGCAGCGGACAACCCTGCAGGAATACGACGAATCGGATCCCCGGTCCATCTACCGAGCCAAAGCTCTCCAGGGAGTGTACTCTTCCGGTCATAGGCGGTTTCGCTCCTTTGTGTTACATGCTGGTATGGCAGGTTCTGGAGATTACATCCATCTGCTGCTCGCGGGTCAGGTCGATGAACTTTACAGCGTAACCCGATACACGGATGGTGAAGTTCTGGTACTCTTCCTTCTCCGGATGCTCCATTGCATCGATGAGCTTCTCACGGCCGAACACATTCACATTGAGGTGATGTGCGCCCTGATCGAAGTAGCCGTCCATCACGCGCACCAGATTGTCAGCCTGCTCCTGCTCGCTGTGGCCCAGAGCTTCGGGGTTGATGGTCTGGGTGTTGGAGATGCCGTCCAGTGCCCACTCATAAGGCAGCTTGGCAACCGAGTTGAGAGAAGCCAGCAGGCCGTTCTGCTCAGCGCCGTAAGCCGGGTTTGCACCAGGAGCCAGGGGCTCGCCAGCCTTACGGCCGTCGGGCATGGAACCGGTTGCCTTACCATATACCACATTGGAAGTGATGGTCAGGATCGAGGTGGTGGGCTCGGAATCGCGGTAGGTGTGGTGCTTCTTGATCTTGGCCAGGAAGGTGCCCAGCAGCCATACAGCGATATCGTCAGCACGATCATCGTCGTTGCCGTAACGGGGGAAGTCGCCCTCGGTGATGTAGTCTACCACGATGCCGGTCTCGTCACGGACGGTCTTAACCTTGGCATACTTGATAGCGGACAGCGAATCCACTACATGGGAGAAGCCGGCGATACCGGTGGCAAAGGTACGGCGCACATGGGTATCCAGCAGGGCCATCTCAGCAGCCTCGTAGTAGTACTTGTCGTGCATGTACTGGATCACATTCAGGGTGTTGACATACAGCCCAGCCAGCCAGTCCATCATCTGATCGTACTTGTGCATTACCTCATCGTAGTCCAGGTACTCGCTGGTGATGGGGCGCAGCTCGGGGCCGACCTGCTCGCGGCTCTTGACATCCACGCCGCCGTTGATGGCGTAGAGCAGGCACTTGGCCAGGTTGGCACGGGCACCGAAGAACTGCATTTCCTTACCGGTCTGGGTGGCGGATACGCAGCAGCAGATGGAGTAGTCATCGCCCCATACCGGCTTCATTACATCGTCATTCTCGTACTGTACCGAGCTGGTACGGATGGAGATCTTGGCGGCATACTCCTTGAAGGTTGCCGGCAGAGCGGACGAGTACAGCACGGTGAGGTTGGGCTCCGGGGAGGGGCCCATGTTCTCCAGGGTGTGCAGGAAACGGAAGTCGTTCTTGGTTACCATCGAACGGCCGTCGCTGCCCATACCTGCTACTTCCAGGGTAGCCCATACCGGGTCACCGGAGAAGAGCTGGTTGTAGGAGGGAATACGGGCAAACTTGACCATACGGAACTTCATAACCAGATGGTCGATCAGCTCCTGAGCCTCTTCCTCGGTGAGGATACCGGCCTTCAGGTCACGCTCGATGTAGATGTCCAGGAAGGTGGAGATGCGGCCGACGCTCATCGCAGCACCATTCTGGGTCTTGATGGCAGCCAGGTAGCCGAAGTAGAGCCACTGTACAGCTTCCTTGGCATTCTGGGCGGGCTTGGAAATATCGTAGCCGTAAGCAGCAGCCATCTTCTTCATCTGGGCCAGGGCACGATACTGCTCGCTGATCTCCTCACGCAGACGGATGACATCATCAGTCATGGTGTTGTCGCCGCAGTTGTCGAAGTCGTGCTTCTTCTGCTCCATCAGGAAGTCGATACCGTACAGGGCTACACGGCGGTAGTCGCCGACGATACGGCCGCGGCCGTAGGTATCCGGCAGGCCGGTGATGATCTTATTGTGACGGGCCTTGCGCATTTCAGGAGTGTATGCGTCGAATACGCCCTGGTTGTGGGTCTTATGGTACTCGGTAAAGATCTTGTGCAGCTCGGGAGCGGGGGTGTAGCCATAGGTCTGGCAGGCTTCCTCCGCCATCTTGATGCCGCCGAAGGGCATGAAGGCACGCTTCAGGGGCTTATCGGTCTGCAGGCCGACGATCTTTTCCAGATCCTTGCACTCCTCGCAGATATAGCCGGGGCCATGGGAAGTCAGGGTTGCAACAATGTCGGTATCCATATCCAGAACACCGCCCTTGGCGCGCTCTTCCTTCTGCAGCTTCTGCAGGATCCCCCAAAGCTTGTTGGTTGCTTCGGTGGGGCCTGCCAGGAAGGACTCGTCGCCTTCATAGGGCTTGTAGTTCTTCTGGATGAAATCGCGTACATTGATTTCTTCCTTCCACAGTCTGCCCTCAAAACCATTCCACTGTTCGAACTGTGTCATTTAATTTCCTCCTGGGTTTTATCAAAATCCCGCTGGATCCCATGGTGGGGGAACCAGTCTGTTTGAATTTTTTCAGTGTCCGGAAAGACAGGATCACCCTGTCCGGACTTCTGCCGAAGGTGGAGAATCGGCCTAATAAAAGTATACGGATTTCCAGCCAGAAAAACAATCCGCATACTATACAAACACAGTACACAATACCCGGGAAATCCTGTGAATTAAGTCGATTCAGACAAATTGATGTCACTATATGTTGTATAGTATGAATAAAATAGTTACAAGATAAAAAACATTTTGACAAATATCGAAATAATAATTGACATATATATCTAATTCCTGTATACTATCATTTAGATAGCTATCGAATTATCAAGGAGGTTCTGTATGGGCTTTCATCAAACCTTTAAGGCCCTGAGCGACCCCACCCGCCGGGCGATCCTGGAGCAGCTCAAGCATGGCCGGCTCACCGCCGGGGAGATCGCCTCTGCCTTTGAGCTGAGCGCTGCCACAGTCTCGCACCATCTGGCCATGCTGCGTCAGGCCGAACTGGTCATCGACCAGCGGGAGGGCAAGTACATCTACTACGAAATCAACACCTCGGTCATCGACGAAATCCTGGCCTGGGCCACATCGCTGAAGGAGGGCGATAAAACATGATTCGCAAAAATATGGTATTCCTGTGGGTGACAGCTCTGCTGCCCGCGCTGCTCTGCCTGTGGTTCTATCCCCAGCTGCCTGCTGTGATCCCCACCGGGTTCCACAACGGCACCATCACCCAGTACGGCCCCAAGGCCACCATCTGGCTGCTGGGCGGACTGGGCCCGGTGATCGCCGCCCTGTTCACTCTGCTGCCTATGGTGGACCCCCGACGCAAAAACTATGCCCGGATGGGCAGTCGGTACAACCTGCTGGCTGGCGGCACCAACCTGTTCCTGCTGGCCATGACCGGCCTGCTCATCGCCGAGTCGCTGCACCCGGGCAGCCTGCACATCGAAAACCTGGTGGTGTGCGCCCTGGGGCTGCTCTTTGCCATGATGGGCAACTTCATGCCCAAATCCGGCAGCAACTTCAGCTTCGGAATCCGCAATATGTGGACCCTCTCCAGCGACGCCGTCTGGCAGCGCACCCACCGCATGGCCGGCAAGCTCTGGTTCTTCGGCGGATTGCTCTTGGTTTTGCTGGGGCTTTCGCCGCTGCGGGCTGCCGTGCTCTATCCGGTCTTTTTTGCGGTGACCATGCTGATGGCACTGATCCCCACCGGCTACTCCTTCCTGCTCTGGCGGCGGGAAAATCCCCAGCCCAGGGACTGAACCCTCTCCCCCCAATTTTCCGGCGGGGCCACTCGGGTGGTCCTGCCGTTTTTATTGGCAGATTCACCGAAAAAACCGATATTTTTTCGGTTTGTCAATGGCACTTTGGGATGGTATAATAACTGCAACAGCAGCTATTATACCGATTTTATGGCCGGACGATCCGCAGGCTGTGCCTGCTCCC
>Oklahoma_p2__coassemble_1177_pt1 | contig 16929 bp, 16 predicted proteins | sample Oklahoma_p2__metabat2_low_PE_026 | metagenome-assembled genome bin Oklahoma_p2 | reverse complement strand
ACTTTTATGTGAACTCTGCGTGACAGTTGACAGAACTCTCTGTGCAAAGCTGTTCCGGACTGTTATAATAGGGTTAACCGGACTGTTCCGGCCCCTCGCAGGACCCTGCTCTCCCGGCTGTGGACCGGGATTTTTGTCATAACACAAGGCTGCCATGCAGCATGAAAGGAGAACCGATTTCATTTGGAACCAATTACATTTGAACGCATCAAGAACGATGAAACCATCCGGGAATACATCCGCCGCGCCGACCACAACCTGGCTGCCATGGGCTACACCAAGCACGCCTTCGGCCATGTGACCAAGGTGGCAGAAGGCGCCGCCGAGATCCTCACTGCCCTGGGCTACGATGAGCGCACCGTGGAATTGGCCCGCATTTCCGGCTTCCTGCACGACATCGGCAATGTGGTCAACCGGGCCGATCATGCCCAGTCCGGCGCCATCATGGCCTTCCAGCTGCTCACCGCCATGGGAATGCCTGCCAAGGAGGTGGGCTATGTGGTGTCGGCCATCGGCCACCACGACGAGAGCACAGCCTTCCCGGTCAATGCCATTGCCGCCGCGGTGATCCTGGCCGATAAGAGCGATGTGCGCCGCAGCCGGGTCCGCAACAAGGAGAACACCGCCTTTGATATCCACGACCGGGTCAACTATGCGGTGGAAAAGTCCTCGCTGATTCTCAACCGCAGCGCCGGCACCATCTCGCTGATCCTCTCCATCGACACCAGCATCTGCGCCGTTATGGATTACTTCGAGATCTTCCTCACCCGCATGATGCTCTCCAAGCGTGCCGCCGAATACCTGGGGCTGTCCTTCAAACTGGAAATCAACGGCACCCAGTTCCTGTAAGCTGCCCACAAAAGCTCCGGTACGATCCAGGGCTTTTTCCGCTTCTCCCCTATATAAAAAAGGTATGGTCCATTCGGACCATACCTTTTTTACTTCTATTCGGATTTCTGCCGGGGCTTTCGGGCAAACAGTCCGGCTGCCCGGCTGTGGTTCTGCTGCCGCCGCCGGAGCGTCTCCTCCCGGTCGATCTGCCAGACGCCCTCCTGCAGGCAGAGGCAGTCCCCCTCCTGCGCACCATCCGGCAGCGACTGTACCGGCAGTTCTACCCGGCCTTTGCCGCCCTCGCAGACGGCAATGCCCTCCTCGATCCGATCGATCACCAGCATCGTTTTTCCTCCTTACAGCAGGTCTTCCCGCTCGCCGTTCTCGCTCTCCACCCACAGGGCGACCCCATCGGTGCAGACCCGGATCTCGCCCAGCAGGTCGGTGCGGTACACCGGCCCATACTCAGTCAGCCGTTCCAGTACCGGTGCCTTGGGGTGGCCGTAGGAATTGCCCTCGCCCACCGAGATTACCGAGCAGACCGGATTCACCTCTTCCAGGAAGGCGGCCGTGCTGGAGGTGTTGGCCCCATGGTGCCCCACCTTGAGTACATCGGCCGAGAGATCGGCTCCCGCCCGGATCAGGTCCTGTTCCGCCTGCTTTTCCATATCCCCGGTGAAGAGGAAGGAGCGGTCACCGGCATCCACCCGGCACACCACCGAGGTGAGGTTGAGGTCATCATACTCCGCCACCGGCCCCAGGATCGTCAGGGTCACGCCCTCTCCCAGAGGGTAGGTGTCGCCAGGGCGAGCCGGTACCACCTCGGTCTCCGGGCTCTGCTCCAGCGCAGTGAGCAAATTTTCATACACCCGGCTGGTGGGGGTCATCGATTCGGGCAGTTCGGTCATCAGAAAGGTCTTGACCGGAACCGCATCGATCACATCGGCCATACCGCCCATGTGGTCGGAGTGCATGTGGCTGGCAATGGCCAGGTCCAGCTGTTCCACCCCATACCGGTCCAGCACCTCCAGCACTTCGTCGGCATACTCCGCCTCACCGGTGTCGATGAGCACTGCCTTTTCCTTGGTCCGCAGCAGGAAGCTGTCCCCCTGGCCAATGTTCAGTGCTACCAGTTCAAACAATCCCTCCACCGGTTCAGCCGGGGCCTGCCCCATCGAAGAGAGGGCATCGCCCACCTCATCCAGAGCATCGGATACCGCCGGAAGGTCAACACGGCCTCCCTGCATCAGGGTGACCGCCGCCATAAACAGGCAGAGGATCGCCGCTGCCAGCCCGCCTTTATTTTTTCTTCGCTTTGCCATAGTTTCCTCGTCTTATTCTGATTTCTGCAATTTCATCTCATACCAGCGTTCCTTGCTGATGAGCACCTGCCGGGGCTTGGAGCCTTCAAACGGGCCCACGATCCCCATCTCCTCCATTTCGTCCACCAGCCGTCCGGCCCGGGCATAGCCCACCTTGAGCCGGCGCTGAATCATCGAAGTGGAGGCCTGTCCCGCTTCCACCACGCACTCGATGGCATCCATCAGCAGGTCGTCGTGGTCGTCAAAGCCGCCGCCATCCTCACCGGAGGAGGACTTGGCGCCCTTCTCGGCCGGGACATTCTTTTCGATCTCTTCCATAACCTGGTTGTCATAGGTATGGGTCTGGCCCTCCTTGATGAAGTCCACGACCCGTTCCACTTCCTTATTGGACACAAAACAGCCCTGAACACGCACCGGCTTGGGCGAACCCACCGGCGCATAGAGCATATCGCCGCGGCCCAGCAGCTTTTCCGCGCCGCCAGCATCCAGAATGGTGCGGGAGTCCACCTGCGAGGACACCGCAAAGGCGATCCGGGAGGGAACATTGGCCTTGATGATACCGGTGATAACATCCACCGACGGACGCTGGGTGGCGATCACCAAGTGCATTCCTGCCGCACGGGCCATCTGGGCCAGACGGCAGATGGCATCTTCCACATCCTTGGGAGCAGCCATCATCAGGTCGGAAAGCTCGTCGATGATGATGACGATCTGCGGCATGGTGGGCAGGGTCTCGTGGCTGCGGGCCATCTCGTTGTAGCTCTCCAGATCCCGGACATTGTTTTCCGCAAAGGTCTTGTACCGGCGAAGCATCTCGCCCACCGCCCAGTTGAGGGCACCGGCTGCCTTTTTCGGGTCGGTGACCACCGGCACCAGCAGGTGCGGAATGCCATTGTAGATGCCCAGTTCCACCACCTTGGGGTCGATCATCAGCAGCTTGACCTCCTCGTCGGTGGCCTTGTAGAGGATACTCATGATGATGGAGTTGATGCACACCGATTTACCCGAGCCGGTGGCACCGGCGATGAGCACATGGGGCATCTTGGCCAGATCTGCCAGCATCAGGTTGCCGGCAATATCCCGGCCCAGCGCCACCGAGAGCTTGCTCTTGGCCTCTACAAAGGCACCCGAGTCGATAACCTCCCGCAGGGTGACGGTGGAAATATCCTTGTTGGGCACTTCGATGCCCACAGCCGGCTTGCCGGGGATGGGCGCCTCGATGCGCACGCCCGATGCCGCCAGATTCAGGGCAATATCGTCTGCCAGGTTGGTGATCTTGCTGATCTTCACACCGGCAGAGGGCTGCAGCTCGTACCGGGTGACAGCCGGCCCCCGGCTGATGTCGATGATCCGGGTCTGCACGCCAAAGCTCTGGAGGGTATCCACCAGGCGCTGGGCATTTTGCTTGAGCTGTTCGCCGTCCAGGGCGGTGTTCCGAGGCTGGGGCTCATTGAGCAGGGTCACCGACGGGAACACATAGCTGCGCTCTGGCTGGACAGCTGCCGGGGCAGCTGCCGCCGTCGCCTCCTGAACCGGTGCCTGGGTCTGCACGGGAGCCTGTGCCGGCGCCGCTTCCACAGTGGGCTGTACTGCCGGTGCAGCCGGGGGTTCTTCCCGATTCTGCTCCCGGGCAGCGGCCTGCTTCTGGGCCATGCGGCGGATGATCTCGTCGATGTATTCGTGGTCTGGTTCCTCCGGCACCTCCAGCTCCGACTCTTCCTGCATTGCCGGGGCTACCGGAACTGCCTCCATCGGCATATACTGTGTCTCCGGCTGCTCCTCCACTGCCTCCGGCTCAGCCGGAACGAAAGGGGTCACCGGGGCGGCGGTCTCCTCCACCGGGAGTTCCAGATGGCCGTCCCCAAAAGCTTCCGCTGTGGCAGAAACCTCCCGGCGGTCCGACTGCAGCGGAACATCAGGCGAGAAGAAGCGCCGGGCTGCCTCGTTCAGGGCATGACGGGCGCCGGGCTCCTCCAGGGGAAGCGGCTCCTCCTCCGCCAGCGGATCCGCCGGCGGCTTGGTGGGCATGGGCACATCGATGTTGAACCGCGGGCGCCGGGGCTCGGCTTCTGCGATGCGCTGGCTCAGGGTATCCACGGCATCGTTGTAGGCAGCGCTCACCTTCCGGGCGGGTTTTTCCACCACCCCGGAGTAGAGACCGCCCAGGGTGGAACCGGTCAGGAACATCAGACAGATGAAGATGCCCAGCCCCAGGATCACCAGGGCGGCCATCCGGCCGCAGGCCGTCACCAGCGGCACAGCCAGCAGCGAACCGATCAGGCCGCCGCCCTTCATGGCGATGCCCTGGGCATAAAGATCGGGGATCATCTCCATCAGCTTCTTGCTCTCCGGGACGGTGCCGCCGCCGGCCTGGATCATGGCAGCAACCAGTACAGCCAGCACAGCCAGCAGAGCTGCCTGGAACCGGAAGGCGGTGTACCGCTTGTCCGAAGCCAGGGTCGCTGCCAGATAAACCGGGATCAGTGCCGCTCCCCAGGCCACGATCCCCAGCAGGCCGAACATTGCCTTGTGTGCCGTGTTCCAGATGCCCTCCCCGGGCAGGAACACCAAAGCACAGAACAGCAGCCCCACCGCCATCAGGATGATGGCACGGGTCTGCCGCTGGGCACGCAGCCGGGCTTCCCGCGCCTTGGCGCTCTCCCGGCGTCGTCCAGTGGATTTTTTGGTTGTGGATTTTTTTGTGCCAGATGCCATGAAACGATGGGCCTCCTCTTTTTTGCTTCCGGATCGAAAAAAACGATCCGATCTATCCTGTTTAGTATAACACAAATCCGGAGTCGAACCAAGGGTGAAACAAAACGGCGGACAGCCGCAAAGGACTGCCCGCCGAATAAAGATCGGAACAACGCTATGCCAGCATCCCCATGATGGTCTGCTGGATCACATGGCCCGAAAACAGCTCAATGATTCCAAGGACCACCACGATAGAACCGGCAATTAGAGTGTAGTAGGCAAAGTAGCGGAACTTATCGCTCACCACCAGCCGGTTGACCAGCGCAATGGCCAGCAGGCCGAACACCAACGAGGTGACAAAGCCGATGAGGACGATGTGCAGCGGCAGGGTGAGGCCGTTTTCCACCACCTCGGGGATCTCCAGAATCACAGCGCCCAGCACCGCCGGGATTCCCATAATAAAGGAGAAGGTGACGGCAAATTTCTTGCTAAGGCCCATCATCATGCCCACCGACACAGTGGAGCCCGACCGGGAGATGCCCGGCATGGGGGCAATGGCCTGGGCGATGCCGATGGCAAGTGCATCGCTGTACTTCATGCTGGCGGCATTTTTGCCGGTGTTGGAACAGCGGCAGGCCAGGGTGAGCAGGATACCAGTGACGATGAGGCAGAGCCCCTCCGCAATGATTCCGTCATCGGTGGAAAAGCTCTCGTAAAAGCCCTTGAGGAACACTACAAACACCAGCGGAAGCAGCGAAACGATGAGCAGGAAGATCATCTTGCGCCGGGGTGTGACCCGCCGGAAACTGAAGCGCCCCCGGAAGAGATCCCCCAGCATGGCAAAGGCTTCCTGAATCAGCCCCCAGATGGTGGGGAAGAAGGCGATCACCACTGCAAACAGGGTGCCCAGATGCAGAACAATGGAGAAAAAGGCCCCGCTCTCCCCGGAAAGACCGGTGAAATACTGGAAGATGGAGAGATGCCCGGAGCTGGACACCGGCAAAAACTCGGTGAGCCCCTGAATGATTCCCTGCAGAATTGCTTGCCATATAGACATAAGATACCTCCGGTTATGTAAAACTTGCCGGCAGCACAGAGCTGGCCGCCGGGCTTTCTCTTCTATTGCCATGCCCGGAACAGCCTCCGGGGCGTGTACTCACTTTAAGGGTGGAAAACGGTCGGTAGAACGGCACCGGGCTGCCAGTCCTGCCGGAGATAGTCGGCAGGGCAGGTGGACTCGAGCCGGGTGAGCTGCAGCCCCTCCCCGGTTTTCACACCGGAAAGAAAACGGCCATTCCGCTCGAGAAACACCTGTTCCGGACGCTCTTCCGGGAACACCGCCTCCAAAGGGATCGGGGTGTAGAGGATCATGCTCTCCCCTCCTCGTCCCGGAGGCTACGCTCCTGCTCGATCAGCTCATACAGGCAGTCGATGGCCTCGGCCAGGCCACCCAGATGATCGATGAGCCCCTCCTCCACGGCGGCTTCTCCGTCCAGGACAGTGCCCACATCCATCATCAGTTCACCGGTGGTCATCATCAGCTCCCGGAACCGGCTGGGTGTGATGGAGGAATTGTCGCAGACAAAGCGGACGATCCGCTCCTGCATCTTGTCAAAATAGGAGAGGGTCTGGGGGACGCCCAGCACCAGGCCGTTCATCCGCACCGGATGGATGGTCATGGTGGCCGACGGCGCAATAAAGGATTGCCGGGCACTGACCGCCAGCGGCACCCCGATGGAGTGTCCGCCGCCCAGCACCAGCGATACGGTGGGCTTGTTCATGCCGGCGATGAGTTCGGCAATGGCAAGGCCGGCCTCCACATCGCCGCCGACGGTGTTGAGGATCACGATCAGCCCCTCGATCTGGGGGTCCTGCTGGATCGCCACCAGCTGGGGGATCACATGCTCGTACTTGGTGGTCTTGTTCTGTGGGGGAAGGATATAGTGCCCCTCCACCTGCCCGATGATGGTCAGACAGTGGATCGCGTACTTTCCGCCAGCCGGTGTCACCGATCCGGTTTTCACGATCTGCTGATCCTGTTCCTCCCGTCGATCGGCAAGCAGCTCCTCCTCTGCCTCCTCACAGCTTTTGGGCTTCTGGTCCTGTTTCATTCCGGTGCCTCCTCTGCACAAAATTCCGGTTTTTCACCTCTATCCTGTGCAGAGCCGCCGGTTTTATACCGCTGTGATCGAAGCCCACTGCGCTCCGGCCCGCTCTCTCCGGTGCAAGGCGGCGGAAAAAGTCAGGCATTTTCTGCGAAAGTAATTATAGCACACTCCCATCAGCGGTTCAATTTTCCTGCCCCTTCGTTTTCAATATGTTCAAAATTACAGAAAAAGAACCTCCCCACACGGGAAGGTCCTCGGGCTGGTTCTTTGGATCAGTATCCCCGGGTCTCCTCCAGGGATTCGTCCTGCAGAATATACTGGTTATGTACATCGTAGACGCGGAAATGCTCCTTATCGTCCCGGATCACCACGGTTTCGATACCGGCATTGATGATCATGCGCTTGCACATGGCGCAGGGGTTGGCACCCTGGACATATTCACCGCTCTGCACTTCCCGGCCCACCAGGAACAGGGTGGAGCCCAGCATATCCATTCGGGAGGCGGAGATGATGGCATTGGCCTCGGCATGAACCGAGCGGCACAGCTCGTAGCGCTCTCCCCGGGGGATCTGCAGCTTTTCCCGGGTGCAGTACCCCAGGTCGCAGCAGTTTTTCCGGCCTCGGGGCGCACCCACATAGCCAGTGGAGATGATCTGATCGTTCTTGACGATGATTGCTCCAAAATTCCGGCGCAGGCAGGTTCCCCGTGCCAGAACGGTCTCGGCAATATCCAGATAATAATTCAGTTTGTCGCGGCGCATGACAGTCCTCGCTCCCTATTGATAACAAAATTTATTTTCTCCTATTGTACGGCAAATTTCGCTGCTCTGCAAGTCATCTGCTGCAATCTCCCTACTGTACCAAGCCAGCGGAGCTGCTCCGGTGTCTTGATGAGGGGAGAAAAATATGGTACAGTAAACGATACCAAAGCCAATTTTACAGGGGAGCTTGCCATGATAAAACTGTGGAGAAGGGAACTACACATCTGGGAAAAGAGGGTTTCGATTCCCATTGAGGGGCCGGCTGCAACTGCTGCTTCAGCATTGGTCATCGCAGCACTGGGGATCTTTCTGCTCCGCTCGGCCATTGAACCGCCTGCATACCTCCCCTTTTTGAAAGACAGCTTCAACCGGATCCTCTACGGGGTGGTGGGTTCCCACCTGATTCTCCGGGCGCTGCGATTCTGTAGGAAAAAAACCTGAGGAAGTCAGCAGAGCGGAAATCTCCCCGTTCCGTCGCCGGGCTTTTTATGATACAATAGTCCTATACTCAAAAATTCCCGGCTGCAGCCGGTTTCAGGAGGACATCATGCAGAATCTGTCCAATATTTCGGTGATCCGGGATCTGCTTACCCGCTATGGCTTCACCTTTTCCAAGGCCCTGGGCCAGAATTTTCTCATCAATCCATCGGTCTGCCCCCGTATGGCCGAGCTGGGCGGCGCCGCACCGGGCACCGGTATGATTGAAATCGGCGCCGGCATCGGTGTACTCACTGCCGAGCTGGCCAAGCGGGCTGACAAGGTGGTCTGCGTGGAGATCGACAGCCGCCTGCTCCCCATTCTGGACGAGACCCTGGCCGATTTTGACAACATCAAAATTGTCAATAACGATGTGCTCAAGGTGGACCTGCACCAGCTCATCGCCGAGGAATTTGCCGGTATGGAGGTGGCGGTCTGCGCCAACCTGCCTTACTATATCACCTCGCCCATTCTGATGTATCTGCTGGAGGAAAAGCTGCCCATCCGCTCCATCACCGTCATGGTGCAGAAGGAGGCCGCCGCCCGGCTGACCGCTGAGCCCGGCACCCGGGAAGTGGGCGCCATCAGCATTGCCCTGCGCTACTACTGCACCCCGTCGGTGCTGTTCCAGGTGAGCCGGGGCAGCTTTATGCCTGCGCCCGATGTGGACTCCACTGTCATTCGGCTGGACCTGCTGCCCGAACCGGCTGTCCGGGTCCGGGACGAGGCGCTGTTCTTCCAGACGGTGAAGGCTGCCTTCTCCCAGCGGCGGAAAACCCTGCCCAACTGTGTGAGCGGCTTCTTCCACCTCCCCAAGGCCGAAGTGGCTGCCCTGCTGGAAGCCGCCGAAATCCCGGCCACAGCCCGGGCCGAGCAGCTTTCGATGGAGCAGTTCGGCGCCCTGTGCGAAGCCCTGTATGACCACGGCCTCCGGGGAACCCCCGGCGCCTTCTCGGAATAATCCCCAGACAATCAAACCGCCCGACCTGCATTTGCATAGGCCGGGCGGTTTTTATTGGTTTATTTCAGATTTTCCCGGTTCAGAGCCTCCACCATCTCCAGAATAAAACGCCTCTGTGCGGGAGTGCAGGCCAGGAACTTTTCAGTAAACTCCTCTGCCAGATAGGCTGTATGCTCTGTCGCGGTCCCAAGCAGGATGGCATCCGGTGTAACCTCCAGCGCATCGCAGATCCGCACCAGTGTTTCCAGACTGGGAATGGAATAGCTGCGTTCAATATGGGAGAGAAAATTATTGGTAATTTCTGCTTTTTCTGCCAGACTTGCCTGGGTCATACCCCGGCTTTTGCGCAGCTCGGCAATCCGTTTTCCAATGAGATTATAATCCACTGCCATCTTGCTTCACCTCTCCCGTTTAGGATAGTGCAGAAGAGCAGCAGTTAAAACAAAACATAAGTACTATTATACTTGTAATGATAATTTATTTGCTTTATAATACAATTATACTTTCAGTTACAAGTTCGGGAGAGGTGCTCTTATGTTCGTACTTATTATTTTAAGCATTATGTGCTTTTTAATGGTATCAAATCCCCTCAGGCAGCTGACGCCTTTTTTGAAGGTCTTGTAAATATCTTTATCCATGCACTCGCTTTTCTGCCGATTCTGTTCGCAATTTTCATGCTGGTGGCAATGTTCCAGTCGATTTTCTCCTAAAAAAACACAGCCCTGACAGCAGAAACCGTCAGGGCTGTGTTGGGTTTTAAAAGACCTTACTTGTGGTCAACCTCGTACATGTGGCCAATGAGCTCCAGTACCTTGTTGGAGTAGCCCCACTCGTTATCGTACCAGCTCACCAGCTTTACAAAGCGGGAGTTGAGCATGATACCGGCCTTCTCGTCGAAGATGGAGGTGCGGGGATCGCCGATGAAGTCGCTGGAAACCAGAGCCTCATCGGTGTAGCCGAGAATGCCCTTCATCTTGCCTTCGCTGGCCTCCTTGATGGCAGCGCAGATCTCCTCGTAGGTGGTATCCCGAGCCAGACGGACGGTGAGGTCTACTACCGACACATCCAGGGTGGGCACGCGGAAGGACATACCGGTCAGCTTGCCCTTCAGCGAGGGGATTACCAGAGCGCAGGCCTTGGCAGCGCCGGTCGAGGAGGGGATAATGTTGCCGGAAGCAGCGCGTCCGCCTCTCCAGTCCTTCTTGGAAGGACCATCCACGGTCTTCTGGGTGGCTGTGGTGGAGTGAACAGTGGTCATCAGGCCTTCCTCGATGCCAAAGGTATCGTGGATGACCTTAGCCAGCGGAGCCAGACAGTTGGTGGTGCAGGATGCATTGGACACAACGGTCATATCCGGGGTGTAAACTTCTTCATTGACGCCCATTACAAAGGTGGGGGTATCCTTATCCTTGGCAGGGGCCGAGATCACAACCTTCTTGGCGCCGCCCTTGAGGTGAGCTGAAGCCTTTTCGGTGGTGGTGAACACGCCGGTGGATTCCACAATATACTCTGCGCCGCACTCACTCCACGGAATCTCCTCCGGGTTCATGCAGCCATAGACAGCCACTTCCCGTCCGTTGACGATCAGCTTGCCGTCCTCTGCCTTTACTTCGCCGTCGAAATGGCCATGGATGCTGTCGTACTTGGTCATGTATACCATGTAGTCCAGATCTACAAACGGGTCATTGATGCCGACGATTTCGTACTTTTCCGGCTGGGCTACTGCTGCACGGAATACCAGACGGCCGATGCGGCCAAACCCATTGATGCCAATTTTCACTGCCATGTTATAAAACACTCCTATCCACAGTTTCACGGTTTATAAGCCTATGGCTATTGTAGCCGATTTCCCGGAAATTTTCAATATATTCGAAAATATCCCGCAGTATCCCCAAAAGCCCCGGCAGAAGTTCCAATGCCAGGTTGAAATAGCCCCTTGTCTTTTGTATAATAATGGTATATAGTTGGGTTCGACAAATTTCGACATGCTCCGGTTTATAAATCCGCACCTCACGGGTTATAGTATATTCCGGTTGACTACACTGTGGAGGATAGGACTATGCAGCAAACTCCCGCTTCCATCGAACAGATCAAGGCACTCTATTCCAACACCAATCTCCCGGCTGCGCTCTACGATGCCAGCGGAGCCGTTCTCTGGCAGAATTCTGCCGCCCTGTATCTGGCCCGGCTATTCCCTGGGGAGGGCTGGTCCGCAGCAGCAGTACGGGAAACCGCTTCCCGCCTTTCCGAAAATTCCGGGGCGCTGATGCCCTACCAGACCGTCTCGCTGAACTTTTACACCCTCACCGTTGTACCGGTCAGTAACAGCGGCCCATTTCTGATCACCTATCTGCCCGGTGCCCAACAGGCCGGAACTCCTGACCTGATGCCGGCAATCCTGGCAGGGAACAAGCACCTGCACCAGATCAGCGGCAGCCTGTTTTCAGCAGTGCTGGGGCTGTGCAATGTGGCCGAACTCTATGAGGATAAAGAAGGGTATTCCATGATCCGGCAGATCAACCGGGACTGCCAGCGTTTACTGGCATCCGGGGAAAACCTGGAACTCTATGCCCGGCTGTCGGCTGGACAGCCCGGAGAACCTGTCTCTCTGAACCTGACCGCCCACCTGGAGGACCTCTCCCGGGCACTGACCTCCAAACTGCGTCCGCTGCCCGGCATTGACTACTCGGATAAATTCTGCAAGGAGGCCCTGGCGGTCTACATCGATCCCCATCAGCTGGACTGTGCTGTGCTCAATCTGGTGAACAACAGTCTGAAGGCTCTGATCGAAAGCGAATCCGCCACCCTGCGCCTTTCGCTGCGGAAGAGCGGCAATGAGGCAGTCATCACCTTAACCGACAACGGCCCCAGCCTGCCAGCCGAGTACACTGAGCGCGTCTTTGAGCCCTTCTTCAGTCTGGACGAAAGCCACCGTTCCCTGGGGCTGGGCCTCACTGTGACGCGTATGATCCTGGAACAGTCCGGCGGACGGGTGATGGCCTCCTTCCGAGAGGGATATGGCACCACCATCTCGCTGATTCTGCCGCTGCTGCCCGGCCTGGAACTCTCTTCAGGCAAGCTCTTTGCAGCCTCTCCCGACTACTTTGCCCGGGATTCGGTGCTGCACACCCTGCTTTCGGATGTTGTAGATCCACCGATGCCGTAATCCCATCCAAAAACAGCCTGTCCGCCCCGGGAACCCGGATCTGCGGACAGGCTGTTTTGCTTTTTGTTATGGCAGGCCGCTGGATTTATGGCCGGCCGCCCCGGTCAAAGAGACGGTTCATGCGGGCAATGCGCTGGGCCAATCGGTTGGTCAGGCTGCCCCGGCGCAGCCGCCAGGTCCAGTTGTCTGCCGGATTTTCAAATCCGGTGAGCCGGGTGGCGCTGCCCAGTTCCAGAAAGTCCTGTACCGGTGCCAGCACGATGGCAGCCTGGCTCATCCACATGGTGCGCAGCACCGACCAGGCCTGATCCCGGGGCAGGGCTGTGCCGATGTACTCGTTGACATCCTGTGCCGCAGCCTTGTCCAGGGTCTTGATCCAGCCCCGGATGGTATCGTCCGAACAGGTGCCCACATAGGCAATGGCCGAACGGTCGTACCAGTGGGGCAGGTGCCGGCCAGCGGCCTGTTCACCAAACCCCTTCTGGAAGGCATGGGTATAGCGCCCGGCGGCTGCCAGATCTCCAGCCGAGGCCCGGCCGATCTGCAGCAGCGTCTCACAGAAGTCGTCCGAAGTGACCCAGCTGGGTTCATAGAAGGCAAATACCTCCTGCCCATCCACTCGGTGATAGACCTTGGTGATGTCGTAGAGTCGTCGGCTCCAGCCCAGGCGCTGCTTCCAGCGGTCGGCAAAGGCATCCCGGAAGCTCACATCGTTGGCGGCCGGATCGGTCCACAACTCCACACTGGTCTCGGGCAGCAGGAAGGTCATCGACCCCATGATCCGCACACCCCGCTGGGCAGCATAGGTGCGGAGCTGCCCCCACTGCTCGTAGAACAGGTACTGGAGATATTCATAAAACCGGATGTGCCGATCCAGCCGGATGCGCAGCCGATCCAGCTCTGTGTGGAGGCGATGGGCCACCCCCTCGCCCCAGAGCGGAAGCGGCAGACACTGGAACTGCTCATAGATGGAGGCAAAGAGGGCATAGTCCTCCAGCCAATCCCGGTTCTCCTCCCGGAAGCGGTCAAACTTGCTGTCCGGCTGAGAGCCCAGAGCATCGAATACCATCTCCAGCGCCTTGTACTTGGCTGCCGCCACCTTGGGGTAGCTGATCTTGGCCCGGTCCCGCCCCCAGTCCATCCGGGAGAGTTCCCGGCTGGAAAAGACCCCGCAGTCCACAAAGGGCTGCAGGTCGATGAGCAGCGGATTCCCCGCCCGGGCGCAGAGGGCATTGTGTGGAGAGAAACTGCTGTCGGTGTGGCAGATGGGCATGATCTCCCAGACATGGACATCCGCTGCAGCCAGAAAATCGATAAAATCACAGGCATCCCGTCCCAGGGTCCCGATGCCGAAATCCGACGGCAATGAGAAAATGGGCATCACTACCCCACTTGTACGCACAGCTCTCCCCCCTTATTCTTCGCTGATTCCATCCCAGCCATACCGGCTGAGATCCACACGGAAATTTTCCACCTGAACCCCTTCGGCCCGGAGCCGCTGTGCCTGTTCCTCCCGGAACGACCGGCTGGACAGCTCCCCCGAGGCGGATACCACCCGATGGCAGGGCAATAGTTCCCCATAGGGGTTGCGGGCCATGAGCATCCCCACCACCCTCGCTGCCCGGGGGCGTCCAGCCAGCAGAGCCAAGCCGCCGTAGGTCACCACCCGACCGGAGGGCACCCGCAGCAGGGCCTGTTCCACCTGGCTGGCAAAGGTGGGGTCACTTGGTTTCCTTGGAGCCATATTTATCCTTCATATAGGTCTTGATGGGGATATTTTCCCCGTTCTGACCCGCTACAAACACACCATCCAGCATGCCGTCCAGTCCGGCCCGGAAAGCCTTGACATATTCCTGGCGCAGCCGCTGCTGTTCGTCCTTTTCCTCGTCGGTCAGTCCCACTGTGCGGGATTTCTGTGCCAGTTCATTGAGGCGCTTGACTCTTTCGTCCACTCGATTCACTCCTATTCATCACTCTTTTACTATATAATAGTATTGTAACATAAACTTTCTATCCCGGCAACGGCAAACACAAAAAGCACAGGACAGTTCCAGGACTGTCTTGTGCTTTCTGCTCAACAGGATTATGAAAAACAGGAATTGTCCCGATGGGACCGGGCTTCAAAAAAACAGGGGGGCTTACTGCTTGGCGCCCATGGGGCGGGGCTTAACCCCAGCAGGAATGGGGCAGACATAGCCAGCGCCCACCCGGGCAGTGTGCTCGGCCTTGGCCTTCTCCAGCAGTTCCGGGGATTCAAACAGGTCGATGACCGTTCCAGCCATCACGCGGCCGGCCTGCAGGGTGGCGGCATGGGCCAGCGGTGCCTTGCCCTGAGCCACCAGCTGCCAGGAGTGGCCGGGTGTGCCCGAAGCATAGCAGGCGGTGTTCACCTGGGCGGTGGGGCAAACCCAGCTTACATCGCCCACATCGGTAGAACCAGCCATGGCCAGCTCTGAGGGGTGATAGGGCACCACAAACTCATTGATGGGGCTGCCCAGGTGCCTGGCAAGGAGTTCCTTCTCCTCCGGGTCAGCTGTTTTTTCCATCAGCGCTGCCACGGTATCGCTCTTGTTCTCGATGCTCTCTTGGATCCGACGGGCAAAGTCACGGTCGGCGTCGGTGTATGCCGGCAGACCGGCCTCGCCCAGGTTTTTATAGATCAGCTGTTCGATCACTGTGTTGGGGATCAGATTGGAACAGGCCTTGTAGAAGTCAACAGTCAGCTCGGTTTCGGTCATCAGGGCGGCACCCTGGGCGATCTTGTTTACCCGGGCATAGATCTCCTGCACCTGGGCATTCTTGGGGGCCCGGATCAGGTAGAGCACCTCGGCCTCGGGCTGCACCACATTGGGGGAATAACCGCCGGTGTTGGTGATGGCATAGTGGATGCGCGCCTCCTGGATCACATGCTCCCGCAGGAACTGCACACCCATATTCATCAGCTCCACTGCATCCAGAGCGCTCCGCCCCAGATGGGGAGCCGCTGCCGCATGGGCAGCCACACCCTTGAAGTGGTAAGCCACCTGAACATTGGCCAGGCTGCTGCCAGTCATCACTGCATTGAGGTCGGAGGGATGCCAGGCCACGGCGGCATCCAGCTCATCAAAGACGCCCTCCCGAGCCATAAAGGCCTTGCCGGAGCCACCCTCCTCGCCGGGGGTGCCGAAGTAGACCACGGTACCGCTGCGGCCGGTGTCCTCCAGGTACTTCTTGACACCCACCGCCGCGGCAATGGAGCCCACACCGAACATATTGTGTCCGCAGCCGTGACCGGCGGCGCCGGGGGTCACGGCCTCCCGGACCGCACAGCCTGCCTTCTGGCTCAGGCCGGACAGGGCATCAAATTCGCCCAGAATGCCGATCACCGGCTTGCCGCTGCCATAGCGGGCCGAGAAGGCGGTTTCGATGCCGGCCACTCCGCGGGTCACCACAAAACCCTCCTTCTCCAGCTGGCGGCAGAGTGCCTCCGCCGATCGGTGCTCGGTAAAGGCCAGCTCGGCATAGTCCCAGATCTCATCGCTCAGCGCTGCGAAGTCGAGCGCTTTGGAGTCGATCACCTCATACACAGATTTCTTATCCATTTTACAGGCTCCTTTCTGTGGGTCCCTCCTGTTCCGCAGCCGGAACAGGGGCAAGTTGTTGGTCTTTCTATTGTAACACGCTTTTCAGTTGGAAAAAAGAATCGGATCAGTCTGCCATCGACGCTGTCTCGGCTGCAGGGGCTGCATACCGGGCCGCTGCCCGGTCGCCCACCGTCACAACGGCGAGGATCGCCCAGAACACACCGGCCACAACCAGCGAGAAGAGGAAGTTTGCCATGGTGCTGCCCGAGGCGATCACCGCCAGGGTCAGGGGGGTGGTGATCAGACCGGACAGGGAGAGCAGCGAGAAGCCCATGGAGAAGTCGGTCAGGGCAGGGGTCTCGTAATCGGGATCGCAGATCTTCAGCAGCATCATGCCGGTGATCATAACACCGGTGGCGGTGCCCCAGGCAATGATGGAACGCTCGAAGGCATAGTCACCCTTAAAGACGATGTCGCCCAGCTTGAACACAAAGAGGTAGGTCAGCAGGAAGCCGAGGGCACACATCACCAGGATGGGCATTGCATACTCCATGACAGCCTCAACGGGCAGGCTGGCGATGGCGGCGGTGATGGCAAAGTCAGACATGGCGCCGGAGATTCGGCTCTTGACCTTGGTATCGATGGCCCAGTCGAGCTTGAGTTTGATGATGAGATGGTTGACACCAAACATGATCACCATGGCGTAGATCCACACGGGCATGCTGGAGAAGGCGGAGATCTCGGTCTTTTTCAGAAGATCGAGCAGAGCATAGGCGGCGCCGCAGACACCCAGGATAATGGCAAGATGCAGCGAAATGGTCTCAACGGTGGAGGGCATGAAGGTCTCGCGGCCCATCGAGGCATGGCGGCTGGGATCGGCTACATAGCCCTTGGACATCTCGGCAGGGATATCGCCGGGCTTTTTGAGGACGGCGGTCTTGCCCTTGGCGGCTGCAATGTTGATGAAAATGATGCCCAACAGCATACCGCCGATGATGCCGATGGTGGCGGTGGTGACCGCTACACCCTGTGCAGTAGCCCAGTAA
>Oklahoma_p2__coassemble_1019_pt1 | contig 19159 bp, 15 predicted proteins | sample Oklahoma_p2__metabat2_low_PE_026 | metagenome-assembled genome bin Oklahoma_p2 | reverse complement strand
ATGGCCTCCTGGCCGCCTGTTACTGCTACATATCCCATGCTGTCCCCTCCTCTGCAAGAATTTTTCTGGGCAGTCCCATCACTTTCCCTTCGGGGGTGAAGAAGAACAGATCGACCCCACACGGGAATTCAAAGCCGATTTTCTGCCGCTCCAGGATCCAGCGTCTGCCGCACTCCGGCAGGTGGACTGTGATCGCTCCATCGATGCCAGGCCCCTTCAGGGTCAGTGCCTTCCCCCCCGGTAAACGAGGGAAGCAGGACAAGGAGTGTGGCGCTCTTATGCGGTTCTGCCAGTGTGCCCGGCTTGACCTGCTGCAGGACACCGGGGATGTCCACTGCCCCATCCATCCGGGGATAAAACAGGTAATCCGCCTGAGAAAGCGAGGCAAGCTGACCGTAGGTCTGCTCATGCAGCTCCTCAGCCAAAGCCGGATTCCCTTCTACATAAAAGCTCCTGAAGTGGTCCAGCAGGGTGAGTGCGGCAGCAGTCAGGGCCGGCTGCCCGGTCAGGATCTTGGTAGCGCTTCCGGCAAAGGGGAATACCTTTCCCGGCTGTGCCAGGGCATTCATCATCGCTTTGAAAACCTTCTGGCAGTCAAATGCATTGTCAAATTGATTGCTTGTAATCATAGATACAGCCTTTCCTCCATCGCAGTTACTCGTCGGTATCCAGGGTGTTGAACTGCACACGGGAAGCCGCATGCCGGCGCATTTCCTGCTGTGCAGCCCCTTCGATCTGCTGTTCTGCCTCGCTCAGGGCCTGGTGTACCGGTTCCCACTCCGGCAGGCCGCTGCGCCGCAGGGCATCCAGTGCCGCATCACACAGGACCCGATCCAGATCATCGCCGGCCAGCAGCGCAAAACCCTTGCTGCCTGCCAGCTGGACCATGGCCTCACTGGCGAGCAGTTCACCCAGGTAAAAGCGAGCGCCTGCCACCGTTTCACGCATCTGGACCATCACCAGTGTGGTTGCCGGATTGCGGAGTACCTGCATCTCATATTTTCCCATGATTGGGTGTCCCAGATCACAGATCAGTTTTCTGGGACACTTCCCAATGATTCTTGAAAATCTGCTTGCATTCATCTTTGCAGCTCCTTATCGATTTGTTACATATTCCCCTTTTGCTCCTTGATCACCGTAAAGCCCAGCTCCATGGCATAGGTAAACAGCAGCACCAGCGCAATCGCCACAATGGCCTGTCCGTATGCATAACGGTTCATGCAGTTGGAGATGACATAGCCGATACCGCCTGCACCCACCGTTCCAAGGACTGCCGAGGATTCAAAATTCTTTTCAAAGCTGATGGAAGTCCAGGCCAGGATGCCAGTGACCGCGGAGGGAAGCACTGCGGCAAAGAAGATCTTGACCCTGCCTGCCCCGATAGCGCTCAGGGCTTCCAGTGTATCGGGCGAAACCTCCTCAAAGCGCTGTGCAAAGCTCTTGGCAAAGAACGAGGTGCTGAAGATGAAGATACCGATGATGCGGCCGCAGGGCCAAATCCCACGCAGATCAGGCTCAGCAGCACCCAGATGATCGACGGAATGGCCCGGAGAAAGGTCATAACGGCGGAAAGCACCGAGGAGATCCAGCGGGCCGGAGTAAGGTTCCGGGCCTGGAGCACTGCCAGGATCATTCCCAGGAACAGACTGTAAATGGTGGAGAGAATTGCCACTGCAATGGACTCAAACAGCGCGGTCAGGGTGATGCCAAACTGGCTGAAATCCAGGTGCAGCAGTTTGGAGAATGCCGTAGGGATCTTGGAGATGCCTTCGACGACCTGTGCCCAGTTGATTTCCATGATCCACATCGAGGCAAGCTCCAGGATCATAAAACAAACCAGGAAAATCTGCACCGGACGGTCACGCTTTGGATCCTTGACCCGGATGCGCCCATGGCGGTCCCGAAGCAGCCCTTTGCAGTGCTGCTCCCGGTTTTCATGGTGTTCCCTCTGATACGGGACATGTGCGGAAGCTGTGATCTCTATCATACCAGAACCTTGGCTCGATCCTGTACGATCTTTCATCAGATCGCACCCTGCTCTGCGATCTGGACGAGTACCGTCCCGGGCCGTTTGTCAACACCATGGGGCGGATGCACGGCTCCACGCGCTTTATGGCGCCGGAGGAATTCGCCTTGGGGGAAATGATCGACCGGCAAACAATGGTGTACACCATGGGTGCCACCGGATTTGCTCTCCTGGCCCGGGAAGGCAGCCGGGACCGTGCCGACTGGCCCCTCTCCGCCCGTTCCTGCGATTGCCTTTGCCGGGCTGTCTCGGATAAACGGCAGAACCGTTACAGCAGCCCAGCGGAACTGCTGGCGAGCTTTGTGGAGGCACTGTGAGTTTTCCGTCTCCTTTCCCTTGTGCAGAATGGGTAAAATAAAGCCCGTTGCTTCGGCAATCACTCCAAAAATACGGAATCCTGTTCCTGTTCATTGACATTAAACAAAATTTGGTATAAGTTAACATATAGAGCAGTAACCGGCTGGCCTGTTCGGGCGGTGTCCATGCCGGATGATGGAGAACTGCCGCTTTCCTTGAACCCATACTTCCTTTTACTTAGGAAAGGAGATTTCTATGAACGCACAAGCATACATCGACCACAGTGAAATCCTTCGCCAGGTGGCAGGACAGAAGGAGACGGTCTGGATCAACCCGGACTACCTCCCGGCTGCTGTAACCGATGGCCTCTGCCAGCTGATTGTTTCCGACGCTGACATCGCGGACGCTGAACAGCGGCTTTCCCGGTTTGCGCCCTTTATCCAGCGCTGCTTCCCGGAGACTGAGGAGACCCAGGGGCTGATCGAGTCGCCGCTGGCCGATATTCCGCAGATGCGCCGGACCCTGGAGGAGGTTTACAGCTGCTCCATCCCTGGACGCCTGATGCTGAAGATGGATAGCCATCTGGCCATTGCAGGCTCGATCAAAGCACGGGGCGGCATCTACGAAGTACTCAAGCACGCCGAAGATCTGGCCATCGCCGCCGGAAAGCTCTCGGTGGATGAGAACTATGCCAAACTCGCCGACCCGGAGATGAAGGAGTTCTTCCGCCAGTTCACCGTCCAGGTGGGCTCCACCGGAAATCTGGGGATGTCCATCGGCATCATGAGTGCTGCCCTGGGCTTCCGCGTCAAGGTGCATATGTCCGCCGATGCCAAGCAGTGGAAAAAGGATCTGCTCCGCAGCAAGGGCGTTGAGGTCATTGAATATGCCGACGACTACTCCCGTGCTGTGGCCGAAGGCCGCCGGCTCTCCGACCTGGACCCCATGAGCTATTTTGTGGATGATGAAAAGTCGGTGGACCTCTTCCTGGGCTATGCCGTAGCTGCCAAGCGGCTGAAGCATCAGCTGGATGAGCTGGGAATCACCGTCGATGAGGACCATCCGCTGCTTGTCTATGTCCCCGCTGGTGTAGGCGGCGCACCCGGCGGTGTATCCTACGGCCTGAAGCGGCTGTTCGGTGATGCTGTACACTGCTTCTTCGTGGAACCGACCCGCTGCCCCTCGGTACTGCTTGGTATGGCTACCAAGGAATATGAAAAGGCCAATGTTCACGACTTCGGCCTTTCCGGCATCACCGAGGCGGATGGCCTGGCCTGCGCCAGCCCCTCCAGCTTTGTCACCCGGATCATGGGCAACCTGCTCTCCGGCGACTTCACCGTAGCAGACAACAAGCTGTACGATTATCTGCGGCTGCTGGATTGTTCCGAACACAAGCGCATCGAGCCCTCCAGCTGTGCCGCCTTTGCCGGTCCCTGCGGCCTGCTGGAACTGCAGGATTCCAAGAACTACTGCCTGCGCCAGGGGCTGACATCGGAGCGGCTGGCCAACAGTGTGCAGATCGTCTGGGCCACCGGCGGCAGATTGGTACCTGCCGAAATCTGGGAGCAGTACCTTGCCACCTACATTGAGTGAGTTCCCTGATCCTTGCGGGAATTGGAACAGACCCGGTTTTATGCCGGGTCTGTTTGTGTTATAATGATACTTATATTAACAGGACCAAACCACACAACAGGACGGAGCAGTGCATAATGGAAGAGATCAACATTGGCAGCAGAGTACAGGAATTTCGGAAACGGGGCGGCCTGAGCCTTCGGGAACTGGCTGCACAGGCCGAGCTTTCCCCCTCCATGCTCAGCCAGATCGAAAGCAACACGGTGAACCCCTCCATCAATACCCTCAAGAACATTGCGGCAGCACTGCATGTGCCCCTGTTCCAGTTCTTTAAGGACGATGTTCCGGCCGACCGACTCATTGTGCGCAGCGGTGAAAACCGCATCATTGGCCGCATGGGGGAAGAAGTGCTGTACAAGCTCCTCACACCGGGCATCAGTGGCGCCATCGAATTCTGCCTGATGGAGATCCCGGCTGGCATTGCCTCCTCCGATGTTCCCAGAGAACACACCGGTGAGGAGGTCGCCTATGTGATCGAAGGAGAAATCGACCTGCACCTGAACGGAACGATCCACCATCTGGGGTGCGGCGATTCGGTCCGCATTCCGCCGATGAACCCCCATCGCTGGGTCAACCGCTATGGCACTGTGTTCAAAGCTGTATTTGCCATTACACCGCCCAGCTTCTGATCCTTTTCCCCAGCTGCTACAAAACAAAAAAAGCAGGAGATCCGTGGGATCACCTGCTTTTTGTTTTACTCTTATTTTCCCGGTCAGGCGGTGGGCCCGCCCATCGGCTCTTCGTGATAATAGGGCACTCCGTCCTGGATCCCCATGCTGATTTTAACATCAAGATCCTGGTAGATCCCCTCGTACTGGTAGTCCGCCACTTCGTCCGACTCTTCAATCAGTTGTTTCAGTGCTTCGGCTGCGCGCAGACTTGCCGCATCGTTCTGTCCGCCGATTGCAGGGCCGCTGCTCCCCTCGTACACTTCCAGGTAGATGGGGTCGGAGGACTCCGGTTCAACCACAAGGAGATAGGAGTAGGCATCCTCCACATTCTCGGTTTCGTAATTCGGCTCCCCGAACAGCGCGCGCAGTCTGCCGTAGGCGATGACCGGCTCCAGATCCAGGTTCAGCAGTTTGCCGCTGCTCACCGGCATACTCGTCCGGGTGGTATCCTGCCGGAAGTCGGATCGCGTCAGGGTATTCTCCCCCTCCGATTCTGGCAGATGGATGTCCAGGAATACCACCCCAAAGGGGCTCTCCCGATGGCAGACCTCCAGCGGTTCTCCCCGCTCGGCCATGTCAAAGAGGAGATCCGGCACCGAGAGTTCGGCCTTCTCCCCATTGTCCATCACGACTGTGAGGGTGTAGCCGTCGTCATCCACCTCCGGGTCATCGGCATGGCGATCCACGATCACTGCCGGATAGTGCCGGGGTGTTCCGCTGAGGGCGGCATTGATGCAGTACTGTTGGCTGACTGCAATGGAGAACCCGAGTATTCCCATAAAAAGCCCGGCTCCCAACCGCAGTCGTTTGGGCGCGCGCAGGACCAGCAGCACAATGAGCGCTGTCGCCATCCCCAGGATCTGCAGCAGCGAGCTGATCCCCACATCTGCCTCCTGCAGGACAAAGCCATCCCAGATGTGGTTGACCTGCCAGAGGTAGAGCAGGCTGATGAGCATCACCGTCAGGAACGGCACCTTGATATGCATTGCCTCCCATTCGGGCGTGGGGTTCTTGGGTGGATCGCCAAACCACATCACCGGTGCAAATGCCAGGCAGCACAGCAGGAAGGGGATGGGCGCCAGGGCCGCAATGGTCATCACGGTGCGGAATTTTGCGTCGGCAAAGAGATACAGCGGAATGGGAAGGATCCCACCCAGTGCATACAGCAGAACGGTCAGCCGCAGACCGATCCGGATCGCCCCAAGGTGGCTGTGCAGCGGAGTGCGGTATTCCTCCCGCCACTGCACCATCCCTTCTGCCGCCTCCTCCCGCTGAGCCTGCTGCTCCATGGCAGTGGTCAGACCAAAATCCAGGTCGGTGCTTTCAATCCATTCAGCAAACCGGGGAATGCCCCGCATATTGGTCTCGACAGAGGCCAGCTTTTTCCCGTTGGAATCCAGTAGGTGGATGGAGCGGTTGACAGTCATCCGCAGCGACGCCACCTGCCCGGGAGCAAATTCCCGCCGCTTGCCCCAGCTGCTGATGTACCAGATCGACTGATCCTGGAATACAAACAGGGTCCGGTTCCGCCCTGCCAACAGCATCCATACGCCCAACAGGAGAAGCAGCAGCCCGGGAACGGCTACAAACGCAGTGACACCTGGCTCAAAAGGCGGTGTACCGGCCACAATGATCCCCATCAGCAGCAGTACAAAGCCCACAGCCCACAGAACCATGCCAAAACCGGTGACCAGAGTGCGCTCCCGGACGATCACCACCGGCTGCCGGGTCTCCTCCGGCTCGGTGTGGCGGCAGAGAAGCAGCATCAACCCGAAGGCCAGGATCAACAGGATCATGGCAACCCCAACACCCACTCCCACCATATCCAGCGGTTCGTTCCCGTCCGGGATAAAGATGAGCGGGAGCAGGGTCAGTGCAAAGGCCATCGACACACTGCCAGCCAGCAGGCAGGGCCACCGTTTTCCCGGAAGGGGGAGGTCCCGGGAGGGCTCCAACGGCTTTGCAGGGGCATACTCCCTCTGCACCGCTTCCAGGTTCGGGGCCTGCTCCAGGACTCTGCCGCAGTGGGGGCACCGAAACACATAGTCCATCTCCACCGAGAAGAACTTCTGCACCAGAGGCAGCGGTGTACCGCAGGAGGGGCAGACCCAGCGTTCCCGGAACACAGCAGTCCGCACCTGCTTCAGAAGCAACAGCGAAGCTGTCGGAATCACCAGGATCGGCAGCATCAGCCACAGGCTCCGCGACCACAGAAATGCCAGAAGCACCGCAGTGAGAACCAGCACCATCAGGATCAGCAGCCGGGACCCCTTCCGGGCAGCCTGATCCCGGGTATCGCGGTAGAGCTGGTTACCCTGCTCCATACCGGCATGCTGCAGATCCAGCAGAAAGGCCTCGAGCAGTTCGTAGAGATCGTCCGGATCGTCCACCTCTTCGCTGGAAAACCGATCGTAGAGCTGTTCGTTCACATACAGCTCCACCCCGTCCCGGTCGATTTCGATCCGGGTGTAAGGCCGGGTCAGGGTCAGATGATTGCGCGAAAACTCCAGCCCGCACTGGGGATACCGGGCCTTCAGCCGCTCGTACAGATGCTTTAACTCATTGTTCTGATACATGGGCAGTTTCTCCTTTCAGCAGGGTCTGCTGCTGGTTGATCGGACTTATAAAATGGTTTGGATCGTCGCCAGAAAGCACTCCAGGTTCTCCGCCTGCTCCGCAAAGCCATAGACCTTCCGGGAGATGCGCATTCGGATCTCCTCCTCGTCCTGCAGATAGAAGGTGACTATGTACTGGAATGGGACCAGACTCCTTCGCACCCTGACTGCCCGGATCTGTGCAAACGGCACCCGGCTATTTCCCGCTATGGCCTTGGAGCTGCCCTGGAGCAGGGCGACCAGGAGTGCCTGATCGGTCAGGCCAAAATACCCGTAGGTACAGCTGCGTCGATGCAGGATTCCCCCATAAACCGGGGCCTGCAATGTCTCGCCAGGCTCCAGCAGCGCAGAAAGCGCCGGAATCATCTGCTCACAAAAGGTCATTGCGACACCCCCATCCAGAAAAAGAAGACCGTCGCTGCCAGAAGGGCCAGCGACAGAAGCTCGATTCGGCAATCCTGGCACCGGAATACCTCCCGGCCATAGCGCTCATTGCGGAACACCCAGATCTCCTGCCCAATCTTCCTCCGGCCCAGCTGCGGAAAAAGGCAGCCGTGGGCCGTGTAGTACTGTTTCTGTCCGATTTTTACCAGATAGGCATTCTTGCGGACGGCGGCACCGCCCACCGCATATCCTGCCTCCTGTTTTGCGATGCCAACAATCTTTCCCCGGCACCGCTCGCCGGTCCAAACTACCCGGTACTTGAGGTAGAGCGGCAGCAGGGCCGCCGTCAGGCTCAATAGTCCCATCCAAATCATATCGTCCCTCCTGCGGCTTCCTGCACCGGAATTTCGATCTGGGTGATATACTCATCAAACTCCCGGATCACACTCTCGTTGATGCCGGTCTCATAGGCATAACCGTACAGGGTAAGGCCCTGGCTTTCGGCATAGGCGAAGATCTCCTCGTACCGCCTGGGCAGGTTCTCCCACGGGCCCCGGTAAAAGGCCCTTAGATAAGTGCCGGCCGGCTGGATGTGCAGCCCCTTTTTCGAGATGGGCTGCGGAAGTTCGATGTAAATCGCTTCATAGTGATTATACTCTTTTTGCCGCAGACAGTCCACAGAAATCATCGCCCCATAGACTGCATCGTGCAGGCGCTGCAGCTTGTGCTGTTTGGCCAGCGTAATCACCTGTTCCAGCTCCCGGGCGGTGGGGTCCTCCTCGCTCATCGGAACCACTGCCAGGCAGGCCTTTTTCCGGTGGATGAGGCGGATCTCGGAGAGGTCCAGGTTCAGCAGCGTCAGCATATCCTGGTGCCGGCTCTCCAGGGTCCGCTGCATCCGGCGCAGATGGGCAATCTTCTCCTCCAGCTTCCGCTGCTTTTCGGCCAGCAGCTTCTCCATGTTGGCAGCGGAGCGCTGTTCCATAAAGAGCTTGATCTCCGGAATGGACACCTCCAGCTCCCGGAGCATCAGCACGGTCTCCAGCTCGGAGCTCTGGTGGTAGGAATAGTAGCGGTAGCCGTTTTCGCCGATGAGCGCCGGGCGCACCAGGCCCATCTCGTCATACCACATCAGTGTCTTTTTGGTGATGCCGTGTATGGCCGCAAACTGCCCGATGGTGAACAGTGTCTGCTTACGCTCCACAAAAATCCCCCCTTGACTGTCCTGTTACAGGACGGTTTAAGATATAGATAGTATAGCAAAAAAGAAGGAAGAATCAAAGGCAGTCAATCAAAAAACGAACAGGAGGTATTACAAAATCCTATGAAAACGATCTTTTCCAAGGTGCGGCTCAGCCGAAAGCAGATCGCCGGGCTCACCGTCCTGATCCTGCTCTCCGCCATCGGGCAGATGATGCTCCCCTCGCTGCTGGCCCAGATGATCAACGGCGGTGTTGCCGTGGGCTCCCCTTCGGCGATCCGTGTTCTGGCGGTGATCATGGTGGCCATCACCGTCTGCTCCTGCCTGATCAACCTCGCATCGGTGCGGGTGGCTTCTGCCATCTCCACCGACTTTGCCGCCAAGCTGCGCGGTGCCGTCTTTGACCGGGTGCAGACCTTCTCCTCGGCCGAGATGGACAAATTCGGGACCGCCAGTCTGGTGACCCGCAGCACCTCGGACATCACCAATGTACAGAACTTTCTCACCCTGCTGCTGCGTGTGGGGATGCTGGCGCCGATGATGGCCATTGCCGGGCTGGTCTTTTCCTCAGCCACTGGCGGCAAGGTGAGTTCGGTGCTTGTCATCGCCATTCCGGTGCTGCTGGCCGCGCTGTCCATCATTGTGGTGCTGGCCTCCCGCTACTCCATCCGGCTGCGGCAGAAACTGGACCAGATCAACCGGCTGTTCCTGGAGTCGCTGGAAGGGGTCCGGGTGATTCGCGCCTTCAATAAGCAGAAGGCGGAAAGTGACCGCTTTGACAGCGCCAATGCCGATTTTGCCGGCACCGCCATGGCAGCCGGCCGGATCACCAGCCTGCTGATCCCCGCCATCAATGTGATCTTTGGCGTAACCACTGCCGCCGTCCTGGGCCTGGGCGCCCACTATGCCGAAACCGGTGTAATGGAGGTGGGCTCGCTGGTGGCAAACAGCCAGTACATCAGCATGGTGCTGACCTCGGTGATCATGCTGTCGATGGTGATCATGATGTTTCCCACCTCCTATGCCTGTGCCGCCCGCATCGCCGAAGTGCTGGAGACCGAAACCAGCATCCGGGACGGGGCCTACCCCTTTGAGCAGCGGCCGCTGCGCTCCACCCTGGAATTCCGCCATGTAACCTTTGCCTATCCGGGCGCACAGGAACCGATCCTCAAGGACATCAGCTTTGTATCCCGACCGGGTGAGGTGACCGCTATCATCGGCGGCACTGGGCGCGGAAAATCCAGCATCCTGAAGCTGATCCCCCGTCTCTACGACCCGCTGTTCGGTGAGATCCTGGTGGATGGGGTCAACATCCGGGAGTACCGCCTGGAGGACCTGCGGTCGATCATCGGCTATGTGCCCCAGAAGAATGTGCTCTTCTCCGGTGATATTGCCTCCAACCTGAACTTCGGCAAGGAGGACGGCACCCAGGAGGACTGGATCGAAGCCGCCCGGATTGCCTGCGCCGAGGAGTTCATCGAGAAAAAGCCGGAGGGCTACCACGACCGCATCGCCCAGGGCGGTTCCAATCTGTCCGGCGGACAGCGGCAGCGCATGGCCATTGCCCGTGCTCTGATGAAAAAGGCGGAGATCTATGTCTTTGACGACAGCTTTTCCGCACTGGATATGAAAACCGACCAGACCCTGCGCAAAAACCTGAAGGCGAGCATCGGCGATGCCTCGGTGATCCTGGTGGCACAGCGCATCAGCTCCATTCTGGATGCCGACCGGATCCTGGTGGTGGACGACGGACAGATCGTGGGACAGGGTACCCACCAAGAACTGCTGGACAGCTGCCCGCTGTACCGGGAAATCGCCGAAATCCAGTTGGGAAAGGAGGCTGTGTGATATGACAAACCGAACCATCTTCCGGCGGCTGATGGGCTACCTGAAAACCCACCGGCTGCCCCTGTTCTTCTGTATGCTCTCTGCGGTGATCAGCACTGGCTTTATGGTGCTGGCGCCCTACCTCATCGGAACGATCACCACCACGCTGTTCGCCAGCGCCGCCGACGGCATTTTCTACTGGGATCGGATCCTGTGGCTGCTGGCTGCTCTGGTGGCCCTGTACCTGGTATCCCAGTTCTTCACCTTCCTGCAGGGGTTCGGCATGGCAAAGATCACCGCCTCGGTCATGCAGACGCTTCGCAGTGACATCGACCGGAAAATGCACCGGCTGAAGCTGGATTATTACGACACCCACACCCACGGCGATATCCTGAGCATCATCACCAACGATGTGGACACCATCAACAACACCATCAGCCAGAACCTCACCTCGGTGGTTACCCAGGTGACCACCGCCATCGGCGTCCTGCTGATGATGCTGGCCATCAGCCCCAAGCTGACCCTGATCCCGGTGGTCATGGTGCCGCTTTCCCTGCTGAGCGCTGCCGGTGTGATGAAGGCCAGCGAAAAATACTATGAACAGCAGCAGAACCTGATCGGAAGCCTCAACGGCTATGTGGAGGAGGTATACAACGGCCAGCAGGTGGTGCAGTGCTTCAACCACCAGAAAAAATCCCGTGCCACCTTTGCCGGGCTGAATGAGGCACTGCGGGACAGCTCCCGCAAGGCCGAAGTGACTGCCGGCTCCATCAGCCCAATCACCACACTGGTCAACGACCTGGGCTATGTGGTGTGTGCCACCATCGGCTGCCTGTGGGCCATTGCCGGCCGGATCACCGTGGGCAATGTCCAGGCCATGCTGGAGTACACCTGGCGCTTTGCCGACCCCTTCTCCTCGCTGGCAGGTATGGCAGGCAGCTTCAGTGCAGCCGCCGCTGCCGGGAGCCGTATCTTCTCCCTGCTGGATGCCGAGGAGGAGCTGCCCGATGCCCCGGATGCCGTCATTCCCGAGGAGCGGAGCGGTCGGGTCACCTTCCGCAATGTGAAGTTCGGCTACACCCCGGACCATTTGCTGATGAAGGGTGTGGATCTGACGGTGCAGCCCGGCCAGAAGGTGGCCATCGTCGGGCCCACCGGCGCCGGCAAAACCACCCTTATCAACCTGCTGATGCGCTTCTACGAAACCAGCGGCGGTGTGATCGAAGTGGACGGCACCGACATCCGCCGGATGCCCCGGGCCGAGCTGCGGAATCGCTTTGGCATGGTGCTGCAGGACACCTGGCTCTTTGAGGGAACCATTGCCGAGAACATCGCCTACTCCTCCGACAATCCCATGGACCGGGAACAGGTGATCCAGGCCGCCCGCTCCGCCTGTGCCCACGACTTCATCAAAATCCTGCCCGGCGGCTATGATATGGTTCTCAGCAAGGGAGCAGAAAACATCTCCCAGGGCGAGCGCCAGCTGCTCACCATCGCCCGGGCCATCGCCTCCGACCCGGAGATCCTGATCCTGGACGAAGCCACCAGCAATGTGGATACCCACACCGAGGTGCTGATCCAGCGGGCCATGGCGGAACTGATGAAGGGCCGCACCAGCTTTGTGATCGCGCACCGGCTTTCCACCATCCGGGATGCGGATATGATCCTGTATATGGAGGAGGGCACCATCCAGGAGGTCGGGACCCACGAGGAACTGGTGGCCCGCCAGGGGAAATATGCAGCGCTGTACAACAGCCAGTTCTCCTGATCCTTGCGCAGCCCTCTTGACAAAGGACACCGCCTTCTGATAAGATAGATAAAATTCTGGCAGGCAAACCAATGTGCGGTTTGCCTGCCACTCTTTATACGCAGGAAAACCTGCAAACCTACTCTGAATCAAAATGAAAAGGTGATCGTATGACAACTGACCGTTCCCAGAACCGCTCAGAAGAGCGATTAGAAAAGAATATCCTGCTGCTCTCCTTCCTCGCCGGTGTCGGATTTGTGATTGCGGAGCTGTTCTATGCCGTTTACAGCCATTCCCAGTCCACCTTGATGGATGCCCTGTACGATGCCTCTGAGCTGGTATTCATCATCCTGCTGCTCTTCCTGACCCCGCTGTTCCACCGGCCCATCTCGGAAAAGCACCCCTACGGCTTCTATCAGATCGAATCCTTCTTCATTCTGGCCAAGGGCATTATGATGACTTCAGTGACCTTCAGCGTGCTGGCCAGCGTCGTTGAAAAGCTCTTCTCGGGCGGAAACCCGGTCAACAAGGGGCAGGTTTCCCTGTTCCAGCTGGTGCTGGGCCTGGTGAGCCTGCTGATCCTGTGCATCATGAAGGTGATGAGCCGGACCATCAGCTCCCCCACCGTGGATGCTGAGATCCTCGGCTGGAAGATGGATGTCGGTTACAGTCTGGGCATGTCCGTGGCCTTTTTTGCTGCAACCTACCTGCAGAACACCCCTCTGGCCTTCCTCTCGCCCTATTTTGACCAGATCATTGCCCTGCTGGTGATGATCTTCATGCTGCCGGAAACCGTCCGGATGCTCCTTAACACCTGCCGGGAGCTGTTCCTGTTCTCGCCTGACCAGGAGACGGTGGACCGGATCAAGGAGCTGTCCGGGGCGGTTTTGTGCGACTACCCGTTCACCCCCGTGTTCTACGACATCTCCCGCACCGGCCGCCGACTGTGGATCGCCGTCTACTTCCAGAGCGAGAGCGACTGCATTTCGGTCAGGGCCGTGCAGGAGGCTACCGACCGGCTCAACAGGCAGATCGCCCGGGAGTTCCCCGATGCCGCCTGCGAGCTGATCCTGGACAACCATCCGTCTGAGATCCTGCGGACCGACCCAGAGGGTCAGATGGCCTGACCATGGCTTCCCCAAAACCGGCGCCCTTTCCAGGTGCCGGTTTTTACTTTGGGACTTTCTCTTGACACCGGCCCCCTCCGGGGAGCAGAATAGAGGAGAAATGCAGCCCAGAGAATTCCATATAGAAATGAGTTGATTCCCATAAACAAACGATCCACTCCCCCCAGCGCCGTGCAGATCCGCGGCGCACGGGTCCACAACCTGAAAAACATTGATGTGGATATCCCCCTCAACCAGATCGTCGGCATCGCCGGTGTCTCCGGTTCGGGGAAATCCTCCCTGGCTCTGGGAGTCCTCTATGCCGAGGGCTCCCGCCGGTACCTGGAATCTCTGTCCACCTACACCCGCCGCCGGATGACCCAGGCCACCCGGGCGGAGGTGGACGAGGTGCTCTATGTTCCGGCCGCCCTGGCCTTGCACCAACGGCCGGGTGTACCGGGAATCCGCAGCACCTTCGGCACCGGCACCGAACTGCTGAACAGCCTGCGGCTGATGTTCTCCCGGCTGGCCCACCACCGCTGCCCCAACGGCCACTATCTGGAGCCTTCGCTGGCGGTGGCTGCGGGGCAGGAGCTGATCTGTCCGGTGTGCGGCGAGCACTTCTTCGCCCCTGCCGCCGAAAGCCTGGCCTTCAACAGCCAGGGGGCCTGCCGCACCTGCAGCGGTACCGGCATCGTGCGCACCGTGGACCTTGCCACCCTGGTACCCGACCCCTCCCTGACCATCGATGAGGGCGCTGTGGTGCCCTGGAACACGCTGATGTGGTCACTGATGGCCGATGTCTGCCGGGAGATGGGGGTCCGCACCAATATTCCCTTCCGGGATCTCACCGAGGAGGAGAAGGAGATCGTCTACCACGGTCCGGCAGAAAAGCGGCATATCTTCTATAAAGCCAAAAACTCCAACGATGCCGCCGAGCTGGACTTCACTTATTATAATGCGGTCTACACCGTGGAAAACGCCCTTGCCAAAGTAAAGGACGAAAAGGGAATGAAGCGGGTGGAGAAGTTCCTGCGGGAGGATATCTGCCCGGACTGCGGCGGCACCCGTCTTTCAGAGGAGGCCCGTGCCCCCCGGCTGCGGGGGATCGGCCTGGATGAGGCCTGCAAAATGACTCTGAGCGATCTCGCTGAGTGGGTCAAGGGAGTTCCGGACTCCCTGCCGGAGGAGATGCGCCCCATGGCAGATAGCATCTGCGACTCGTTTGACACTGCAGCCCGCCGCCTGATGGAACTGGGGCTGGGCTACCTCACCCTGGACCGTGCCTCCTCCACCCTCTCCACCGGCGAGCGCCAGCGGATGCAGCTGGCCCGCTCGGTCCGCAACCGCACCACCGGGGTGCTGTATGTGCTGGACGAGCCCTCCATTGGGCTGCATCCCTCCAACATCGACGGGCTGACCGCCGTGATGCACGATCTGGTGGCGGATGGCAATTCGGTGCTGCTGGTGGACCACGACACCCAGATTCTCTCCGAGGCGGACTGGATCGTGGAGATGGGTCCGGAGGCCGGGGCCGGCGGCGGACAGATCATTGCCCAGGGCACCGTGGAGGAACTGGGCAGCCTGCCCGCTTCCCAGATCGGGCCATACCTGGCTGGCCGGGCCGAGACGCTGGTGCGCCCCCGCACCCCGGATGGGCAGCTCTTTGAGCTTGGGCGGATTCATCTCTCCACTGGGGCGCTGCACACCGTCAAGCCGCTGGAGGCGGACTTCCCCAAGGGGAAGCTCACCGTCATCACCGGCGTATCCGGCTCGGGAAAGACCACCCTGATCCTTGAGAGCCTGATCCCAGGGCTGGAGGCCGCTATTGCCGGAACCCCTCTGCCGGAGCATGTCCGCTCGGTCAGCGCCGAGGGCATCGAGCGGATCAAGCTCATCGATGCCACCCCCATCGGGATCAATGTGCGCTCCACCGTGGCGACCTATGCCGGTGTACACGACGAACTGCGCAAGCTCTATGCCCGTTCCCCGGCTGCCAAAGCCGCCGGATACAAGGCCGGGAGCTTCTCCTACAATACCGGAAACCTGCGCTGCCCGGTCTGTGACGGCACCGGGGTTATCGACCTGGATGTGCAGTTCCTGCCCGATGTGGAGATCCCCTGCCCCGAATGCCATGGCTCCCGCTATGCCCGGGAGGCCGACCAGGTGCGTCTTCCTGCCCCGGACGGGACCAGTTACTCGCTGCCCGACCTGATGGAACGGGACATCAACACCGCCCTGCCCCTGTGCGCCGACTGGAAAACCGTCCGCCAGCGCCTTACCGTACTGCGGGATCTGGGGCTGGGCTACCTCACCCTGGGGGAGGCCACCCCCAGTCTGTCCGGCGGTGAAGCCCAGCGGCTCAAGCTGGCCAGCGAGATGGGCCGCGGCCAGTCGGATACGATCTTTGTCTTTGACGAGCCGACCATCGGCCTGCATCCGCTGGATGTAAAAACCCTGCTGGGCGTGTTCCAGACCCTGATCGAAAAGGGCGCCACCGTCATTGTGATCGAACATGACCTGGATGTGATCCAAAATGCCGATTACATCATCGATATGGGTCCCGGCGGCGGAGAGGCCGGAGGCGAGATCGTCGCCGCCGGCACCCCGGAGCAGGTCCGGGAAAATCCCCGGAGCATCACCGGCCGGTACCTGCATTAAACTCCAACCGCAGCTCCCCTGTTCCGTACCGGACAGGGGAGTTTTTTCGTCCTTCTTTTCGGTAAAATAGATATAAATATTCCGCTTTTTTGTATTATTCACAGATTGCGCCGGGCCGGGTTTCTTAGTATCATTAATCTTGAGAGGTACCTTTGTTTTTCCTGCTGAAGAGAGCAGCGCACCCCCTCTTTGCCCCGGCACAGCCCTGATACAGAAAACAACTTGTTCGGAATCCACTGCCAAAGGAGGCTATCTATATGACCCTGCTGGAACAATGCCAAATCTGGAACGAAAACGACGAATACCAGAAGATCATCGACACCATCGAGGCCATTCCGGAGGAAAAGCTCACCCCGGAACTGTGCAGCGAACTGGCACGCGCCTACAACAACGCCGCCGACATCGGCGACCGGGAGATGTTTGAAAAGGCGCTGGCCCTGCTCCTGCCCTATGCCGACCATTTTCAGGGGGAACACACCTGGAACTTCCGGGTGGGCTATGCCTACTACTACCTGGACCAGGAGAGTCTGGCCCTGCCCTACTTTGAGCAGGCTCTGGAAGCCCGTCCCGGCGATGCAGATACCCTGCAGATGATTGAGGACTGTCGCCGGCAGCTGGCCCTTCCCCGCTTTGCAAAAAACTTCCGGGAACGCACAGAGGAGACCTGGAAGACCTTCCGCCGCAAGGAAGCCCAACTGCGCCAGCTGCTGGACATCAAAGACCGCAGCGCGGTTCAGGAGGAGCTGGTTGCCCTGTGCGAGAGCGCCCTGCTCCCGGGCTTTCCCGACCCGGCCTTTGAGGTAGGGCACAGCGGTCAGAAGTATGAGCTGATCCTCTCCTCCGAGGGGAACCTGGCCCGGCTGTATGAGCTGGATTACTTCCAGCGTCATGCCCCGGCAGAACTGTTGGAGCACTGGAACTTCCATGTGGGGCGCCAGGCTTCGGCCAACTTCTCGCTGCGCACCTCGGCTGGGCTGGAGATTTCCGGCACAGAGGTGCAGGTGCTGCCGGAAAAAACTGAGGACGACTTCCTCGCCCTGACCCTCTACTGCGAAGCACTGCTGCCCCTGCTCCAGGAGGACGAGAATCAGGCCTGGTGGCTGCTCTCCACCCTGGTGGATCAGGTACTGGGGGAAATCCCCTCCATGGCACTGATCCGGGGCTTTGAGGTTTCGGCCGAACCGCTGGGGCCGGAGGCGTTCCTGCTCAGCGAACTGCCCGATCGGGTGCAGGCCATGGGCTTTGAGGTACCGGCCACCGCCGAGGAATATCTGGCGACTGCCTACTCGGTCTACCAGCTGGAACCGGAACAGGACCCGGAGGCCGACTGGCGGCTGGATACCACCGTGGGCTCCACCCGCTTCCCCATGCTGATCGGCGACTATCTGCGCGGCGAAAGCGACACTGTGGACCTGCTCTATCGGGACGGTGCCGCCGCCGGCTTCCTGCTCTACCCCCTTGACCTCTTTGACGGAGAGGACCGCGGTGACCGGATCATGGAGTTCCGGGATCAACTGGAAGCGGCCCTGACCGAACAGGCCGGAGAAGATGCCCTCACCCTGCTGGGCGGCGCCACCGGACTGTATCATGGTTATCTGGATCTCATCGCCTGGGATCTGCCCGCTGTTCTCAGCGCTGCGGTGGACTTCTTTAACCAGTCCGGACTTGCCTGGTCCAGCTTCCACAGCTTCCGCCGGGATGTGGGCACGGTGCGGCTGACCGCTCCAGAAGCCGGAGCCCCGGAACTGGCACCGGAGCCCGAACTGCAGCTGCACCCCGAAACCGGCTCCCTTCTCGCCCCGGAAGACATCGAAGTGATGGAATCCTTCCTGGATGAGAAGAGCGGATACTTCTACCGGGTCCTGAGCTACCTGACAACCTTCATCGAAAACGGTGTAAAGGAAAATAGCTTTACAGAAAAACAGGCACGGGAGGACCTGCAGATTGCACTGTGGTACAGCTATGCCTGCATGAATATCGGCGAGTATGAATTCTACTACCGCGGCGTCCAGTGGATGCGGGATTCGGAGAAGAATGCCGCCGGCTGCGGCACCTGGTACTACCGCTTCTCGATCGGACTGATCTACTGCGGAAAGCTGGAGGAGGCTCTCCGCTACGCAGAACAGGGCGCTCTGGAGGAGCCGGACTACCCCTGGATCTGGCTGCATCTGGGCAAGCTGCGCAGCCACTTTGGCGACCGGGACGGGGCACTGGCGGCAGCCCAGCGGGGTCTGGAACTGGTGCCCGGCGACCATGAGTTCACCACCCTGCGCCAGGAGATCCTGAATGGTGCCACCCTGCAGGAGATGGAATACCACTGGATCCACCCCGATGCCGACCTGCTGCTCCAGAAGGGACTGGATGCGGATGCGGACAGCAAGCTCCGGGCCATCTCCTGCATCGTCACCAACCCGGAGGGGCTGGATCGCTTTCTGGAGTTGTTCCACCCCGACCCGGACTCCTTCGAGACAGATTCCCCCTACTGCTCCTTCCCCTACTCGGTACAGGGGCAGACGGTGGAACTGGTGTTCGGCATGAACCTGGCTGGTATCTCCAACCTGCGGGAGGACTGGCTGCGGCTGCAGAAGGAGCGGCTGGACTGCGGTATGTGGCTGACCCTGCCCGATGGGACCCCCGGCACCCTGCACTCGGTGTTCCTTGGTCTGGACTACCAGGTCATGCTGGGCTGGGCTCCGGAGCCGGATCAGCTTGTGCCCATCCGGCTGGATGAATCCGGCCTCCCCCTCCCAGAAGAACCAGAATCGGAGAAAGCGGACGGTGATTTTTCCGAAACAGAACTCTATACCTCTGAGGAGCTGGCCAAGGTGGAGGAACACATCTCCCGCTTCTATGGGGAATTTGAAATGGTGCTGCACGAGGTGGTCTCGCCGGATATCCATGTGGACATCTGCCTGATCCCCCCCACTGCGGAAAAGAACTACTACACCCTGGTAACCATGGGCATGGGCGCCCACCGCATGACCCTGCCGGA
>Oklahoma_p2__coassemble_1003_pt1 | contig 19336 bp, 19 predicted proteins | sample Oklahoma_p2__metabat2_low_PE_026 | metagenome-assembled genome bin Oklahoma_p2 | reverse complement strand
ATTTGGTGGTCGATGGAGACGATTTTGCGGTGGCTGCGGTAATGGGTCAGATAGGGCTTGACACGGATCACCTTGCCGCCGGCATCCACCAGCGGCTGGAACATCTTGCGCGGGGTTGGGATATTGGCGATGAAATCGCACATGACCAGAACGGTGACCCCCTCTTTGGCCTTTTCGGTCAGGGCGCGGACCAGGGCTTCTCCCATCACATCGTGGTGGATGGTGTAAAAGAGTACATAGATGTTCTCCTTTGCGGCCTTGATGTCCTGGAACAGCGCCTGATAGTGGGCTTCGCCGCTGGTGTAGAGGTGATAGTCATCGTAACAAGTGACGGGGCTGTTGTTGTAGGTGGAATTGAACTGGATGACCTGAAAGTCCTCCTCGGAAAACTGCTGCCCGGCCAGAAGATCCTCGGGGGCCCTGGCTGCCGGAAGGCGCTGGCTCATCCGCTTGCGGCGGAGGGCAGCGGTGAGCTTGATGGCGGTGGTGCTGCCAAAGATCAGATAGAGCAGGACGCCGAAAAAGGGCATACAGACCATAACCAGCACCCAGAGCAGGGCCTCGGTGGGGTTTTTCCGCTCCAGAAAGATGACAGCCAGAATGGTGGAGACATAGATGAGCAGCAGAATCAGGTTCAGCATAGGCAAACCTCCTGTTTTACAGCTGGATTACAGCAGGGGGGCAACGGCCTTGGCAATGAATCCAAGCATCCGGCGCTTGAAGGGTTCGGCCCCAAGCGTATCCAGGGTGATCTCACGGCACTTGGCCTGGGTCTGTTCAAAGTCCTCGGCAATGGCAGGGATGCAATCGGTTCCCCACAGGTAGGTGCCGCATTCAAAGTGGTGGTACAGGCTGCGGTAATCCAGGTTGATGGTGCCAACCACTGCCTCCTGGTCGTCGCAGACAAAGACCTTGGCATGGACGAAACCGGGGGTGTATTCGTAGATCTTCACACCGGACTTCAGCAGTGACTTGTAATGGGTCAGCGCCAGGGCAAAGGGAACATACTTATCCGGTACACCCGGCAGCATGATGCGTACATCCACCCCGCGTTCTGCAGCATATTTCAGGGCATTTTCCAGCTCCCCATCCAGGATCAGGTAGGGGGTCATGATGTGGACATAGCGGTGCGCCCGGTTGAGCATATCCATGTAGACCTGTTCGCCCACCTTATCATCATCCAGGGGGCAGTCGCCATAGGGCATCACAAAGCCGTTTTCCGGTTCGGCCGGGATCTCCACATTCAGATAGGGGCCAAAGTCGGCCTCCTTTTCGTCCAGGTACCACATGTGCAGGAACATCCGGGTAAAGCTGCGGGCAGCCTCGCCGCGCACCATCACAGCAGTATCTTTCCAGTGGCCGTGCTTTTCAAAGGCATTGATGTATTCGTCCGCCAGGTTGATGCCGCCGTTGAAGGCCACTTTGCCATCGATGACCAGGATCTTGCGGTGATCCCGGTAGTTGTAGTGGGTGGATACAAACGGCTTGACCGGTGCAAACATCTTGCACTGGATCCCCAGTTTCTGCAGACGCTGGGGATAGTCATGCGGCAGGGTGGAAAGCTCACAGGTACCGTCGTAGAGCATGCGCACCTCGACCCCTTCCTGAACCTTCCGGGCCAGGATCTCCAGGATCTTGCCCCACATTTCACCTTCGTCCACAATGAAGTATTCCAGGAAGATGAAATGCTCAGCCTGTTCCAGCTGGATCAGCATTTCGTGGAATTTATCCTCGCCCAGGGGGAAGTAGGTGACAGCGGTGTGGTCGTAGACCGGGTAGCAGCCGCTGCGCCGGACATAGCGGGACAGGGCTGCGGCACCCGGATCGGCCTGTTCCAGGGCCTGCTCGATGGCAGGGTCCTGCTCCAGAGAGTGTTCAGTCTCCTCATTGAGCTGGGCATAGCGCTTTTGCAGGGTGCGGTGACCGAAGTTCTTCTGTGTGTAGAGAAACAGCAGGGCACCAAACACCGGCAGAAGCATGACCGTGACCAGCCAGGTGATCTTGGCGGTGGGGTCCATCGAGCTGTTGAGCAGGTACAGGACCATAAAGACGGTGAAAATCACAACACCGCCATAGATATGGGGGAGGAAGGCTTCAAATCAGTGGAAAATACTGAACAGGAACAGGACCTGAATGGCGAGCAGGACCAGGATCAGCCCGGAACGGCTGAAAATCATCTGGAAGATGCCGCGCTTTCCCTTTTCCAGCAGGCGCAGTCCGGTTTCTTTGGATTCATTGATCATAGTAGGCTCCTTTTCTGTCGGCGCGAAGCGGCGTGTGCCGGATTGGAGGTGTCATCGCACTCAAACACTTCTATTGTATCATATTGAAAAATGATTTGAATTTGAAAATTGTAAATATTCGTCAAATAAATACCGGTTCGGATGGTAAAGGGGTGGAGCATTCTATCCGGGCAGGCGCTTGGAGAGCAGGATCTCCAACGGCTCACCGTGCAGCAGCAGGGCCCCACAGTCCACATACCCATGCTTCCGGTAGAAGAATTGTGCCTGCTTGTCCGATCGGGTGGAGATCATTACGCTCCGGTGCTGCTGCCGGCGCATCTCCTCCTCCCAGAACTGGATCAGCTGAGTGCCATAGCCCTTTCCACGCTCGTCCTCGGCCAGGAAGAGCAGGTTCATAAAAGGGTAGGTTGTCCCAGAACAGGTTGTATCGCAGGCAACCCACCAGTTCCTGTCGGATCAGGACCAAAACACGGCCGTCGCGGATGCATTGTTCCAGTTCGGAGGGGGCAAGGTGCTGGTCCAGCTTTCGGAGCTGCTCCAAATCGTTTTTCTGGGCATATCGGACCATGTTGTTTCACCTCTGTGGATCGATTGGATTCAGTTTCATCATAATACGGCTGGCCCGGAATTTCAATCCGCAGAATAAAAGGACCTGTACTGCAGCAGTGCGGTACAGGTCCTGGAATAACAGGGAAATTGCAAAATAGGAATCAGCCCACCGGGCAGCAGCGCATCAGCAGGCCAGTAGCTTCGATGATGTAGCGGGTATCCCGGCCGAAGTCGGAGTCCCGGCTCTCCAGATACTGCTGGTGCAGTGCCTCCAGAGCTGCAATCAGGTCAAGGGAGTCGGCCGAGTGGTCCGGGAAGGAATATTCCGGAAGATGCTCCGCAAGATAGAGACGCAGCTGGGTCTCGTAGACATGATGGGAGGCCAGGCTGTCCGGCCAGTGGTCGTTGTGGGGGAAGGTGAAGGCATCTGCCACATAGTGGGTCAGCTTGCCCAGGGTGTAGTAGTTCCACAAGTTCCAGCGCTGCTTCTGTTCCAGGCGCTGCAGCCGGGTCATGACATAGGGGCGGGAATTGGTGAAGTTGTGGCCGCCCAGCATCCGGGCATGGGTAGAGCCTTTCAGATAGGTAAGAGGGTTGCAGTCCGGCTGGAAGGAGCCCAGCAGGAAGGCAAGTTCATAGCGGCGGAGCTGGAATCCCTGTACACTGGCAAGCAGGGCAGAGGCCAGCAGCTTGTGACTGCGTTTTTGCACCGAGTTGTCTCTCCTTTGTGAATGAATGGCCCAAGTATAGCACGCTCACTATGGAAAAACAAGCGGTTTTTCATGGATTTTTCATTGTTTTAACGGCAGGGGATCTCCTGTATGTTCCGGGGTAGAATAAAATGGGACTCCTGCTTCCTTTCGGATACAGCTGTCGGCGGCTGACAGTATGAATTGTAAAGAATTATCGAATTTGCCCGTTTTATTATTTTCAAGGTGGTCCCAGATGTGATATACTGAAAATATCAACAAAATGATTCGTAAAAAAGGAGGCTTTTCCATGAAAGTTGTAGTTGTAGGCGGTGTAGCTGGCGGTGCTTCGGCAGCGGCAAGACTGCGCCGTCTGGATGAATCCGCAGAGATCATCATGTTCGAGCGTGGGGAATACATCTCGTTTGCCAACTGCGGACTGCCCTATTACATTGGTGGAGAGATCACCGACCGGGCTGCCCTGACCCTGCAGACCCCCCAGAGCTTCCACTCCCGGTTCCATGTGGATGTGCGCATCAACAGCGAGGTGACCGCCATCGACCCCAAGGCCAAGCAGGTCACCGTCCGCAGCAAGGACCGCGGCGAGTACACTGAGAGCTACGATAAGCTCATCCTCTCCCCGGGTGCTGCCCCCATTCGCCCTCCGATGGAAGGTGCCGACAACGAGCGGGTGTTCACCCTGCGCAACATTCCCGATACCTATAAGATCCGTGGCTATGTGGAAGAACAGCACCCCAAGAGCGCCGTGGTCGTAGGCGGCGGCTACATCGGTGTGGAGATGGCAGAAAACCTCAAGAATGCCGGTGTGGATGTCACCATTGTGGAGCTGGCTGACCATGTCATTGCCCCGCTGGATTATGATATGGCCTGTGATGTACACCGCTACCTCAAGGAAAAGGGCGTGGGCCTGATCCTCCAGAATGGGGTGCAGTCCATCCGGGAGGAGGGCGGAGCGCTTCGCCTGACCCTGTCCGATGGCGAAATCGACACCGATCTGGTGATCATGGCGGTGGGCGTCCGCCCGGATACCGCTCTGGCCAAGGAGGCCGGACTGGAGCTCAACCGGCGCGGCGCCATTGTGGTGGATGAGCACATGCTCACCAGCGACCCGGATATCTATGCCGTCGGCGATGCCGTGGAAGTCACCGACTTTGTCACCGGCGAAAAGGCCTATATCCCGCTGGCTGGCCCCGCCAACAAGCAGGGCCGCATCGCTGCGGACAACATCTGCGGTATTCCCACTACCTATAAGAACACCCAGGGCTCTGCCGTGCTGAAAATCTTTGATATGACAGTGGCCACCACCGGTGTCAACGAGCGCGCCGCCAAGGCAGCCGGTCTGGATTACGATAAGGTGTACACCTTCTCCAACAGCCATGCCTCCTACTACCCCGGCAGCACCGGAATGTCCATCAAGACCCTGTACGAAAAGGGCACCGGCAAGATCCTGGGCGCCCAGATCGTCGGCTTTGACGGGGTGGACAAGCGCTGTGATGTGCTGGCAACCGCCATCCGTGCCGGTATGACTGCCAAGGACCTCACCGAGCTGGAGCTGTGCTATGCACCGCCCTTCGGCTCGGCCAAGGATCCGGTGAACTTTGTGGGTTATGTCATCGAAAACACTTTGGCTGGCCGTGTGAAGAACTTCTTCTGGGACGATGTGGCAAAGCTCCCCCGGGACGGCAGTGTGACCCTGCTGGATGTCCGCACCGATCTGGAGCGTGAGAATGGCCAGTACATCGATGGCTTTATCCACATTCCGGTGGACGAACTCCGGGAGCGGGTCGGCGAACTGGACAAGTCCAAGCCGGTTTACATCCACTGCCGCACTGGCCTGCGCAGCTATGTGGCCTGCTGTATGCTGGCTGGCCTGGGCTTCGACTGCTACAACCTCTCGGGCGGCTGGCGGCTGTACGAGTCCATCCTCAGCGAGACCAAGTCCCCGGAGCACGGCTGCTACGACCCCAACTGAGTTTTCCGGCGCTGCTCTGAATCGTAAAGAGCGCACTCGATCGAACAGACAGAAAAATCCCGGCACGGGAAAAGGTGCCGGGATTTTTTGCGTTCTGTGAACTTATGTCTCCTGGGGGAAGGTGGCCATGAACTGCCGCAGCTTTGCAGCTGAGCCTTCCGAGAGGGTGTAGGTGATGGTCTGATCCAGATCGGAGCTGTAAAGATAGTAGATCGAGCCGCCAGGATCAGGGGTGGCCCCATAGTCACCATAGCCATGTCCCCAGTACCGTACCCCCGAGTCGAACCATACCTCAACACTGTAAAGACTGGAGGGCATATCTGGATTCATGGCACCATCATCGACTTCCGGTGTTTTGGTGGGAGTGGCAGTAAGGCCGTGCTTCAGGTAGTCTGAGATTCTGGCGATCACAGCCGGGTCGCTGGTATCTATTCCGCTTTCAAAACCGCTCAGTCGGATTCTGGTGATCTTGGCAGTGGTCATGTGGGTGTACCAGTGCAGGTTCTTTTCGGTCTGGGCGTTGTAGGCGCTCTCCCATACACTGTGGAGCGGCGAGCCTTCGCCCAGCCAGACATAGTGCCGTCCCTTGTCGGTGAAGAGCAGGATCGCCCGGGAGCCGGAGTCGTCGTTTGCCTCAGCGGCTTTCACCAGCTCGTCCATCACCGGCTCCAGCAGCGAGAGCGGGCAGTCGGCGGTGAAGTGATCGCCATAGTCCAGCACAGCGGCCTCGAGGATCGTCTCCCCCTGGAAGGTGAGGGGGAGCTGGGCTGCCTGGGACGAGCTGTTGGAATCGGCAGGTGTTCCAGGTACAGAGCCGGGGTCGCCTTCAGAAGGGAGTTCCTCTGATTCGGAGGAATTTTCCTCTGGTTCGGACGAAGATTCTTCCGTCTGGGAAGAGCTGCTTTCAGACGGGGTATCCGGCATGTTGGAGGACGGCTCAGAGGAGCAGCCGGCAGCAGTGAGCATCAGCAGCACTGCCAGGAGCAGCGCACACAGTCGGCGGATCAGTTTCATGAAAAATTCCTCTTTTTCTGCGGGGTTCTTGTTACCCACATTATAATACAGGATCTGGAAAGGGACAAGGCGGAACGGGGAATTTGGCGGAAACTGCCGGATTGCAGCGGGTTAAAATAGGGAAAATGCCGGATTTATCCCAGGCAAACCCAGGGAAATACCAATCAAAAAGAGGAAAATTTCCGCTTGACGGAACCATACCGGTATGGTATAGTATTGTTAGGTTAGTTACAACTAACTTAACAGAAACAACACCCGGACATCCCTGGTGGAAGGAGGAAGGACTATGCTGGAACCATACCTGATCGGGCACTGCTCGCCCACCCTGGCAAACCTTAAAACAGCCAATCTCTTTGGCTACCGGTACGACCGGACGGAGGATCTGACCGAGCAGCTCGAACAGCTGCGCCAGCAGCTTCTTCCCCGGGGCGTGGAACTGCGGCTCCTGCAGCTGGGGCCGGATCGTGCGCTGGTCTATGTCTATCGGATCCGGCGGCTGGTCCGCGACCTAGCTGACCCGGAGATCCGGCAGTTCCTGCAAGGCTGCGGCTATCGGGATTTTTCCGCAGAGGGCGCGCTGGCACATCTGGCGCGGCGCATTGCGGAAAATGGTGGAGAATTCCCGCATGAGATCGGGCTGTTTCTCGGCTATCCGCTGGGGGATGTCCAGGGCTTTATCACACACAGAGGTCAGAACTGTAAGTGTACCGGCTGCTGGAAGGTGTACTGCAATGAGCAGGAAGCCCAAAAGCAGTTCTGCCGGTTTGCAAAGTGCAGATCCATTTACTGTCGGCTGTATCAGGAGGGAACCGATCTTTCCCGGCTGACGGTGGCGGCCTGATCTCCGGACAGGGAAAGTGAGGTTGATCGACACAATGAGCAAAGCTGCGATCGTATATTGGAGCGGTACCGGCAATACCGAGCTGATGGCACAGAAAGTGCTGGAGGGCGCACGAGCTGCCGGAGCCGATGCACAGATGTTCTGGGCGGGGGAATTCTCCGCGGAACGGCTGAAGGACTTTGATGCCGTGGCATTCGGCTGTCCTTCCATGGGTGCCGAACAGCTGGAGGAGAGCGAGTTCGAGCCCCTGTTTGCAGCCTGCCGCCCGGAGCTGCAGAACAGGAAGATCGCCCTGTTCGGTTCCTATGGCTGGGGCGATGGAGAGTGGATGCGCACCTGGGAAGCCGACTGCCGGGCCGATGGCGCGGTGCTGCTGGCCGATCCGGTGATCTGCAATGAAACACCGGACGACGAAGCCCAGGAGGCCTGTATCGCCCTGGGGCGCACCTTGGCCTGAATGATGATCCTCCCTTTGGAAGTAAGCGGATACACGCATATTTTCCCCAACTCCTTTTGATGTACCACCGATCGGCTCCGGTTTTTACCCGGCCGGATATGCCGATCCCATTTACCCCTTTTAATTTTTCCATAATGAATGGCGGACGGGATTTACCCACCTGGCTGCCAACTCCTTTTGATACCCCTGAAAGAAAAAAGACCGGACCCATGTCCCGGTCTTTTTTCTTTGTACAAGAAGAGGGGAATTTCCCCACTGTAAAATGTAAGTATTTTATAAACAATGGCACCCCCAGCTTGAACCGCCGGAAATATGGTGTATAATATGGGGGTAATACGAAGACAGTTTCTCCCGCAGTTTGTAAGGAGTTTTGATATGCCAAATCAGAGAAGATCCCGGCCGGTACGGCGCTCCAGCGGTTCCGGTGATGTGTTTGTCCCTGTGATCATTATTCTGGTGGGGATCACGATTTTGTCCCTGCTCATCGCCTTTGCCTGGCAGAAATGGCAGGATAAGTACGATCCCGATTCCCTCTACCCCGATTCCCGGCCCGCAACCTCGCAGAGCGAGTCCTCCTCGGAGCCGGAGCCCTCTTCGGAGGCGAGCTCGTCCGAGCCGGAGGCCCCAGTGGCGCAGTTCGGCCAGCCCCTGCCCGAGAGCGATCGGGTCACCAGCGCCTACTTCAACGATGCTGTCTTTATTGGTGACTCGCTCACCACCGGCATCCAGCTCTACAATATCCTGCCGGATACCACCGTTCTGGCTGCGGTGGGTGTGGGCCTGGAGAACATCTACTCCAAGGAGGTCATCGGGCCGTCCGGCAGTCAGCAGACCATTCTGGCAGCGGCGGATTCCCAGCAGCCCGCCAAGATCTATGTGATGCTGGGCATCAACGGCCTGAAGGGGCTGGGCGCCGACAAGACGGTGGAGCTCTACCGCGATCTGGTGCAGCACCTCAAGGAGACCCATCCGGACAGCATCATCTATGTGCAGTCCTTCATGCCCATCAACGAGGAGAAGTTCCAGGCCAACTACGGCTATAACCTCACCAATGCCGACATCGATGCCTGCAACGAAAAGCTGATGGCCATGGCCGGTGAGGAGCAGGTCTACTATGTAAACCCGGCCGAAGCAATCAAGGACGAGATCGGCGGTCTGCCGGCAGAATTCACCACCGATGGCCTGCACTTCAAGGGCGAATATTACAACAAGTGGATCGATTATCTCAAGGAACACACTGTACCGGAAGCCTGATCTGCCGGTATGGCTGCGATAAAGATTGGAGGAAATCTAACATGAAGAAACTGATGGCTGCGGCACTTGCCGCGATGATGGTACTGAGCCTTTCCGCCTGCGGCGGCGGCTCTGATTCGAGCGAAAGCTCCAGCGAAGCTGCTTCTGTAAGCAGCGCTGCCGACCCCAAGACTTCGGAGGTCACAGCCGACGGCCTGGCCAAGAAGATGGTAGAGGCCACCACCTTCCAGGATGAGGTGATCGCCATCAGCGCCGAGATCGTGCCCAACTACTACACCATTCCGGACAGCGTGAAGGAATACGCCGTCTATATGTGCCCCACCGGCGCCACTGTGGAGGAGATCTCGGTCTTTCACACCAGCGACGCAGCTGCTGTGGAAAAGATGATTCAGACCCATCTGGAAGCCCGCACCGCCGAGTATGAGTCCTACCGTCCGGATGAGGTGAAGAAGCTGGACGGCGCCAAGGTAGTCAAGAGCGGCGACTTTGTGGCTGTGATCATCGCAGACGACACTACCGCAGCCGAGGCAGCTTTTGAGGCAGAGCTGGGCGCATAAGCAGTCGGTTTTTAGAACCTTGTTCTGTACAGAAAACTCCGGGGAATCTCCCGGAGTTTTTTCTGTTCTGCTGCAAAAACATTGGAGACTTTCTATAAAATTCATTGCTTTTGCCAAGGGGAGCGCGTTGGGGCATTTGGAGGTTTTGCCGGCTCGTGCAATCCGCCGAAAACAGCCCGGAACACCGCTGCAAAACTGGCAGTCCCGGCCGGCATCGCCGCTGCCGGAGGGCGGGTTTTTGGTTGTCCTTCAGGACACTTTGTGTTATACTAAAACAGATACCGTGGAGCGGTCTGCACAATTCTGGAACGGACAATTCACCGCTCTGCGAACAGGGAGTTTTTCTATGATCATTCTGGGCATTGACCCCGGCTATGCCATTGTGGGCTATGGTGTAGTCCGTTACGATAACCGAACCTTTACACCGGTGGCCTATGGAGCGGTGACCACCGAGGCCGGCCTGGAACCGGACCTTCGTCTGGAACAGGTCTACGATGGGATCTGTACCATCATCGACCGCTACCAGCCCGAGGCCATCGCCATTGAGCAGCTCTTTTTCACCAACAACAAGACCACTGGCATCATGGTGGCCCAGGCCCGTGGGGTGATCCTGCTGGCCGCCCGGAAAAAGGGCGTTCCCACCTACGAGTACACCCCCATGCAGGTCAAGCAGTCGGTGGTGGGATACGGCAAGGCGGTCAAAAAGCAGGTGATGGAGATGACCCGCATCATGCTGCGGCTGGAGAAGATCCCCAAGCCGGACGATGCCGCCGATGCCCTGGCCATTGCCATCTGCCACGGCCATTCGGCCTGCTCCTACATGGGGCGGAGCCGTCTGGAGGAGGCCATTGCCCGCAGCGATGCACGGGAGGCCCGCCGCATGGCGGAAATCGAGCGGAAAAAGCTGGAACAGAGAGGATAAAAGGCTATGTACTATTCACTCAGAGGAACACTCATTGCAGCCGATGGCCGCTTTGCAGCGGTGGAATGCGGCGGTGTGGGATACCTGTGTACGGTGTCATCCCAGACCTACTCCCAGCTTCCGGAGCTGGGGGAGGAGGTGCTGCTCTACACCCATCTTTCGGTCCGGGAGGATGCCATGGAGCTCTATGGCTTCTCCACCCAGACCGAGCGCAGCTGCTTCCGGATGCTCACCCAGGTCAGCGGTGTGGGGGCCAAGGTGGCCATCGCCATCCTCTCGTCGCTGACCGCCGACCAGGTGGCCTTTGCCATCATGGCTGGGGATTCCAAGGCGCTGACCGCCGCCCCGGGTGTGGGCCCCAAGCTGGCCCAGCGCATCGTGCTGGAACTCAAGGACAAATTCGGCAAGGGTACGGCGGAGTTTTCGGCGGGTGCCCTGTCGGCCACCGTGCCGTCGGCATTGGGCAAGGGCAGCCGCGGCGAGGCAGTGGCTGCGCTGGCAGCCCTGGGATACAGCCAGGCCGAGGCGGCAGCTGCGCTGGCAGACTGCGCCGACACCATGAGCGTAGAGGACATGATCCGGGCAGGGCTTAAGCAGCTCTCCCGGAATCTGTGACCGTTGGAACCGTTGAGGAGGCAGGAAGTTGGACAGATTTGACATGGATTTTGAAAACCGCATCGTGACACCGGAGTACACCGGAGCCGATGCGGAGACAGAATTTTCCCTGCGTCCCCGGACGCTGGCGGAATACATCGGCCAGGACAAGGCCAAGGAGAACCTGAGCATCTACATTGAGGCCGCCAAAATGCGGGACGAAAACCTTGACCATGTGCTGCTCTACGGCCCTCCCGGACTGGGAAAAACCACCCTGTCCACCATCATTGCCAACGAGATGAATGTAAATATCCGGGTCACCTCCGGCCCGGCCATTGAAAAGCAGGGGGATCTGGCCGCTCTGCTGACTAATTTGAGCGAGAACGACATACTCTTTATCGATGAGATCCACCGCCTCAACCGCAGCGTGGAGGAGGTGCTCTATCCGGCGATGGAGGATTTTGCGCTGGATATCATCATCGGCAAGGGTCCTTCGGCGCGGTCGATCCGCATCGACCTGCCCAAGTTTACACTGGTGGGGGCCACCACCCGGGCCGGACAGCTTACCGCACCGCTCCGGGATCGCTTTGGCGTGATCCTGCGCCTGGAGCTTTACACGGTGGAGCAGCTTACCGAGATCGTCACCCGCAGTGCCGGGATCCTGGGGATCGAATGTGAGCAGGAGGGCGCTGTGGAGATCGCCCGGCGCAGCCGCGGAACCCCGCGAATCGCCAACCGGCTGCTCAAGCGGGTGCGGGACTTTGCACAGGTGCTGGGAGACGGTGTCATCACCCGGGAAATCGCAGATGAGGCGCTGCGCCGGCAGGAGATCGACCAGTTGGGCCTGGATGCCATCGACCGCCGGATGCTCACCACCATCATCCGCACCTACGGGGGCGGACCGGTGGGCCTGGAGACGCTGGCGGCAGCCATCGGCGAGGAATCGGTGACACTGGAAGATGTGTACGAGCCGTATCTGATGCAGATCGGCTTTCTCTCCCGGACTCCCCGGGGACGGTGTGCCACTCCGCAGGCCTATGAGCACCTGGGGCTGACCCCGAATGGGCGGCCGCAGCCGGCGCCGGAGGCGGACCAGCTCAGCCTCCTGGGGGACGAGTGAGGCGCAGCTGCATTTTTGTGAGGCGAGCCGATGCCTCACCGGTTTGCTGTTTTGCAGGCCATAGAACGAATTTTGGAAGGAACGATTTTGTATGGGCAGAATTTTCGGGACAGATGGGATCCGGGGCGTAGCCGGTGTGGATATGACACCGGAACTGGCACTGGATCTGGGCCGGGCGGCGGCAACGGTCGTCAAGGAGCGGGGCAATCCCCATCCGCATTTTCTCATTGGCCGGGATACCCGGATCTCCGGCGGTATGCTGGAAAGCGCCATTGCGGCTGGGCTTTGCTCGGTGGGTGCAGATGTGACCCTGCTGGGGGTTATCCCCACGCCGGGCGTGGCCTATCTGGCCCGGAAATATCAGGCGGACGGGGCCTTTGTGATCTCCGCCAGCCACAACCCCTATGAGTACAACGGCATCAAGCTCTTTGATGCCGAAGGCTATAAATTCCCCGACAGCTATGAGGAGGAGATCGAGGAACTGATCCTGGATGACCTGCGCCCGTATGCGCTGGTGGACGGACAGGACTTCGGACGCATCCGGACCGACAGCGATGCCGGAGCCGACTATGTGGAGTATCTGGCTTCCACCGCTCCGGCCCGGGCCGAGGGGCTCCGGGTGCTGGTGGACTGTGCCAACGGTGCAGCCAGCGCCACAGCCAAAGAGTTGTTCACAGCCGTCGGGGCTGATTTCACCCTGATCAACGACACACCGGACGGCATTAACATCAATGTGGACTGCGGCAGCACCCACATCGAGCAGCTCTGCCCCCGGGTGGTGGAGGGCGGCTACGACCTGGGCATTGCCTTTGACGGCGATGCCGACCGCATCATCGCCGTGGACGAACGGGGTGAGGTGGTGGACGGCGATATGCTGCTGGCGGTGTTCGCCTGCTACCTCATCAGCCAGGACCAGCTGGCCCAGCGCACCGTGGTGGGCACTGTGATGAGCAACATCGGCCTGCTCAAGTTCGGCGAGATGAGTGATGTACACATCGAAACCACCAAGGTGGGCGACCGCTATGTGCTGGAACGGATGCGGGAACAGGGCTACAACCTGGGCGGCGAACAGTCGGGGCACATCACCTTCCTGGACTATATGCCCACCGGCGATGCCCAGCTCTGTGCAGTGCAGCTGTTGGGCATCATGGCGAAAACCGGCCTGAAGCTGTCCGAGCTGGCAGCGGTGATGAAGAAATACCCCCAGGTGCTGGTGAATGTCAAGGCCAGCCAGCAGGTCAAGGATTTCCTGCCGGAGAACCGTCCGCTGCAGGAGCTGATCGCCGAGTGCGAAGCCCAGCTGGGCAGCCGGGGCCGGGTGCTGGTGCGCCCCTCCGGGACCGAGCCGCTGGTCCGGGTGATGCTGGAGGGCGAGGATCTGGACGAGATCACTGGTATGGCAGAGCGAATTGCGGAAAAGATCGAGGAGAGTTTGTAAATGAGAGCAGCAGAACACTGGAACGATTTTGAGGTGCTGGACACCTCCAGCGGCGAAAAGCTGGAGCGCTGGGGCAATGTGGTCCTGGCCCGGCCGGACCCGCAGATCATCTGGAACACCCCCAAGGGGGATTCCTGGAAGAAGATCAACGCCCGGTATCTCCGCTCCCGGAGCGGGGGCGGAAGCTGGGAGGTGCGCAATATGCCCGCCGGCAGCTGGACCATCGGCTACCGGGAACTGACCTTCAAGATCCAGCCCACCGGCTTCAAGCACACCGGGCTCTTCCCGGAGCAGGCGGTGAACTGGGACTTCATGGCGGAGAAGATCCGTGCAGCCCGGAAAAAGGATCCCGACCGGGAAATCAAGGTGCTCAACCTCTTTGCCTACACCGGCGGCGCCACCATCGCCTGCAGTGCGGCGGGGGCATCGGTCTGCCATGTGGATGCATCCAAGGGCATGGTGGCCTGGGCCAGGGAAAACGCAGCCCTGTCCGGCCTGGAGGACCGCCCCATCCGCTGGATTGTGGACGACTGCCTGAAGTTTATCCGCCGGGAGATCCGCCGGGGCAACCGGTACGACGGCATCATCATGGACCCGCCCTCCTATGGGCGCGGCCCGGGCGGTGAGGTCTGGCAGCTGGAGGAGCAGGTCTACACCCTGGTGGAGGAGGCAGCCAAGCTCCTGCATGAGGACAGCCTCTTCTTCCTGCTCAACTCCTACACCACCGGCCTTTCGGCTTCGGTAATGGAGTATATCCTGGGTGTTGTGATCCGCGACCGGATCGGCGGCCAGGTTTCGTCGGACGAGATCGGCCTGCCGGTCAAGAGCACCGGCTATGTGCTTCCCTGCGGCAGCACAGCCATCTGGCAGCGCTGACAGACTGCGGTATTTTTTAGGCAGACGGGAGGAAAACCTGTGAAAGATTTTATCAGTGCAGAGGGCATCAGCTTCGGCTATGAGGCGGATGACGGACGGATGATCCCGGTGCTGGAGGATCTCTCCATCTCCATTCGGGAAGGGGAGTTCGTTGCAGTGCTGGGTCACAATGGTTCGGGCAAGAGTACCCTGGCCAAGCATTTCAACGCAGTGCTGCTGCCCAGCGGCGGCGCCTGCTATGTGAACGGCATGAACACCACCGATGAGGACAAGCTCTTCGATATCCGGCAGACGGTGGGTATGGTGTTCCAGAACCCGGATAACCAGCTGGTTGCCACCATTGTGGAGGAAGATGTGGCCTTCGGGCCGGAGAATATCGGCGTTCCGCCGGCGGAGATCCGCCAGCGGGTGGACGATGCGCTCCGGGCTGTGGGCATGTATGAATTCCGGGAGCATGCGCCGCATCAGCTCTCGGGCGGACAGAAGCAGAGGATCGCCATTGCCGGTGTCATCGCTATGATGCCCCGGTGCATCGTTCTGGACGAGCCCACCGCCATGCTGGATCCCCGCGGCCGTGTGGAGGTCCTCTCCACCATCCGGGAGATGAACAAGAAGTATGGCATTACCGTGATCCTCATCACCCACTATATGGACGAAGCCGCCCAGTGTGACCGGGTCGTGGTGGTGGATGACGGCAAGATCCTTCTGGACGGCACCGCCCGGGAGGTGTTCACCCATGTGCAGCTGCTCAAGAGCCGCGGCCTGGATGTACCCCAGTCCACCGATCTGGCCAATGATCTGGCGGATGCAGGTTACCCCATCGACCGCTCGCTCCTGGACGAAGAGGAGTGCGCCGATGCCCTGGCAGCCCTGCTGGACGCACATGGTATCCATTCGACAAAACAGGCAGAGGAGGCATAGTAGAATGAGTGTGATCAAACTGGACCATGTCAGCTATGTCTACTCCAAGGGAACCCCCTTTGAGAAAGTTGCTGTCAACGATGTGAATGTGGAAATTGAAAAAGGGGCATTTGTCGGCGTGATCGGCCATACCGGTTCGGGCAAGAGCACCCTGGTGCAGCATCTCAATGCGCTGCTGCAGCCCACCTCCGGTAAGGTGTACATCGACGGAGAGGATATGTGGGCCGATCCCAAGCAGGTGCGGAAATTCCGCTTCAAGGTGGGTCTGGTGTTCCAGTACCCGGAATACCAGCTCTTCGAGGAGACGATCTATAAAGATGTGGCTTTTGGCCCGACCAACATGGGCCTTTCGGACGAGGAGATCAAGGAACGGGTGCGCCAGGCCACCGCTATGGTGGGCATCGACCCTGCAGACCTGAAGAAATCCCCCTTTGAGCTGTCCGGCGGCCAGAAGCGCCGGGTGGCCATCGCCGGTGTGATGGCCATGCACCCTGAGGTGCTGGTGCTGGACGAGCCCACCGCCGGATTGGATCCCATGGGCCGGGAACTGATCCTGGGCCAGATCCGAGAGTACCACCGCAAGACCGGCAGCACCATTCTGCTGGTATCCCACAGCATGGAGGATATTGCCAACTATGCGGACAAGGCGCTGGTGATGAACAACGGCTTGCTGTATATGTACGACGATGTGGAGAAGGTGTTCTCCCACCAGAAGGAGATCGCCGAAATGGGTCTCTCGGTGCCCCAGGTGGCACGCATCTTCACCCGTCTGGCCGAAAAGGGCTACCCGGTCGACCCCAATGTGTTCCGGGTGGAGGACGCCGTGGCCCAGATCCGGGACCTGATCCGAAAGGGGGAAAATACCCATGCTTAAAGATATCACCATCGGGCAGTACTTCCCGGGAACCAGTCCCATCCATCGGATGGACCCCCGGGGCAAGATCATCTTCATGGCGATCTACATCGTGGAGCTGTTCCTGGCTGGCAACCTGCAGGCCATGGCGGTTTCGGCTGTGTTTATCCTCTGCTGCTACAAGATCTCCGGGATCCCCATCAGGATGATGCTCAAGAGCATCAAGCCGGTGCTCATGCTCATCGTCTTTACCGGTGTGCTGAATATGCTCTTTGTGGACGGCAATGTCCTGTTTCAGTTCGGGTTTATCCGCATCACCGACCAGGGTGTGTTCTACGCCATCGTCATGGCGGTGCGCATCATCTGCCTGATTGCCGGCACCACTCTTCTGACCTATACCACCTCGCCCATCGTCCTTACCGATGGCCTGGAGCGACTGATGGAGCCCCTTAACAAGCTCCATGTGCCGGTACACGAGATCTCGATGATGATGACCATTGCCCTGCGCTTTATCCCCACCCTCATCGAGGAGACGGACAAGATCATGTCCGCCCAGAAGGCCCGGGGTGCCGACTTTGAAACCGGTGGCCTGATGGACAAGGCCAAGAGCCTGGTTCCGATCATGGTTCCGCTGTTTGTATCCTCCTTCCGCCGTGCCGATGAGCTGGCCCTGGCGATGGAGTGCCGCTGCTACCGCGGCGGTTCCGGACGCACCCGGATGCGCCAGCTCAAATACCAGGGAGTGGACTATGCGGGCTTTGCAGTATCGCTGCTGGTGCTGGCTGCAGTGGTAGCTGTGAACGCATGGTTCCCCTCCATCTACTAAGCGAGGAGGCACCATGAGAAATCTGCTGCTGCATATCGCCTACAACGGTTCCCGATACCATGGGTATCAGGTGCAGCAGAACGCTGTTTCGGTAGCGGGGACCTTCCAGCCGGTGCTGGAAAAGATCCTGGCGGAAAAGGTGCAGCTCAAGGGCTGCTCCCGGACCGATACCGGCGTTCATGCCAACGACTTTGCCATGTCGTTCAAGACCAACTGCCGCATCCCCTGTGCAGGGCTGGTCAAGGCCCTCAACAACGATCTTCCTCCGGATATGGCGGCGCTGCGCTGCGAGGAGGTGGACGAGGAGTTCCATGCCCGGTACAGCTGCACCGGCAAGCGCTATGTCTATAAAATCCGCAACAGCGAGATCCGCAGCCCCTTTGAGCAGGACCAGGTGTGGGTATACTATAAGTACCCCATTGATGCCGAGGCCCTTCACGCGGCGGCTCAGGGGTTCATCGGAACCTACGACTATCAGGCCTTCTGCAGCCCCGGCGGCAGTGTGGAGGATACCGTGCGCACCATCTACGACTTCTCGGTCCGCCGGGAGGGGGAGATGGTGGAGTTCTCGGTGACCGGAAGCGGTTTCCTCTACAACATGGTGCGGATTATGGTGGGGACCCTGCTGGCTGCCGGCATGGGCAAGATCCCCTGTACGCCCGAAGCGATCCGGGCAATTGTTCTGAGCAAAAATCGTGCCCGGGCCGGCGGAAGGGTTCCGCCCTGCGGGCTGTATCTGGATAAGGTGTACTATGAGCCGATCGAAGGACAACAGAGCTGAAAATATCACCGACCTGCGGCAGCTCCGGAAGGAGCGCAGCCGCCGGCGCGCCTGGAAGCGCCTGGGTGGTTTCCTGGGGATCCTGGTGGGTGCCTGGTTGGTTGTCAGTGGCATCCAGGGTTTCTTCAGCGGAACCTACATCGAGGACATCAACAGTTTCCTCTCCATGTACCTGCCAGGCGACGGATTTCCGGTCCAGGTGGCAGGTTCCGATGTGGTGAGCCTGCAGAACGCCGGGGGTGATCTGGCGGTGATCGGCCAGAACCGGATGCTCTACTACAATCCCAACGGGCGGAAGGTGCGGGAGGTGCGCCACAGCCTTTACAATGTGGATGGCACCTGCTACCGTTCCAAAACCCTGCTCTATGACCGGGGCGGCAACGACCTGAAGGTGTACAGCGGGGAAAAGGTTCTCTTTTCCCAGAGTTACTCCAAGCCGATCTACTGTGCCGAACTCAGCAGTTCCGGCAGCCTGGCTGTGGCCACCCGCTCGGACACCCACACCTCCCGGGTGGCAGTCTACAACGACCGGTTTGACCCCATCTACGAATGGTATTCGGCTGAGGGCTATGTGCTGGATCTCTGTCTGCCTGCATCGGGCAAGGTGCTGGCGGCAGCCACACTGGAGGCCCAGAACGGGCAGCTGGTGAGCAGTGTGAACCTGCTGGACCTCACCCGGAAGCAGGAGACTCGCCGGCTGGACTTCACCGGCGAGCTGATTGTGGATATGGCTGTTTCGGGTGGGGACCAGAACCTGTATGTCCTCACCGATAAAAAATTCTACGAGATCTCGCTGTCGGCGGCAACGGTGCTGAACACCTACGATTTCAGCGCCCTGGGCCTGTGGGATTATCGCTTTGACGAGGGGATCTTCACCCTGGTCACCGGAAACTATGTGGAGGAGCGCAGCCTCAATGTGGTGCGCCTGACCCCCGGCTTTGAGGAGCCGCGGTACGCGGTCTGCACCGATCACTTCATCGATGTGCGCTCCGATTCCCGGCACACCTATGTCCTCACCGACAACGAACTGCATGTCTACAATGCTCAGATGCAGCCCGAGGCAGTATACGATACCCCCGATGCCAGTTCGCTGGAACTGATCGGCGATGATGTGTACTACCTCACCGGCAGCAGCCTGGAAAAACTCAGCCACAAACAGCAGAAGGAAGGGGAATAACCAGTTTCCCTCTGTTCTGCACGCGATACAACGATTCGGGAGGTATCCATGAACTCTGCTTCTATCCTGATGGATCTGGCGGTGGCGCTGATCCTGATCTGGCAGATCCGCCGGGGCTATCACAACGGCCTGATGCGCACACTGATCGAGTGCCTGTCCTGGCTGGCTGCAGCGGTGCTGGCCGGTATGATCAGCTATACCATTTCCGGCACTATCTATGATATGTTCTTC
>Oklahoma_p2__coassemble_933_pt1 | contig 20494 bp, 15 predicted proteins | sample Oklahoma_p2__metabat2_low_PE_026 | metagenome-assembled genome bin Oklahoma_p2 | reverse complement strand
GGTATCCTTCGAGAAGGACTCCAAGGGCGGCGACAATGTGGTTGTTACCAACCCCAAGACCGGCGAGCGGTTTGAAAAGCTGGTAGTTTACGGCTCTACCCTCAAGGTATCTGCCGGCGACTACATCACCAAGGGCACCCCGATCACCGAAGGCTCGGTGGAGCCCGGCGAGATCCTGCAGGTGCTGGGCGGCCTGGCTGTACAGGAATACCTCATCAGCGAAGTGCAGAAGGTATACCGCACCCAGGGTGTAGACATCAACGATAAGCACATCGAGGTCATTGTGCGCCAGATGATGCGTAAGGTGAAGGTGGAAGATCAGGGCGATACCGAGATGTTCACCGGCGAGATCGTGGATAAGAGCGAGTTCCTCGCTGCCAATGAAAAGATCGCCGAGCTCAATGCACAGGATGGCGGCAGCCGCAGAATGGCTACCTCCGCACCGGTGCTGCTGGGTATCACCAAGGCTTCGTTGGCCACCGAATCGTTCATGTCGGCCGCTTCCTTCCAGGAAACTACCCGCGTCCTCACCGAAGCAGCCATCAAGGGCAAGGTCGACCCGCTGGTCGGCCTGAAGGAGAATGTCATCATCGGTAAGCTGATCCCGGCCGGTACCGGTCTGGTGGAGTACACCGAGATCTACGATGAAACTCCCCACAACAATTCCACTGAGGAGGCAGCCGAGCCGGTTGCCCCGGCAGGCGAATAATCCGCCTGTAAACGGTACGAATCACACTTATTACAACCGGTCTGTTGGATGCAGACCGGTTGTTTTGCTTACAGTTGTCCGCGGCTGCGGGATGGGGAAGGGAAGAAGACGAAAAATCTCTATTTTACACAAATTTTAGGTGATTTTCCTGTTGACAAGCCCGCTGTTGCCTTGATATAATTGATATTCGGATGGTGCCTTCGGGCCCGTCTGTCTGTGCGGGCAAAAATGCCTGCCCAGAACGAAAAATGGAAATTTGAAGTAAGGAGGTGCAATATGCCAACCTTTAATCAGCTGGTTCACAAGGGCCGTCAGACTCTTGAGAAGAAGTCCACAGCGCCTGCTCTGCAGAGAGGCTGGAACGCACAGAAGAGAATCGCTACAAACCAGAGCTCTCCTCAGAAGAGAGGCGTTTGTACAGCAATCCGTACTCAGACCCCCAAGAAGCCGAACTCGGCTCTCCGTAAGGTAGCAAGAGTGCGTCTGTCCAACGGTATGGAGGTTTCTTCCTACATTCCGGGCGAGGGCCACAACCTGCAGGAGCACAGCGTAGTACTGATCCGCGGCGGTCGTGTAAAGGACCTTCCCGGTGTGCGTTACCACATCATCCGTGGTACCCTGGATACTCAGGGTGTTGCCAACCGTATGCAGGCTCGCTCCAAGTACGGCGCAAAGCGTCCCAAGAAGAACGCTGCCAAGAAGTAAGCATTAAAAACTAAAGGTTCGCTATTGTATCGTTCGATATAGATTCCACTGGAAAATTATTTCGGCCGATTCTTAGCTGACGGGAGTTTTTAGACTAACGAGTACCAATGATATCATTATGTGAAGGAGGGAAGCGAAGTGCCAAGAAGAGGTCAAGTTGCTAAGCGCGATGTACTGGTAGATCCCCTGTACAATTCCAAGCTCGTTACCCGTCTGGTAAACAGCATTATGCTGGACGGTAAGAAGGGTGTCGCTCAGAAGATTGTTTACGGCGCATTCGACATTATCCGCGAAAAGACAGGTGAGGAGCCCCTGGATGTCTTCGAGAAGGCTCTCGAGAACATCATGCCCGTACTGGAAGTTAAGGCCCGCCGTGTAGGTGGTGCTACTTACCAGGTTCCCATGGAAGTGCGTCCTGAGAGACGCCAGACCCTGGGTCTGCGCTGGCTGACAACTTACGCAAGAGCTCGTGGTGAGCGCACCATGCAGGAAAAGCTGGCTGGTGAGATCATCGACGCCACCAACAACATGGGCGGCGCTTGCAAGAAGCGTGAGGATACCCATAAGATGGCAGAGGCCAACAAGGCATTTGCTCATTACAGATGGTAAATCTTTGATGTTTGTGCCGCTGCACTGTGCGGCGGCATGAATATTGTTTTTTGATTCAGGAAAAGCAAAGAGTAAGGAGGACAGTATGCCGAGAGACGTTTCACTGGAGATGACCCGAAACATTGGCATCATGGCCCATATCGATGCTGGTAAGACCACTACCACCGAGCGTATCCTGTTCTATACAGGTATCAACCACAAGCTGGGTGAAGTTCACGATGGCGGCGCCACCATGGACTGGATGGTTCAGGAGCAGGAGAGAGGTATCACCATTACCTCCGCTGCTACCACAGCATACTGGAAGGGCCACCGTATCAACATTATTGATACCCCCGGACACGTTGACTTTACAGTAGAAGTAGAGCGCTCCCTGCGAGTGCTGGACGGCTCTGTAACAGTTCTCAGCGCCAAGGGTGGTGTTGAGCCTCAGACCGAAACTGTATGGCGTCAGGCCAACAAGTATATGGTCCCCAGAATGGCTTATGTAAACAAGATGGACATTATGGGTGCAGACTTCTACCATGTTATCGACATGATGAAGACCCGCCTGCACTGCAATCCGGTTGCCATTCAGCTGCCCATCGGTGCTGAGCAGTTCTTCAAGGGTCTGGTAGACCTGGTCGAGATGAAGGCCTATATCTACAATGATGATATGGGTAAGGACATCTCGGTTACTGAGATCCCGGACGACCTCAAGGAGAAGGCTGAGGAGTATCACCAGATGCTGATCGAGGCTGCTGCTGAGCAGGACGAGGAACTGATGATGAAGTACCTGGACGGCGAGGAGCTCTCCATTGAGGAGATCAAGGCCTGTCTGCGCAAGGGTACCATCAACAACAGCATCGTTCCCGTTGCCTGCGGTACTTCTTACCGCAACAAGGGTATCCAGAAGCTGCTGGATGCCATTGTGGACTACATGCCCGCTCCTGTGGATGTACCCCACATCAAGGGCGTGAACCCCGAAACCGGCGAAGAGGAGGAGCGTCCCTCCACCGATAACGCCCCGTTCGCGGCTCTCGCTTTCAAGATTGCTACCGACCCCTATGTAGGTAAGCTCGGCTTCTTCCGTGTTTACTCCGGTAAGGTAGATACCGGTACCACCGTTTACAACTCCAACAAGGATGACAACGAGCGTATCGGCCGTATTCTGCAGATGCACGCCAACCACCGTAAGGATATTGACACCTGCTATGCTGGTGATATCGCTGCGGCTGTCGGCCTGAAGAATACCACCACAGGTAACACCCTGTGTGATCCCAAGCATCCGATCATTCTCGAGTCGATGGAGTTCCCGGAGCCTGTAATCCGTGTAGCCATCGAGCCCAAGACCAAGGCTGGTCAGGAGAAGATGGCAATCGCTCTGGCGAAGCTCGCCGAAGAGGACCCCACCTTCAAGACCTATACCGATGAGGAAACCGGTCAGACCATTATCGCTGGTATGGGCGAGCTGCATCTGGAAATCATCGTTGACCGTCTGCTGCGTGAATTCAAGGTAGAGGCCAATGTTGGTAAGCCCCAGGTATCCTATAAGGAAACCGTTCGCAAGCTGGCTGATGTGGACAATAAGTACTCCCGTCAGTCCGGTGGTAAGGGCCAGTACGGTCATGTTAAGATCAAGGTTGAGCCCAACGAGAGCGGTAAGGGTTACGAGTTTGTCAACGCCATCGTCGGCGGTTCTATTCCCAAGGAATACATCCCCGCTGTTGACGACGGTATCCGTGGCGCCATGCAGGCCGGTGTACTGGCTGGTTATCCGGTCGTAGACTGTAAGGTTACCCTGTACGATGGTTCTTACCACGAAGTTGACTCCTCCGAAATGGCATTTAAGATCGCCGGCTCCATGGCCTTCAAGGAGGCTATGCGCAAGGCTGATCCGGTCATCCTGGAGCCCATCATGGAAGTAACTGTAAACACCCCCGAGGAGTACATGGGCGACGTTATCGGCGACCTGAACTCCCGTCGTGGTCAGATCAGAGGTATGGAGGCCGTATTCGGTGCCCAGGAGATCCGCGCTCTGGTTCCTCTGTCTGAGATGTTCGGTTACTCCACCGATCTGCGAAGCAAGACTCAGGGCCGTGGCAACTACGCCATGGAACCCCACAGCTATGTGGAAGTGCCCAAGAACATTGCTGAAAAGATCATCAGCGAGCGCACCAAGAACAACTAAAAATTCTGCGGTACTGCTTGCTTTTTCCACAGTTTATTGCTACAATAAATCTGTGGCAGCAAACGATGTTTGTGATTTCATAATCCTAAAATTTAAGGGAGGACATTTTAAATGGCTAAGGCACATTTTGAAAGAAACAAGCCCCATGTTAACATTGGTACCATTGGTCACGTTGACCATGGTAAGACCACTCTGACCGCTGCAATCACCAAGACTCTGGGTCTGCAGGGCAAGGCTGAGTTCATGGACTACAACATGATCGATAAGGCTCCCGAGGAGAGAGAGCGTGGTATTACCATCAACACCTCTCACGTTGAGTACGAGACCGAGAACCGTCACTACGCTCACGTTGACTGCCCCGGCCATGCTGACTACGTTAAGAACATGATCACCGGTGCTGCTCAGATGGACGGCGCTATCCTGGTAGTTTCCGCTGCTGATGGCCCGATGCCTCAGACCAGAGAGCACATCCTGCTGGCTCGTCAGGTAGGCGTTCCCTACATCGTAGTATTCCTGAACAAGGCTGACCAGGTTGACGACCCCGAGCTGATTGAACTGGTTGAGATGGAAGTTCGCGATCTGCTGAGCTCCTACGACTTCCCCGGCGACGATACTCCTATCGTTGTTGGTTCCGCTCTGGCTGCTCTGGAAGCTCCCAACGATCTGAGCGATCCTGCTTACGCTCCCATCCTGGAGCTGATGGCTAAAGTTGACGAGTACATTCCTACTCCTGCTCGTAACGATGAGCTGCCCTTCCTGATGCCCGTTGAGGACATCTTCACCATCACCGGCCGTGGTACCGTTGCTACCGGTCGTGTAGAGCGTGGCCGTCTGAACACCGGCGACGAAGTTGAGCTGGTTGGTCTGAAGGAAGAGACTTCCAAGACTGTTGTAACCGGTATCGAGATGTTCCGTAAGATTCTGGACTACGCTGAGGCTGGTGACAACATCGGTGCTCTGCTGCGTGGTGTTCAGAGAACTGACATCGAGCGTGGCCAGGTTCTGTGTAAGCCCGGCTCCATCAAGCCCCACACCAAGTTCCGTGGTCAGGTTTACGTACTGAAGCAGTCCGAGGGTGGTCGTCATACTCCCTTCTTCAACAACTACCGTCCTCAGTTCTACTTCAGAACTACCGACGTTACCGGCGTTATCTCCCTGCCCGAGGGCGTAGAGATGTGCATGCCTGGTGATAACGTTGAGATGGATGTTGAGCTGATCTCCCCCATCGCTATCGAGAACGGTCTGCGTTTCGCTATCCGTGAGGGTGGCCGTACCGTTGGTTCGGGCGTTGTTATCGGTATCAACGAATAATCTCGGCTTATTGCCTTAAAAATCTGAATTGATTTTCTCCGGTACAGTCCGTCAGGGCTGTACCGGTTTTTTATTGCAGTGGATTTTCTCAGCCTGGGGAAAAGGCGAGTAAACACCGAGGGATCTCCGCAGCCATAGCCCAAGGTGAAGATATGCCTCAAAGCATCAAAAAAGGGAAGCCAATACTGGCTTCCCTTTTTGTTTTATGATATTGGGTTTACTTCAGGGCTTCCACAGCCTGGAGCAGGGCCTCGGCGCGGTCGGTCTTTTCCCAGGCCACACCCAGGTCCTCCCGGCCGAAGTGGCCGTAGGCGGCCAGCTGGCGGTAGATGGGACGGCGCAGGTCCAGCATATGGATGATGGCGGCCGGGCGCAGATCGAATACCTGCTCCACCGCCTTTGCCAGGATCTCGTCCTCCACCTTGCCGGTGCCGAAGGTGTTCACATTGATGGAGACCGGATGGGCCACACCGATGGCGTAGGCCAGCTGGATCTCACACTTGTCAGCCAGGCCGGCAGCTACAATGTTCTTGGCCACACACCGGGCTGCATAGGCAGCAGAACGGTCTACCTTGGTCGGGTCCTTACCCGAGAAGGCGCCGCCACCGTGACGGCCATAGCCGCCGTAGGTGTCCACGATGATCTTACGGCCGGTCAGACCGCTGTCGCCCTGGGGACCGCCCACAACAAAGCGGCCGGTGGGGTTTACAAAGTACTTGGTGGCATCGTCCAGCAGTTCAGCCGGAACAATGGGCTTGATTACATATTCCAGAATGTCAGCACGAATCTGTTCGGTGCTCACATCGGGGGAGTGCTGGTTGGAGATAACGATGGTGTCGATGCGGTTGGGCTTGTCATCCACATATTCCACAGTCACCTGGGTCTTGCCATCGGGGCGCAGGTAGGGCAGAGTGCCGTCCTTGCGCACCTGAGCCAGACGCCTTGCCAGCTTGTGTGCCAGCGAGATGGCCATGGGCATCAGTTCGGGGGTCTCGTTGCAGGCGAAGCCGAACATCATACCCTGGTCACCGGCACCAGTGATGAACTCATCGCTTTCAGCGCCAGTCTTGGTCTCCAGGGAGTTGTCCACGCCCAGGGCAATGTCAGCAGACTGCTCATCGATGTTGGAGATCACGCCGCAGGTATCGGCATCAAAGCCGTACTTGGCACGGGTGTAGCCGATATCCCGGATCACCTGACGGGCAATCTTGGGGATATCCACATAGCAGCTGGTGGAGATTTCGCCCATGATGTAAACCATACCGGTGGTGCAGGTGGTTTCGCAGGCAACACGGGCCTGCGGGTCCTTGGCCAGAATGGCATCCAGAACGGCGTCCGAAATCTGGTCGCAGATTTTGTCAGGGTGACCTTCTGTCACCGATTCGGATGTAAACAGGTACTTTCTCATGAAACATACTTCCTTTCTGTCAGATAAAATTGGTGGGATCCCCTTTGCTTCGGCAAAGAAAAATGCTCGGTATGGCAACCGAGCATTTATGAAAACCTCATCTGTCGGCTTACCCGCAGGATTTGGCACCTTGCATATTGTGCAGGTTGCCGGGCATCACAGGGCCTGTTCCCTCCGCCACTCTTGATAAGGGGATATTTAATTGTGCCAAAATACTATATCACACTGCATGATACTTGTCAAGAACTTCTCCGTAAAAAGAGGAGAAATTCCGGGAATTTACCCGCTGGGGAGTATCACAGCAGCTTCATCACATGGCCCAGCTTTTTATAGGTGACCACTGTGACAAGGGAGATCACCGCCCCCTTTGCCACATTGAAGGGAACTGCGCCGAACAGGATATAGGCCCACAGGCTGTCGATGGCAGGATTGAGGGCCTGACAGGCCGAAAGAATGGCATCAATGGGCATGATCTGCGAGAAGAAGGGGATCAGCAGGAAGTAGTTTGCCAGGGCGCCCACAACGGCAATGGCCACCGTGCCGGCGGCACAGGCCAGAGCAGTCCCCTGGACCGAGGGCAGCCGCCGGTGGATCAGCCCGGCTGTTACAGCAAAGGCGGAGAGGATCAGAAAGTCCGCCAGTTCCCCCACACCGCCGGTGGTGGTGGAGAGAAGGTGGAACAGATCCTTGATGAGGGCGACGAGAATTGCCTGTGCCGGCCCCATGATGAAGGCAGTGAGCAGAACAGGCAGACCGCTCAGATCGAACTTGAGGAAGGGCGGAAACGGCGGGAAGGTGAATTCAAAGAACATCACCACCGTGGAGATGGCCGCCATCAGGGCGGTAAAGGTGAGGGTCCGGGTGCGCCGGCTGGTGTTGGTGCGGATGCGTGTGGTTGTGGTCTGATGGATCATACGATAGCTCCTTTGTGATGCAACGGAGCCTGTGCGGGGTTATTTTACCAACAAAAAAGCCCTGCGAACCGAAATCCGCAGGACAATGTGCCAAAAGCACTGCCGCCAGTAAACGAATACTGACAGCACTTGTTTCTTTCATCCGGACTGTACCGTCGGTTCGGGATTCGCACCCGATCATGCTGGTGAAAGCTCGCGGACTTATGACGGAATACTCCGTCCATCACCGCCGGTGAGGAATTGCACCTCGCCCTGAAACAGACTTTGTTGTGTTGTATTGTGTGAAAGAGGGTTCTCTTTCGCCTTAATCTTAACGGGAACGGCGGCGATTGTCAAGTGTTTTTTCACGGACAAGGTTCCGTATGGCGGTCTTCGGCATAGGATGATGCAGGGAGGGGGAGCAGATGAATTTGTGGCTGCTGTTCGGTGGGCTGTTGGGCGGACTGGTGTTCGCAGGGGTGATTTTCTGGGCGTTCCGGATGCCGGATGGGGAGATCCTCCGGCTGTCAGTCCGGGGGGAGAAAATAGAATACCAGCTGTGGCAGGCGGAGCTGCAGGTGCAGCTGGGGCACTGCAGCGGTGTGGAGCTGGTGGGTTGCCTGCCCGACCCAGAGGCTGCGGAGATCTGCCGTCTGTTCATGCGTCAGCGTCCCTGGATCCGGTTTTCGCCCGAGGTTTGCAAAAGCGGCGCCGGTGTATTATACTAAGAACTACCACAGATTTTTTCATTTGGAGCGGAAAGAATGGACAGACAGCAGGCAGAAGTTCTGGAAGGAACAGTGGAGGACATCGTCTTTCACAACGAGGACACCGGCTTCACCGTCATGGAGGTGGCGGCCGGGGAGGCACTGATCACCGTGGTGGGGGAGGCCCTGGGCATCCAGCCAGGGGAGGAACTGCGCCTGACCGGACGGTATGTGAGCCACCCCACCTATGGCACCCAGTTCAAGGCGGCGGTGATCGAGCGCACCATCCCGGCAACCTCCGGTGCAATCCTCAAATACCTGGCCGGTGGGGCGATCCGGGGGATCGGCCCTGCTTTGGCGCGCCGCATTGTGGATGCCTTCGGGGACGACACCCTCACGGTGATGGAAAAGGAGCCCCAGCGCCTGGCTGAGGTCCGGGGCATCACCCCTAAAAAGGCGGAGGAGATCGCCGAGGAATACGCCCGGATCTTTGGCATCCGGGCGGTGATGCTGTTCCTGTCCCGGTATGGCATCGATGCGGCAGTCTCCATTCGTGTGTGGAAAAAATGGGGCGCCTATGCCCCTGGAGAAATCGAAAAAGACCCCTACATCCTCTGTGCCCGGGATATCGGCATCCCCTTTGAAAAGGCGGATGAGATCGCCCGACAGCTCGGCTTTGCCCCGGACAGCCCGGAGCGGCTCTGCGGAGGGATCCTGTATGTGCTGCGGCACAACACCGGCAACGGCCACTGCTGCCTGCCCTATGAGAAGCTGATCAAGGTATCCGCCCGGATGCTGGAGGCGGAGCCGGAGCAGCTGGACGATCCCCTGACTCTGCTGGCGGAGCGGGAGGACATCATCTCGGATACGGTGGAGGGTACGGTGTTCCTCTACCTGCCGGAGATGTACGAGGCCGAAACCTACTGTGCCGGCCGACTGATGACCGCTCTGGCCTCCCAGCCGCCGCCGGAGGCGGTCCGGGACTACTCCAGGGAAATCGATGCCCTGGAAAAGAAGCTGGGGATCCAGTATGCATCGCTGCAGCGCAAGGCCATTCAGGCGGCGCTGGGTCAGAGCGTTGTGATCCTCACCGGCGGCCCCGGTACCGGTAAGACCACCGCCCTGTGCGGCATGATCGATTTGCTGGAGCAGGAGGGGCTCAAGGTGGGTCTGGCAGCCCCCACCGGGCGGGCAGCCAAGCGGATGACCGAGCTCACCGGCCGGGAGGCCAAGACCATTCACCGGCTGCTGGAGGTGGATTTCGGCGAGGAGAACGGCCGGGTGAAATTCCGGCGCAACAGCCGCAATCCCCTGCCCTATGATGCGGTGATCGTGGACGAGATGTCCATGGTGGACATCGAGATTTTTGCCTCGCTGATGCAGGCACTGCGATTGGGCAGCAAGCTCATCATGGTGGGCGACCCGGATCAGCTGCCGTCGGTGGGACCGGGCAATGTGCTGCGGGACCTCATCGACAGCGATGTGATCCCGGTGATCCACCTCACCGAGGTGTTCCGGCAGGCAGCCGAAAGCCTCATCGTCACCAGTGCCCATGCCATCGTCGCCGGCGAGATGCCCGATCTCACCGTCCGGGATAACGACTTCTTCTTCCTGCAGAAATCTTCCTCCGAGTCGGTGCTGCAGACGGTGGTGGATCTCTGTGCCCGGCGGCTTCCTGCCAGCTATGGCTATTCCCCAGTGCGGGACATCCAGGTGATTTCGCCCACCCGGCTGGGGGCCTGCGGTACGGCAGAACTGTGCCGGAAGCTCCAGGAGGTGCTCAATCCCCAGGACGGCAGCAAGACCGAGCAGAAGTTCGGGCCGGGCGTGTTCCGGGAGGGCGACAAGGTGATGCAGATCCGCAACAACTACGACATCGTCTACACCAAGGACGATGGGGAGCAGGGGGTCGGTGTCTACAACGGGGACATCGGCACCATCGAGATGATCGACCGCCCCAGCCGAAGCCTGCATGTGCGCTACGACGATCGAGTGGCGGAGTACACCTTTGAAATGCTCGATCAGCTGGAACTGGCCTATGCCGTTACCGTTCACAAGAGCCAGGGCAGCGAGTTTGATGCAGTGGTGATGCCGGTGAGCGGCAGCCGCAGCAAACTCTTCTACCGGAACCTGCTCTATACTGCCGTGACCCGTGCCAAAAAGCTGCTGGTTCTGGTGGGACAGGCCTCAGCGGTGGCCGAGATGGTCCACAACGATCGCAAAACCCTGCGCTACACCAATCTGGGCAAGTTCCTGCGGGAGGCTGTGCTGTGATGCTCAGGGATCTCACCGGCTGGCTGCTGGATCTGATTTATCCACCGGTCTGCGTACTGTGTGGGGAATACTCGGCGGGAGAACTGCTCTGTCCCGCCTGCCGGAACAATCTGGAGGAAGTCCGCAGCGACGGCAGCCAGGAGGCGGAGATCCGCCGGCTGCACCCCGAGCTGGAATTGCTGGTGACACCGTTTCTCTACACCGGAGACATCCGCGCCCTGCTCCTTCGGCTCAAAACTGCCTCGGACCACCGGGCTGTGGACTTCCTGGCCGAGGAGCTGGCACAGGCCCTTGCCGATTCGGGGATCCCGGAGGTGGTGGTCACCTGTATGCCCATGTCCAGGGAGAAACTCCGCCGACGGGGGTTCAACCATGCAGAACTGCTGGCAAAGGCAGTGGCAGCGCGCTTGGGCAGCCGCTTCGATGCCAAACTCCTGGAGCATCATGGCGGACTGACCGACCAGCACAGCCTTTCCAGAGAGCAGCGCGGCGAAAATGCCCGCCGGGTGATCCGTCCGGGCCGGAGCAGCCCACAGGGCAGGGTGGTGCTGTTGGTGGACGACATCTGCACCACTGGCAGCAGCCTGGCAGCGGCGGTTTCGGTGCTGCGGGGGCAGGGAGCCCGGCAGGTGATCGCAGCGGCGGCCGCCGTGACCCCGGAGGACTGACAGGGGCGGCAGCAGTTCCCAGCTTGACCCGGCGCTCAAAAGCAGGTATACTGAACGGAGTAAGAAAACAGAGTCCGGCCGGACGGGAGCCCGGCCTTTTTGTGATAGACAGTGGAGGAATGAAGCACTATGGCAGATATCGGCATCGATCTTGGTACCGCAACAGTACTGGTATATGACAGCGTCAAGGGGCTGCTCATCAAGGAGCCTTCGGTGGTGGCAGTGGATGCCTCCAGCGGTGAGGTGCTCAAGGTGGGGGAGGAGGCCTTCAAGATGATCGGCCGCACCCCCGACCGCATCCGGGCGCTCTACCCCCTCAAGGACGGCGTCATCTCTGACTTTGACCAGACCGAGCAGATGCTCCGGCACTTCCTCAAAAAGGCAAGCGAAAGTACCCTCTCCAAGCCCCGTGTGTGCATCTGTGTGCCGTCCGGCATCACCGGTGTGGAGAGCCGTGCCTGTGTGAACGCAGCAGTCTCTGCCGGTGCCCGGAAGGTCTACCTCATCGAGGAGCCGGTGGCAGCTGCCCTGGGCGCTGGGCTGGATCTCTCGATCCCCCGGGGACGCTTTATCCTGGATATGGGTGGTGGCACTACCGATATTGCAGTGCTGTCTCTCAACGGCATTGTGTGCAAAAAGTCCATCAAGCTGGCAGGCCGCAAGCTGGACGAGGCCATTGTGCGCTGCGTCCGGGCGGACCGGAATGTTCTCATCGGGGAGAAGATGGCTGAACGCATCAAGATCGAGGTGGGCAGCGTCTTTTACACCGAGGACAAAGTGATGGAGGCCAAGGGCCGCAACCTGCACACCGGTCTGCCGGAGAAGTTCGAGATCCGCACCAGCGATGTCTACGATGCGCTGATGGAGCAGGTGATGCAGATCGTCACCTCGGTACAGCAGATCCTGGAGATCACTCCGCCGGAACTTTCGGCGGACATCTGGGAGGACGGCCTGATCATGACCGGCGGCGGCGCCATGCTCGACGGCCTGGGCGAGCTCATCAGCCAGCATGCCAAGATCAAGGTGCGTCTGGCCGAGCATCCGGTGGAATGTGTCGCTGTGGGCACCGCGCTGAGCTTCTCCAAGCTGGACGAGCTGTACGACGGCTTTGTGACCCCCTCCACCCATACCCACTGATTGACCGAAAAAACGATGGGACAACTGAGGAAGTCAGCTGTCCCATTTTTTGGTGGATTTGTCAGAGAAAAGTTTGGAGAATTGTTGTTGAATTGTACAAAAAAGTTTTGTTTTTTTATATTTACCGATGAATGCATTGTGAAATGATTGACACTATCTGAAAATGTGATACTATATAGACAATCTAAATATGGCCTGAACGCTGTTCACAGCCATAGCATGAAAGGAAGAGTATTATGAAGCATAACAAGCGGCTGACTGCCCTGCTGGCAGGAATGCTGGCAGTGTCCATGCTGTTCACCGGCTGCGGCGGCTCCAATTCCGGCGCCAGCGACACCGGCCTGATCGATGGTACCTACGAGGGCACCGGTGCAGGCTATGGCGGCAACATCAAGCTGGCCCTCACCGTAGAGGGCGGAAAGATCACCAAGGCAGAGGTGCTGGAGCACAGCGAGACCGCTGGCGTCAGCGATCCTGCCCTGGAGCAGATCCCGGCTGCCATCGTGGAAAAGCAGGGAATTGAGGGAATCGAAGCCGTAGCAGGCTGCACCCGTTCCAGCGAAGGCATCCTGGCTGCAGCCGAGGCTGCTCTGGTTCTGGCCAAGGGCGGCGAAGTTGCCAAGGTTCCCACTGCAACCATGACCGAACCGGATGTAATCGTTGTAGGCGGCGGTATGGCTGGTATGACCTCTGCCATCACTGCAGCTGAAAACGGTGCCAAGGTACTGCTGCTGGAAAAGACCGGCACTCTGGGCGGCACCATGGGCGGCGGTACTCTGTCGGGTACCGGCACCAAGATGCAGATCGAGTCGGGCATCACCGATGATACTCCCGAAAAGTTCTTTGATGACTTTGTACGCCTCAACGCTGGTTATCAGGAGCGGGAAGGCGTTTCCGCAGACAGCTACTACTGGAACCAGAGCCTGGGCAAGTACTACGCCCAGCACTCGGGCGAGTGTGTAGACTGGATCGTTGAGGATCTGGGCGCCACTGTAAAGGACCGCACTCCCAGCCAGCCCACCCTGTACGAACCCCTGAACACTCCCCGCGTCTGGTCGGGCGACCGCTCTTCCTACGACAAGGTGCTCAAGGCAGAGCTGCAGAAGCACATCGACGCTGGTGAGGTAGAAGTTTTGCTCAACACCAAGGCAGACGAGCTCATTATGGACGGCGAGACCGTAGTTGGTGTCAAGACCACCAACACCGACGGCACACAGATGGATTACAAGGCCAAGTCCACCATCCTCTGCACCGGTGGCTACGGCTACTCCGAGGAGCTGGTGAAGAAGTACAACTTTAAGAACTTCACCACCACCGCTCCCTCCTTCTGCACCGGTGATGGCTTTGTCATGGCAGAGCAGGCCGGCGGCGTGCTCAAGAACATGGACTTCCTCACCGCCTATGCAGGCGGCCTGAAGGTGGACGATTCGCTCACCAAGAAGCTGTCCATCCGTGTCAAGGACTTCCCGTACATCATCTTTGTCAATGAGAACGGCGAGCGCTTTGTAGACGAGCTGGGCAACGAGGATGGTTCCAGCTACGACGAGATCACCTCCTGGTGGAAGAAGGGCGACAACCGTGTATGGATCATGCTGGACCAGGCTATGGTCGATGATCTGAAGGCACAGAACAAGCCCATCATCTCGGGCGATACCGAGTGGAAGAACTTTGACGAGCAGCTGGCAAACGGCACCATCCTCTGGAGCGGTAGCACCATTGCAGAGGTAGCCGAGAAGGCTGGCATCAACGGCGAGAACCTGGAAAAGACCATTGCCAAGTACAACGAGTATGCCAAGAATGGTATGGACGAGGAGTTCGGCCGCACCCGCCTGATGAAGGAGTTCACCGGCGGTACTTACTACATCTTCGAGACCACTCCCTACATCATGATCACTGCTGGCGGCCCGGATATGAACGATCAGGGTCAGGTAGTCAATGCCAATGGCGAGGCAATCCCCGGCCTGTACCAGGCTGGTGAGATCGTCGGTATGGCCAACGCCTTCGGCCGCACCACCATCGGTGGTGTAGGCAATACCGGTTGTCTGGTATGGGGCCGTCTGGCTGGCAGCAGCGCAGCTGCATACGCTCTCGAGGCATAATTCGGTTTTCCGTACCCGGGGAACTCCCCGGTGAAAAAGGCACAGGTTCAGCTTCCAGTTTGGGAGCAGGCCTGTGCCTTTTTGTTGACTGCCGTCACCGCCGCTTCAGCCGGTGACGAAGATGCTCTGTAGAAAGCCTCAGCGAATCGAGCCGCTGACAGCTTGTGCGGCAAGTGAAATATAAAGTCCCGTGCATCTTGGGGCGCTTGCCGGAAAAAGGCGCTTATAGGGCAAGCTCAAGTTATCGGCTCAGCCGGTGGTTATGACTTGCAGGAATATGGGGAATAAAAAAGCACCGGGCCGCTGGGGGCCGGTGCTTTTTTGAGGGGATACCGAATCAGTTCTGGGTGAGGTGGATGTCCAGCTGATTGTAGGGGATGGAGATGCCGTTCTGATCGAAGGCCTTCTTGACCTCCTCATACATCCGGAACTGCAGCTCAAAGTAGTCGGAGTTCTTGACCCAGACCCGGGTGGTGATTTCGATCGAGCTGGCGCCGTGGCCGGACATCCGCACCACCGGGGCCGGTTCGTCCAGGGCCAGCGGACAGCTGCGGATCACCTGTTCGATGAGGGCCTTGGCCTTGTCGTAGTCGTCGTTGTAGCCAATGGTGAACACCAGATCCAGCCGGCGGTTCGGCTCGGCGGAGTAATTGGTGATCCGTGCCTTGGATACAGCGTCGTTGGGCAGGGAGATGCGCTTGTTGTCCGGCGTGTTGAGCACAGTGTTGAACATTGTGATTTCCCGAACGGTGCCGCCAGTGCCGTCGATCTCCACATAGTCACCCAGAGTGAAGGGTTTGAGCAAGAGGATCACAACGCCGCCGGCCAGGCTGGCAACCGAGTCCTTCACAGCCAGCGAGATGGCCAGTCCCACAGCACCCAGCGAAGTGATGATGGAAGTGGTGGGGATCCCCAGCACATCCAGCACCGAAATGGCCAGCAGCACGATCATCGCGATCTTAACGACCGAGAGGATCATGGTGTGCAGCAGCGGATCAATTTTGGTTTTCTTCAGGAATTTGGCGACGATGCCCAGCAGGAACTTGATCAGCACCCAGCCCACAACGCCAACCACAGCGGCGTTCAGGGCGGTGAGCAGCAGACCGGAAAGCCAGGTATAGGCGCCCAGTGAAACGAATGAACCCATAAAGGCTTGCCTCCAATCGAATGAATTCCCTGCTATTGTACCATTCCGGGCTGGTGTTGACAAGATTCGACCCGATGGACTTCGTCGTCTCCGTCCTTGCCGAGTCGCCTCGGGAATGGTATAATAGCTGCAAAGCAGCTCTTATACTCATCTTATGGCCGGACGATTATACCATTCCGCTTTGCTCCATGGTATAATAGCTGCAAAAGCAGCTCTTATACTGATTTTATGGCCGGACGATCCGCAGGCCTTATCTGCAGCTCTCCCGATGGCCAATGATGGGCCCTTCTGCACAGATACCCCTGGTTCCCGGGCATGGCCCGGCAGGCTGATGCAGGGGGTAAAATCGCGATTTTTAAGCACTTCCGGGCGGCTGATGCAGGCCGTACCGTTTTTTACAGAGAGGCATCAAAATTTATGAACAGAGAATTCAACCAGTATTACGCCGGGCTTCGCCGCCGGGCCATCGAGCAGTATTTTTCACGCATCAATCCCATGCAGCGCCAGGCTGTATTCCAGACCCGGGGGCCGGTGCTGATCCTGGCTGGTGCAGGCAGCGGCAAAACCACTGTTATCATCAATCGCATCGCCAACATGGTCGCCTTTGGCCATGGGCACGACAGTGAGTTTGTACCACCCTATATCACCGAGGAACACGCCGACTGCCTGGAGCGGTATCTCGCCGGGGAGGAGGTCGGGGTGGATCTGCTCCGGGACTGCTGTGCCGTGGATCCGGTACAGCCCTGGCGGATCCTGGCCATCACCTTTACCAACAAGGCAGCCGGTGAACTCAAGAGCCGTCTGGAGGCCACCCTTGGGGACGAGGCCCAGGATATCCAGGCAGCCACCTTCCACTCGGCCTGTGTGCGCATCCTTCGCCGGGAAATCGAACGGGTGGGCTACGAATCCAACTTCACCATCTACGATACCGACGATTCCCTGCGGCTCATCAAGGAGGCCTGCAAGACGCTGCGCATCGATGAAAAGAACTTCACCCCCCGCAGCCTGCTCACCCAGATCAGCCGGGCCAAGGATAAGCTGATGAACCCCACCCAGATGCTGGCCGCCGAGCCGGGCAACTTCCGCAACGAGGTGGGTGCCCGGGTGTACGAGGAGTATCAGAAGCTCCTCAAAAGCGCTAATGCCGTGGACTTTGACGACATCATCGTGCTGACGGTGCGGCTGTTTGAAGAAAACCCCGATGTGCTGGAGAAGTACCAGAACCGGTTCTCCTACATCATGGTGGACGAGTACCAGGATACCAACCATGCCCAGTACCGGCTGGTGAGCCTGTTGGCTGAAAAATACCGCAACATCTGTGTGGTGGGTGATGACGACCAGAGTATCTATAAGTTCCGCGGTGCCAACATCGAGAACATCATGAACTTTGAAAAGCAGTTCTCCGGTGCCATGGTGATCCGTCTGGAGCAGAACTATCGCTGCACCAAGAAGATCCTGGATGCCGCCAACGAGGTCATCGAGCACAACACCCAGCGCAAGGGCAAAACCCTCTGGACCGAAAACGATGAGGGCGCACCGGTGCGGGTGTTCCGGGCTTCGGACGAAAATGGGGAAGCCATGTTCATTGCAAACACCATCATGGAGAATGTGGCGAAGGGCGCCAAATTCTCGGACCATGCCATCCTCTACCGTATGAACGCCCAGTCCAACTCGATTGAAAAGGCGCTGCTCCGGGCCAGTGTGCCCTACCGGGTCATCAGCGGTGTCAAGTTCTATGAGCGCAAGGAAATCAAAGATGTGATGTCCTATCTGAGCGTCCTGAACAACCCGAGCGACGCAGTGCGCCTTGCCCGGATCATCAACGAGCCCAAGCGGGGCATCGGTGATGCCACCGTGGCTGCCTGCCGGGAGATCAGTGACGGTCTGGGCATCTCCATGCTGGAGGTGATGCGTACTGCCGACGAGTACGCACCCCTCGCCAAGAAGGCAAAGCCGCTGATGGCCTTTGCCGAGATGATGGATTCCCTCAGCGAGCTGGCCGAGCAGAACGATCTGGATCTCCTCTTTGATGAGGTGCTGTCCCGCACCGGCTATATGCAGATGCTGGAAAGCCAGCTGCCCGAGAGCCAGCCCCGGATTGAGAATGTCCGGGAGCTGAAATCGAACATCATGGCCTATGTGGAGGCCGCCGAGGAGCCGAGCCTTTCGGGCTTCCTGGAGGAAGTGGCGCTCTACACCGACCTGGACAGCTACGATGAACAGGACGACAGTGTGGTGATGATGACCCTGCACTCCGCCAAGGGTCTGGAATACCCCTATGTGTTCATAGCGGGCATGGAGGAGGGCATCTTCCCGGGCAACCAGGTGATGTATTACCCCGAAGAGGTGGAGGAGGAGCGCCGGCTGTGCTATGTGGGCATCACCCGGGCCAAGCAGCAGCTTTACCTCACCAATGCCGCCACCCGGATGCTCTTCGGCAAGACCGGGCGCAATATGCCCAGCCGCTTCCTGAGCGAGATCCCCGGAGAACTCACCGAAGTCACCGACGAGACGGTGAACCGCTTCCGGGATCAGGCAGTATCCAAGGCCTATGCCGCTGCTGCCGTCCGGAAAAAGACGGCGGACCGCGGATTTTCGGGCGCCGGCGCCGCCGGTGCATCTGCCGAGAGCTTTGCCCCCGGTGACCGGGTGCGCCACAAGGTGTTCGGCGAGGGCCTGGTGATCAGCGTCACCCCCATGGGCAACGACCATCTGCTGGAGGTGGCCTTCGATACCGTTGGCTCCAAGAAGATCATGTCCAACTTTGCCCGGCTCACAAAGCTCTGATTCCGGCTCCGACAGGGGGTTTGTTATGGAACAGAACCATCATTTTCTCAGTCTGTGCCTGCCCCTCGGCCTTGTGGCCGGGGCTGCCCTGGGTATGTTGGCAGGCATCGGCATCGGCGCGCTGCTGGACCGGCAGTCTCCCATTTCCTGACTCGGATTTTATTCGCCGGGAAACACCCTCGTAAAATCCTCTGAAAAAGGTCAGGCCCTTTTCTGCACACAATCGGATCCTCTCCATAGAATGATAGTAAGCAAGGCGGAAAACACAAAACGCTTTACTCCAACATCATTTTGACAGGAGGATCTTTCATATGGCAAATACATATCAGGGTGCCTGCGGCCGCGTCCCTGGCGTGCGGCCTGGTGCAAACTTCAAGGAAGCGGTCTGCATCGATACCAATCGGGTCTACGACAGCGTCAGCGACAAGAACTGTCTGGAGGACCTGCAGGTCACCTTCCCGGACGAGGCACAGTCCATTGTGAACAACTGCTGCTCCCTCAAGCTCAAGGAGGTGGAGGTGGAAAATGTCTACATGGATGTGGAACCCATCCCCTTCAACAAGGGCTTCTACACCGTGGACATCACCTTCTTCTTCCAGGCCACCTTTGAGGCCCAGATGCCGGGTATGTCCTGCACCACCCTCACCGGTGTCACCACCTTTACCCGAAAAATGATCCTGTACGGCAGCGAGGGCAATGTCAAGGTGTTCTGCAGCGACCAGAATGGCGCCAATCAGAACGGCGGTATGCCCAAGGTGTGCCTGCAGGTCAGCGCACCGGTGGCATTGGGCTGCCGGATCGTGGATTGCAGCACCAGCTGCAATACCGGCTGTGGCTGCTGCAATCCCTGTAACCCCTGCAATCCCTGTAACCCCTGCAATCCCTGCGGCTGCAATCCTTCTTCCTGCGGCCCCTGTGACTGCCAGACCGACTGCGCCCCCTCGTGCGGCTGCAGTTCGACCCCCTGCAGTCCGCAGCGCCAGGTGCTCATCACCATTGGTATCTTCATCATTGTACAGATGGAGCGCCGGGTGCAGATGCTGATGCCGGCCTACGATTTCTGCATTCCCACCAAGGAACCGGAAACCCCCACCACCGGTGATCCCTGCGAGCTGTTCAAGAAGATCAAATTCCCCACCGATTCCTTCTTCCCGCCCAATGCGTCGGAGATCGGCAAGGAGAATCCCTGCGGCTGCGACCGATAACGGGCACAGCCCCGGAAGAGTCAAATACAACCCATCAGCGGAATATGGGAGCCTGCTTCAGGCTCCCTTTTCCTGAAACTCAAGGAGGACAAGCATGGCAAAGGTAACACTTCTCACCCACACACCCGACCCCGAACGGTATATCGCTGCGGCGGCCAAGCTCTGTTACAGCGCATCCGGCGTGGACACCCTGCTGGACAAGCTCACCGATGAAAAGGCAGCGGAATTTGTGGAGATGCTCGCCTCGATGGGGCACGAGAGCCCCATTGAGCATGTGAGCTTCACCTTCGGCATCGAAGGGGTATCCCGATCGCTGCTGGCCCAGATCACCCGGCACCGCATCGCCTCCTTCAGCGTCCAGAGCCAGCGGTATGTCCGGGAGAAGCAGTTCTCCTTTGTCACCCCGCCCGAAATCGAAAAGGACCCCGAAACCCTGGCCATCTACAACCAGGCCATGCAGAATGCCATCGAATCCTACGACGCCCTGGCCGACCGCCTCAAGGAGCGGCACATGGCCCAGCTGATGGCCGAGGGCATGGAGGAGAAGGCTGCCCGGCGTCAGGCCGAGAAGATGGCCATTGAAGATGCCCGCTTTGTGCTGCCCAACGCCGCCGACACCAATATGATCATGACCATGAACGCCCGGGAGCTGCTGCACTTCTTCCGGC
>Oklahoma_p2__coassemble_763_pt1 | contig 24187 bp, 27 predicted proteins | sample Oklahoma_p2__metabat2_low_PE_026 | metagenome-assembled genome bin Oklahoma_p2 | reverse complement strand
GGTGTACTCTATGAAATATGGGATGCTGATTTATGGTCCACCCGGGTCCGGGAAGACAACGATTCTGAAGGATGTGATTCGTCAGTTGACCGACGGAAGCTATGGCTACCACACTGTGGCAGCTGCAGATGAAAGGGGAGAGCTTCAGTGCGGTACAGCCTCGTTATCAACACTGGACCATTTGCTTGGATATCCCAAGCACATCGCAGTGACCCAGGCTGCCCGGACCCTTGCGCCGGAATACATCATCTGTGATGAGATCGGAACTGAGGAAGAGGTGCGGGCTATGGCCTATGCGCTGGGAACAGGAGTGAAACTCATTGCCACTGTCCATGCTGGATCCAGGGAAGAGTTCCAGGAGCGAAGGATCGTCCGGGAATTGATAGGTGCGGGGCTGTTTGATTGGTTTGCCCAGTTGGATGCCAGCTGCAATCCCTGTAATGTTGTTAGCCTTTACAGAGGAAAGAGGCCATGTTGATGCGGATTGCAGGCGCTGGGGTGTTGGCAGCATCAGTTTTTATGGCAGGATTTTACTGCGTTCGGATAGCGGTATCAAGGCAATTACTTTACAGTACTTCTGCTGCGTTTTGGCGTGAATTTCGCCGATTTCTCGCCGATACCAATGCTCCTCCTGGCGAAATTACCCGGAGACTTGCCAGATTTCCTCGGTACCAGAAACTCGATTTTGTCTCTGGAACTCTGTGCCGTCTGCCTGACTTCCGCTTTCAGGAAGCGTACCGTCTCGCCCTCGAGCAGAGTGAGACAAGGACGCTGGAGCTGTATCCGCTGCTCCTTCAGGCAGGCGAGATTCCGGGAATGTTCAGCTTGGAACATCAGCTTGAATTATTGGATGTACTTTCAGAGCGAATGGAACAGATTTCCAATTCTCATCAGCAGAAGATCGATTCCTCTATCCGACTCTGGAATAGTCTCAGTGTCTTTGGCGCTCTGTTCGTTTTTATTATTCTCATATAGGGAGGGCTTCAGCCAATGAATGTTGATTTGATTTTCCGCATTGCGGCGATTGGAATCATTGTTGCAGTGCTCAACCAGCTCCTGGTTCGGTCAGGCCGGGAAGAACAGGCCATGATGGTGACACTTGCCGGATTGATTACCGTTCTGCTCATGATGGTCTATGAGATCAATACGCTCTTCACCACAGTCAAGACCGTATTCGGTCTTTGATTTCATGTGGATTGCAACTGCAGCCGCCGCAGGATTGGTCGGCACAGTTCTGGCCCTGATCCTCGGGCAGTACCGCCCTGAGTTCCGGATGTTGGTGACAGTTTCTGTTACACTGCTCCTGACGATGATGATCCTAAAGGAGCTTTCACCTGTTTTGAACCAGATCCAAAGCATGGCGGCATTGAGCGGAATCAATGGAAGCTATGCCCTGCTCCTGCTGAAAGCAGTGGGGATTTGTCTGTTGACTCAAATGGCAGGAGATACCTGTCGGGATTCAGGGGAGGGATCCATTGCTTCCAAAATCGAATTGGCTGGACGTTCCGCTATCCTGTTGATCACATTGCCGATGATTCAGGAAGTGTTGGGCTGGGCCTGGGAACTGATAAACATATAGGAGAGTTCAAGATGAAACGCCGAATTTTACGGATTCTGCCATGGTTGGCAGCGTTGGCGCTATCCTTACAGGTAGCGTGGGCCAGTGCAGAAGATTTCCGCCTTACAGAATTCTGGGAGCTGGACGAGCTCACGGATACAATTACACCAGAGGGCTGGGAGGTATTGCATGACTGGGGAATATCCGGCTGGACGGATGAGAGCCTGATTGCTGTAACGCCGGAACGGTTTCTGAAAACAGTCGGACAGGCTTTTCTCCGTTCACTCCGCCAGCCGATGCGAATGCTGGCTGCTCTTATCGGAATGGCTTTGCTTTCCCTGTTGCTATCAGGAATCCAGGACATACAGAATTCCCCATCGGTACAGCCTTTATTCGGGGCCGTGAGTGTCCTTTGTATAGCAGCTGTATTGTCATCGCCTGTGCTGGGCTGTCTACACACAGTCAGTGATCTTGTTGGAGATGTTTCCGTATTCCTTGCTGCATATATCCCGATTATGGCAGGAGTTCTGCTGGCAGCGGGCCGGACGGCATCGGCAACTGCCTACAATACACTGATGTTTTTGGGGTGCGAGGGGGCGGCCCTGATAATCCGGAGTGCGGTTATCCCTGCGGCTGGGATCCTTCTTGCACTTGGGGTCACTGGTGCAGTAGCCGGGAATGAACACTTGCTGCGGCTTGGAAAAACAATGCGTCGAACAGCCAGTTGGACTTTAGGGTTGGTATTGATCCTGTTCATCGGTCTGATGACTTTGCAGACATCGGTTGCGGCAGCGAGCGATACGGTCGCCTCCAAATCTGCCAAATATCTTCTGGGAAGCCTGATCCCAGTGGTAGGTTCCTCTGTATCGGAAGCAGTGATGGCAGCCCGTGGGTGCCTTGATCTGATCCGTGCCAGTGTAGGTGCGCTGGGGATCCTGGCAGTTGCAGCCATCTTTCTCCTTCCGCTGCTTCGGATCCTAGCCTGGTACTGTGTGTTCTGCGCTGGATCGTTTCTGTGCGAACTTCTGGACGACCGTGCGCTGAGGATCCTGATGGATAGCTTTGCATCGGGATTTGGGCTGCTTCTCTCTGCGCTGACCGCATTTGCGGCAGTTTCAGCTGCCTGCACCGGTTTGCTGCTTGCAACGGGAGGTGGTGCGTGATGGAGGCTATCCGGCAATGGGCATTTTCTCTTTGCGCTGCGGCACTGGTCTGCGCTGTGATTGAGCTTCTCCTGCCCAGTGTTCCATTGGCCAAAATGGTCCGACTGTCCCTCTCGGTCTTTTTTCTCTGTGTTCTGATTCAGCCGATTGGGTTGGGACGACTCCGGGAAGATATGGCTCTGCAGACCAGTCACGGAATGGCACAGGCAGAAAAGGTGGCGGAGGACCTATCGAAAAAAATCCAGGGGGATCTCTCTGAAGATGTAGGGCGTTCGATTGAGGAGAAGCTGGAATCCATAGGTCTTTCTCCAGAGGAGTATCATCTGAAAATCCATCCGGAAGAGGGAAGGATCCATGTAACAGTGCTGCTCGATGCAGACAGCGTCGCCATTGATTCAGAAATTATCCGATGTCTGGAGCAGGATCTCCTGATCCGGGTCGATGTGATAAGGGAGGAAGCAAAATGAACCAATCCAGTATAGAGGGATGGAAACTGCACCTGCAAAGCGGGATCCAAAAGCTGACTGGAAACCGTATAAATTTGATTCTCATCTGTGCAGTTACAGGGATAATCCTGATTGCCGGGTCATATATATGGGACGAACAGACAGAACCGGCAGGGTCGTCAAGCCAACCCGGGTCACTGCAGACTGCAGATGCCCAGGTGTTGGAGCGACGATTGGAAGAAATGGTATCCCGGATCGACGGAGCAGGGCAGAGCTGTGTGATGATTACAATGGACAGCACGCGTGAGGCCATCTATGCCCGGGATCTTCGGGAGGCTGAGGATACCAGCAGCACCAGCGAAGCCGGTCGATCTGCAAACAGCGGGAATATCAGCCGGGAAGAGACGCATATTCTGATGAACCGAGGCTCTGCCGAAGAACCCCTGGTGGAGAAACAAATCGAGCCGCAGGTGCGCGGCGTGATGGTTCTGTGTGAGGGCGCAGAAAACCCGGTTGTGGAACGGAGAATCACCGAGGCAGTCCGAACCGTACTCGGGATCCCGACTTCCCGGATCTGCGTTGAGAAAATTTCAAACTGAGGAGGAGAACCCGTATGAAAATCAAGAAGCCTGCACTGCCTAAGGTAAAAATGAACATGGTGCTCGGCAAACGCCAGATCGTTCTGGCAGCACTGGTGATGGGACTGGGCTGTGCAGTGTATCTGAACTGGGAGTATACCAAGATGGATACCAGTGTGGGGGCCGCTGTGGCTGAAACAGGCAAAAACTACGGAGATGCGCAGTTTGTCAGCAGTGAGAAGCAGGATGCCTATTTTGCCGAGGCGAAGCTCTCCAGAACCAAATCCCGAGACGAGGCAGCCGAAGCATTGGGCGAAATGCTGGCAGATGCAGCCCTGGAATCCGAGCAGAAGGCAGAACTTGCCATGAAGGCAGCGGAGCTTGCCCAGTCCATTGAGGTGGAGGGAAAGATGGAAAATCTGATCCAGGCCAAGGGCTTTGATGAGTGTATGGTTTACTATGACACAGACCGTGTGGACATCGTAGTAAAAACAAAAGGGCTTACCGATGATGAGGTAATGCAGATGCGGGACATTGCCATCCGGGAGACATCGGTCCCGGTGGAGAATATCTCCATTGTGGAAATCAACAACTGAACCGGAGAGGCAGGCGGGACCTTTGTTTCCGCCTGTCTTTTTTATAAAAATTCATAGTCCGGCAATATGGTAGTTTCATTTATTTTTGTATTATAGGTTGAGAAACACGAAAAATATGGTATAATATCCTCAGAAGTCTGTATGTGCTAGGAATTGCCGTACAGAATATGGACACAAGATCGTTCCGCTGGTTTTCTGCGGGACTGAGATACAGGAGGGCGAATTATATGAACCACGAGGTTAAGGAGCCAATCGGCAGTCTGCGCATTTCCAAGGATGTACTGGCCACCATCGCCACCAATGCCGCTAAGGAGATCGAAGGCGTTGCTGGAATTGCACCGTTTACTACCAATATCAAAAACTGGATCACCAAGAAGCAGTCGGCTGTACCCATGCCGGTGTTTATCTCTTTGCATGACGATATTGCCGTGATCGATATCAATGTGATCCTGCTGGATGGAACCAACATTCCCGCTGTATGCCGCAATATTCAGGTGGCAGTTAAGGAGGCAGTGCAGAGCATGACCTCGATCAATGTTTCCAAGGTGAATGTAACAGTGGCAGATATCCAGTTTCATGGAGAAAAGGGTGCGAATACCGCTGATTGACCAACCGATTCCTGCCCTCCAGTCATTTTGATAGGAGGGCATCTTTTATGCGAAAACACACTGAGGACCATACCAGTTTGACGGAGGACTTTGAAAGATGACAAGAAGTGCGGCAAGAGATTTGGCTTTCCACCTGATTTTTGAACGGGCGTTCCGGGAAGAAGCTATTGAGGAAATCATCGCAGATGCAGAAGAGGCCCGGGCCATTGAAGAGGATGAGTTTGCCCTGGCTCTTACCAACTGTGTCAACGATCATCTGGCAGAAATCGATGCAGAGATCGACCGCTATTCGGATAAGTGGAAGGTGAACCGCCTGCCCAAGGTTTCGCTGACCGTGCTGCGCCTTGCAATTGGGGAGATGCTCTATTTCCGTGAGATCCCGGTTGCAGCCACCATCAATGAGGCAGTGGAACTGGCGAAGAAGTACTCCATGCAGGAGGACGCTGCCTATATCAATGGCGTACTTGGTGCATTTGCCAAAGCCCACAGAACCGGAGATGAACAGTAACGCATGGCACATTACTTTGGGATCGATACCAGCAACTATACCACCTCGGCTGCCGTATATGATACAGAGACCCATACGGTGACCCAGGTAAAAAAGCTCCTGACCGTTCGGCCGGGAGAGCGTGGCCTGCGTCAGAGCGACGCGGTTTTTCAGCATACCCGTCAGCTCCCCGAATTAACTGAACAACTGTTTTCCCAGAACACCTACCACCTTTCGGCAGTAGGTGTTTCTGCGTTTCCCCGTCGGCAGGAGGGTTCCTATATGCCCTGCTTCCTGGCGGGAGAGGGAACTGCCCGTACGCTGGCTGCAGCCAGCAGCTTACCGCTTTACCGCTTCTCCCATCAGGAGGGGCATATTGCAGCAGCACTCTATTCCTGCGGCCGACTGGATCTGCTGAAGCAGGGGGAGTTCATTGCATTTCACTTTTCAGGCGGCACCACTGAGTGTGTACACTGCTCTGCTCGGGAGGGGGAGATGCAGGTCGAGCTGTTTGCCCACACTGATGACCTCAATACCGGACAGGCCATCGACCGCATTGGCGTCATGATGGGTATGCAGTTCCCCTGTGGTCCGGAGTTGGAATGCCTGGCGGCCCAGAGCAGCCGGACCTTCCGGATCCGTCCCAGCTTCAAAGACGGGAACCCCTCGGTTTCGGGGCTGGAAAATAAAGCTGCTCAGATGCTCCGGGCGGGTGAATCGCCGGCAGATGTGGCACACTATACACTGGACTATGTTCTGGCTGTGGTAGATCAGATCACCCAAAATGCCCGGAAGAAGTTCGGGGATCTGCCGCTGATCTATGCCGGGGGTGTAATGTCCAACCGCTATATTGCAGGAGAAATTCAGCAGCGATATGGTGGTTTCTTTGCAGAACCGGTCTTTTCTTCGGATAATGCTGCCGGTATCGCTGTACTGACTGCCATGAAAGGCGGTGCATTGTGATCCGGGGAAGGGCTGCGGTACTCACTGTATCACAGCTCAATCGATTTGTGCGCTCCACACTGGAAGAGAACCCACGGCTCCAGGAAGTCTATGTGCAGGGGGAGCTTTCCAATGTGGTGCGCCATTACAGCTCCGGACACATCTATTTTGCACTGAAAGATGACAGTGCATCGGTGCGCGGTGTGATGTTCCGCGGAAATGCGTCCCGGCTTCAGTTTGAACCGGAAAACGGTATGATGGTGCTGGTTCGCGGCTTTGTGACCCTTTACGAAAAGGACGGTACCTATCAGATCAATGCTGTGGATATCCAGCCCACTGGAATTGGCGCTCTGCAAGTGGCATTTGAACAGCTCAAACGGCGACTGGAGGCAGAGGGCCTGTTTGACGGCCAGTACAAGCAGCCGATTCCCAGCCATCCGGAACAGATCGCCGTAATCACCTCCGCCGGGGGAGCAGCACTGCAGGATGTGATCCATGTGATCAGCCGCCGCTGTCCCTCGGTGGGGCTGACCGTCGTTCCTGCTGCGGTACAGGGAAGGGATTCCGTACCGGAACTTCTTGCAGCGTTTGCCGCTGTAAACAAACTGGCTGACCGGTTTGATACGGTGATTCTCTGCCGGGGCGGCGGCTCGATGGAAGATCTCCTCTCTTTTAACGATGAACGAGTGGTCCGGGCTGTGTTTTCCTGCCCAATCCCGGTGATTTCTGCTGTGGGGCACGAAGTGGATTTTACCCTGTGTGACTTTGTGGCAGATCTGCGCGCGCCCACTCCTTCTGCTGCTGCGGAGCTGGCTGTCCCGGATGTGATGCAGCTGCACCGTCAGCTGGATCAGTATTCTTCCTGGCTGAGAGATCATGCATACAGAATGCTGGAACAAAACAGCACCCGATTCCAGGGGATCATGATGCGGGACACTTTGAAATCTCCGCTGAAATTCTGGGATATAAATAGACAGCGGCTGGAAGATTTGATACACTTATTACAAAAGCAGTCGGCGGAAGAGTTGGACTCCAGGCGCCGCCAACTTGCGTATTTATCTGTTTTGATGGAGGAACTCAGTCCGCTGAAAACGCTGGGACGAGGATACAGCATCACATATACAGATCATCAGCTGCTGCGTTCCGTCAGGGACACAGCGCCCGGAGCAGAGCTGAAAACGCTTCTCCCGGATGGATCGATCATTTCCAAGGTGGTGGCAATCAATGAAGAAAAAACTGAAATTTGAGGAGGCTCTCCAGCGGCTGGAGGAGATCACCGACCAGCTTTCTGCCGGATGCAGTTTGGATGAGGCGCTGAAACTCTATGCAGAAGGGGCCGAGCTGATCCGCACCAGCAATCAACAGCTGGATGATGCTAAGTTAAAAATCGAGACCCTGTTCCCACAGGAGGTACTGGGAGAAGATGAAGATGAATAATTCGCTTCAGACAATGTATATCGAAATGGTGGAAAAGGCCCTGGACCGTTATGTAAGTCCGCAGCGCTGCAGTGATGACCATGTGCTGGAGGCTATGCGTTACTCCGTCCTTGGAGGCGGAAAGCGCATCCGGGCGCTTCTGGTCCTCAACTTTAACCGGATCCTGGGCGGCGCTGCAAACGATGCGATGGAATTTGCCGCAGCAATCGAGATGATGCATGCCTATTCGCTGATCCATGATGACCTTCCCTGTATGGATGATGATGATCTCCGCCGAGGGAAGCCCTCCTGCCATGTGGCGTTCGGTGAGGCCATTGCGCTGCTGGCAGGAGATGCCCTGCAGACCCTTGCCTTTGAAACACTCTCCCGGAACACATCACTGGAGCCTGCCCGTACCCTTCAGGCAGTCCGAGAATTGGCCGCGGCAGCTGGATCCAGAGGTATGGTAGGAGGCCAGACAGTGGACATCGAAGGAACGGCCCGCACAGTGGAGCAGCTCACCGGAATGTGTATCATGAAAACCGGGGCACTGATCAAGTGTGCTGTCCGTCTGGGCTGCCTTTCGGTAGGGGCTGATGAAGCGGCAATGGCACAAGCGGATATCTATGCCGATGCCATTGGCCTGGCCTTCCAGATCCGGGACGATGTTCTGGACATTATCGGAAATACCGAAGAGCTTGGGAAACCGGTAGGGAGCGACAAGGAACAGCAGAAAGCAACCTTTGCCACTGTACTGGGCATTGAACGCGCTCAGGTCCTGACAGAAAAACTCACTCGTACCGCGCTGGAGGCCCTCAAACAGCTGAATGTAGCAGAAGACGATCCGCTCTATGAAATGACCGTGGAACTCTGCAGCCGTAAAAAGTAAGATTGGATTTGATGATATGGAGTTTCTCAAACTGCTTGTAAGTAATTACTATATCGACGTTGCGATAATTTCATGGTTTTCTGCACAGCTGATCAAAACCCTGTTGTTTTACCTCAAGAATGGTGTTTTGCAGATCGAGCGGATGGTTGGTGCCGGCGGCATGCCCAGTGCCCACTCGGCCTTTGTCTGCTCTCTTACCATCGCCATCGCCAAAAAGGTGGGGTATGGTTCACCGGAATTTGCTCTTGCCCTGGCCTTTTCCTGTGTGGTGATGTACGATGCCATGGGGGTCCGCCGGGCTGCCGGCGAACAGGCGAAGGTGCTCAACCGCATGGTTCTGGACCTGAGCAACCCCAATAATATCTTTGCTATCCTGGGCGGCCGCTCCGAGAAAAAGCCAGAGGAGAAAGAGAACCGGGAGCAGAAAGAACTCAACGAATTCCTGGGCCATACTCCGCTGGAGGTACTGGGCGGTGCTCTGCTTGGAATGCTGATTGCGATGCTGGTGCCGGTATTCTGATTTGTATAAAAATGGAGGAGATCCATGTATCTTGAATCGATAAAGTCTCCGACTGATCTAAAAAAACTCAGCCTGGACGAGCAGAAGAAGTTAGCCGGAGAAATCCGCCAGAGGATTCTATCCACTGTCTCCCGGACCGGCGGCCACCTGGCCTCTAACCTGGGTACTGTGGAGCTAACTCTTGCGCTGCACAGTGTATTCGACTGTCCCCAGGATAAGATCGTCTGGGATGTGGGTCATCAGGCCTATACGCACAAGATCATCACCGGGCGCAATGCCCAGTTTGATACCCTGCGGCAGGAAAATGGACTGTCCGGTTTCCCAAAGCAGAAGGAAAGCCCATATGATGCCTATCTGGGCGGCCATTCCGGTGTATCCATCTCTGCGGCACTGGGCATGGCTGAGGCCATGCGTTTGCATGGAGAAGAGGGGTTTGCCATTGCAGTAATCGGCGATGGCTCCTTTGGGAGCGGAATTGCATACGAGGGCATGAACAATGCCGGACGCAGTGGAGAAAAAATCATCATTGTCATCAACGACAATGATATGTCTATCTCTCGCAATGTGGGCAATGTAGCCAATTATCTGGCAAAAATGCGTTCTTCCCGCCAATACTTCCAGTTCAAAGATAATGCGAAAAGCTTCCTCAATGGGATCCCGATGATTGGGAAGCCCATCCGGAGTGCTCTTGCCAGCTCGAAAAAGGCACTCCGTCAGATGGTGTATCACTCCAATTTGTTCGAGGATTTTGGGCTGCGCTATTTTGGTCCAGTGAACGGACACGATCTGGAAAGTCTCCGGGATGTGTTTGAGCGGGCAAAGCACTATGGTCGCCCCTGTGTGGTCCATGTGCATACCACCAAGGGAATGGGGTACCGGCCCGCTATGGAGAACCCCAGCAAGTATCATGGGGTCGGCCCATTCGATCTGAAAAGCGGTCTGCCGCTCAAAGCTTCTGATCCCGGTTTTTCGGGGGTATTTGGCAAGGCAGTCTGTGATCTGGCCCAGACCCGGCCGCAGCTTGCTGTTATTACAGCTGCTATGACAGATGGAACTGGCCTGGAAGAATTTGCGCGTCGCTATACAGCAGCCGGCCGATTTTTTGATGTGGGTATCGCCGAAGAACATGCGGTGAGCTTTGCCTGCGGCATGAGCACACAGGGGACAGTTCCGGTGTTTGCAGTTTATTCTACCTTTCTGCAGCGCACCTGTGACCAGCTAATCCACGATGCAGCAATCGAGCCCAAACACCTTGTCCTGGCCATTGACCGTGCAGGTCTTGTCGGTGCAGACGGCGAAACCCACCAGGGAGTTTTTGATGTGTCCATGCTGCGGATGATTCCCGGCACTGTCATCTATTCCCCGGTAACCTATCGGCAGCTGGAAGCTGATTTGGCTGAGGCAGTGGATACAGAATCTGGAATCTGTGCTGTTCGCTACCCCAAAGGCTCGCAGCCTGCTCTGGCCTCAGCCGTTCTCCGGGAGAATACTGATAGTTGGTTCCTGGAGAGTCGGAAGGGAAGCGTCCTGCTGGCCACCTATGGACGGCTCACAGAAGAGCTGCTTCTGGCCCAGCAGGCTTTGCGGAATCAGGGGTGTGATGTGGACGTGCTGGTACTCAACCGGATTTATCCGCTTCCCACGGCGGCATTGGAGCAGATGAAGAGCTACCAGAAGATCTTCTTCTATGAAGAGGGGATCCGAAGCGGCTCCATCGGTGAACTCTGCGCCCTTCAGCTGATGGAACAGGGATACCGGGGAGACTTCCGGCTTTCCGCAATCGAAGATCGTTTTATTCCGCAGTGCGGTGTGGAACATGGCTATCAGCTGTTTCATGCCGACCATGCATCGATTATCAAAACTGTGTTGGGAGAGAAATTACATTGAAAAAAAGACTGGATGTAGTGCTTGTAGAGCAGGGCCAGGCCCAGAGCCGCGAGCGAGCCAAGGCAATGATCATGGCAGGAATTGTCTATGTCAATGATCAGAAAGCTGATAAGGCTGGAATTACTGTCAAGGAGGAGGACCGCATCGAGGTGCGCGGGAATACCCTGCGGTATGTCAGCCGCGGAGGGCTCAAGCTGGAAAAGGCGATGGCCTCCTTTGGGTTGGAGCTGACTGGGAAAACCTGTTGTGACTTCGGCGCATCCACTGGTGGATTTACCGACTGTATGCTTCAGAATGGAGCGGTCAAAGTATATGCAGTCGATGTAGGCTATGGAGAACTGGCCTGGTCGCTACGAAACGATCCCCGGGTCATCAATATGGAGCGCACCAATATCCGATACCTGACCGATGAACAGATTCCGGAACCCATCGACTTTATTTCGGTGGATGTCTCCTTTATTTCCCTGACCCTGATCTTGCCGGTTGTATACCACTTCCTGCAGGAGGGAGGAAGTTGTGCCTGCCTGGTCAAGCCGCAGTTTGAGGCTGGCCGCGAAAAGGTCGGAAAGAATGGTATTATCCGGGATCCGGCTGTACACCTGGAGGTCCTGCAAAAAATCTACCATTTTGCCCTGGAACTGGGTTTCTCGGTGCGTGGCCTGGACTTTTCACCCATCAAAGGGGCTAAGGGCAACATAGAATATCTGATGTACCTGTGCAGGGATACTGAACCGTCCACTGTATCGGAAGAGGACCTTACGGCAATTGTGGGATCTTCGCATGAAGATCTGGATGACTGATTGGGAGGCATACCATGCGCTTTTACCTGGTAGTCAATCTGGATAAACCCAATGCTGCTGACTGTGCTGTTCAGGCCGCTGCAGAACTGCTCCACTACGGAGCAGAGGTGCTGCTGACACCGGAGCTGAACCGGGTCTTGAACCTGACTGGTGTCCAGATCCTGAGTGAAACGGAGGCAATGCGGAACAGTGATGCCGCAATCAGCATCGGCGGCGATGGGACCATGATCCATACCGCACTGACAGCACTGGAATTTGATCGTCCGGTTATCGGCATCAACTCCGGCCGTTTGGGGTATCTTACCCAAATTGAGCCTCCATTCGGTGAGAGCCTGCGAAAACTGGCGAATGGGGAGTTTGTGATTCAGCCGCGGACGGTACTTGCAGTAACGGTCCATCAGCCGGATGGGAAGATCTGCCGGAGCTGCGCACTCAACGATGTGGTCATTGCCAGGCAGATGGTCGCCAGCATGATCGACATCGAAGTATACCGAAACAGCACAGCCTTTGCCTCCTATCGGGCAGATGGGCTTATTTTTGCCACCCCCACGGGCTCCACGGCCTATTCCATGTCTGCGGGTGGAGCCATTGTCGATCCGGGAATGGACTGCCTGATCGTCACACCCATCTGTCCCCATTCTCTGGCAGACCGCAGTGTGGTGCTTGGCCCGGATGTTCCGCTGGAGGTGCGTCTCATTACCCGGAACACACCGCCCGATGCAGGGGTTGCAGTGGATGGAATCACCATCTGCCCCATGGTGGAGGGAACCAGGCTGGAGATTTCGGCGGATAGCAGAAAATCCAAATTTATTCAGCTCAGTGCGAGCAGTTTTTATCAAACTCTTGGGAAAAAACTTACGGGAGCAGAACCTGCTGAAATAGAGAGAAAGGCGTGATTGCATGAAAGCCGAGCGACATCGAAAGATTCTGGAACTGATTTCAGATAATGCTGTAACCACACAGGAGGAACTGATGGCCATGCTGTCCGATGCAGGGTTCCGTGTGACGCAGGCTACCGTTTCCCGTGACATCAAGGAACTCCGCCTGATCAAGGTGCAGAGTGCGGACGGACGCTACATATATGCCAGACCCACACAAAACCGGCAGTCTGGTGATATGGAGGGATTTCGCAGCATTTTTGTGCAGTCGCTGCTGCACATCGACTATGCCAATAACATTGTGGTAATCAAATGCAAAACCGGTATGGCAAATGCTGTCTGCGCCTTTATGGATCAGCTGCACTGGAAGGGAATCGTAGGGACCCTGTCCGGTGATGATACGATTTTTGTGCTGATGCGCAATGAGGAACAGGCTGCAGAATTTGTGGATCAGCTCCACAAAATTGGCCGGAAATAAGGGAGGGACGGTATGCTTTCCCAGCTATATATCAAGAATATTGCCGTAATCAAAGAGGCAGATATCAACTTTTCGCATGGATTCAATGTCTTTACCGGTGAGACCGGTGCTGGTAAAACCATTTTGATCAATGCCATCAATGCTGTGTTGGGCGAGAGAACTTCCCGGGATATGATCCGCACGGGAGAGAGCTCGGCCTCCATCACAGCAGTCTTTGATGAGGTTCCGCCCCGGGTACTGAACACCCTTGCGGATCTTGGCTACGAAATCGAGGCCGGCGACAGCCTGCTGATCATGCGCACCCTGCACCAGGATGGGAAGACCCAGTGCAAGATCAATGGACAGCCGGCAACTGTTTCGATGCTGAAAAACATCTCCGGCATGCTCATCAATGTCCATGGGCAGCACGACAGTCAGCAGCTTCTCTCTGCTGAAAAGCATCTGGGGTACATCGATCTGTACGGTGGACTTAGCCAGGCACTGAGCGACTATCAGACCGAATTCACCCGCCTTCGGGAGATCAATGACCGGATTGGAGAACTCTCAGCCGACGAAGCGGAGAAGGCACATAAGACCGATCTGCTCATCTACCAGATCAACGAGATCACCGAAGCAGATCTTACACTGGGAGAAGAGGAGGAACTGGTGTCGCAGCGGCGGATCCTGCGCAATTCCGAGCGGATCACACAGGCCCTTGCGGCAGCCCTTGGCCTTCTCAGCGGAGATGAAAACGGCGAAACTACCGGCATTGTAGAGCAGATGGAAGCCCTTGCTGCCCAGCTGGAAGAGGCGGGACGGTATATGGAGGAGTTTGCTCCCATAGCTGCTGCCGTGAGCAGCTATAAGTACGAACTAGAGGACTGTGCCTCCAGTGTGCAGGATGCCTTGGATCGCATGGACTATGATCTGGAGCGGGCCGAGTACATCGAAACCCGTTTGGATACCATCAACCTGCTCAAGCGCAAGTATGGTGCGGATATCCCGGCTATTCTGGAATTCTTGGAACGGGCAAAGTCGGAACTGGAGGATATCACCTTTTCGGAGGAGAAACTGGCCCAGCTGGAACAGGAGCGCAGCAAGCAGTTTGCGCGCTGCTATGAGCTGGCACGGAGTCTGTCGGCTGCCCGAAGAGCCGCTGCAGAGGAGTTCACTGCCAAGATTCAGGAGGAACTGCAGTTCCTGGATATGTCCGTAGTTCGTTTCCTTCCAGTGTTCCGGGAAAAAACACTGTCTGCCATGGGAATGGATGACTTTGAACTGCAGGTCAGCACCAATGTGGGTGAGGAGCCAAAACCACTGGCCAAGATCGCCTCTGGCGGTGAGCTGTCCCGCATCATGCTGGCGATGAAAAATGTACTTTCGGACCGGGACAATGTTGGCACAATGATCTTCGATGAGATCGATACTGGGGTCAGCGGACGAGCTGCCCAGAAGATCGGCCGGAAACTCCATGAAGTGTCAGCCGGACATCAGGTGATCTGTGTTACTCACCTGGCTCAGGTGGCGGCTTATGCCGATCATCACCTGTTCATCAGCAAAAAGGTGCAGGATGGAAAAACCTTTACCAGTGTGGAATCACTGGGGGAAGGGGAACGCACCCAGGAACTGGCCCGGATCATCGGCGGTGACCTCATCACACCGGCAACACTCAGTGCAGCAGCAGAACTGCTGGAAAAATCCCGTTGACAATCCGATCGGGATATACTATAATGCAACTAATAGCTGTGACGGGAACAGGTAACTGGCAGGACTGGACTGCAGAGAGCCTTTGGTTGGTGAAAAAAGGCGGAGGTCGGCTGGTGAGTACATCCCTGAGCTGCAATCTGAACTGATAGTAGGATGAGCCGCGTTGGCTGCGTTAACAGCCCAGGACACAAAGGTTTTCTGTGTCCGCTAAGGCTGTCAATAACAGCGAACAGAGGTGGTACCGCGCTAACGATGCGCCCTCTATCCGTATGATGCGGATAGAGGGCGCTTTTTGTATAGAAAAGGAGGATAAACAATGGGAATTTATGAGGAACTGCAGGCCCGCGGCCTGATTGCACAGGTAACTGATGAACCGGAAATTCGGGAACTGATCAACAATGGTGGTGCCCGGTTCTATATTGGCTTTGACCCGACCGCAGACTCGCTGCATGTGGGCCATTTTATGGCACTCTGCCTGATGAAGCGTCTGCAGTTGGCAGGCAACCGCCCCATCGTTCTGATCGGCGGCGGCACTGGTATGATCGGTGACCCCTCCGGCCGAACCGATATGCGTACTATGATGACCCCAGAGACCATCCAGCACAACTGTGACTGCTTCAGGAAGCAGATGGAGCGCTTCATTGAGTTTGGCGAGGACAAGGCCGTCATGGTCAACAACGCGGACTGGCTGATGGACCTCAACTATGTGCAGCTGCTGCGGGAAGTGGGCGCACACTTCTCGGTCAACAATATGCTCCGTGCTGAATGCTACAAGCAGAGAATGGAAAAGGGTCTGAGCTTCTTGGAGTTCAACTACATGATCATGCAGGCATATGACTTCCTGCATCTGCACACCGCCCTGGGCTGCAATATGCAGTTCGGCGGCAATGACCAGTGGAGCAATATGCTGGCCGGCACAGAGCTGATCCGGAAAAAGACCGGCGACGATGCCTACGCCATGACCATCACCCTGCTGCTCAACAGTGAGGGCAAGAAGATGGGCAAGACCGCCAGCGGTGCTGTGTGGCTGGATCCCAACAAGACCACTCCGTTTGAGTTCTACCAGTACTGGCGCAACATTGATGACCAGGATGTCATGAAGTGCATCCGCCTTCTCACTTTCCTCTCTCTGGAGGAGATCGAGGAGATCGATCACTGGGATCCCAGCCGTATCAATGAGAAAAAGGAACTGCTTGCCCATGAGCTTACTGAAATGGTACACGGCAAAGAGGAAGCAGATAAGGCAATGGAAGCTGCCAGAGCGCTCTTTACCCCTGGTGCTGACAGTGCCAATGTTCCGTCCTTTGCACTGGAAGCTGCTCACTTCACCGCAGAGGGTACCATCCCGGTGATTGATGTCCTCACTCTGGCTGGTCTTTGCCCCTCTAAGTCGGAAGCTCGTCGTGCGATCCAGCAGGGTGGTGTAACTGTTGGGGAAGAAAAGGTGACCGATCTGGCTGCTGTCCTCACCCAGGAGCAGGTCCAGGAAGGCGTAATGGTTCGCCGTGGCAAGAAGACCTTTAAGAAGATCGTTCTGGCATAACCGTTCCATTGCTGCCCGATTCATAGCTTTATAATAAAAGAAAAACCTTCTGGTCCGATTTTCTGAACCAGGAGGTTTTCTTTCCTATTTATATGGCAGCTGCAACTGTCTTTCCTCGCTATTACAGATAACCATTTTCAGCCAGGAGTTCTGCCATCAGCACAGCGCCGCCGGCAGCACCACGAATGGTATTGTGAGACAGGCAGACAAACTTGTAGTCATACTGATTATCCTCCCGGAGACGACCGATGGATACACCCATGCCGTGCTCCTGATCCCGGTTGAGACGGGTCTGGGGCATATTGTCCTCCTCGAAGTAGGTCAGGAATTGCTTGGGGGCAGAGGGCAGGTTCAGGCGCTGTGGCTCTCCGGCAAACTCACGCCACCGGCGCAGGATCTCTTCCTTGGAGGGCTTCTGGTCAAAGCGTACGAATACAGCAGCCAGATGTCCATCGCTGACCGGTACACGGATGCACTGGGTGGTGATAGAGGGAGAAGAGGCCAGTTTGATCTCATCACCTTCCAGCGAACCCCAGATTTTCATGGGCTCCTTTTCGCTCTTTTCCTCCTCGCCGCCGATGAAGGGGATTACATTGTCCACCATCTCCGGCCAGGTTTCAAAGGTCTTTCCGGCGCCGGAAATGGCCTGATAGGTACAGGCCAGTACATCCTTGATGCCGAAGTCTTTCAGAGGAGCCAGAGCAGGTACATAGCTTTGCAGAGAACAGTTGGACTTGACGGCGATGAAGCCACGCTTGGTTCCCAGACGGCGGCGCTGGGCATCGATGACCTTCATGTGGTCAGCGTTGGCTTCCGGAATAATCATCGGGACATCGGGGGTAAAGCGATGGGCGGAATTGTTGGAAATCACCGGGCACTCTGCCTTGGCATAGCGTTCCTCCAATGCACGGATCTCATCCTTTTTCATATCAACGGCACAGAACACAAAGTCCAGCCCTTCAGCCATCTTCTCAACATCGGAAGCATCGTACATTACCAGATCGGCCATCGATTCCGGAATAGGAGTGGACATGGCCCACCGACCGCCCAGAGCTTCCCGATAGCTCTTCCCTGCAGAACGGGGAGAGGCCGCCAGCTTGACCACCTCAAACCACGGATGATGTTCCAGCAGTGATACAAAGCGCTGGCCAACCATTCCGGTTGCTCCGACAACGCCCACCTTATATTTTTTCATAGAAATCAGTCCTTTCAGCCGAATCAGGCAAGATTTTATTGAAAAGATGTCCCGGTTGTTCTATAATAAAATAGATTGGGTTCATTCTTTTTTGCAGCTGTGTCCTTGAATGAGAAACAACTGTATTTGAATGATATAGTATCACCCGCTTTGCGAAAAGTCAATGCTTTTTCTGGCATTCTTTTTGTACTAAACAAAAAACCATATTCTGTATCTGAGTAGTATACATACTTTTTAAGGAGTCCTGCACTATGAAAAAATCCGATTTCTGGTTCGATCTGCCGGAAGAGCTGATTGCCCAGACCCCCATTGAGCCCCGGGATTCTTCCCGCGTCATGCTTCTGGATAAGGAGACTGGCGCCACGGGAGAATGCGTGTTCCACGACATCATCGACCGACTCAACCCTGGTGACCTGTTGGTCCTCAACAATTCTCGTGTTCTGCCCGCCCGCCTGTATGGCTATCGGGAGGGAACTGGCGGCCACATGGAATTTCTGCTGCTCAAGCAGGTGCAGAAAGATGTCTGGGAAGTCATGGTGCGCCCTGGTAAAAAGGCGCGGGAAGGTCTTGTCTTTGAGTTCGGTGATGGCCGCCTGAAGGCAGAGGTCCTCTCTTCCACCGAAGGTGGGAATCGGTTGGTGCGGTTCCATTATGAGGGTGAGTTCTATTCCCTTCTGGAGGAAATCGGCAATATGCCGCTTCCGCACTACATCACCGCTGAGCTCAAGGATAAGGAGCGTTATCAGACTGTCTATTCCAAGGATCTTGGTTCTGCTGCTGCACCCACAGCTGGATTGCACTTTACCAAGGAGCTGCTGGAACGCATCGAGCAGAAGGGGGTAGGCATTGCCTATGTAACACTTCATGTGGGACTGGGTACCTTCCGTCCGGTTAAGACCGAGGAAATCACCGATCATCAGATGCACTCGGAGCATTACTACATCACCCCGGAAACAGCAGAAAAGATCAACCGTACCAAGGAGCAGGGCGGTCGGGTCATTGCTGTGGGAACAACCAGCTGCCGCACCCTGGAGTCGGCGGCAGATGAGAACGGACGGATCCATGAATGCAGCAACGATACCAGCATCTTTATCTATCCGGGATACAAGTTTAAGGTACTGGATGGCCTGATTACAAACTTCCATCTGCCCGAAAGCACTCTGATCATGCTGGTAAGTGCGCTGGCTGGTTATGATCACACCATGGCAGCCTATCGGGAAGCCGTAGAAAAGAAATTCCGCTTTTACAGCTTCGGCGATGCAATGTTCATTGCAGATCTGCCGGACCTCAGGAGGTAAGCATGTATAAACTGATTAAAAAACAGGGAAATGCCCGTCGCGGCGAATTCCAGACAGTTCACGGCACTGTACAGACACCGGCGTTTATGAATGTCGGCACCTCGGCTGCTATCAAGGGCGGAATCTCGTCCTATGATCTGAAGGACCTTAAGTGTCAGGTCGAGCTTTGCAACACCTACCATCTGCACCTGCGTCCTGGCGACGATGTGATTCGGGATCTGGGCGGACTGCATAAATTTATGGGATGGGAGCGCCCAATTCTGACCGACAGCGGTGGTTTCCAGGTGTTCTCGCTGTCCTCTCTGCGCAAGATCGAGGAGGAGGGCGTTTACTTCCAGTCACACATTGACGGCCGGCGCATTTTCATGGGCCCGGAGGAGAGCATGCGAATCCAGTCGAACCTGGCTTCCACCATCGCTATGGCCTTCGATGAATGCATCGAAAACCCGGCCACACGGGAATACACCGCCCGCTCCATTGCCCGCACAGTGCGCTGGCTGGAACGCTGTAAAAAGGAAATGCAGCGTTTGAATTCACTGCCCGAGACCATCAACAAGAACCAGCTGCTCTTTGGCATCAATCAGGGTTCTACCTTTGAGGATCTCCGCATCGAGCATATGAAGCAGATCGCAGCGCTGGATCTGGACGGCTATGCCATCGGCGGTCTGGCTGTGGGAGAGACAGCGGAGGAGATGTATCGGATCATTGAGGCCGTAGAGCCCTATATGCCCGCGGATAAGATCCGCTACCTGATGGGTGTTGGAACTCCGGTCAATATCCTGGAGGCTGTGGCCCGCGGTGTGGACCTGTTTGACTGTGTAATGCCTAGCCGTAACGCTCGCCATGGTCACATCTTCACCTGGGATGGCGTGATCAATCTGATCAATGCCAAATATCAGCGGGATGACCGACCCATCGATGAACACTGTGACTGCCCGGTTTGCCGCCAGCATTCCCGTGCCTATATCCGCCACCTGCTCAAGGCAGGGGAGATGCTGGGTATGCGCCTGGCTGTAATGCACAACCTCTACTTCTATAACACCCTGATGGAGCGCATCCGGGAAGCGCTGGATAACGATACCTTCGATGAGTTTTATCAGAAATATGTTCCGATTCTGGGCCGTCGCATCTGAGAAGTCGGAAAACCGGCATAAAAGCGGGGATTTTTTAAGTTCTCCCTTGCAAGTGACCGTTTTTTTCTGTATAATATCTATTGTATATTTTTTGGAGGTGCAAATCTATGTTTTCCAATCTGATGCTTACTGCTACTGCTGAAGGCTCGGGCTTTACCTATCTGTTCGGCCAGCTCGGCGTAATGGTCGTAATGATTGCTGTACTCTGGTTCTTCCTGATTCGTCCCCAGAACAAGCGGGAGAAGGAAGTTGCCAAGATGCGTGAGGCTCTGGAAGTTGGCGATGAGGTAATTACCCGCGGCGGTATCATTGGTCGTGTTGTAAACCTCAAGGACGACTATGTAATGATCGAAACCGGCAGTGACCGCACCAAGATGCGCATTGCTCGCTGGGCCATCGACATCAACACCACTGCTGAGAAGGAAAAGTAAGAATTTTCTCAAAAGGTGTACTGATATGCAGCTCGGTGCAATATCCTAATAGCGGTAACCGATATCATATCAGGAGGTCGTCGCTTTATGATGTCTGAAAAACACCCAACTGGCAAACATCTGCCACACCCTGTAAAACCTGTATTGTTCTGCTCACTGATTGGCACAGCCGCGGCAGCACTTCTCTTGGCAGGGTTCTCCTTTCTGCTCACATTGCAGGATCTTCCACATGCAGCAGTGGAACCACTTGCTCTGCTGGCCGGAGGCTTCGGCTGTCTGTTGGCCGGGTTTCTCTGCGCCAGGCTCTATGGACGCAGCGGTCTGCTGATCGGCGCTGCCTGCGGTGTCATGGTATTCGGGATCATTTTTCTGGCCGGGTCCATGACGATGGGAGGGGGGATGGGACCATCGCTTTGGCTGAAAGGGTTGATCTTCCTGTTCTGCGGTGCAATTGGCGGTGTCTTGGGCGTAAATACAGTTCTTCCAGTAAAATAAGCTATTTACACAGAAGCGGGTTTTGTGGTATAATTTAACTAAACTGAAACCTATGAACGAAAAGAGGATATAAAATTATGACACACGTTAAGACTCTGAACAAGGCAAATCTGAAGGCTAGCTGCGCTAAGGGTGGCTGCGGCGAATGCCAGGCTTCCTGCCAGTCTGCTTGCAAGACTTCCTGCACCGTTGCTAACCAGAAGTGCGAGAACCCCAACCGCTAAACGGTTGATTCCAACTGAACGCAGTGAATGTTAAGGGACAGTTTCTGTCCCTTAACTTTTGTCCCGGAACATTGATAAGGAGATCAAAATGATACATAAGTATTTTCAGAATGGCTATTATATCGTACTGGATGTAAACAGCGGTGCTGTGCATGTAGTAGATGAGCTGTTCTACAACATGCTGGACCATGTTTCGCCTGGCCTGGCCGAGGAATGCCCGGAAGAAGTGATCCGTGCACTTTCCGATCGCTGGTCCGAAGAGGAAATCCGCTCCACCTATGCTGAAATGGTTTCCCTTGAAAAGAACGGTCAGCTCTTCAGTGCAGATGATTATGAGCAGTTTGCCAATATGATGGTTTCTTCTCCTGTCAAGGCACTGTGCCTGAATATTGCCCATGACTGTAACCTCCGCTGCGAGTACTGCTTTGCAGGTAAGGGCGACTATTGCCAGGGCCGTATGCTCATGACTGAAGAAGTGGGGAAGGCAGCCATCGATTACCTGCTGCACTACTCCCAGGGCAGACACAACCTGGAAGTTGACTTCTTTGGCGGCGAACCTACCATCAACTTTGATGTAGTCAAGAAGGTGGTTGAGTACGCTCGTTCCAAGGAGCAGGAGTTCGATAAGAAGTTCCGCTTCACCATCACCACCAATGGCCTGCTTCTCGATGATGATATGATTGACTTCATCAACAAGGAAATGTACAATGTTGTCTGCTCCACCGACGGCCGTAAGGAGGTCAACGACCGCGTTCGTGCCCGTGTGGACGGCAGCGGCTGCTATGATTCGATCATCCCGCATTTCCAGGAGCTGGTTCGGAAGCGCGAGAATTCGGAAAATCCCGAGAACTGGCAGTACTATGTCCGCGGCACCTTTACCAAGTACAACAAGGACTTTGGCGAAGATGTTCTGCACATGAACTCGCTGGGCTTTGATCAGATCTCCATTGAGCCGGTTGTTGCTGACCCCAAGGAACCTTATGCCCTGACTGCTGCGGATCTGCCGGAAGTGTTCAAGGAATACGATCGTCTTTCCAAGATCATGATCGAAAAGCATAAGTCTGGTGAAGGCTTCAACTTCTACCACTTCATGATCGATCTAGATCAGGGCCCCTGCGCCATCAAGCGTCTGAGAGGCTGTGGCTGCGGCAATGAATATGTAGCTATCACTCCCGATGGTGATGTTTATCCCTGCCATCAGTTCGTTGGCCACGAGGAGTGGAAGATGGGTAATGTATTCGATCTCTCCATCAATCAGGAGATGAAGGACAATTTTGCCCGTGCCACCGTATATCACAAGGCCAAGTGCCAGGATTGCTGGGCCAAGTTCTACTGCAGCGGCGGATGTAACGCCAATAACTGGCAGTACATGGGCAATATTCTGGATTCCTTCGATCTCGCCTGCGAGATGGAGAAGAAGCGTCTGGAATGCGCCATTATGATCCAGGCTGCTCTGGCTGAATAATCACATCATTCTATAAAAAAGACCTGCGAATTATTGCAGGTCTTTTTTCATGCAGGTGCACATATATATCCGGTAGAATCTAAAAGAAGGACGGGCTATAATAATGTATACCAGTGTGGATTTGAGCGCATTGCATGAGAAAAAACGATTTACTGAAAAAACAGAAAGCCATATCTTCCGACCGCATGGATGGCTGCTCCTTCTGGCGGGCTGTTACCTTATAGGGATTTTTCTGGGATGCAGAGTGCTTCGTCTAGCTCCTGATGAACTCCTTCACGGAATGAAGGCTGTCTTTTCAGAACACCTGGCCATTCGCACCGCACAAACGCTGCGGCAGCTGGTGATTTCATCATTCTGGCAAGCCATGATCCCACTTTTGATGTTGTTTCTCCTGGGGTTTTGTGCTTTGGCACTACCGGTTTTCCCAATCATGATGGGATTTGAGGGAATGGGGTATGGGGCTTTGATTTCTGCTGCTTTGGAAACTGCTGCAGAAACCGGAAGTTCTGGATTTCGCGCAACGCTGGTCTTTGCACCGTTTCTGTTGTGCTGCGCCTTGCTCTGGATCGGGTTTGGAACAATTGCAGTAAAGCAGAGTCTACTCTGCTGGAAAGTCCTTTATGGAGGAAACACTTCCCAACTTCCGGAGCTGGGATTGTATTGCCGGAAGTTTATCAGCTACGCAGGTGCCTCACTGCTTCTGGCTGCGACAAACGGAGTCTGGGTACAGGTGATTTCCTCTGTGCTGTTGTAGGTTTACGACTTTTTCGACTCATCAGACTTCGGTGCCTGTACTTTGGCCAGCGGGGAACTATCAATCGCGCGTTCGATTTGCTGGCTGGAGACATGTGTATAGATCTCAGTTGTGGAGAGATTTTCATGCCCGAGGATCTCCTTGAGGACCCGGACATCGGCTCCGCCATACTGATACATTAGTGTTGCTGCGGTATGGCGGAGCTTATGAGGGGAATAACCACGCCCGGACAATCCGGCGGCTGCAAGGTATTTTTCCAGAATCTGCTCCACCCGGCGAGCGGAGATCCGGCTTCCACGCTCGGACAAAAAGAGTGCCGACTCATTGCTGCGATGCCGGTCTAAAAGGATCTTGGCCCGGACGGGTTCGTATCCCTCCATTGCCTGGAGGCAGGCCTCGTTAACATAGATAATTCGCTCCTTGTTGCCTTTTCCCAGCAGCCGGAGCGTTTTTTCTTTTTTCCGAAGATCTGCAAGATTGAGGCCAACCAGTTCAGAAACCCGCATCCCACAGTTGATGAGAAAGGTGATCATACAGAAGTCTCTGGGGTTTTGTGCAGCTGCCACTGCCTGCAGCAAATCCAAAGATTCCTCCAGACTGAGGAATTTGGGCAGGCTGGAACGAATTGCAGGGAGGTCCAACTCCTTTGCCGGACTGACCTCCAGCAGATCTGTCTTTGTGGTGATGTATTTATAGAACGAGCGGATGCTCGAAACC
>Oklahoma_p2__coassemble_743_pt1 | contig 24569 bp, 24 predicted proteins | sample Oklahoma_p2__metabat2_low_PE_026 | metagenome-assembled genome bin Oklahoma_p2 | reverse complement strand
GCTGTGATGTCCGGGATTGGGTGTACGACGAGGATAAATTCGTGGAGACGGCTCACCGCCTGGAAAAACCGGCCCGCTTTGCCCATTCGATGAATGTAGCAGCCCGGGCGGAGGAACTGGCGGAGCGATACGGGGAAAACCCCACCCTCTGCCGGGTGGCCGGGATCCTGCACGATGTCTGTAAAAATCTTCCGGACAAAGAGCAGTTTTCACTGGTAAAGCGGTTGCGCGGCCCTATAAAGAATGATATAATGAATGACAAATCCTTCGGCCTTGTACCGCCCATCTGGCATGGACCGGCGGCTGCGGCCTACATCTGGGAGGAACTCGGGGTGTATAACCGGGATATCCTGTACAGTGTGGCCTACCACACCACCGGGCGCGCCGGCATGAGCCTGTTCGAGAAGATCATCTACATTGCAGATCTCACCTCGGCGGAGCGGGATTACCCCGATGCCCGAGAGGTACGGGACCTGGCTGACCGGGATCTGGATGCGGCACTGCGGTGCTCGCTGGAATTTACACTGAATAAAATGCGCACCAATGCCACCCCCATGACACGGGATACCCTGGAGACCATGAGGGAGTACGGCATTGACTGCGGCGAATATACTGATGGAAAGGAGGAGATGGAATGACAGCACTGGAACTGGCCGAAAAGATCGTCGGCTGTATCGACGCCAAGAAGGGCGAGGAGATCAAGCTGCTGGATGTGCATGACCGCACCACACTGTGCGATTACTTTGTGATCGCATCGGGTTCCAGCACCCCTCAGCTCCGGGCCATGGCAGATGAGATCGATGAAAAGCTCAGCGAGCTGGGCATCGATGCCCGCCGCCGGGAAGGCTGGGAAACAGCCGACTGGCTGCTGCTGGATTACGAAATGGTGATCGTTCATCTGTTCCGGGAAGAAGTCCGCGAATTCTATTCGCTGGAGCGACTATGGAGAGATGCCCAGGAAGTGGATATTTCAACAATAGTCAAGCCCAACTAAGGCTTTCGGACAAACTGGAAGGGAAGAATGATTTTTATGAAATACGATTTTGCCGCAGTGGAAAAGAAATGGCAGGATATCTGGGAAACCGAGAACACCTTTGCCGCCTCCAATGACTACACCAAGCCCAAGTTCTATGCGCTGGTGGAGTTCCCCTACCCGTCGGGTCAGGGACTGCATGTGGGCCATCCGCGCTCCTACACCGCACTGGATATCCTGGCCCGCAAGCGTCGCATGGAGGGGTATAATGTCCTCTATCCCATGGGCTGGGATGCCTTTGGCCTGCCCACCGAAAACTTTGCCATCAAAAATCACATCCACCCGGAAATCGTCACCAAGAACAATGTGGCCAACTTCAAGCATCAGCTCAAGAGCCTGGGCCTCTCCTTTGACTGGACCCGGGAGATCAACACCACCGATCCCGAGTACTACAAGTGGACCCAGTGGATCTTCCTGCAGCTCTTCAAGCACGGTCTGGCCTATAAGAAGGAAATGTCGGTAAACTGGTGCACCTCCTGCAAGTGTGTACTGGCCAACGAGGAAGTGGTCGGCGGCGTCTGCGAGCGCTGCGGCGGCGAAGTGATCCACAAGGTCAAGAACCAGTGGATGCTCGGCATCACCCAGTATGCCCAGCGCCTGATCGATGACCTGGACGGCGTGGACTACATCGACCGCGTCAAGACCAGCCAGATCAACTGGATCGGCCGCTCCACCGGTGCGGAGATCGACTTTGAAACTACCGCCGGAGATACCCTCACCGTATTCTCCACCCGGCCGGATACCCTCTATGGCGCCACCTATATGGTCATCGCGCCGGAACACCCCTACATCGAACAGTGGGCCGACCGCATCACCAATCTGGATGCCCTGCGCGCCTACCAGGCAGAAGCCGCCCGCAAGAGCGACTTCGAGCGCAGCGAAATGGCTGCCGACAAGGAAAAGACCGGCGTCTGCATCGAAGGGGTTCGGGGCATCAACCCGGTGACCGGCAAGGAGATCCCGATCTTTATCTCCGACTATGTGCTGATGACCTACGGCACCGGTGCTATCATGGCAGTTCCCGGCCACGACGAGCGCGACTGGGCCTTTGCCAAGAAGTTCGGCCTGCCCATCATCGAAGTGGTAGCGGGCGGCAATGTGGAAGAGGCAGCCTTTACCGACTGCAACACCGGCATCATGGTCAACAGCGGTATGCTGGACGGACTGACCGTGGAAGAGGCCAAGAAGAAGATCACCGAGTGGCTGGCCGAAACCGGCAAGGGCCATGAAAAGGTCAACTACAAGCTGCGTGACTGGGTATTCTCCCGTCAGCGCTACTGGGGCGAACCCATTCCGATCATCCACTGCCCGCACTGCGGTATGGTTCCCGTACCGGAGAGTGAGCTGCCGCTGCGCCTGCCGGAGGTGGATTCCTACGAGCCTACCGACACCGGCGAAAGCCCCCTGGCTGCCATGACCGACTGGGTGAACACCACCTGCCCGGTCTGCGGCGCACCGGCCAAGCGGGAAACCGACACCATGCCCCAGTGGGCTGGTTCCAGCTGGTACTTCCTGCGGTACTGCGATCCTCACAACGACAAGGAGCTGGCCTCCAAGGAAGCCCTGGACTACTGGATGCCGGTGGACTGGTACAACGGCGGTATGGAACACACCACCCTGCACCTGCTGTACAGCCGGTTCTGGCACAAGTTCCTGTACGACATCGGCGTGGTATCCACCCCCGAGCCGTATCAGAAGCGCACCAGCCATGGCATGATCCTGGGCGAGAACGGCGAAAAGATGAGCAAGTCCAGAGGCAATGTGGTGAACCCGGACGACATCGTCAAGGAGTACGGTGCCGATACCCTGCGCACCTATGAGATGTTCATCGGCGACTTTGAAAAGAGCGCCACCTGGAACACCTCGGCCATCAAGGGCTGCAAGCGCTTCCTGGACCGCATCTGGAACCTGATGGACATCGCCGTAGAGGGCGATGCGTACAGCGAGAAGCTGGAGTCCTCCTTCCATAAGACGGTGAAGAAGGTCAGCGAGGACATCGAGGCCATGAAGTTCAACACCGCCATCGCGGCGATGATGAGCCTGCTCAACGAGATCTACGATGCCGGCAGCATCACCCACGGTGAGCTGCGCACCCTGCTCAAGCTGGCCAATCCCTTCGCACCCCATGTCACCGAGGAGATCTGGAGCGTAATGAACTTTGGCGGTCAGATCAGCGGTCAGAGCTGGCCCACCTACGACCCCGCCAAGTGCGTGGACAGCATGGTGGAGATCGCTGTGCAGCTGGCTGGCAAGATCAAGACCCGCATTATGGTGCCGGCCGAGATCGCTGCAGCCGATGCCATCGCCACTGCCAAGGCCGATCCGGTCATGGCGCCGCTGCTGGATGGCAAGACCATTGTCAAGGAAATCTATGTTCCCGGCAAGCTGGTAAACATTGTGGCAAAAGGCTGATTTTCTGCCTGTTCTTTCACAGAAAACTACTTGACACTGTCCAATGGATTTAGTATAATATCTTGTGTTATCCACTTAATCTGCCGTATTAAGTGGCAGAGAACATGGTCGGGTATCAACTCCTGCCGTGTGGCGTAGGGAGGGAAATGTAAATGTCAGAGATCAGAATCAAGGACAACGAGTCTCTGGAGAGCGCACTGCGCCGCTTCAAGAGACAGTGCGCGAAATCCGGCGTTCTGGCAGAGGTTCGTAAGAGAGAACACTACGAGAAGCCTTCTGTAAAGCGCAAGAAGAAGTCCGAGGCTGCGCGCAAGCGCAAGTTCAAGTAACTGTTACTTGATAATACCGTGTTGAAGCGAGTGGAGAAATCTGCTCGCTTTTTCATTTATCCGGAGGACCCGGAAAAGGAGAGACAATGGAAGGTAGAGCAATCACACTCTGCGGTGTACCGGCTCTGGTCTGGGGCGGGGATTCCGCCCGGTGTATCCTGGCGGTGCATGGAATGATGTCCCACAAGGCTGATACCCCCATCCACCTGCTGGCAGAGGTCGCTGCTGCACAGGGGATCCAGGTGGTGAGCATCGACCTGCCGGGCCATGGGGACCGGGCCGGGGAGATGGAACGCTGCACAGCCCAGTACTGTACGCCGGAGATCCGCCGGGTACTGGAATTGCTGCTGGCAGAGGGAAAGACAGTGGGGCTGTTCGGCATCAGCTTGGGGGCCTGCTTCGGACTGATGGCCAGCGAAAGTCTGCCGGTCAGCCAGGCGCTGCTGGTTTCGCCGGTGGTGGATATGGCTGCCCTCATCGAAAGTATGATGGGCGCTGCCGGTGTCACCCTGGAGCAGCTGGAGCGGGAGGGGGTCATTCCGGTGCCGGATGGCCTGCCGCTGGACTGGCAGTACTACTGCTATGTCCGGGATCATGCGCCCATGCACTGGACCGCACCTACCGCCGTGCTGATCGGCGACCGGGACGAACTGGAGCCGCCGGCTGTGACCGAGGCCTTTTGCCAGAAGAACGGCTGCAGCCTGAAGCAGATCCCGGGGGCAGGCCACTGGCTGCACACACCGGAGGAGCTTTCCGTCCTGGGCAGCTGGCTGGAAGAACAGCTTCTCGGTTGCGAAACCCAGGAAAATCGTATATAATAGCGAAAGAATACCAAGGCTTATCAGGAGGTGGACCATGTCCCAGTTGCGGCCCGATTACTATATTCCCCACATCACCGGTGTGACGACCGGTTTTCTGAACCGGCATGGGGTGCGGGGGCTGATCCTCGATGTGGACAACACCCTCACCACCCACGACGATCCCACGCCGCACCCGGAGATCGCCGCCTGGCTGGATGGGATGCGGCAGGCCGGTGTGGGCATGATGATCGTCTCCAACAACACCGAGGAGCGGGTGCGCCCCTTTGCGGAGATCCTGGGTCTGCCCTATGTGGCAGATGGCAAAAAACCGGGTACCGACGGGATGCGCCGGGCAGCCGAACAGCTGGGTGGCCTGCGCCCGGAGGAGACAGCAGTGATCGGCGACCAGATCTTCACCGATGTGTGGGGCGGCAACCGGTTCGGTGCGCTCACCATCATGGTGGCGCCGCTGGGGCCGGAGACAGTGCCGTTCATCAAGCTGAAGCGTGTGGTGGAAAAACTGGTGCTGCGGGGCAGAAAGCCGCAGCCGTTGGAGGAAGTATGATTCGATTCGGACCGGCGGGAGCCTCGGATAGCTTTGCCGCCATGGGATACAAAAAGACGGCGCAGATGCCGGAATATCTGGAGAAGATGGGGCTTACCGCCTTCGAGTACCAGTGCGGACGGGGAGTGCGTATCAGTGATGAGGCCGCCCGTGCGCTGGGGGAGGGCTTCCTCCAGCGGAACATCGCCGTTTCGCTGCATGCGCCCTACTACATCTCCATGTCCTCGCTGGACGAGGAGAAGCGGCTGGGAAGCCTGCGGTATATCCTGGATTCTGCCCGGGCGGTGACTGCTCTGGGAGGCCGGCGTATTGTGATTCATGCCGGCTCCACCGCCAAAATGGCACGGACCGATGCCCTGGAGCTGGCGCTGGACACCTTCCGCCGGGCCATTGCCGCCCTGGACGAGGCCGGATACAGCCAGGTGATCCCCTGTCCGGAGGTGATGGGCAAGCTGGGACAGCTGGGGGATCTTTCTGAGGTGCTGTCCATGTGTGGTGTGGATGAGCGGATGCTTCCCTGCATCGACTTTGGCCATCTCAATGCCCGTACTTTCGGCACCCTGAAAACCCGGGCGGACTATGCCGCCGTGCTGGACGCCATCGAAAATGCCATCGGGCTGGATCGGGCCAGACAGATCCACTGCCACTTCTCCAAGATCGAGTACACGCTGAAGGGTGGGGAAAAGCGGCACCTCACCTTTGAGGATACCGTCTATGGCCCGGAATTCGAGCCGCTGGCCGAGGAGTTCTATCGCCGGGGATACTGTCCTACTGTGATCTGTGAATCCGCCGGGACCCAGGCAGAAGATGCGGTGTTTATGCAAAATGCATTCCAAAAGGCGGTTTCAGCCGGGGAAAAGCTGTAAAAATTCGCCGTTCCCCTTGAAATACCGGCGGTTTACTGATAAAATTATACTGTTAATACTTTAAGCAATAATTGCTTTGGAGGTTCAAATATGATTTCTGCAGGTGAATTCAGAAACGGCGTTACCTTCGATATCGACGGAACCGTGTTCCAGATCATCGAATTCCAGCATGTTAAGCCTGGTAAGGGCGCTGCGTTCGTAAGAACAAAGATCCGTAATGTGATCTCCGGTGCTGTGCTGGAGCGCACATTCAACCCCACTGAAAAGTTCCCCACCGCTTTCATTGAGCGCAAGGATATGCAGTATCTCTACAACGACGAGACCCTGTACTACTTCATGGACAATGAGAGCTACGAGACCGTGCCGATCAATGCTGACAAGCTGGGCGACAACTTCAAGTTCGTCAAGGAAAACACCGACTGCAAGATCCTGTCCTACAAGGGCGTGGTATTTGGTGTAGAACCTCCGAACTTTGTGGAGCTGGAAGTAACCGATACCGATCCCGGTTTCGCTGGCAACACTGCCACCAACGCCACCAAGCCCGCCACTCTGGAGACCGGTGCTGAGATCCGTGTGCCGCTGTTCATCAACCCCGGCGAAAAGATCCGCATCGACACCCGTACCGGCGAGTACATGGAGCGTGCCTAATCAGAACTGCGGTTCTGCTATCATCACCCTTTCTGCGGGCCTGACCCGCTGAAATAAAGGCTGTAAAGGAGGATTTCACAATGACTGTTACAGAAAAGGTATCCTATCTCAAGGGTCTGGCCGAGGGGCTGGGCATTGATGAGAATGAGAAGAATGGCAAGGTAATCAAGGCCATCATTGATGTGCTGGACGATCTGGCCTTCACAGTTGCTGATCTTGAGGACGGCTTCGATGAGCTGATCGAGCAGGTTGATGCCATTGACGAGGATCTCGGCAGCCTGGAAGATGATTTCTATGAGGACGAAGACGAGGACGATTACGACTTCGACGACGACGATGAGGAACTCGATGACGAGGAACTCTATGAAGTGACCTGCCCCAGCTGCGGCGACACCATCTGTATCACCGAAGATATGCTGGACGAGGGTTCGGTGAACTGCCCCAACTGCGGCGAGCTGCTCGAATTCGATTTCGATGACGAGTGCGACTGCGACGACGAGGGCTGTGGCTGCGGCTGTGGCCACGACCACGAATAATCTTCTCGTAACTCCAAAAAAGCCATTCCGATTTCGGAATGGCTTTTTTCTATGCTTTCCTTGGCAGTATGCAGTAAAAACCCCCCGGAACATCGGTTCCGGGGGGGTTCGGAGGGAATCAGTGCTTCAGATAGGTTTCAAACCAGCGCAGGATCTCCTTGAGGCGGCGCTGCCGGTGAAGGGGCTTGCCCGACCGGGACAGTTCGTGGTTTTCGCCCTTGAAGAGCACCATTTCGCTGGTGACACCGTGGTACTTCAGGGCCGAGAACATCTCAAATCCCTGGGAGAGGGGACAGTTGTAGTCCTCCAGGGCATGGATAAACAGGGTGGGTGTTTTAACATTGGGGGCATACTTGAGGGGAGCATGGTCCCACATCCGGTCCAGTCCGTTCCAGGGGGTGGCGGCGAATTCCTTTGCGTCGAAGGTGTAGCCGATGCAGGAGTTGCCAAAGTCACTGATGGGGTTGCAGAAGGAGCGCTGGGATACCGCTGCGGCGAACCGGGTGGTGTTGCCGATGATCCAGTTGGTCATAAAGCCGCCGTAGCTGCCGCCCAGTACACCCAAACGGTCCTTGTCGATCTGCGGGCAGCAGTCCAGCACATGGTCGGTGAACTCCATGAAGTCATCAAAGTCCACGGTACCGTACTTGTTCTTGATGTCGGCAAACTTGGCGCCGCGTCCGTCCGAACCGCGGGGGTTGCAGAAGAATACAAAATAGCCCTGACCGGCCAGCATCTGCATTTCATGCACAAACAACTCGCCCCAGGCCACGCAGGGGCCGCCGTGCATCGAAAGCAGAGCCGGGTAGCTCTTGTGCTCGTCGAAGTCGATGGGCTTGATGACCCAGCCATCGATGTGGGTGCCCTGAGAGTTTACAAAACCGCAGTACTCCGGTTCGCCCACATACTTGCCGGACAGGGCATGGGTGTTGAGCCGGGTGAGCTGGCGGAGCTTGCCGTCCTTCCAGCTCCACAGTTCCTGGAGCTTGCCCTTCTTCATGGCGGTGAAGAGGACGGTGTCGCCGCAGACGGCAATGCCATCCACTGCTCCATCGAAGGGGAAGAGTACCTCCATGGTACCATCCGGTCCCAGCAGCTTGGGGAAGCAGGTCTTGGCCTCGGTGGAGAGGTAGAGGAGCTTGCCCTGGTACTCTTCCAGCGAGGCAGAGCTGCCGTACCGGCAATCGGTGGAGATGTTGCAGCCGATGGTGAAGTCGTTGTCCAGGATCTTTTCCAGCTTGCTGCCCTTGAGGAGGTACCAGTCGTTCTTTTCGGTGCCGCCCATCTTGTCACAGAAGGAGGCTGCCACATACAGCTCGCCGCCGGCGCATTTGATCTGGCCGATGCGCATCCGGTCCTGGGGGAGCAGCTCCTGCACCTTGCCGGTGGGTACATCCAGCTCGTACAGGCCGCTCTTCTCCAGCTTCATCTGGGTGTAAGCTGCGCCGGTGTACCACACTGTTTTGCCGTCAGCCGAAACGGCGGTGCTGCCCAGGGCAAACTTCTCTTCGGTGATGCGCTTACGCTCGCCGGTTGCCTTATTATAAAGGTAGAGGGTATCCCGGTGGCCGCTCACATAGCCCACACCATTATCCCAGAAGGGCAGTTCGCCGATTTTGATGTAGTCCTCTTCGGCCTTGCGCTCCTCCTCGGTCATCTCCTCGGGGTAGTTGGTGTCGATGTCGGCATTGACCAGATAGAGGTCGCCGCAGAGCTTTTCCAGCTTGTTCACCGGCCAGGGCAGGGTGAAGGCAGGCTCGGTTTTTCCGGTATCCAGCTCCAGGTACTCATAATCGGTGGTGCCGGGCTTTTTGCCGGGCTTCTGGCAGAGCAGGGTACCGGCCTTTTCAAACAGGAAGGCGCCGGCCTTGCCGTGGCTGGTGAGCTTTTCAGCCTTGCCGGTGAGGGGGTCCACCTGCCACAGGTGCTTCTTGTATCCGTTGGAGCGGGTATCCTGGACTGCCACCGCAAAGACAGCCCGGTTTTCAAACGGGGAAACACTGATTCCTGACAGGAATCGGTATCCCAGCAGATCTTCCATGAGGATCGGATTCATACTATTCCCTCCATGTATATTCATTAGTTTTATACATTTGCTTATGCATACAAGAAAAAATCCGCAGGAAATTTTGCATGGTCTATGCATATATGCATAAGCAGCTGCTCCAGCCGTCCAAAATTGAGGATAAAATGGCTATAACAGCGGTTTACACTGTGGATTGTACCACGAAGCCCAAAAAAAAGCAAGCGGAAAGTACATGATTTGTTGAATATTTATTCAAATAAAACTTGACAAATTGTTACGATAGGTATATTATATATAACATAAATTCGCAACCATACTGCATAATTATTCAAACTGGAGGTAGTTCAGTGTTCCGTTATACACTCAAGCGTCTGGCGGTGGGAGCACTCACCCTGACAGCGCTCGCAACCATCACATTTTTCCTGATGAAGATCATTCCCGGTTCTCCGTTCGGCGGTCAGCTGGCCCAGCTCTCCCCGGAGGTGCGGGAGATGCTCTATGCCCAGTACAACCTGGATAAGTCCATTCCGGAGCAGTTCATGATCTACCTGCAGAATGCCATCACCGGCGACTTCGGCGATTCGATGACCCGTAAAGGCACCGCCGTGACCGACATCATTGCCCGGTGTCTGCCGGCCACCATCAAGCTGGGTCTGGCAGCCTTCACCATTGCCATCACCGTCGGTGTGACCCTGGGTATCGTTGCTGCTTTTACCAAGCGCAAGTGGGTGGAAAACTTGGTGATGTTTGTTGCCACCATCGGCATCAGCGTTCCCAGCTTCCTGTATGCCATGCTGCTGATGATCGTCTTTGGCGTCATGCTCGGCTGGCTGCCCATCATCGGCCTCAAGACCCCGCTGCACTACATCATGCCGGCCTTCTCGCTGGCGCTCTATCCGATCTCGATGATCACGCGATTGGTGCGGACCAGCATGAAAGAGGTCATGAAGCAGGACTACATCGTTCTGGCCCGGTCCAAGGGCACCCCGACCATCAAGGTGATCCTGGGCCATGCCCTCAAGAACTGCCTGATCCCGGTGGTGACCTATGCCGGTCCGCTGCTGGCCTTCCTGATCACCGGTTCCTTTGTCATCGAGAGCCTGTTCTCCATTCCCGGCATCGGCTCGGAATTCGTGAACAGCGTCACCAACCGCGACTACACCATGATCATGGCACTGACCATTCTGTTTGGTTCATTCATCATTATTGTCAACATCCTCACTGACCTTCTGGTGGCTTTGATCGACCCGAGAGTCAAGCTGGAAAAGAAAGCCTCGTAAAGAAGGGAGCTGGAGAGAAAAAATGGATACTATGGAAACAATGGAACTCACTCCCGATCTGTTCGAGCCGCTGGACAGTGCGGAAAAGAACAGCGAATTCATTGCGGCAGAGCCCCGCACCTACCTCAGCGATGCCTGGCACCGGTTCCGGGAGAACAAGCTCGCCCTCTGCGGCCTGGTCTTTCTGGTACTCATGGTGACCCTGGCCATTGTGGTGCCGATGGTATCGCCCTACACCTACGACGGCATGGATTACACCGCTGTAAACCTGCTGCCCTGCCTGGAGCATCCGCTGGGCACCGATAAGTTCGGACGGGATATCCTGGTGCGTGTGATGTACGGCGCCCGGATCTCACTGATGATCGGTTTCTCCTCGGCGCTGATCTGCCTGGTGATCGGTGTGGCCTACGGCGGATTTTCCGGCTACATCGGCGGCAAGACCGATATGGTGCTCATGCGCATCGTCGATATCCTCTATGCCATTCCCAACCTGCTGCTGGTGATCCTCATCATGCTGGTGTTCGGCTCCAATGTCACCTCCATCATGATCGGTATCTGTCTCACCTCCTGGATCGGCATGGCCCGTATGGTCCGGGCGCAGGTGATGAGCCTCAAGGAGCAGGAGTTTGCCCTGGCTGCCTATGTGCTGGGCGCTTCCAAAACCCGGATCCTCTTTAAGCATTTGGTCATCAACTGCATGGGCTCTATCATCGTCAATGTGACCCTGCTGGTGCCGTCCGCCATCTTCACTGAGGCCTTTCTGAGCTTTGTGGGCATCGGCATCTCGGCTCCGGCTGCCAGCTGGGGCACCCTGGCCAACGAAGCCCGCAGCCTCATCGAAAGCTCCAATCCCATCCAGATCATCTGGCCGATCCTGGCTATCTGCCTGACCATGCTGTCGCTCAACTTTATCGGCGATGGTGTCAGCGATGCCTTTGACCCCAAGAAGAAGTAGGAGTAGCGTGTTATGAGTTTGTTGGAAATCAAAAACCTCACCACCAGCTTTGCCACCGAACAGGGCAAGGTGCAGGCAGTGCGCGGCATCAGCCTCTCGGTGGATCAGGGCGAGATCGTCGGCATCGTAGGCGAATCCGGTTCGGGAAAAAGTCAGTCGATGTACTCGGTGATGGGGCTCTTGAGCGAAAACGGAACCGTCGAGGACGGCTCCATTCTCTTTGACGGCCAGGAGATCAGCCCGGCCCGGTTTGAAGGTACTGCCGCCGCCCACGAAAAGCTGATGGAGAGCATCCGCGGCAACAGCATGGCAATGATCTTCCAGGACCCCATGTCCTTCCTCAACCCGGTGCTGACCATCGAAAAACAGCTGGTGGAGCCGCTCCGGAACCATAAAAAGATGCCCGCTGCGGAACTGCATCAGAAGGCGGTGGAGCTGCTCACCCAGGTGGGAATCCCCTCTCCGGAGGAGCGCCTCAAGCAGTATCCGCATCAGCTGTCCGGCGGTATGCGCCAGCGTGTGATCATTGCCATCGCACTGGCCTGTGACCCCAAGCTCATCATCGCTGATGAGCCCACCACCGCCCTGGATGTGACCATCCAGGCCAAGATCATCGAACTGATCAAGGAACTCAAGGAAAAGACCGGTTCGGGCGTGATTCTCATCACCCATGACCTGGGTGTTGTAGCCAGTGCCTGCAGCCGGGTGTACATCATGTATGGCGGCAAGATCGTGGAGACTGGCCTTTCGGACGAAATCTTCTATCAGCCGGCACACCCCTATACCAGCGGCCTGCTGGCCTGTGTAAACAATCCCGAGGAGGACAATGAGCTGCGGCCCATTCCCGGCTCTCCGCCGGACCTCATCAAGCCGCCGGTTGGCTGCCCGTTCGTGGACCGCTGCGATAAGGCGATGAAGATCTGCAAGCTGAAGATGCCCCCGGAGCGGAATCTGAGCGACACCCATGTGGTGCGCTGCTGGCTCACCGAAAAGCCGGCCTTTGAGAAGGAGGGAGAGTAAATGGAAGAGACTCCGATCCTGAAAGTGGAGGGCCTCAAGACCTACTTCCCGGTAGGCGGTGGCCTGTTTGGAAAAAAGCAGACCGTCAAGGCGGTCAACGATGTCACCTTTGAGGTGATGGAACACGAGACCTTTGGCCTGGTAGGTGAATCCGGCTGCGGCAAGAGCACCCTGGGCCGCACCCTGGTGAAGATCTATGAGCCCACCGAGGGCAAGATCGAGTTCATGGGCAAGGATATCACCAAACTCACCGGCAGCGAAATGCAGGACTTCCGGCGCAATGTGCAGATGATCTTCCAGGACCCCTATGCCTCGCTGAATCCCCGTATGACGGTGGGCGAGATCATCCGGGAGCCCATGGACATCCATAACATCGGCACCCCCAAAGAGCGGGACGAAAAGGTGGCCTCCCTGTTGGAGACGGTTGGCCTCAAGCCCGACCATGTGCGCCGCTACCCCCACGAGTTTTCCGGCGGCCAGCGGCAGCGTATCTCCATTGCCCGCACCCTGGCTCTGGACCCCAAGTTCATCGTCTGCGATGAGCCGATCTCGGCACTGGATGTCTCCATCCAGGCGCAGATCATCAACCTGCTGGAACGCATCCAGCAGGAGCGCGGCATCTCCTACCTGTTCATCGCCCACGACCTGGGTGCAGTCAAGCACATCTCCAAGCGGATCGGCGCCATGTATCTGGGCAGCCTGGTGGAGATCGGCGACAGCGATGACCTCTACCACCATCCGCTGCACCCCTATACCCAGGCACTGCTGGCCTCGATTCCGATCCCCGACCCCAAGCGTATGCGGGAGCGAGGGAGAGAGGAGATCTCCGGCGAGATCCCCTCGCCGCTGGATGTTCCCTCCGGATGCCCGTTCCGCACCCGCTGCCCGCATGCCACCGATCGGTGTGCCCAGGAAAAACCTCAGCTGAGGCAGGTGGGCAACTCCAAGGTTGCCTGTCACCTTTATGATAAGTAAGAAGATTCACCCGATAACCGATCGATAAGGAGAGTTTCACGATGAAAAAAGTTGCATCACTGCTCCTGGCCTTCGCAATGACAGTCGGCATGCTGACCGGCTGCGGCGGCGGAGATAACGGGACAAACAGCACCGGAGAAGCACCGGCTCAGGAAGTGACTGTGGCGATTGCCTCCACCTTTGCCACCCTGGATCCGGCACTGATTTCCACCACCCACATGGCCCATGTCTATGGCAATATGGGTTCCAACTTCTACCGCACCGACGCTGACGGTGTCCTGCAGTATGATCTGGGTGAAAAGGTTGAAAAGTCGGAAGATGGCCTGACCTACACCTTCACCATCAAGGACGGCCTGAAGTGGTCGGACGGCGAGGCCCTCACCGCCGAGCACTTTGTCTACGGCCTGAAGCGCGCCATCGGCTACGGCCCGGACAATGCCTACAACAAGAAGACCCTGGTGAACTTCATCGCCGGCGCCGAAGAGGCTGCCAATGCCGCCATGGATGTTGCAGATATGGCCAATGTAGGCGTTGTGGCCCTGGACAACACCAGCTTCCAGGTGACCCTGAGCACCCCCTGCCCGTTCTTTGAGCGTGTATTCTCGGCCAATGTCACCGCTCCCATGCGTCCCGACTTCGCCCTGGAGCATGATAGCTCCTGGTCGGTGAACGGCACCTATCCCACCAGCGGCCCGATGAAGCTGGAATCCATCAGCCCCGAAGAGGAAGCTGTACTGGTCAAGAATGAAAACTACTGGGATGCCGCCAATGTCACCCTGGACAAGGCTACCTTTGTAGTCATGACCGATTCCACTGCCCAGGTCAATGCCTTCCGTACCGGCGACATCGATATCGCCATGAGCGTTCCGGCAGAAGTGGCTACCAACAGCCAGTATGAAGCCAACCTCATCCTGCCCAAGAAGTACATCTCCAACTACTTTGTACTGCTCAATTCCGGCCCCAAGGCTCAGGTAGAGGCCATCAAGGACGAGAATGTCCGCAAAGCCCTGGCTCTGGCCATCGATAAGAACACCATGCTGAGCATCCTGGGCGAAAAGGCCAATACCCGGCTGGATGGCTATATCCCCTATGGCTTTGAAGGCACAGACGGTAAGGACTTCCGTGATGAGAAGAGCTATGGCGAATTCAACCTCGAAAAGGCCAAGGCACTGATGGAAGCAGCCGGCTACAACGAGAACAACCACCTGAAGTTTGAGTATCTCTACTCCAACAGCCAGTTCCACTCCGATGTGGCACAGCTGCTGCAGCAGATGTGGGCACAGATCTATGTGGATGTAGAGGTCAAGGCCATTGAGATGGGCGTATTCTACGACTATGTGGACAATGGCGACTTCACTGCCAGCCGGTATGGCAACAATGACTCCACCGATCCGATGAGCTACTTCCAGATCTTCACCACCGATTCCCAGATCGCAGGCTGCCAGGCCATCACCGATCCGGTTCTGGATCAGATGGTGGAAGAGGCTTATCAGATCACCGATCGGGATGCTTACATTGCCAAGCTGCACGAGATCGAGGATTACTTCGTAAACGAGAAGCAGTATGTGATTCCGCTGTTCACCCAGAATGCCCTGGTGCTGGCTCAGTCCAACCTGGAGGGCCTGTGGATCACCGTAGGTGGTTCGCCCATCCTCACCAGCGTCGTTGTCAAGTAAACGGGCATCGCCCTTCTGAAAAAAACACCCGGAGAAGCTCTCCGGGTGTTTTTTCTATGCAGAGAACAAAAAACCTCCCTGTCCGCCGGAGCAGACAGGGAGGTTTTTTTATCGGGGATTAAACGCTGGGATTATTCACCCAGGAACTTGACAGCACAGCCGGTCAGGAACTCAACACCCAGGCGGAATGCCTTCTCGTCCAGAGTGAATCTGGGATGGTGGTTGGGCAGGCTGCCATCGGGGCCATCAAAGCCGGCACCCATGAAGCAGTAGAAGCCGGGGAAAGCGTGAACGAAGTCAGCAAAGTTGTCCGAACCCATCAGCTTGGGAGCCTGGATTGCAGTCAGACCCTCAATGTTCTCCACAACCTCCCGGGCTGCAGCGATGCTGGCAGCATCGTTGTCTACTGGAATGGTCTTGCCGCGGGAGTAGGTCAGGGTAGCGGTGGCATCGTAGGAGGCAGCGATCTGGGTGGCGATCTGCTCGATCAGCTCCAGGGTGCGGTCCAGGGCCTCCTCGCGGAAGTAGCGGATGGTACCCTTCATCTCAGCGGTTTCGGGAATGATGTTGTCAGCGGTGCCTGCATGGAAGTAGCAGGGGCTTACAACGATGGGCTCCAGGGTGTTCATGCGGTTCACCATCAGGGAGGTGATGCGCATCAGGATCTCAGCCAGAGGCTTGATGGGATCGATGGAAGCGTAGGGCTGCGAGCCGTGGCCGCCCTTACCCTTTACAACGATCTGCCAGTTGCAGGCACCGGCCATGGACGGGCCTTCGGTGAGGCTGATGAGGCCAGTGGGAACAGTGGCAGCAATGTGCAGGCCAAAGGTCTTATCCACACCGCCCTGCTCCTTGAGGTACTCAACGATGTCGCGGGCACCGATGGCAACTTCTTCGCCCTTCTGGAAGCAGACATAGATCTTACCGGTCAGTTCATCCTTGTGGTCGTTGAGGATGCGGGCAGCACCCAGCACCATGGAAGCATGGGTATCGTGGCCGCAGGCATGCATTACGCCATCCACTTCCGACTTGAAGGGAACATCGGCTTCCTCCTGAACAGGCAGAGCATCGATATCACCACGGAAGGCAATGGTCTTACCGGGACGGCCGGTGTCGATCAGGCCAACTACATTGGTGCCAGCCACACGGGTGTAGGGAATTCCCATCTTGTCCAGCTCTTCGCAGATGCGGCCGCTGGTCCAGACTTCCTGGTCGGACAGTTCCGGATGACGGTGGAATTCGTGACGCAGACCAATGACATAGTCTTCGTATTTCTTTGCGTCCTCATGGATATTGAACATATTTGAATCCATCCTTTGCGGTAAATTAAAGTGGTGACAAGAAAACCTGCTCCGCTTTAGCTATATTCTACAACAGAAACAGTTGTCTGTCAATCACTGACACCCGCTTCCCGGAACCCCAATTTGAGCTTGGAGATGGCCTTTTTCTCGATGCGTGAGACATAGCTCCGGGAGATGCCAAGCTGTGCTGCAACCTCCTTTTGTGTGTGGGGGCGCTGACCTGCCAAACCATAGCGCAGGCGGATCAGTTCCTGTTCCCGACGGCTCAGGCGGGTGGCAATCAGCTCCCGGAGCTGTTCAGCCTGGATGGACAGATCGATATCGTCCAGAATGTTGTGCTCATCTGCCATGATGTCCACCATGGTCAGGGCGTTGCCGTCCTTATCGGTGTCGATGGGGTCATAGAGATAGACATCCTGGGCGGATTTTTTTCGGGCACGGAAATACATCAGGATCTCGTTTTCGATGCACCGGGAGGCATAGGTGGCAAACCGTGCCCCTTTTTCCGCATCGAAGGTGGTCACCGCCTTGATGAGGCCGATGGTCCCGATGGAGATCAGGTCGTCCTGATCGCCGGAGACGGCATAGTACTTTTTTATAATGTGTGCAACCAGTCGAAGATTGCGCTCAATGAGCTTGTTCCGGGCAGCTGTGTCGCCCTCCCGGATCTTTTGCAGGCATTCCTGCTCCTCACGGGCGGATAGCGGCCGGGGAAAGGAGCCGCTCCCGGTGACGTGCAGCGCCAGGAACAGCAGGTTGCCCAGAGCGGGCAGCAGCAGTGTGTACATTTCGATCACCTCTGAAAATCTATATGCCCGGTGTCCTCATTTACTGCCTGGCCACAGGAAATAATGCATCATTTCCACCAAGAGAGGGATTTGTGTTTTGGTGCAAACTTTTCTGCCGATTTGCTTTTGATTATCAGAAATATGTCGATAAATAAAAATAGATCTAAAATAAATTTTATACAACCCATCAACAAGGGTAGGATAAATCTGCTTTGCAGATCGGAATGGAGGCACAACAGTAAATGGATAGACAATCTGATATTCTTCTGGAATCAGGCACCAATGAGTTGGGCGTAATGGAATTCACCATCGGCGGTGAAGTATTCGGCATCAATGTGGCAAAAGTTCTGGAAATTATGATGGTATGTCCCATTGTACCAATGCAGAAGGCGCAGAAGGATATTGAAGGAATTTTTAAGTCCCGGGATATGCTGCTGACTGTCATCGATTTGGCCAGCTATCTGGGGCTTCCACCATCCAAAAATCCCGGACGGGATATTTTTATCATCACCAGATTTAACAATGCGAACTTTGCTTTTCATGTTCATTCCGTTGTTGGGATCGACCGGATCTCCTGGACCGAAATCAAAAAGCCGGATCGCATTATCTATGGCGGGGAAGATGGTGTAGCCACCGGTATCGCCGAGTACAACGGTCGATTGATCACGATTTTGGACTTTGAAAAGATTGTATCCGAAATCAGTCCGGAAATGGGCATTCAGTATGAGGATCTGGAACAGCTGGGCGTCCGTCATCGATCTAACAAGCCGCTTCTTATTGCAGAGGATTCTACTCTTCTTTCAAAAATGATCGTCGAATCGCTCCGGCGCGCAGGGTATGAGAACTTGACAAAGGTGGATAACGGCCAGGAGGCATGGGACTTCCTGCAGGAGGTAAAGAACTCCCAGGATCCGCTGGAAAACCATGTCTGCTGTGTAGTAACAGATATCGAAATGCCCCAGATGGATGGGCACCATCTCACCAAGCTGATCAAGGAAGATCCGATCCTCAAGAGTCTCCCGGTTATCCTGTTCTCTTCGCTGATTACCGAAGAAATGAAGATCAAAGGTGAGCAGCTGGGCGCAGATGCGCAGATTTCCAAGCCGGAAATTGCCAATCTGGTATCCCTGATCGACAGTTTCCTGATGAAACAGTAATAATTGCATCAATATGTTTTGAAGCAGCGGTACCAGCATGGTTGCCGCTGCTTTTTTGGTAAAGAATGAAGGTTTTGTATATTTGCAGATGACCGGGTGATTTCCGGGGCGCGTGTGCCGTTTTTTTGCTCCGGAATATTCCGATCCGGGGCAAAAAGGGCCAGAAAACTTATTCTTTATTAAGTTGGAGTAAATGGAAAATTTGACAAATGTTTAATCGCACAAAACAGACGAGAAATCAATAACTGATTTAGGCATAGTAATAATTTTATGTCGAAACAGGCAGGATTGTTGTGTTTCACAACTTTACAATTACTAAGATATTGAGTATAATTTATGTTGTCAAACTATGCGGTTTCAAGATAATTTGTCGATTTTTTAACCAGCGGATAAATCTCTATATCTATCATAAATCGAGAGCTTCTCTCTTGGTTTTTTGGAAATTTTTATCAAAAATTAAACCAGCGGAGGTAGTTGGAATGTATATTGTACCACTCAGCAATCTGCCTGCTATTCAAGGCGACTCGAAGGTTGAAACACCCACCCAAAACGGTGGTATTCCGTTTCGTGAAGTGATGCAGAAGGCGGTGCAGTCGCTGCAGGAAAGCCAGCAGCTGGCTGCCAAGGATGCATACGAACTGGCCCAGGGCAATTCGGCCGATCTTCACACGATCATGATTCATTCTGCGATGGAGACAGCTGCTGTGGAAGCCACAGTTCAGCTTACCTCACGGGCTGTAAGTGCCTACAAGGAAATTATGCAGATGCAGATCTGATTGATCAGGAATACGAAATACGGATAAAGTTGGGGTTATTGGATGAAAGCGGATAAGTTGGGTAAACTCGGGCAGTTAAAGAAGTTCGACCTGAAGGGCTCTGTTGGAAAACTGAAAGAGCGGTGGAAGAATAAGCCCGAGAGAACCAGAAAAATGATCGTTGCCATTGGTGGAGGAGTTCTGTGTACTGCAATGCTGATGGCTGTTGTTATGGGGAACTCGTCGGGAAAGTATAAGGTGCTCTTCCCGGGAATGACTGAAACGGAAAGTGTAGAGGTCTATGCGGTGCTGCAGGATATGGGTGTAAACTCCCAAATCGATGCAGGCGGACAGCTGTTGGTCCCCACGGAGCAGTGGGAGCAGCTGGTGTTTGAACTCAACGGGCAGGGCTATCCGCAGACAGCCCCCAGCTACGATACCTTTACAAGTCTGTCGGGATTTACATCCACTGAATTTGAAAAGAAGGCCGGCCTGATTTTTCAGGCACAGGACCGGATGCAGGAGACACTGGTGCGCCAAACGGGGATCAAGGCAGCAACAGTAACTTTTTCTGTTCCCGAAAGCAGCAATTATATCTGGGACGAATCCAACCAGAGAAAGAGCACGGGCAATGTAACTGTTCAGATGATGCCTGGCTATGAGCTTACACCGGAGCGTGTATCGGCAATCAAGCACCTTGCCTCCACCTCGATCCCGAAGCTGGAACCGGAAAATGTGGTTGTAATCGATGCCAACACCGGTGTGGAGATGCCCGGCGTGAATGAAACCGGCAGCGAGGGATATTACAGTGTACGCCGGCTGGAGTATGAGCGGGCCATCAGCAAGCAGATCGAGGACAATGTCAAGCGCCTGCTCGCAGGAAAATATGGCCCCGACGGTGTCACCGCAGTGGCTTCTGTCAGCCTGAACTACGACAAGATGGTCTCCGAGTCCAAGCAGTTCCAGTCGCAGGATGGGACCAACAGCGGCGTCATCAGCCATTTTGATGAGAAATACTCACTGAATGGGTCGGTGGCAGCTGAAAACATTGTGGGAGAAGAAAACAACACAGATGCACCGCCCACCTACCCCACAATCGATGGAGCAGCAGATGCCAGCGCCACCGATTATGAGAAGAACATCGATTACGAAGTGGGTTATATCATGACCCAGATCGAAAAGGGTGAACCGATCCTGGACAAGGCAACCGTGGCTGTGGTTGTCAACGATCCGGCCTTCGATACACAGGTGGAGGAAACACTGGTGAAACTCATTTCCAAGGCGGTCAATATCAGTTCGGATAATATTTCTGTATCCAACCTCCAGTATGCAACTCAGGATGTGTCCTCGCCGATGGGCAGCTTCGGCCTGAGCCAGCAGCAGCTGATGCTGCTTGGAATCGGCGCAGTTGTGCTGATTCTGCTGATCCTGCTGGTGATCTTCCTGTCTGCACGCAGCCGCAAGCGCAAGAAGCAGGCTATGGAGCTTGCAGCGGCAGCAGAAGCCCAGGCTGCAGCAGAAGCCGAAAAGCAGAAAGAGCTGGATGCCCAGCGTGAAATCGAAGAACACAAGAAGATGCTTCGGGATGAGGCAGAAGCCAATGTCAATGCCAAGGAGAATGCAATCACGAATGAAATCCGTGATTTTGCTCAGAAGAACCCGGAAATTACAGCGGCTCTGCTCCGCTCGCTGATGAGGGAGGAGAAGTAAATCAATGGCTGTAGCAACGACCAAACAACTTACCCCAATACAGCGTGCTGCTGCAGTGGTGATCGCTCTGGGCGCAGACCGCGCATCAGAGGTGTACCGTTACCTGAAAGATGAAGAGGTAGAGCAAATCTCGTTGGAGATTGCCAAGCTCAACCGGCTTTCTCCGGAGGAAATGCAGAGCACGATTGAGGATTTCTACGGCCTTTGCGTTACACAGAAGGTAATCAACGAAGGCGGCGTCCTGTATGCAAAGGATGTGCTGGAAAAGGCATTTGGCCCGGAGCAGGCCTCTTCCTATATGGATCGCCTGTCCAAATCCCTGCGCACCCGTTCCTTTGAATCGATCCGGAAGGCTGACTATAAAAACCTCTGGATGATTCTCCAGAACGAGCATCCTCAGACCATTGCGCTGGTTCTGTCCTATGCTCGCTCCGATCAGGCAGCGCAGATCATTGCCGAGCTGCCCAGAGCGGTGCAGCTGGATGTAGTGGAGCGCATTGCCAGCCTGGACCGTGTATCGCCCGAAATGATCAAACTGGTCGAGGATTCGCTGGCGGCTCGCTTCACCAACATTACATCGGCCGATCAGGTCGAGGTTGGTGGTGTACCGTATGTAGCGGAGATCATGAACCGTGTGGATCGTTCCACCGAGAAGTACATCTTCGACGAACTCGGCACCCGGAATTCGTCTCTTGCGGACGAGATCCACAAGCTCATGTTCACCTTCGAGGATATCATCAATCTGGACAGCATGGCCATTCAGCGCTTTATCAGAGAGGTCGATACCAAGGATCTCGCTGTTGCGCTCAAGGGCGCCAACGAAGAGGTCAAGCGGATCATCTTCCAGAATATGTCCTCTCGTATGCGTGAAAATATCGAACAGGATATCAAGTTCCTGCACAATATCCGTATGCGTGATGTGGAAGAGGCTCAGCAGAAGATTGTCGGCGTGATCCGCCAGCTTGAAGAGGCCGGCGAAATCGTGATCGCCAAGGGAGAGGAGGACGAGATCCTTGCCTAAGGTGATTCGTTCCCGCAATCTGGTTTCTGTTGGTGAGGTGGAAATCCCCGATCAGGTGATCCTGGAGGTTGATACCACTCCTGCCGATGCCGACGGAGTCAACGAGAGCCCTGAGGCGCCCTCTGTGCCCCAGCCGGACTATGAACAGGAACAGCGTCGAGCAGAAGAACAGTTTCGCAGTCAGCTGGAGCAGATGCAGCTCCAGGCGGAAGAGGCAGCCAAGAAAATCCTGATGCAGGCCGGAGAAGAAAGAGAGCAGCTCCTTCAGAAGGCGCAAAGCGACGCTGACCTGATCCGCACACAGGCAAGAGAAGAGGCCTACCAGGCGGCTGTACAGGAAAAAAGGCAGAAGATCGACGGCTTGCTGGCTTCGATGGAAACACTGCTTCAGCAGATGCAAAAGCAGCAGCAGCAGTACTTTTCACAGTATGAAAAGGCCCTGCCGGATCTGGCGCTGGAGATTGCTGCAAAGATAATGGAAGATGCCATCCAGGCCGACCCCTTTGTGATGAAGCCCCTGGTACAGCGTGCAGTGGCACAGGTTAAGGAGGCAGAATGGCTGGAGATCCAGGTTTCCCAGCAGCTGCCGGAACTGGTGCGTCAGCTCCAGGAGGAACTCCCGGAGTGGACAGATATCCGACACACCGATGTATTGGGAAATCTGGGAGAACCGGGCGCCTGCGTTGTACATACGCCGCAAGGAGTAATCGACGCATCGGTGTCCACTCAGTTGCAGAACCTGAAAAAGCAGCTGCAGGCAGCTGTGCGGAACTGACAGAAAGGAATCATCTGATATGCCGGATAGCAAGATGCTTGATATCATACCGTTGCAGCGGGTCATTCGTCTGGGGGATTTTTACACCCGGCAGGGCAAGGTCAGCAAGATTATGGGGCTGATGGTGGAAGCCACCGGTCTGGAATGCAATATGGGCGATATCTGCCAGATCCAGCTGGGTCAGGAGAACTTTGCCCTGGCCGAAGTGGTCGGGATCCTGGGGAACACCGTCCAGCTGATGCCCTACCAGGAACTGGACGGGATCGGATCCGGAAGCATCGTCATCAACACAGGACGAAAACTGGAAGTGGGGATCACCCCTGGAATGCTTGGTCGTGCCGTGGATGCCTTGGGTAGCCCCATCGATGGCGGACCAGCCTTTACAGAAGAAGAAAAGGTGTGGTATCCCATCAACGGACAGCCTGCCAACCCAATGGAGCGCCCGCCTATCACTGAGGTGATGGAGCTGGGGGTAAGGGCCATCGATGGCCTGCTCACCATGGGCAAAGGACAGAGAATGGGCATCTTCGCCGGAAGCGGTGTGGGTAAAAGTACACTGATGGGTATGATTGCCCGCAATGTCAAGGCAGATGTCAATGTCATCGCTCTGGTGGGAGAACGAGGCCGAGAGGTCGTGGAATTCATCGAACGCGACCTGGGCCCCGAGGGCATGGAGCGAACGGTGCTGGTGGTGGCCACATCGGATCAGCCAGCTATGATGCGCTCAAAATGTGCCCTTACTGCAACAGCAATCGCTGAATACTTCCGTGACCAGGGGCTTGATGTGCTGCTGATGATGGATTCTCTCACCCGCTTCTGTATGGCGCAGCGTGAGATCGGCCTTGCTGCCGGGGAACCCCCGGTTGCACGAGGCTACACCCCGTCTATCTATGCGGCACTTCCCAAGCTCCTGGAACGTTCCGGAAATTTTGAACATGGTTCAATTACCGGCATTTATACCGTCCTGGTGGAGGGCGACGACACCAACGAACCGATCTCTGATACGGTGCGTGGTATCGTGGACGGACACATTGTTCTCTCACGAAAGGTGGCAATGCGAAACCACTATCCGGCCATTGATATCCTTGCAAGCATCAGCCGTTTGATGAGCAGCATTGTGGAGCCCGAACACCGGCTTGCTGCCGGAAAGATCCGCAATATGATGTCGGTATACCAGCAGAATCAGGACCTGCTGCTGATCGGTGCCTATAAAAGCGGCAGCAATCCGGAACTGGATCAGGCCATCCGGCACATGGATGCCATCAATAAACTCCTTCAGCAAAGTGTGGACACCAAGGTGAGCTTCCGTGAAACGGTAGAGCAACTTGAAGCAATCGTGAAATAAGCCAACATAAACCTGGGAGGATTTTTATGAAAAAATTTCAGTTTTCGTTGGATCATGTACGCGACTATCGGGATCGCCTGTTGGACGAAGAGACCGGCAAACTGCAGCGCCTTCGGGCAGAGCAGACCCGGATCGAGCAGCTGATTGCACAGCTGGAGGCCGACTTTGCCCAGGTTTCCCAGGCGATGCGGGACGCACAGGCAGAAGGGATTACCGCTCTGGAGCAGCGGGGGTTCAGCCTGCAGCTGGAAAGCATCCGGATGCAGACTCATGAGTTGACCGACCTGCTGAAGGGCGTTCAGGATCAGGTGGAGCAGCAAACACAGATCGTTGTAGCGGCCAATCAGGAGGTTTCCAAGCTGGATAAGTTGAAGGACCGCCAATATGAGGATTGGCAGACCAGTGTTCGCAAAGCCGAAGAGGAACGCATCGAAGAGCTGGTATCCCAGAATTATATCCGCAAAACAGCCGGATAATGTTTTAGCTATTCCATTGAAAGGAGGTGATAAAAATGCAACAGATTTCAATCAATCAGCTGAACGGAACTTCCGGGGGAAGCCTGAGACAGAAGATGGATCTTTCGGATGTATGTCAGT
>Oklahoma_p2__coassemble_700_pt1 | contig 25708 bp, 26 predicted proteins | sample Oklahoma_p2__metabat2_low_PE_026 | metagenome-assembled genome bin Oklahoma_p2 | reverse complement strand
GTGGTATCCATCGACCACCCCAACGGCCTCACCACCGTCTACTGCGGCATTGCCGATGCCACCGTTCCCCACAGGCCGTCCTCCTTGACCGAGGCCACTGTGCCCCGGCCGGCGGCATAGACCGGGGTACCCTTGGCAGCGCCCAGATCCAGTCCGTCATGGGTGCGCCATTCGCCCAGGGTGGCGTCCTTTACCAGTTTGCCGCCGGAATAGGGGCCGATCTTTTTACCGGCTACGGGCAGCGAGAACTGCAGTGCCGGCTCGTTCTGCGGCACCGATGAGGCGGAGCCGCTGCTGGGCTGTGCGGCAGGCTGCTGCGAGGACGAGGCACCGGAGGAGGAATCCGCCCCGCCGGAGGAGATGTTCACCCCGTTCTGCTGGGCGTCCACCTCTCCGGGCTCGGTAAAATCCTCGGGCTGGGGCCGGGATTCCAGGATCTGCTGGTTCTGTTCGTCGATGTTATCTATGGTGCGGTTCACCGCAAGCCAGGCCGCTGTTCCAGTGCCTGCCACGCAGAGGGCCAGGGCGATGTAAAAGCCTTTGCCCTCCAGGAATTTCTGTACAGGGGATTTGTTATCATGCATCATATTCTGCACCTCCGATTCTAGTTTGGACAGGCCGGCAGGAGTTATTCCCCCGACCCGGTTTTCTTTTTTATTGATGTTCCGGGGAAGAGCTGCCGCAGCCCGATGAGCAGCAGAAACACAGCAAATCCCCGGCGGAGCAGGCTCTCGTCGGCCAGCATGGCCAGCCCGGTGCCCAGCACTGCCCCCAGCAGCCCGGTGGGAAGGAACTGCCGCACGGCGGTTTTGTCCACCCGGCCCTGCCGCCAGTGCAGCCAGAGCGAGGCGGCACCGATGGGCAGGAAGAACAGCAGGTTCATGCCCTGGGCCTCCCGTTGGGGCACCCCGGCCATCAGGGTGAGGTAGAGGATCAGGATGCTGCCGCCGCCCATCCCCATGGAGGCCAGCACGGCCGAGCCGAATCCGGCCAGGATCGCGATCCAGTCTATGACAGCCACATCCTTCCTGCGGCAAAGAGGATCAGCACCCCAAAGAGACGGCTCAGGGCGGTGGAGGAGAGTTTGCCCAGGAGCCGGCTGCCCACCCAGCACCCTGGCAGTCCGCCAAGGAGGTAGGGCAGGGCTTCGGACAGATCCACCGAGCCGGAGAACAGGTAGCTCCCGGCGCTGAGTGCGGTGAGGGGCAGGATCACTGCAATGGAGGTGGCATGGGCCTTGGCAGGTTCCAGACCGCTGTGTTCCAACAGCGGCACCGCCACCATGCCGCCCCCGGAGCCGAACAGCCCGTTGAGCAGGCCGGTGATGCCGCCGCCCAGCCGCCCCAGTGCCTTCGGAGAGAGTTTCATCGGGGATCGCCGCCTTTCTGCGCTGAAATTTTTCCCTCAGCCGTAGTTTCACCGGCAGAGCTGATTCTATGCAACACTTTTGCCGGAGGAAGAAATTCCCGGAATTTTATCGTATAAAAAAACTACCTGTCCTCCCTCAGAGGGGTGACAGGCAGTTTTGAATCCGTATAACAGTTCAGCGTCCGGCGGGGGGCAGCAGGCCCAGCAGATCCCGCACCGCATGGGAGGCCATCAGGAAGCCGGCGGCCGGAGGCACAAAGGCCATGCTGGCCGGTGGGTGGCGTCCGTTGTCCGCGGCGGGAACACCGGCGGGCTCCACCGGCACCTCCAGCGAGTAGACCACGGTGAGGTCGGTGATGCCCCGGCGGCGCAGCTCCTTGCGCATGATGCGGGAGAGGGGGCAGCCGGTGCCGGCGGTGTCCGGGAGGTTCCCCACCCGGAGCAGGGACGGGTCCAGCCGGTTGCCGGTGCCCAGGCAGGTGATGAGCTTCACGCCCTGTTCCCGGCAGAGGACGGTGAGCGCCAGCTTGGCGGTGACATTGTCGATGCAGTCCAGGATATAGTCTGGCTGCCAGTCCAGCACTTCGGGCAGGTTTTCGGGGGCGAGCCGGCCGTCCCGGAGGGTGAGGTCCAGCTCCGGGTTGATGTCCCGGAGCCGCCGGGCGGCAGCTTCGGTCTTATCCTGGCCCACGGTGGAGGATACGGCGATGAGTTGGCGATTCAGATTGGTGATGTCCACCTTGTCGTAGTCGGCCAGCAGCATGGCGCCCACACCGCTGCGACAGATGGCCTCAGCTGCGGCACCGCCCACGCCGCCCAGCCCCAGGACGGCTACCCGGCTGTGCCGAAGGGTCTCCACAGCCTCTTCCCCCAGCAGCAGCCGGGTGCGTGCAAGCCAGTTTTCCATGTTGATGCTCCTTTCCCGGCGGGTGTGCCGGCTTCAAAAAACAAAAAAACGGCCCCGGGCCAAACTGTCCGGGACCGTGTGCAGGTAATAGAAACCCGCTGTGCCGTAATGCTGCTGATTGTAACCCATCGCAAAGACAGGTGGGTGCCTGCCCGCCGGTTTCATTCTCCCTTCTTCCGCCCAAAGGGCGGGAGGTCTGAAATCTGCCGATGGAGCATAACTCCCTAATTAAACATGTTGGATTAAATAAAACAGCTTATAGGCGAACACAGCAGGAATCGGTCGGGCCTTATTCCTCGACGAAGTCGAACTCCTCTTCCAGCCGCTCCATGAACATGTGGGCGATGGTGTTGAAGAGATCCTCATCCGCGATGGGCTCCAGGTAGCCTTCGCCGTCGTGATCCATCAGCTCCAGGACCAGCAGCTCGCCGCTGTCCTCCAGCAGATCCTCGGCCTCGTCAAATACCGGAACCAGAGCCATGTACTGATGGTCCTCGTAGTCCATGGTATCGGCTACTTCAAACTGATGCTCTACGCCGTCATCATCCACCAGGGTGAGGATATCGGCGCCGTAATCCATAGTATTGTCCATTTCTATACTCCTGAAACACTCATTCAAGTTGGTGATCCGGAACGGGTTTCCGATTCACTGACTATAATTATAATTCCCTTGGGCGAAGAAGTCAACCACAAAGTGATTGCCGTTAAAATAAACATAATAAAAGTTTTTAGTGGAAAACTATTGACAGAATCGTGGAGAGGTGCTATATTATAGACAAGGAAAGCAACCAGAGCTTCCGAGTAAGAGTCAGAAGAACATCACAGAGAAAGAGGCGGTGCCAATGTACGAAGAGCCGAAGCATTCAGGCGCCTGCACCGCAGATTCTGATCGATAACTGCACAAGGCAATCCGGGGAGCAGAACGGATGAATCAAACGGACCTCCCCATAATCCACAGGTGATAACCATAGCTTGCCAGATGGGCAGTTCGACAGAATACAGGCTGACCCGATAAGAGTGAGTCGGGGTGTCCTGGCAGAGCAGGCCGAACACGACAACTTGAAAACGGTGTGAGAGCGCCAGGGTTTTCAGGTCTATGGACAAGTGAATAGAGAAAAGACAAAGTCAATGACTGAAACTGATACAAGGTGAGTCCGATGAATGCGTAAGTTTCAATTACCATAGGGATCCGTAAGCGAGAACCCGATCGTAGAACGGAAAACCACGAATGAACCAGGAAGCAGTCCGGTCGGGCTGGAGTGATGAGCCAGCCAGACAAGAGACAGGTATCATAAATGAATGTAGACTTTGTGATATAAAGAGCCACCCCAGACGATGAGGTGGCTTTTTGTTGTCCCGTTTTTTCAGGGAAGGAAATTTATTTACAAAAAGTTCAGGGGAAGGCTTTTACAAAACCGCCGGTTTGCGGTACAATATTCTGGTAGAAAAAATCCAGAATGGCCCGGTGTCTCTCGTTTGGAAAGCGGCACACCGCGGCGGATGGAGAGGAGAGTTTTAGCGCATGCCAAAACAGCTTGCTTTGCTGCTTGCAGCGGTGCTGGCCATGGGCCTGGTAACAGGCTGCAGCCCGTCCGGGGAGGAATCTTCCCAGAACCAGAGCAGCACATCATCTCAAAGCCAGACAGCCGAAACCACCGGCAGCAGTTCGGATTATCTTTTTGAGGAGGGTTCCACAATGCTTCAGTTTACAAAACCGGCAGACAGCGCAGAGATCGCCGTTGTCACCACTTCCATGGGCGAAGTGCAGATCATGTTCTTCCCCGAACAGGCCCCCAAGGCAGTTGAAAACTTCACCACCCTGGCCAAGAAGGGCTACTACAATGGCCTGCGTTTCCACCGTGTCATCGATGGCTTTATGATCCAGGGCGGCGATCCCAACGGCAACGGCACCGGCGGCCAGAGCATCTGGGGCGAGGCCTTTGAGGATGAGTTCTCCAAGGAGCTGCACAACTACCGCGGTGCCCTGTCCATGGCCAACAGCGGCAAGAACACCAACGGCAGCCAGTTCTTCATCGTACAGGCCAACACCACCGATCCGTCGCTCATCAGCCAGATGAAGGGCCTGCCCGATGTATTCGGCGACGAAGTGGCTGCCAAGTACGAAGAAGTGGGCGGTACCCCCTGGCTGGACTACCATCACACCGTCTTTGGTCAGGTGATCAAGGGCATGGATGTGGTGGATGCCATTGCCGGTGTTGCCACCGACGGCAGAGATATGCCCCTGGATGATGTCATCATCGAAAACATCGAGTTCAAGACCTTCGGCGAGCTCAGCCGCGGCTAAGGAACCAAAATTAAAAGGGAGAGGCGATCGCCTCTCCCTTTTTTGCTGTACAGATCAGAGCAGGATGGACTGCAGCAGGGCCAGCACCAGCATATGCCCCGGATAAAAGGCATAGCAGAACAGCTTGAAGCCCCGGCTGTGCAGCCCTTGGCGTCCCCGGTAGAGCCAGATGGGGATCAGGGCCAGCAGAGCAAATCCCTGCTGCACCAGTTCAAACTGGAAGCCGAACAGCTCGATGGGGTAGAACAGTCCACCCAGCAGCTTTACATGGATCCACCACAGGCAGACCAGCAGCCCGGCCTTGCGCCACAGCCCCTCTCCCCGGAAGAGGTAGAAGGCAAACACTGTGAGTACACCGGCGGCAAAGTAGTCGGTCATGGCCAGGGTGGCCAGCAGGGCAGCGGCCCCGCCGATGCCCAGGGCAGCCGGCAGCCCCAGCCAGACCGGCAGTTTTTCTCGGACCAGATCGGCCAGGCGCATGGCACACAGGGCAATCAGCAGAGTCCACAGTACATTCTGGTGATAGGGATAGATCGCCTGGGAGCTGTACATCAGATTAAAGGGGATCTCGGATACCACAGCCCAGAAGAGCAGCCGGCTGGCATAACGGCGGAAACTGCTGGTATGGGCATACCCCTCCGCCAGCAGGAAGGCGAAGATGGGGTAGGCCAGCCGTCCGGCGCAGGTCATCCAGTCCTGTCCCGGAACGATGGTGGCCCAGAGGTGGTCCAGCAGCATCAGCCCCATGGCCAGGATATGCAGCGACGAGGCGCTGAGGTCGGGCAGCCGCAGCGTGGCGGCGGATTTTGTTTGCATGGCAGATCCTCCTTACAGAAGATGGTTTTTTCAGCCTCTATCCTACCACATCCGGCAGGGGAACAGCAAGGGGGCAAGTAAAAAAGCGGAGGATCGCTCCTCCGCTTTTTTCTGTTTTTGGGGGCAGTGTTTACTTGGTGCCGAAGATGCGGTCGCCGGCATCGCCCAGGCCAGGAAGAATATACTTTTCCTCATCCAGGCACTCGTCCAGCGAAGAGCAGTAGATCTTCACATCGGGGTGGGCCTCCTGGAGGGCCTGCAGACCCTCGGGAGCGGCGATGATGCACATGAATTTGATGTTCTTGACGCCGCGGGCCTTGATCTGGGTGATGGCATCGATGGCCGAACCGCCGGTGGCCAGCATGGGATCCAGAACGATCACTTCACGGTTGGCGATATCGTTGGGGAGCTTGCAGTAGTATTCCACAGGCTGTGCGGTTTCGGGGTCACGGTACAGGCCGATGTGTCCCACCTTAGCAGCAGGAACCAGCTGCATTACGCCGTCCACCATGCCCAGACCAGCACGCAGGATCGGTACAAAGGCCAGCTTGCGGCCGGAGATCACCTGGGTCTTGGTGACAGCCATGGGGGTTTCGATCTCCACTTCCTTGAGGGGAAGATCCCGGGTGGCTTCGTAGCAGAGCAGCATGGTGATCTCAGCGATCAGCTCCCGGAACTCCTTGGAGCCGGTGTTCTTGTCCCGAAGCAGGGTCAGTTTGTGCTGGATCAGCGGATGATCCGCGATGAAGGGGGTAATTGCCATATAAAAAACTCCTCTCGATATAGGTTTATCAGCAAAAGACGAAAATCGCCTTTCTCAAACAGAGCTTACTGTTCCAGCGCGGTGAGCTTGTCCACGCGGCGCTGGTGACGGCCTCCCTCAAAGGAGGCAGCCAGGAATTCGTCCACCATCTGGCAGGCCAGACCGGCCCCTACCACACGACCGCCCATGCACAGTACATTGGCATCGTTGTGCAGCCGGGTGGCGCGGGCGCTGAAGCAGTCGGAGCAGCAGGCTGCCCGGATGCCCTTGTGCTTGTTGGCGGCGATGGAGATGCCAATGCCGGTGCCGCAGAACAGCAGTGCATAGGTGCAGTCACCGCTGGTCACAGCCTTGCAGGGGGCATCGGCCATGTCGGGGTAGTCGCAGGATTCGGTGTTGTGGCAGCCAAAATCCACATACTCGATCCCCTTTGCATCCAGGTGTTTTTTTACTTCTTCCTTGAGCAGGTAACCGCCGTGGTCACAGCCAAGAGCCAATTTCATACGAGTCACTCGCCTTTCTGCTGCCGGAGCTTGAGCTCCCGTTCAGCCTGGGGCAGCCGCAGGTATACCGGCGCCAGTTCTCCGGCGGAGACGGTTTTTCCCTCAGCCAGCAGCGATGCCGCCAGCTCAGCCATGGCCCCTGCCCGTTGTTGCAGCAGGTGGTCCGGTGCCATGGAGAGGTTCTCCAGCTGTCCTTCAAATTTATTATAACAGAGCTGCGCTCCGTCGCCTACCAGAATTTTTTCCTCTGCTCCATAGCCTGCCAGCTGTTCCAGCAGCTGATCGGCGGCAATGGCACAGTCCTCCATCAGCCGGTGCATCGTCCCGTTTTCCCAGCGGAACAGCGCCGTGTAGACCTGCCCCACCCGGGCATCCATCACTGGGCAGATCAGCCCCGGCCAGCCCTGGAGATTCCAGGCCAGCCCCTCCAGGGTGGAGAGGGGGATACAGGGCTTATCCAGGGCAAAGCCCATGCCCTTGACCATGGCCATGCCGATGCGCAGCCCGGTAAAGGAGCCGGGCCCGGCAGTGACCGCCAGGGCATCCATCTCCTCCAGCGTCCGGGAACAGCCGGCCAGCAGACTTTCCGCCATGGGCAGGCTGGTCACTGAATGGGTGCGCCCGGTGTTCTGCCAGCAGTCAGCCAGCAGGTGACCATCCTCCCACACCGCAGCCGAAGCCGCCTTGGAGGAAGTGTCCAGTACAAAGATCTTCACTTTTTGGCACCTCCTTCAATGGTGATGGAACGGCGCTCGTCCCCGAGGCGTTCAAAGGTGATGTAAATGGTACCCTCCGGCAGGGCGCCGTCGATGTTTTCGCTCCACTCCAGCGCCAGTACGCCCCCCAGGTCGAGGTAGTCGAAAAAGCCGGTGGAGTAGAGGGCATCAAAGCTCTCCACCCGGTACATATCAAAGTGCCAGAGCGGCAGCCGTCCGCCCCGGTACTCGTTGACCAGGGCGAAGGTGGGGCTGGATACCTCGGCCGGGTCGATGCCCAGGCCGGCGGCAAGCCCCCTGGTAAAGCAGGTCTTACCCATGCCCAGGCCGCCCCGGAAGGCCAGCACCTCGCCGCCCCGGAGGGTCTTCGCAAACTCCGCGGCGAAGCGCTCGGTCTCCGCCGGGGAGGAACTGATGAATGTCTGCAAACTTGTTACGCTCCTTTTGGTTTTGGGGGAAAATCAGAACAGGCCCAGGATCTGGCCGTCCTCATCCACATCGATCTGGTTGGCGGCAGGCACCTTGGGCAGGCCGGGCATGGTCATGATGTCGCCGGTCTGTACCACAATGAAGCCTGCACCGGCCGAGAGCCGCACTTCGCCCACATGGATGGTAAAGCCCTCGGGACGGCCCAGCAGCTTCTGGTTGTCCGACAGGGAGTACTGGGTCTTGGCCATGCAGATGGGAAGATTGCCCATGCCCAGAGCGGTGATGTCCTTGATGGCCTTTTTGGCAGCAGCGGTGTATTCCACACCCACAGCGCCGTAGATCTCGCGGCAGATGGTCTCGATCTTCTCCTCCACCGGACGGTCCAGCTCATAGATGGGGTGGAAGTCGGACGGGCTTTCGCAGGCGGCAACCACCTTTTCAGCCAGGTCCACGGCACCCTCGCCGCCCTTGGCAAAGTGTTCGCACAGCGAGAAGGCCACGCCGTTCTTTTCCATTGCTTCGGAGAGGACGGCGATCTCGGCATCGGTGTCGGTGCCGAACCGGTTGATGGCAACCACCACCGGCACACCGAACTTCTTCATGTTTTCGATGTGCTTTTCCAGGTTGGGCAGACCCTTGCGCAGAGCTTCCACATTCTCAGCCGAGAGATCGGCCTTGGCCACGCCACCGTTGTATTTGAGGGCGCGGATGGTGGCCACCAGTACCACAGCCGACGGGGTCAGCCCGGCCATGCGGCACTTGATGTCCATAAACTTTTCGGCGCCCAGGTCGGAGCCGAAGCCTGCTTCGGTGATGCAGTAGTCGGCCAGTTTCAGGGCCAGCTTGGTGGCGCGCACCGAGTTGCAGCCATGGGCGATGTTGGCAAAGGGGCCGCCGTGCATCAGGGCCGGGGTGTTCTCCAGGGTCTGGATCAGGTTGGGCTTGATGGCATCCTTGAGCAGGGCGGTCATCGAGCCCTCTGCCTTCAGGTCCCGGCAGAACACCGGCTCTCCGGCATAGGTGTAGGCCACCAGGATATCGCCCAGACGCTTTTTGAGGTCGGGTAGGTCGGCAGCCAGGCAGAGGATCGCCATGACCTCACTGGCCACGGTGATCTGGAAGCCGTCCTCTCTGGGGGTGCCGTTGGGCTTGCCGCCCAGACCGATGATGGTGTGGCGCAGGGCGCGGTCGTTCATATCCAGGCAGCGCTTGAAGAGGATGCGGCGGGGATCGATGCCCAGCACATTGCCCTGCTGGATGTGGTTGTCGATGAGGGCGCAGAGCAGGTTGTTGGCAGCGGTGATGGCATGCATATCCCCGGTGAAGTGGAGGTTGATGTCCTCCATGGGTACAACCTGGGAGTAGCCGCCGCCGGCAGCGCCGCCCTTGACACCGAACACCGGGCCGAGGGAGGGCTCGCGCAGGGCGATCACAGCCTTTTTGCCGATGCGGGGCATAGCCTCGCCCAAACCGACGGTGGTGGTGGTTTTACCCTCACCGGCGGGAGTGGGGTTGATGGCGGTCACCAGGACCAGTTTGCCGTTCTCCCGGTTTGCCAGGCGCTTGTAGATGCTTTCGGCAAGTTTGGCCTTGTAGCGGCCGTAGGGCTCCACTTCTTCGGGCAGTACGCCGAGATCCTGTGCGATCTGGTCGATGGGCAGCATCTTGGCTGCGGAAGCGATTTCGATGTCACTGAGCATGATTTCGTTTGACCTCCTTGAGTAGGGTGATGTATTTGACTGTTTTTCACTGAGGCACTGGAACCCGTTTTGTCCGAACGGGCGGGTCGAATATGCCGCAGAGCAGCCAAAGGAAACCCCTTCACCACCTGCGAACCGTTCCATATCCGCTTTTCGGATATTATATCACGAACCGGCCGCTCATACAAGAAAGGAAAGCGCTTCCTGGAGCTGTATCCAAACTGTGAATTCTCCCGGGAGCGGCTTGCACCGGGAAGCCCCGGGGCTTATAATAAAAGACAGGAAAAATTCCCGTTCCCGGAAGATCGGGCCTGGAGGAGACAAATGAAGAAAATCTGGAGCGGCATTGTCCGCTATTATAAACTCACCGACAAGGTGATCTGGGGGCTGTGCCTGTTTTCGTCGGCCTTCAGTGTGCTGATGCTCCTGGGCATCTGGGATTCCGACTATGTAAAGCTGGACCGTGTCATCGTACAGATCGTGGCTGCCGGGCTGGGCTGCTGTGCCATGGTGGTGATCTCCCGCATCGACTACCAGACGATGGCCGACCTGTGGAGGCTGCACCTGCCGCTGGCCTATGCGCTGGTGGGGCTCACCTTTGTGCTGGGCATCGGCCGGGCGGACGACATGGCCTGGCTGCGGATCCCCTTTGTGGGGCTTACCTTCCAGCCCTCGGAGCTGCTCAAGCTCTCGTTCATCATCACCTTTGCCTATCATCTCCAGAAGGCCGAGGACAACCTCAATCAGCCCGGAGTGCTGGTCCCGGTGCTCTGCCATGCCGCAGTGCCGGTGCTGCTCATCATGCTCCAGGGCGACCATGGCTCGGCGATGGTGTTCCTGTTCGTTGCCTGCGGTATGCTCTTTACCGCCGGGCTGGCCTGGAAGTATATCCTCGCCGCCGGCGGTCTGAGCATCGCCGCCCTGCCGGTGATCTGGTACGGACTGATGGACGAGGACAAGCGGATGCGCATCATCACCCTCTTCAACCCCGACCTGGACCCCGCCGGCAGCGGCTACCAGCAGCGGCTGGGACGCATCGCCCTGGGTTCGGGCAAGCTCTGGGGCAAGGGGGTCTTCTCCGGGAACCACCAGTATGTCCCGGAGATGTACAACGACTTTATCTTCTCCTTCATCGGCGAGGCGCTGGGATTGATCGGCTGCCTGCTGGTGCTGGGTGTGCTCACAGCACTCTGCCTGCGCATCCTGCAGGTGAGCCACCGGGCCAAGGACCGCCTGGGGCGGTACATCTGTGTGGGGGTCTTTATGATGATCGCCTCCCAGACGGTGATGAATGTGGGCATGTGCCTGAGTGTGCTGCCGGTGATCGGCGTTACACTGCCCCTCTTTTCGGGCGGCGGCACCTCGGTGGTGGCCACCTACCTGGGCATCGGGCTGGCCATGAGTGTTTCGATGCACAACAGCCGGCGGCTCTTTACTCTGTAAGGCTGAAGAAATCCACAATTCGGGTGGAGCGTCCGGGCGTTTCTTGGGGATTTTGCCCGGAATTTCCCCGGGATGGCGGCTACCCCTTGAAAAAAAGAGCGCTTATTGCGATAATAAAGGCAGAGAAAATCGTGCGGCATTAGAAATCCGGCGGTTCATATACTCTCTGTGGAGGTGGTATGAAAAATGGATAAAACCTGTGCGCTGATTCTGGCGGCGGGCGATGGAAAGCGGATGAAGTCCCGTCACCCCAAGGTGCTGTGCGAAGTGCTGTTCAAACCGATGCTGAGCTGGGTGATCGACAGCTGCCGTCAGGCGGAGGTCGAGGAGCTGTGCGTGGTGGTGGCGCCGGATGCCGACGAGGTGCGGGCGGTGCTGCCTGCCGGCTGCCGTACAGCCGAACAGGCGGAAAAACTGGGAACCGGCCACGCGGTGATGATGGCGGCGGATTTCCTGGAGGAGCACCGGGACTGTTCGGTGCTGGTGCTGTGCGGAGATGCGCCGTTTGTGGATGAGAAGACCATCCGGGGGGCGTTGCAGGAACACCGGGAAAACGGCCATGACCTGACGGTGGTGGCAGCCCGGCTGGAGGACCCCACCGGCTACGGCCGGATGATCCGGGATGAAAACGGCGGGCTGCGGGCCATTGTGGAACAGCGGGATGCCGACGAAAAGACCCGGCTGATCCAGGAGGTCAACTCGGGTATCTACTGGTTCGAGGCGGCCTTCCTGCTGGATGCCCTGAACAAGCTGGGTACCGACAACGCCCAGGGGGAATACTATCTCACCGATACGGTGGCCATCGCTGTGGCGGAACAGCGTCCGGCAGGCATCTACCGGGCGGAGAGCCCCGATGTGATCCTGGGCGCAAACAGCCGGAGAGAACTGGCCCGGCTCAATGAGATCGCCCGCAGACGGGTGATCGACCAGCAGCTGGACCGGGGGGTGAATATCCCCTTCCCGGATTCGGTGGTGATCTGCCCGGATACGGTCATCGGACGGGATACCACGGTACTGCCCGGGTGCATCCTGCGCCGGAGCCGGATCGGAGAGGGCTGCCAGATCGGCCCGTACACCATGCTCACCGGCTGTGAGGTTGGCGAGGGTGCCTGCGTAGAGCAGAGCACCGGCGAGGAGAGCCGGGTAGCGGGCGGCGCCCGGATCGGCCCCTATGCCCGCCTGCGCCCCGGCAGCCGGATCGGCGAGCGCGCCAAGATCGGCAACTTTGTGGAAATCAAGAACTCCCGGATTGGGGAGAAGACCTCGGTGGCTCATCTGAGCTACCTGGGGGACAGCGATGTGGGAAGCGAGGTCAATGTGGGCTGCGGCGTTGTCACCGCCAATTACGATGGCAAGCAGAAGTTCCGTACCCGGATCGGCGATCGCGCCTTCATCGGATGCAACACCAACTTTATTGCACCGGTTTCGGCCGGGGCGGGCAGTGTGATCGCTGCCGGCACCACCGTCACCGAGGATATCCCCGATGATGCACTGGCAGTGGGGCGCGCCCATCAGGAGACCAAGCCCGGCTGGGCAGCCGAAAAGGGAAAGTACCGCCGGTAACCCGGCAGGACAAGAAAAAACAGGGATCACAACCGCCGGGACGGAGGGTCCGCCGCCGGGGGAGTGAATATACAAGAGGGAGAAATGAAAGATGAATTTTCACGGCAAGGACATCAAAATTTTCGCAGCCAACTCTGTCCCGCAGGTAGCCGAGCAGATCGCGCGGCATCTGGGCCTGCCCCTGGGCGATGCAGAGGTCAAGACCTTCTCGGATGGTGAGATTGCAGTTTCCATCAACGAGTCGGTGCGCGGTTCCGATGTGTTTGTAGTCCAGTCCACCTGCAGCCCGGTCAACGATCACCTGATGGAGCTGCTCATTATGATCGATGCATTCAAGCGCGCTTCCGCTGGCCGGATCACCGCTGTGATCCCCTACTACGGCTATGCCCGTCAGGACCGCAAGGCCAAGAGCCGCGATCCGATCTCTGCCAAGCTGGTGGCAGACCTGATCACCGCTGCCGGTGCCGACCGTGTTCTCACCATGGACCTGCACGCTTCGCAGATCCAGGGCTTCTTCGATATCCCGGTGGACCATCTGCAGGGTGTTCCGCTGCTGGCTCCCTACTTTGTGGAAAAGTTCAAGGACTTTGCCCGGGAGGATCTGGTTGTGGTATCGCCTGACCTGGGTTCGGTAACCCGCGCCAGAAAGTTTGCCGACCGTCTGGGCGCTCCCATCGCCATCATCGACAAGCGCCGTCCCCGTCCCAATGTATCGGAAGTGATGAACATCATCGGCGATGTCAAGGATAAGACCTGCATCATCGTGGACGATATCATCGATACTGCCGGCACCATCTGCAACGCCGCTGCTGCTCTGGTGGAGCGCGGCGGGGCCAAGGAAGTATACGGCTGCGCCACCCACGGTGTTCTGTCCGGCCCGGCCATCGAGCGCATCGAGAACAGTGTGTTCAAGGAGATGGTCCTGCTGGATACCATTCCGGTTCGGGATACCTCTTGCAAGAAGATCGTTTCGCTGCCGGTGGCTCCCCTCTTTGCCGATGCCATCGAGCGCATCTACGAGGATAAGCCGGTATCTCCCCTCTTCAGCTGAGTTTCCGGCCTTTTTGGCGGAAGTACCGCTGACCCAATACAATGAACATCTGCCGCAGGCGGGGTGGGGGAGTTCCCCATCCCGCCCTTGCGGCGTCTAATGAAATGTTACCCACAGGAAAGGAAAGCAGATGCTGTTTCGCTCACAGACAACCACCGCCGGTCAGGCACCGGAATTCCTGGTGGTAGGGCTGGGAAATCCCGGCTCCCAATATGAAAACACCCGCCACAATGCCGGTTTCATCGCCATGGATATCATGGCGGAAAAACTGGGCTTCGACATCAAGCGCCTGAAATTCAAGGGCCTCATCGGCGATACTGTTATCGATGGCCACCAGGTGGCCTTCCTCAAGCCCTCCACCTATATGAACCTCTCAGGGGAATCGGTGCGGGATGCCATGCAGTTCTACAAGATTCCAGTGGAAAAGCTGCTGGTGATCTGCGATGACATCTCACTGGCACCGGGCCGGCTGCGCATTCGCCGTAAGGGCAGCGCCGGTGGCCACAACGGGCTCAAGAACATCATCTATCTGCTGGGCCGGGACGACTTTGCCCGGATCAAGCTGGGGGTGGGGGAAAAGCCGCACCCCGATTATGACCTGGCCAACTGGGTGCTGGGGCGCTTTACCAAGGAGCAGGGCGCAGCATTGGAAGAGGCCTGCAGCCACTGTGAGGACATTGTCCGGCTGTTTGTAGCCGGACGGCTGGACGAGGCTATGAATCGCTACAACAGCTGAGGAGGACCTTTCGATGTACACCACAAGGATCACCCGCAGCCTGCAGGAGAACCCCGGCGCCCGGATGGTGCGCACGGCGGTGTTCATGGAGGAGCAGGGCTACAAGAATGAGTTCGACGACCATGATGCCGAGGCGGTGCATCTGTGCATCTACGACGGCGAGGAGGGCATTGCCACCGCCCGCAGCTACCGGAACCCGGAGGGGATCTGGGTGCTGGGCCGGGTGGCGGTGCTCCGGGAGCGCCGGGGCCAGCGGCTGGGCAGCCGGGCAGTGCAGGAGCTGGAGGGGTATCTCCACACCATGGGCGCCCGGGAGATCGAGCTCTCCGCCCAGCTGCATGCCATCAAGATGTATGCGGCGCTGGGCTACCAGGAGGAGGGGGGCCTCCTCTACGATGAAGGCCAGCCCCATAAGATGATGCGTAAATTCCTGTAAGAAGCAGGAGAGCAGAGGAGGGAAAAGACGAGATGAAGGGCTTTTTGACTGCGGCAGAGCAGCTGAGTGCGTTCCGGGAGATCCGGCAAAAACTGGCAGACGGGGTCACCCCCATGCTGGTCACCGGCCTTTCCCAGATTCACAAGGTGCATTTTGCCTGGGCACTTGCCGATGGCAGCCGACTGGTGATCGTGCCGGACGAACCGGAAGCCGCCCGGATGACCGAGGACCTCAACCGGTTTTACGGGGAGGAGAAGGCGGTGCTTTTCCCGTCCCGGGAGTTTTCCTTCCGGGATGTGGAGGGCGTTTCCCGGGAGTATGAATTTGCCCGGCTGCGGGCGCTGGAATCCCTGGCCTGGGGTGAGGAGCTGGTGGTGGTGGCCTCGGCAGAGGCCGCCCTGCAGCGCACCATTCCCCCGGAGACGCTGCGCCAGCACTGCACCACCCTTACCGCCGGCCAGGCCATCTCCCCGGAGGAGGTCATCGCCCACCTGCTGGCCGCCGGCTATGAGCGCCGGGACCAGGTGGACGGTGTCTGCCAGTTCTCCCAGCGGGGCGGCATCATCGATTTTTATCCGCCCCATATGCCCGATCCGTTCCGTCTGGAGTTCTGGGGGGACGAGATCGACAGTATCGCCGTCTTTAAGACCGATACCCAGCGCCGGGAGGACAACTGCAAACGCTGTATGATCACCCCGGCCCGGGAGGTGCTCTACGGTTCGCCGGAAAGCTTTGCCGACGATCTGGAAGCCCGGGCCAAAAAGCTCCGGGGCAAGTACTCCGCCCCAGCCAAGGAGCATCTGCTCGGCGATGCCGGCAAGCTCCGGGACGGCCTGACCCTCCAGAACATCGACAAGTACCTGCCGGTGCTCTATGAGCGCCGCTGTACCCTGCTGGACTATCTCCCCGATGATGCACCGCTCTTTGTCTGCGAGCCGGCCGGTGTCCGAGAGGAGCTGCGCAGCGCCAACCGCCTGATGACCGAAGACATGAAGATCCTCTTTGAGGAGGGGGTGCTGTTTGAGGGCTGCGACCGCTATCTGATGGACTACGACTGCATTGCCGAGGAGGCCGCGCTGCATCCCACCCTCTTCCTGGATACCTATACCCGGAGCATCGGGGATATCCCACTCAAGGAGCTGTACAACATCGATGCGGTGCAGCTGGCGGTGTGGGGCGGCGAATTGGCCCACCTCACTGAGGATCTGGATGCCTACCTGGACAGCGGCTACACCATCTGCATCCTGGCAGGCACCGAAAAGGCCGGGCGCGCCCTGACAAGCGACCTGGTGGGCAAGGGCTACAATGCCGACTATGCCGCTGACCTCCCAGCCCTGACCCCGAAGAAGGTCTATGTCTTGCCGGGCAGCCTGTCTGCTGGTTTTGAGTATCCCGAGATCAAGCTGGCGGTGTTCACCCACGGCCGGGTGGGCGCTTCGCTTAAAAAGCGCCGCAAGGCAAAGCAGAAATCCGACCCCATCCGTTCGCTGGCCGACCTCACCCCCGGCGACTATGTGGTGCATGTCACCCACGGCATCGGCGTGTTCGAGGGCATCATCAAGCGGGAGATCCACGGGGTGGTCAAGGACTACATCAAGATCCGCTATGCCGGCACCGATATGCTCTTTGTGCCGGTGACCCAGCTGGATTTGGTGTCCAAGTACATCGGCGGAGGCGGCGAGGACGGCAGTGTCCGCCTCAACAAGCTCAACTCCGCCGAGTGGAACAAGACCAAGGCCCGGGTCAAGAAAGCGGTGGCGGATATGGCGGACGAGCTGATCCGCCTCTATGCCCAGCGCATGCAGGCCAAGGGCTATGCCTTCGACCCGGACAACGACTGGCAGCGGGAGTTCGAGGCCCGGTTCCCCTATGAGGAGACTGACGACCAGCTCCGCTGCATCGACGAGATCAAGCAGGATATGGAGCGGTCCCAGCCCATGGACCGGCTGCTCTGCGGCGATGTGGGCTTCGGCAAGACCGAGGTGGCCATCCGGGCGGCATTCAAGTGCGTGATGAACAGCAAGCAGTGCGCTGTGCTGGTGCCCACCACTATCTTGGCCTGGCAGCATTACCAGACCTTCCTGCGCCGCATGGAGGGGTATCCGGTGCGCATCGAGCTGCTCTCGCGCTTCCGCACCCCCAAGCAGCAGGAGGAGATCATCAAGGACATCCGCCGGGGTCTGGTGGACATCGTCATCGGCACCCATCGGGTGATCCAGAAGGATGTGCAGTTCAAGGATCTGGGCCTTGCCATCATCGACGAGGAGCAGCGGTTCGGTGTGGCACATAAGGAGCGCTTCAAGGAGATGTTCCACACCGTGGATGTCCTCAACCTTTCGGCCACGCCCATTCCCCGCACCCTCAATATGGCCATGAGCGGCATCCGGGATATGTCGGTCATCGAGGAGGCCCCCCAGGATCGCCACCCGGTGCAGACCTATGTGCTGGAATACGACCGGGAGATTCTGGCAGCGGCCATCCGCCGGGAGCTGCGCCGGGGCGGACAGGTGTTTTACCTGCACAACCGGGTGGAGAGCATCGATGCCTGCGCTCGGAAGATTGCCGAAATGGCGCCGGATGCCCGAATCGTCACCGCTCATGGCAAGATGACCGAGGAGCAGCTCTCCCGCATCTGGCAGCAGCTGGTGGACCAGGAGATCGATATCCTGGTCTGCACCACCATCATCGAAACCGGTGTGGATGTCCCCAACTGCAACACCCTCATCATCGAGGATGCCGACCGCATGGGCCTCTCCCAGCTCTATCAGATCCGGGGCCGGGTGGGGCGTTCCACCCGTCGGGCCTATGCCTACTTCACCTTCACCCGGGGCAAGCAGCTCACTGAGGTGGCGGAGAAGCGGCTTTCCGCTATCAAGGAGTTCACCTCCTTCGGTTCTGGCTTCCGCATTGCCATGCGGGATCTGGAGATCCGCGGCGCCGGCAATGTGCTGGGCGCCCAGCAGCATGGCCACATGGAGGCCGTGGGATACGATATGTACCTGCGGCTGCTGGGAGAGGCCATCGCCGAGCAGAAGGGTGAAGCCCCCGAGCGCACCAGCGCCGAGTGTATGGTGGACCTCAACATCGGTGCCCATATCCCTGAAAGCTATATCCGGGGACTGTCCCAGCGCATCGATGTGTACAAGAAGATTGCAGCCATCCAGAACCAGGACGATGCCTTCGATGTCACCGACGAGCTCATCGACCGCTTTGGCGATCCGCCGGCAGCGGTGCAGGGGCTCATCGATGTGGCACTGGTCCGGGGGCGTGCCGCAGCGCTGGGCATCAAGGAGATCGCCCAGCGGGATCAGGGGCTGTTCCTCTACCCCGAACGGGTGGATATGGTGCTGGCCTCCGGGCTGGCTTCCACCCTCAAGGGCCGGGTGATGGTGGGCGCTTCGGGGCAGAAGCCCTACTATCTGGTGCGCCCCAAGGCCGGGCAGGGCCCCATTGCCGCCATCGAGGAGGCATTGGCCGCCATGGAATCTGCTGTACCGGCCCCCGCTGCTGGAAATTAAGAGAAAGTTTACGCTTTTTTACAACCGCCGGATGGACTTCTTCCGCCGGCTTGTGGTAGAATAGCAGTTGTATAAAAATCCGGCATTCTGAGCCGGTGCGGCAGCTTGCCTGCCTGCAAAAAAATCGGAGTCCTGCCGCCGGAACGCTGTTCCCGGCCGGGACTGAAGGGAAGAGACAATGATGATGAAAAAATTGACTGCCGTGGCACTGGCTGCGGCCCTGTCCCTGAGTTTGTCGGCCTGTATCCTGGGCAGCACCAGCTGGATCCTCAAGTACGGCGAGGACAACCAGGAGGTGCCCACCGGCATCTATGTGCAGAATATGTATACCGCCTACAATGCAGCCGGCCAGTATGCCACCGGCGGCGACACCCTGTTGGAGAGCAGCATCGAGGATAAGTCTGCCGACCAGTGGATCCGGGAGACAGCCCTGAATCTCACCAAGCAGTATCTGGCGGTCACCAGCAAGTTCGAGGAGCTGGGCCTGTCGCTCACCGAGGCGGAGAACACCAACATCCAGACCATGGTGGACAATGTGTGGAAGAGCTACGGCGAATCCTACACCCTGATGGGCGTCAACCGGGATTCCTACCAGAAGATGCTGGAGTACACCGTCAAGACCGGTGACCTGTTCCAGCACTTCTACGGCGAGGGCGGTGAGCTGGCCCCGACTGAGGAGGAGTATAAGAAGTACTTCACCGAAAATTATGACCGCACCCGGGCTGTGAGCTATGCCAAGACCAAGGTAGATACCATGACCCAGGAGGAACTGCAGAAGGCCGAGGAGGAGCTGAAGGAGGGCGAGACCCTGCCCGAGAGCGGTAAGGCCCAGGCTGAAGCCACCCTGAGCCGCCTCCAGAATGGCGAGGATATCCTCACCATCATCAAGGAGATGGAGGCTGAGCAGAAGAAGGACGAGGAGGATTCCACCGACGGCGAAAAGCCGGCTGAGGAGGAGACCGACCCCGCCGAGTACGACAATGTGGTGAATGTACAGAATACCTCGGTGCCCGAGGCCTACCGCACCGAGAGCCATGCCATGGCTGTGGGCGAGGTAAAGATCATCGAGACCAGCAATAACTACTATGTGGTGCAGAAGCTGGAGCTGGACCCCGATGGCAGCGAGCTGACCGCCCGCAAGTCGGTCCTGCTGCAGGAGATGAAGGCTGAGGAGTTTGACGCCATGGTGCAGGAGTGGGTCACCGCTCTGCCTGAGCTCACCGTCAACGAAAAGACAGTGGAGGAGTTTAGCCCCGAAGTGATCGATAAGCGCCAGAACGGCTGAGTTTCCCTGTTCTGAAATAGACAAGAGCCGCCTGTTCCCGAGAGAGGAGCAGGCGGCTCTTTTTTTGATTTGCATGGAAGTTTTCCACAGTGGGTCAACGGCTCAGTGGAAAACTTGCGGTCAGATCAGGCGGTCAATCATCCACAGTACACCGTACACCACAGGCTGATGTGCCAGATAGATCGGCAGGGCATGCCGCCCCACCCAGCCCAGCGCCGGCAGGTGTTCCCGGTAGCAGAAGTCCGGCATCCGCCGGTGGTAGAAGGCCTCCCCCAGCCAGTAGCCTGCCAGGAACAGGAACAGCCAGGGCAGCAGCGGATAGTAGTCCGCCGAGGCGAAGATCCGTGGGTGAAGTCCCAGCGGAAAGAGAAAACCCGCATCGTAGAGCGCCCGGGGCAGTTCCAGCCGCAGCGGCCCCAGCCCAATCCAGCCCCGGCCGATGGAGTCGGTGGCCAGGTACAGCAGGGCGGAGAGCAGCAGCCCGACCGGTGCCGGAATTTTTTTAAGGAGCGGCTCACACAGCCCCAGCAGCATCATGGCAGCACCCAGAAAGTGCAGGATCCCGAACAGGATGCGCTCGGAGGGCAGCACCAGCAGGGTCACCGCAGTGACCAGCATGCCGCAGAGGAAGGTTTTTGCGCCCCGGCGGAGGTTGCTGCCTGTATACCGCCCCATGATGCCGGCGATGAGGATAAAGCTCACGGCGATGTACCGCTGCAGAAAGGCCATGGGCGCACTGGTGAACCAGGCGGTCCCAGTGAAGCGGAAGAGGTAGACGGCATCGTAGGCCCCATGGTAGAAGATCATCAGCAGTACAGCCAATCCCCGCAGCTCGTCCAGCAGATAGACGCGGTCGGGCTTACGCATTGTTTCGCACCAACACTGTCTGGATTGCCCCCACATACATCCGGTGGTAGTCCTCCTCGGGGTACTGCCGGGTCACCAGCTCCGAGAGGGCGCAGTCTTTGGTGAGGTCCTGGGCATAGATCTTTTTGCAGATCAGAACGGCCTCGGACTCCTCAAAGTAGGGGACCCCGTCCTGATGGGCCACGGTGAAGCCGCAGTGGGCGATCTTGTCCTCGTCCCGGCCGGAGATGGTGCCGCAGTACTGCAGTTCACTGCGATACTGCTCTGGCAGGAAGCAGAGGGAGAAGCCGTCGGCGGCCTCCACAAACTCGTAGGTGTACCGCTGGGGGCGCACGAACAGGAAGGCCACCGGCTGGTTCCACAGATAGCCGGTGCCGCCCCAGCTGATGGTCATGGTGTTGGCGGTGCCGTCCGGCTTTTCGGCGGTGGCCAGTGCCCACTGGCGGGAGATGCGCTGGATGATGTTGCCGGAAAGCTCGGCAGGAGAGATGGTACTGAAGGTTGCCATAAGGCCTCATTCCTTTCGTTGGCTGCGGTCCAGTTTTTTACGGCTTCATTGTACCACATCCGCCCCAAAAGAAAAAGCGCCGCCGGGGAAATGTCGGGAAAGGGTGGAAAAACCGAAAAAACCGGGAACCGCCCCCTTTTTTGCCGGGGGAAAATAGTATATAATATAGGGAGCAGATTTTTTGCGATGTAAGCCGTTTTCCGGTGAAAAACGGTTTATCTCATAGATGGAGGAAAAGATTATGGTCAACAAGGTACGAATTGAAATTGCCGGCTCCCGTTATGTGATCGCCACCCCGGAGGGGGAGGAGCGGGTACTCTCGCTGGGGCGGGAGATCGATGCCCAGGTGCGCCAGCTCATGGACGGCAACGATCGGGTGAGCCTCAACGATGCACTGGTGCTGTGCTGCCTCAATTATGCCAATGCCTATAAAAAGAGCGAGGAGGGCGCGGACAATATGCGCACCCAGCTCACCGATTACCTGGAAGATGCCACCCTGGCCCGCATTGAACTGGACGAGACCAAGCGGGAAAACGAGCGCCTGAAGCGCCGCCTGGAAATGCTGGGCGGAGCCGAGGACGGCCAGGACAAGCTGTAAGGAGAGAAGATGATGAAACATCCGGAGATCCTGGCGCCAGCCGGGAGCTTTGATTCACTGATCGCGGCGGTGCAGTGCGGCGCCAATGCAGTCTATCTGGGCGGCAAGGGGCTCAATGCCCGCCGCAATGCCGGCAACTTTGATGCCGAGGAACTCCGCCGGGCGGTGGAATACTGCCACCTGCGCGGGGTAAAGGTCTACCAGACCATCAACATCGTCATGTTTGAGGACGAGATCGACGAGGCGGTGGAGACCATCCGCGCCGCTGCTGCCGCCGGTGTGGACGCTGTGCTCACCCAGGATCTGGCAGTGGCACGGATGGTGCGGGACTGTGCCCCCACTTTGCCGATCCACGCCTCCACCCAGATGAGCATTCACAACCTGGAGGGCGCACGGCTCTGCGAGGAGCTGGGCTTTTCCCGGGTGGTACTGGCCAGAGAGCTCACCGCTGCGGAAATCCGCCACATCTGTGCCAACACCCCGCTGGAGGTGGAGGTGTTCGTGCATGGTGCGCTGTGTATGTCGGTGTCGGGCCAGTGCTATCTCAGCTCGATGATTGGCGGCCGCAGCGGCAACCGTGGGCTCTGTGCCCAGCCCTGCCGCCTGCCCTTCCAGACCGAGGGCGGTCAGCCCTATGCCCTTTCGCTGAAGGACCTCTCTCTGGCGGACCGCATTGCCGAACTCACCGAGATGGGGGTGGCCTCGCTCAAGATCGAGGGCCGCATGAAGCGTCCGGAGTATGTGGCAGCAGCGGTCAGCTCCATCCGCACCGCCTGTGAGGGCCGTCCTGTGGATTTTGAAACGCTGCGCAGCGTCTTTTCCCGGAGCGGCTTCACCAAGGGCTACTTCGATGGTCGCATCGACCGGGAGATGTTCGGCTACCGCCAGAAGGAAGATGTCACCTCCGCGGCCGGTGTGCTGGGCGAACTGGCCCGGCTCTACGACCGGGAAAATCCGCTGGTGCCGGTATCCATGCAGCTGGAAGCCCATGCCGAAGAGCCCACCCGGCTGACCGTGTCGGACCGGGACGGCCATATCTTCACCGTGGAGGGCGGTGTGCCCCAGGCAGCCATCAACAAACCCACCACCCCGGAGCGGGCTGCCCAGAATCTGGGCAAGACCGGCGGCACCCCATTCTATGCCGATGAAATGGTCTGCAATCTGGACGAGGGGCTGATGATCCCGGCCTCGGAGCTCAATGCCCTGCGCCGGGAGGCGCTGGAACAGCTCACAGCGGCCCGGAGCGCCGTGCCCTCCCATGCGTTCGAGGACCGGGCCCAGCGCACCTTCCCCCGCACCCGGGATCGGAAGATCCCCACTCTGCGGGCACGGCTGCGGCTGGCCCAGCTCACCCCGGAGATCGCCGCCCGATGCCCCGACCTGATCCTGCCTTACGAGGATATCGCCGAGGCGGTGCGGTCGGGTCGGGCCGAGCCGGAACAGCTCATCGTGGAGATCCCGCGCCTGCTCTTTGAGGGCAGTGCCGAGGTGCTGGAGGCCCTTCGCCAGGCAAAGGTGCTGGGTGTGACCCGGGCCTGGTGCGGAAACCTGGGCGCCATCGATATGGCCCGAAATGCCGGGCTTGTGCCGCTGGGCGGCTACAGTCTCAACATCACCAACTCGGCGGCGGTGCAGGAGTACGGCGCGCTGGGACTGGGGGATACCGAGCTGAGCTTCGAGCTGCCGGTGACCCGTGCCCGGAGCCTGGGAGGCTTCCTGCCCCAGGGGATCCTGGCCTATGGCTACCTGCCGCTGATGGCCCTGCGCAACTGCCCCATCAAGGCGGCCATCGGCTGCGGCAAGTGCCGGGGCTACGAGACCCTCACCGACCGCAAGGGGGTCCGCTTTGCGGTGGACTGCGGCCGGCATGACGGCCACCCCCGGCAGGTGAGCGAGCTCTACAACAGCGTGCCGCTCTGGCTGGCGGACCGGCTGGGGGAACTGGAGGGGCTTTCCTTCCTGACCCTGTGGTTCACCCGGGAATCGGCTGCTCAGTGTGAGGCAGTGGTGCAGAGCTATGCCGAAGGCAGACCCATGCCCGGCGCCCCGTCGGAAAAGACCCGGGGGCTCTACTACCGCACCGTTCTGTAAGATCGGTGCCTGCCGCAGCAACAAGACAAGTCAGGTCCGTCCGTCTTTGGGGGTACCGCTCCGGGACGGATGGGCTTTTTTATGGATAAAAGGAGGAAACCATGCTCATCAAGCGTTTTTCTGAAACTGCCGTCCTGCCCCGCCGGGCAACCGAGGGCAGTGCCGGGTATGACCTGAGTGCCGATCTGGCGGCACCGGAGGTGATCCGCCCTGGGGAGTCCAAACTGCTGCCCACCGGAATCGGAGTGGCCCTGCCGCCCCAAACAGCCGGCCTGGTGTTCGGCCGGAGCGGCCTGGGCGCCAAGCACGGGATCGTCCCGGCCAACGCCGTTGGGGTGATCGACTGGGATTACCGTGGGGAGATCAAGGTACCGCTGCGCAACCAGGGCAGTGAGCCCTACACGGTTCAGCCTGGCGAGCGCATTGCGCAGATGCTGGTGGTTCCGGTACAGACCCCCGAACTGACCCTCACCGATGACCTGGGCAGTTCGGAACGGGGAGAAAAGGGCTTTGGTTCCAGCGGACGGAACTGAACCCGTGGCTGAATGTGTAATCGAGGTGTAGATACAGATCATGAAGAAAAATATCCTGCTGCTCTTTTTTATTCTGGCTGGCGCCATGATGGGTTCGCTCATCGCATCGGCGGCTGCCGGGGTGCCCATGCTCTCCTGGCTGGCTTACAGTGAAACCATTGGGATCCCGACCTCCAACCCTGCCTTCCTGGACCTCGCGGTGGTACGGGTGGCCTTCGGGCTGGAGATGGGGCTGTCAGTCGCCCAGATTGGCTGCATTATCCTGTCGCTGTTCGGCTATCGCTGGGCACTGAAGAAGATCTGAGGAGGGAAGGAAGATGGAGATCATACTGGCATCGGGCTCGCCCCGGCGCAGAGAACTGCTGGGGCTGTGCTGCCCCGATTTCCGGGTGGAGGTATCCGGCGCAGATGAGCGTGTGGACGAGGTACTGTCCCCGGAGGAGCTGGTGGCACGGCTGGCGGAGAAAAAGGCGGCGGAAGTGGCTGCCCGCTTCCCGGAGGCGGTGGTGATCGGCTCGGATACGGTGGTGGAGCTGGACGGGGAGATCCTCGGCAAGCCGCATGACCCGGATGAGGCCGCCTCGATGCTGCGGCGGCTCTCCGGGCGGGAACACCGGGTGCATACGGCGGTGCAGATCCTCTCGCCGTTGGGCAGCCGCTCGCTGGTGAGCACCGCCGAGGTGTCCTTTGCCCCCATGACCGACCGGGAGATCGACTGGTATGTATCCACCGGTGAGCCTATGGATAAGGCCGGAGCCTATGGGATCCAGGGCTATGCCTGCCGGTACATCACCGGCATCCGGGGGGATTACTACACCGTGATGGGCCTGCCGGTGCAGCAGCTCTACTGTGCCCTGCGCGATTTGGGAATCCTCACGGACTAAGGGGTGCAGAGCCATGGGCCTGTCTGAACCGGACGGAAAAAGCGGCTCAGACAGGCGGTTTTTCCGGCAGTTTTGCTGGAAGAATGTAAATTTTTTACGAACCTTGGATTTCCGGTTGTTATCATGGGGGATTGATTGTATAATAGGTTCGGAACTTGAATATTGATTCAGCCAGTCCGGGCAGAACGGCCCGGGCAGCTTTTTGTAAAAAGACCTTGGAATTTGAAAGGGGAACAACTGAACATGCGTCCGATTTTTTCGTTCGGAAAAGATATAGGCATTGACCTGGGAACCGCCAACACACTGGTATTCATGCGGGGCCAGGGCATTATTCTGCGGGAGCCGTCGGTGGTGGCGGTGGATACCCGCACCGATACCGTCCGCTATGTGGGCCAGGAGGCCAAGGATGTCATCGGTCGTACACCCGGTTCGATCGTGGCAGTGCGTCCGCTCAAGGATGGTGTCATTGCCGACTTTGATATCACTGCCAACATGCTCCAGATCTTCATCAAGAAGGTCACCAACAGCTCCTTCTTCTCCCGCCCGAATGTGGTTGTCTGCATTCCGTCGGGGGTAACTGCGGTGGAGCGCCGCGCTGTCCGGGAGGCCACCATCAAGGCCGGCGCCCGGAAGGTTGCCATCATCGAGGAGCCGATGGCAGCTGCCATCGGCTCCTCGATGATGGCAA